>UMEN01017878.1_pt1 | contig 50397 bp, 42 predicted proteins | sample 1964751 | NCBI WGS metagenome assembly UMEN01 (sample SAMEA4836020, study PRJEB28245) | human gut metagenome | biome: gut microbiome; material: fecal sample | place: Denmark | collected 2008
AGCTGGGTGTAGCACATAGAAATCAGAAAGTTAAAGGAATCGTCCGTATCGCTCATAATGAGGAACAGGGCAGTTTTCCGATCTCCCAGAGTGTCCAGCTCCAGCTCATCGTAGGAAGTGACCTCCCGAAGCTCGGCAATATCGAACACGGCAAGGCGCGCACCGCAGGAAATCAGGATTGATTTTGCAGTTTTGCCAGCCGCCAGCTTGTATTTTTTATATTGGCGGACGGCAAAATGATTGGGCTTTTCCGCTTCCAGTGCGTCAAACATCAGGTCCACCGGATTCTTGAACTCCTCGTCGTCCTCCCGGACTTCCATCGCGTTGATGAACTCGATGAGAGTGGCAAAGTTTTGTTCTTCCACCGGGGCTTCATAGTGGATATACCCGATGAGGGCGCAGTACAGAAGCGTTTCCGCCTTGACCCAGAAATCGTCCCCGGCTTTGCCCTCTCCCTTAGTATTCGCTATTAAAGTCGTAACCAGCTTCAAAATGTCCTTTTCGCTGTGCAGATAGGCAAAAGGATTGTAGTGCATGGACTTCTTGAAGTTGATGGTATTGAGGACTTTAATGCGATACGGCTCATAGACCACTTTGCCGTTTTTGTCCTTTACGGTCTCATAGACCGGATTGCCGTGCCGGTCCTTTATTGGCTGATGGTCCTTGCCCAGCTTGGGACGCATTTTCGGTGTACCGCGCTGGAGCATTTTACCGCACTCCACCAGGATAGTGCCTTTGGGGTCTGTCACCACATAGGAGCTGTGCATCTGCATCAGGTTGGGTTTCAGCCAGAAGCGGGTCTTACCGGAACCGGAGCCGCCGATGACCAGCACATTTTTGTTTCTGGCGGTCTTGGGGTCTTTGGGGCGGCTGTTCATGGTCAGGCTCTCGGTTTTCGTCAGAATCACATTGTTCTGGAAAACCGGGTCCACATAAGGGGCGATGTCCTCGTGTGTTCCCCAGCGGGCGGAACCATACTCCATGCCGTGGCGGTATTTCTTCGCATTTTTGCTTTTCAGATATACCGCCAGCCGCAGACCACCACCGCAGCAGATTCCCACCAACAGGTCCAACGGGTGTAGGCTGGGCCACCAGCTTGCCAGCGCCACCGGCAAGACAGAAATTAGGGAGAGCGCCTTTTGAGAAGCGTCCGCGCCCTGTGCCATGCGCCATGCCTCCCCGAAGTTGGTGGCAAACAAGCCCATCAGGATATAGGGCAGGTTCAAAATCAGGAGCTTTTTGATGTCAAGCTGCTTTTTCATCGTTCCAGCTCCTTTCGCCTGGTGCGGTCCACCACGGCATTTTTGACCAGCTCTTTGAACTGGTTCAGCTTTGCCAGCACAGACGGACGCTCTGTTTTCTCTGCTTTTTTCACCTTTTTGCCGGTGTATTCGGTGAAAGCGGCGGTCAGGGCATCCGCATCCCGACCTTTGAAAAAGATCAGGTACTTGGGCGGGGAGGTGCTGCGGTCTTTTTTCACCGCATAATCCACACCATATTTCCGGGCGATCTTTTCAAACTCCTTGATGGAGGGATCGGTGATTTCGATATTGGAAACGCCCTGGTTCTGACCAATGAGCTGCTTGACCGTCTGCTTACCCTGGGGCTTCACAGGCGCGTCCCGACTTCTCTGCTTATTCAGCTTCTTTTCCTTGCGATGGGCAAGATACTTGGTGATGGCAGCCTTAAATAGCCGCCCGGTGAACTTTGTGCCGTTGACTACCAGCGTCAAAGTCCTGTTTTCCACTTCTTCCTGCATGGGGTAACGCCTCCTTTCCACGAATTTTGCAGGGATTGTTCAAAAACTAAGGCGGGACCACCAGCCGCCGTAGAAGATACTGGGTCATCATATCATCAGCAGGATGCTGTCCCGCAGCTGGGCAAAATACAGCTTGCCCTGGGGCGTTACCAGCGTATAGGAGCCGGTATGCCCGTGGTTGCAGTAGTCCTTGACGGTGAACAGGCCGTCGTTGGCAGGTTTTGCATAAGGCAGTACATTCCCGGACGGGGCGCGGTACACAAATCGCTGTTCCAGCAGGAAGCGGACAAACCGACGCTCCGGCACAACCAGTTCTTTGGCGGTGGTGCGGAGGTTGGTGCTGTGCTTGAGGTCGATAAACAGGTCATAAAAGGCTGCCTTGCCCTCCAGCATGGCGTTTTCCTCCCGCAGCGCCGCATTTTCCTCCCGTTCTGCCAGCAGGTCGGAACAGAGTTTCATCATGGCTTCCGGGGAAGTGGCAACCTCCCACAGCTTTTCTCTGGTGATGTAGGCCCCGTGCTTGCGGATAGAGGGCAGCACCTCATCAAACACCCAGCGTTCAAATCGTTCCGCAGAGGGCAGTTTGCTGTGAACGATCAAGCGGTATAGATTTCCTTCCGAAATAAACCGGGTTTGCTGGGTTCTGCCCACGTTGTCGATGAGTGGGTAAAACGCCCACCCATCGGAAGTACAGTGCGCTTTCAGTGCTTTAGCCGAATCTTTGTAACCGAGTGCGGCAGTAACATCCAAACCGCAGAACAGGTATTTTCCATTTTCTTCGATGACCCGAACAGAACCAAACTCCGGGTTTTTGAAAATTTCCATTTGGTTCATAGCGTAACCTCCTGTAAAAGTCGTTGTTGTGGGATGAAAAAAGACGGCCTTACCAGCCGCCTGCGTTCATATCGTGATTGACCTGTGAAGTGTAGTGGTTGCTGATGGTGGTGGGTGCGTTAAACAGCACTGTCAGCAGGTATTGCTTCATGTTGCGGACCTCGGTGGTGTTTTTCTGCAAGCTGTCCATGACAAACCGGATATGCTCGCTGTCCAGCTTCAAAAAACGGGAGCGCACCACCTCATGGGGGAAGTCGCTGCCTGCAATCCGGGTGGTTTTGCGTCTGGCACAGACGGTTTCCACCATCAGCTCCACGATCTCGTCCAAATCCTCCCGATAGGTGGCAAACTCCCTGCACAGGTAGTCATACTCGATGTTCTCTAAAATCAATTCCCGATAATTTTCTATCTCGGAGACAGACATCGCATCCCTTCCTTTCCGTTCCGGCGGTCTTGCCGCCGCTGTTTCCCGGAAGGGAATGGAATCGGTACTTGATCCATCCGTAATTGATTTTTGAGTATTTGATTTCTCTATATTTAATTCTGCGGGCTTTTCCGTATCCGGGTTCTCCATATCCGGGTTTCCCGTATCTGGTGAAGCCGTATCCGGCTGGGGCGTATCCGGGTTCTTCGGCTGTGGCTGCTCGTAGATGACATACTCGGTATCACTGATCCGTCCCTGCCTGTCCCGCAGCTGATGGCGGACAATGTACCCGGCAGTTTCCAGCTCCCGCAGCGCGCCGCCGATAGCGTCCACGCCCTCTTTGCAGATGGCGGCAAGCCCTCTGGTGGTATAGTTCCAGTCCTCCGGTAAGGACAGCATCATGGAAAGCAGCCCCTTGGCTTTCAGGGACAGCTTCCCGTTGCGTAAATGGTGATTGCTCATTACGGTATAATCTCTGGTTCGTTCAATGCGAAATACGGCCATTGACCTCACTCCTTCCAAATTTCTCAGGGTATGAAAAAAGCCACAATCCTGTAAAAAGAATTGTGGCAGTCAGCTGTTTTGTTCACTTTTTCTGCGCCGGTAGGGGCGTTTGGGAATGGGCGGTTTATCCAACAGGTCATTTCCCTGAGAGAATGGCAGAGTTTGCAGAACACGGTCAATCTCCATAGATTCCATATCATGCTGGGAATGGCAATCCTCCCGGATTGCTTCCCGGATTTCCTTTACAGTACACATTTCAATCCTTTCCTTTCGCAGTAATGATTTGTTTATGAGTGGCGGCGGCGCTTGTCCGGCTTAAAATCGAGGATATGTCCCTCGATGATACGGGCGTAACGCTTGATTTTGATTTCCCGGCGCTGCTGGCTCAGGAGGGCGGCCTGATAGCCGTCCTCCGTAAGAAACAGCCGCATTTCATCACCGGGACTGCCGTAGGCACAAGAACGCAGGACAGAAAACTCAATCATCCGGCGGGTGTTATCCTGAAAACGCTCCACGGCAAGAATGTTGTGTCCTTTCAGCTCGCGGGCTGAAATATCCCTCATAGGCGTCTCCTTTCATCGTTCCTGATCTCTCTGGCGTTTTTTCTGCCACGCCTCCAGCAGCTTGATAATGGTTTCCTGCATCCGCTGGGGCGTGTAGCTCTTGGGAAAATACTTCCGCAGGGTGTCCGAGGTGAATGTCACCTTGTCCAGATCGCTTTTCTTTTCCTCGCCCATGATGGCCCGCATCACATCAATGGATAAATGCCCCTCCTGACTGAATTTCTTGAGCCGCTGAGCCTGGGAGAGAGAAGGGGTAGCCTGTTCGCTGTCCATCGCGTCCAGTAAATCCCTCTGTTCCTCTTTTTTGAGGAAAGAAAGCTCATAGGCTGGGTTGAGGGCGATTTTCTTTTCATCCACCATATCCATCAGTTCAGGAATCAGCTCGGTCAGGCGAATATAGCGAAATATCTGATTTTTACTCTGGCCGACCTGTTCGGCTAATAGCTCGCTGGACTTCTTTCCAAAATCGTTCCCAACTTGGGAACAATTTTCTTTTGCTGGCCTACCTGCTTGCCGTTTCATGGCATCCAGCTTCATTTTGTAGGCAAAAGCCCTTTCGCTGGGAAGCAGGCTTTCACGCTGCAAGTTGCTGTCCACCATGATGATGGTAGCGGCATCATCGTCCAAATCCCGGACAATGACCGGCATGGTTTCTTTCTCAGCCAGCTCACTGGCTCTGTGCCGCCTGTGTCCGGCTACTAATTCATAGCCGCCATCCGGGTCAGGTCTTGCAATCGCCGGAACCAGCACACCATACTGCCGGATACTGTCCGCAGTTTCCATCATGGATTCATCATCCTTGACTTTGAACGGATGGTTCTTAAAAGGGTGCAGCTCAGACAGCGGGATTTCCAACACCCGTTCCCGCTGTGCGTCGGCACGGCTTTCCTCGGTAGAAAACAGGTCATCTACCGATGCCAGCTCTACTTTTTTCGCGCTGCTTTTCAAGTTTCGTCACCTCCTGCGTCAGATTTCTGTAGCTCTCAGCCACCTTGCCGCCGGGGTCATGGGCAAAAATGCTCTTGCCCTCGGCGCTGATTTCCTTTGCCCTAACAGAATGGGGAATCTCGGTGGCGAACACCTTGATTTTGCTGCCGTGGGTCTCCCGCAGCAGGGCGGCGATCTCCTTGGCAAAGTTGGTGCGGTTGTCCACCATCGTCAGCAGGATGCCGTCAATCTGGAGTTTTGGGTTGATCTGCCGCTTCACCTTATTTACTGTTTGGAGCAGTTGTTCCAAACCCTTGGCGGGCAGATACTCTGCCTGGACGGGAATTATGACCCTATTGGCGGCTGCCAGGGCATTGACCGTGAGCATCCCCAGAGAGGGCTGGCAATCAATGAGGATATGGGAATACTGTCCCTTTACGGTGTCCAGATACTGCCGCAAGATGGTCTCGCGGCTCATGGCGTTCACCAGAGAAACCTCCATACCAGACAACTGGATGTCCGCAGGCATCAGGTCAACACCCTCCGGGTGGTGCAGGATACCCTCGCTGGGTCGCAGCGGCTCATCCATCAGAATACGGCCCATCGCGTCGGACAGGGTAAAGGGCAGCTTGTCTGGTTGGGGATGGCCCAGGCTGATGGTCAGGCTGCCTTGCGGGTCTCCGTCGATCAGCAGCACCTTTCGTCCGGCCTGCGCCAGCCCGATCCCCAGGTTGGCACAGGTCGTTGTCTTGCCAACGCCGCCTTTCTGGTTGGCGATGGCGATAATTTGTGTGTTCACTTTGCAATCACCTCGTTTCTGGAATAAAAAAAGGGAGAATGTGACGTAAATCAACATTCTCCCTGAGAAACGATATGCGATTGTATTGCTGCTTGTCTTATTTGTGTTCAGCTTTTGGGGAGCCATCCCGCCACAAACCCGCATGAATACTGGATTTCTGCTTGTTTGTCTTTCCCTTTCCCGAATAACCTCTGTTCAACGAGTGGTATGCAAAAGATACAAGCAAGAAAACCCGCGCCGTAATGAAGTCCAAAGGCGAAGCAGGGGAACACCTCTGTACCACCCCGCCCTACGGTTACATGAAAGACGCTGACAATCCGAAACAATGGATTGTAGACGAAGAAGCCGCCGAGGTGGTCAAGCGGATATTTGCTCTCTGCTTAGAGAGTTACGGGCCGTCGCAGATTGCCCGTATTCTGAAAACAGACAGGGTAATCACGCCGACTATCCATTTTCAGCGGACAGGCAGAGCAACGAGAAATACGCCGCCGGACAATCCGTACAACTGGACGGGCGACACCGTAGCCGACATTTTAGAGCGTCCAGAGTATCAAGGGCATACGGTAAACTTCAAGACCTACAAGCAGTCGTACAAGAGCAAAAAGACCTGTTACAATCCCAAAGAAAAGCAACTTGTGTTTGAGAATACCCATGAAGCAATCATAGACGCTGACACATGGGAACGGGTGCAGGAATTGCGGAAGAATAAACGCCGCCCGACGAGGACGGGAAAGACAAATTTGTTCTCCGGCATTGCACGTTGCGCCGACTGTGGAGAAAAGCTGTACTACTGCACAAGCAAGAACTTTGAAGCGCGGCAAGACCACTTTGTTTGCTCCACTTCAAGGCTGAAAGGGAAAGAGGTTTGCCCGACACATTTTATCCGCGCCGTTGTCTTGGAGCAAGGTGTACTCGCTCATATGCGGCTGGTGATTGCCTGTGTGTCTACCCATGAGGAACGTTTTAGAAAAGCTATGGGCGCAAAGCAGAAAGCCGAAGTAAAGAAAGAACTTGCGTCGAAGCGGCGGCAACTAACGCAAGCGGAACGGCGCATTGAAGAATTGGACAGGCTATTTAAGCGTATTTACGAAGATAACACCAACGGGAAACTCTCCGACAGTAGATTTCAAATGCTCTCTGACGATTACGAACGAGAGCAGGAAGAACTGCGGGAAAAGCTGTTGCAACTGAATGAAGAAATTATACAGCAGGAAGAACAGGCAGAAAACATTGACAGGTTTATCGGCAAGGTGCGAAAGTATCTCGATTTGGACGAGCTGACGCCCGCTGTCTTGAATGACATGATAAAGGCGGTATATGTTCACGCTCCCGACAAGTTAAGCGGACATAGGGAACAGCAGATTGACATTTCCTATGACCTTGTGGGGATACTCCCCGCGTCCTTGCTCGCTGACCTGTAAAACGGAGAAACGGCATAGCCGAAGCTATGCCGTTTCTCGAAAACAACTCTATGCTGTTTTATGAGTGCCGACCTTTTGTCAGTCTTCTATCATTATAACCAACAAACAAAGGATAAACCAACGACAACCATAATGCAAAAATCCCCGCCCGGGAACCCGGGCGGGGATCATCACCTGTTGTGACACTACCGGCAGAATCACTCTGCCTACTTTATATACATTTACAATTCACGCAAATTAGTTAGCTGCAGCAGCTTTTGCTTCTTTGATCTTCTCTGTGAGCATCGGAACGATCTTGTTTAAATCGCCTACGATACCGTAGTCAGCTACATCGAAGATCGGAGCAGACTCATCTTTGTTGATCGCAATGATGATGTCAGACTCTTCCATACCAGCTACGTGCTGGATCGCACCGGAGATACCGATTGCGAAGTATACGTGCGGACGAACAGTCTTACCAGTCTGTCCAACCTGAAGATCTTTCGGCTTCCAGCCGGAATCTACAACTGCACGAGAGCAGCTTACGGTACCGCCAATAGCCTCAGCAAGGTCATCAAGAAGCTTGAAGTTCTCTGCGCTTCCAACTCCACGGCCACCGGAAACAAGGATCTTTGCATCCATGATATCAGCTACGTCGGATACTGCCTTAACGATCTCAAGAATCTCAACGTACTTGTTGTCCGGAGTGAAGCCCGGGTTGAACTCGATAACTTCTGCTTTTCTGCCAGCCTCGCGGTCAAGCTTCTGCATAACGCCTGGACGTACTGTAGCCATCTGCGGACGGAATTCCGGGCAAGCGATTGTAGCGATTGTGTTACCGCCGAATGCCGGACGGGTCATAAGGAGCTGACCATGCTTCTGCTCTTTACCCGGCATAGCAACAAGCGGGAAATCTCCGATATCAAGCTGTGTACAGTCAGCTGTAAGACCTGTATGGATACGTGCGCAAACACGCGGACCAAGGTCACGGCCGATTGCTGTAGCACCGATTAAGAAGATGTCCGGTTTGAACTCGTTGATAACGGAAGTGATCGCATGAGTATACGGCTCAGTTCTGTAATCCTTTAATTCCGGATCGTCAACAACGATAACTTTGTCTGCGCCGTACTCGCCGAGCTCGTCCGCAAGACCTTTTACGTTGGAACCAACTAAAACTGCTGTTACAGTTGTTCCTAAATCCTTTGCCAGGTCTTTACCTTTTCCGATCAGCTCCAGAGCGATGCTGCTGATCTGATTGTCTACCTGCTGTGCAAAGACATATACACCCTTATATTCTGCTAAATTCATCACTTTTCACCACACTTTTCTTTTATTAAATTAAAGTACATGTTTCTCAGTAAGTTTCTCAACAATGTAATTTGCAGCTGCTGACGGGTCAAGGTTTGTCTCCTTAACGCCTGCACCCTTTCTTACCTTGTCAGAAGCCTTAGCGATCTGAGTCGGGGATCCCTTAAGACCAAGGTTGGAATCAAGAACATCCTTCAGATCCTTTCTGCCCCAAACGGTGATATCCTTCTTGTATGCATCGAAGATTCCGCCCGGAGTCATGTAACGCGGCTCATTTAATTCAGAAAGTGCTGTAATTAAGCACGGCATTTTAGCCTTTAACATCATGTATCTATCATCAAACTGACGCTTAACGATTACAGAATCACCGTCGATCTCGATGCCCTCAGCATAGCTGATTACCGGAAGACCAAGATGCTCGGAAATCTGCGGACCTACCTGAGCAGTATCACCATCGATAGCCTGACGGCCTGTGATGATAAGATCGTAATCAAGGTTTCTTAATGCGCCTGCGATTGTCTGGGAAGTAGCCCATGTATCAGCACCGCCGAGAACACGGTCTGTAACAAGGATACCGTTGTCAGCGCCCATAGCCATAGCCTCACGAAGAACTTCCTCAGCCTTCGGAAGACCCATTGTAACTACTGTAACTTCTGCACCATACTGATCTTTTAAGCGAAGAGCTGCCTCCAGACCAGCTTTATCATCCGGGTTCATGATTGTGAGCATAGCTGCTCTGTCAAGTGTTCCATCCGGTTTGAACTTTACGCCGCCCTTAGTATCCGGCACCTGTTTTACACAAACAACGATTTTCACTGTATTTCACTCCTTATTTTCGTTTTTAGTTATGATTTTCCAGCTGTTAAATTACTTTAACAGTGCGCCGGAGATAACCATTCTCTGAACTTCACTTGTTCCTTCGTAGATCTCGGTGATCTTAGCATCACGCATCATACGCTCTACGTCGTACTCTCTGATGTAACCATAACCACCATGGAGCTGAACAGCCTTTGTTGTTACTTCCATAGCAACCTCTGCTGCATACAGTTTAGCCATAGCTGCTTCTACAGAGTATGTCTTCTGAGTAGCCTTAGCCATTGCTGCACGGTAAACCATCATCTGCGCAGCTTTTACCTTTGTTGCCATATCAGCAAGCTGGAACTGTGTGTTCTGGAACTGACCGATTGTGCGGCCAAACTGCTTTCTCTCTTTTACGTAAGCGATTGTTCTGTCAAGAGCGCCCTCTGCAAGACCAAGAGCCTGAGCAGCGATACCGATACGTCCGCCGTCAAGTGTATGCATAGCGATCTTGAAGCCCTCACCCTTCTTACCTAAAAGGTTGTCCTTCGGGATGCGGCAGTCTGTGAAAATAAGTTCATATGTTGCAGATCCACGGATACCCATCTTCTTCTCTTTTGTACCAAAAGTGAAGCCCGGTGTTCCTTTCTCTACGATAAACGCGGAGATCTCTTTCTGCATTTTGCCACGTTTCTCAACTGTGCCTGTAACAGCGATAACGATGTATGTATCAGCATACTTACCGTTCGTGATGAAGCACTTGGAACCGTTTAATACCCACTCGTCGCCGTCTAAAACAGCCTTTGTCTGCTGACCCTGAGCGTCTGTACCAGCGCCCGGCTCAGTTAAACCGAATGCACCTAACTTCTCGCCCTTAGCAAGCGGAACAAGGAATTTCTGCTTCTGCTCTTCTGTACCGAATGTCTGGATCGGATCCATGCAAAGGGATGTATGAGCGGAAACGATAACGCCTGTAGTACCGCAAACTTTGGAAAGCTCCTCAACGCACATAGCATAAGTAAGCGGATCACAGCCCTGTCCACCGTACTCCTTCGGTACCGGAATACCAAGGAAACCGTTTTTAGCCATCTTCTCTACGGTTTCTACCGGGAATCTCTCTTCCTCGTCAACCTCCTGAGCAAGGGGTTTGACTTCCTTCTCGGCGAAATCATGGAACAGTGTTCTCGCCATCTCATGCTCTTTACCTAATGTAAAATCCATGTTTTTAGTTCCTCCTTGTGAATTGTATCATGTATAACATGGAGAAATGTGGATGCTTCATTTCTCCGATGTACCTATTCATTGGACAAACGGGGGACAGCCCGCATTTATCCGATCCCGCATTTTGCAGGTTCAAAACTCCCGGCATATAACCCAACATATGTGCCCGGAATTCTGATTGTGAAAAAAAACACAATCTTGGTCAAAAAATAAATTTAGCGTTTTCTTTACCTCATAAATCTGCTTTCGCTGATATTTAGTGGAAAAAGCAAACGCTATCGGGTTATTTGCCTGACGGGATCAGATCCCCGTCAGGCATTTCCCATACCGGTAACTATCTCCGGATTATTTTGTGTAATCGTAGAAGCCCTTGCCGGTCTTTCTTCCAAGAAGGCCGCCGCGAACCATCTTCTTAAGAAGCGGATGCGGACGATACTTCGGATCGCCTGTCTCTGTCTCAAGAACGTTCATGATTGCAAGAACAACATCAAGACCGATCAGATCACCGAGAGCTAACGGTCCCATCGGATGGTTAGCGCCAAGCTTCATGGCAGTATCGATACCCTCTACGGAAGCAACGCCCTCAGCGTAAATGCCGACTGCTTCGTTGACCATCGGAATAAGAATTCTGTTTACAACGAAACCAGCAGCCTCTTCTACCTGTACCGGAGTCTTGCCGATCTCTTCAGAGATCTTCTTAACAGCTTCAACGTCTTCCGGCTTTGTGTTTAAGCCAGCGATAACCTCAACCAGCTTCATAACCGGTGCCGGGTTGAAGAAATGCATACCGATTACATGTCTCTCAACAGCGCTACCGATCTCTGTAATGGAAAGAGAGGAAGTGTTTGTTGCAAAGATACAGCTCGGTTTGCAGATCGCGTCGAGCTCTTTAAATGTCTGCTTTTTGATCTCCATATTCTCGATCGCAGCCTCTACAACGAGGTCACAGTCGCCGCAGATATCTTTCACACCAGTTGTGATCTTGTTAAGGATCTTGTCAGCCTCTTCCTGAGTCATTTTGCCTTTTGCGATTCTCTTCTCGAATCCAGCGGCAATTTTCTTCTTTCCGTTCGCTGCAAATGTTTCATTGATGTCGCAGAGCATTACCTCATAGCCTTCTGTCTGTGCGAATGCCTGTGCAATACCGGAACCCATGGTTCCTGCGCCGATAATACCAACTTTCATGATTTTATCTCCTTATATATGCAACAATGTTATGTAATCTTATCGATTTTTGAAGCCGTCCACTTTTCTCTTCTCGAGGAACGCCTTCATTCCTTCCTTCTGATCCTCAGTCTCAAAGCACTCGGAGAAATATTTCTCTTCGATAGAGATTGCGTGATCAAGGTCGGAAAGGTAACCGTCTGTCAGGGACTCCTTGGAATTTCTGACAGCGATCGGTGCGTTGGAGGCGATCTTCTTTGCCAGCTTCATAACTGTCGGCATAAGCTCTTCCTTCGCACATACACCGTTTACAAGACCAATCCTGTATGCCTCGTCAGCTTTGATATTGACAGCGGCATATACCATTTCCTTTGCTTTTCCGGTTCCGATCAGTCTTGCGAGACGCTGGGTTCCGCCAAATCCCGGAGTAATGCCAAGACCAACCTCCGGCTGTCCGAACATAGCGTTTTCGGAGCAGTAACGGATATCGCAGCTCATTGCAAGCTCATTTCCACCGCCCAGCGCAAAACCATTGACAGCAGCGATCGACGGGATCGGAAGTGTCTCCAGCTTACGGAAAACATCATTTCCAGCTTTACTGAATTCACGTGCTTCCTGTACAGTCATTGTACTCATTGCGGCAATGTCTGCACCGGCAACAAAGGATTTCTCACCTGCGCCGGTCACAACCAGCACTCTTGTTGTACCAAGATCAATGCTATCAAGAACAGCATCAAGGTCCTGAATAACCTCTGTATTTAATGCATTTAATGCCTCCGGACGGTTGATGGTGATAACACCAACAAAACCGTCCTGATCATATTTTACAAAACCCATTTTCATGTCCTCCCGGGATTTTGTTTATATCCCAGATTAGTCTCTCTCTACGATCGTAGCGCAGCCCATTCCGCCGCCGATGCAAAGTGTAGCGAGACCCTTCTTAGCATCTGCTTTTTCCATCTCATGGAGAAGTGTAACAAGGATACGGCATCCGGAAGCTCCTACCGGGTGTCCGAGAGCGATTGCGCCGCCGTTCGGGTTTAACTTGTTAAGGTCAAAGCCAAGCTCTTTACCTACTGCTACAGACTGTGCAGCGAATGCCTCGTTAGCCTCGATGATATCGAAGTCTTTGATCTCCATGCCTGTTCTCTTAAGAACTTTTCTTGTAGCTGCAACCGGTCCGATACCCATGATCTTCGGATCTACGCCGCCGAGAGCACCGGCAACCCATGTAGCCATCGGCTTAACACCGAGTTCTTTAGCTTTCTCTTCGCTCATAACAACAACTGCAGCTGCACCGTCGTTGATTCCTGAAGAGTTACCAGCTGTAACTAAGCCGCCGTCTTTCTTGAATGCCGGTTTTAACTTACCAAGAGTCTCAACCGTTGTTCCGTGACGCGGACCTTCATCTGTATCTACGATAACTGTCTCTTTTTTCTTCTTAACTTCTACCGGAACGATCTCGTCCTTGAATGCGCCGGACTTCTGAGCTGCCTCTGCCTTCTGCTGGCTTACTGCAGCGAACTTGTCCAGTTCTTCTCTTGTAAGACCCCACTGATCGCAGATGTTCTCAGCTGTGATACCCATGTGGTAGTTGTTGAATGCATCCCAGAGAGCATCGTTAACCATTGTATCAACTAATGTAGCATTGCCCATACGGTATCCGTAACGGCCCTTCATCATAGCGTACGGAGCCATGGACATGTTCTCCATACCACCTGCAACAACGATATCAGCGTCACCGGAAAGGATCATCTCAGCTGCCATGTTAACAGCCTCAAGACCGGAACCGCATACTACGTTGATCGTTACAGCCGGAACCTCGATCGGGAGACCAGCTTTTAATGTAGCCTGACGAGCTACGTTCTGTCCCTGACCTGCCTGGATTACACAGCCCATGTAAACCTGATCAACAGCTTCCGGAGCTACACCTGCTCTCTTTAAAGCCTCTTTAATTACGATCGCGCCAAGTTCCGGAGCCGGTACTGTGCTTAATTCGCCACCCATTGTTCCGATTGCGGTACGGCATGCACCTGCCAGTACAATTTTCTTTGCCATTTTCTTTTCCTCCTCATTATACCGCTGCCATGCTCTACACCGTATTTTTTTCACAAGCAAGGCAGTATATTATGTATAACTAATAATATCACCAAACCGTTTTTGTGTCAAATAATTCTCATAAGCTTTTTATATAATTTTTCTAAACAAATTAGAAAGTTTCCTTATCCTTTCGTACAAAAGTTACTTTTTTTGCTTCAGCGCGGTATTTTGGCGCTTCGTCATGTTTTACGAACATTTACGAAGCTTTTTCCCGGAATTATTGACCTTGCCCCCGGAAAATGTTAAAATAATCTCATAGTCTGTCCGTGCGGCGGTCTATATGGAAACAAGCGCTGCGGATCCGTTTGCATAAGCCTTTCCATATGTGCCGGCATAGGGCGAGCGCCCTGTGCTTCCTGTTTTCGTGTCAATGAAAACAGAAAACTCGCGCGATATATTGCTACTATATTTTTATGGTTACAAAGAGAGGGTATTGAAAATGGATTTCAAACAGATGTATCAGGAAAAGCTGGTTTCCGCAGAGAAGGCAGCTTCTGTAATCAAGTCCGGTGACTGGGTCGATTACGGCTGGACGACAGCGACACCGGTTGCTGTCGACAAAGCAATCGCAAAAAGACTTCCGGAATTAACCGACGTAAACTTCCGCGGCGGTATCTTAATGTGGGTGCCGGAGATCTTTAAGATCGAGAATCCGGCAGAACATATGACCTGGAACTCCTGGCATATGAGCGGTATCGAAAGAAAAGCGATCGCACAGGGCTTCAGCTACTATGCTCCGATCCGTTACTCTGAGCTTCCAAGATATTACAGAGAATCCCAGAATAAGCCGGATGTAGCTGTATTTCAGGTTTCTCCGATGGACGAGCACGGTTTCTTCAACTTCGGACCGAACGCTTCCCATATGGCGGCTGTATGCGAGACTTCCAAGATCGTTATCGTGGAAGTGAACGAGAATATGCCGGTATGCTTCGGCGGCACCGAAGAGGGCATTCATATTTCCCACGTTGACATGATCGTTGAAGGTGACAACCCGGCGATCGCTGAGATGGGCGGCGGAGCTGCTGCAACAGATGTTGACCAGGCCGTCGCAAAGCTGATCCTCGAGGAGATCCCGGACGGCGCATGCTTACAGCTTGGTATCGGCGGAATGCCGAACGCAGTCGGTGCCCTGATCGCACAGTCCGACCTAAAAGACCTCGGGGTTCACACAGAGATGTACGTCGACGCTTTCGTTGATATCGCAAAGGCCGGAAAGATCACAGGTGCAAGAAAGAATATTGACAAAGGCCGTCAGGTATACGCTTTCGGCGCAGGTACAAAGAAATTATACGACTACTTAAATAAGAACCCGGAGTGCATGTCCGCACCGGTCGACTACACAAACGATGTCCGCACGATCGCTGCTCTTGACAACTTCATGTCCATCAACAACGCGGTTGACCTCGACCTCTTTGGCCAGGTAAACGCTGAGTCTGCAGGAATCAAGCATATCAGCGGTGCAGGCGGACAGCTCGACTTCGTTCTCGGTGCATACCTTTCCAAGGGCGGAAAGAGCTTCATCTGCTGCTCTTCCACTTTCAAGAAGAAGGACGGTACCTTAGAGTCCAGAATCGTTCCGACACTGGCTCCAGGCTCCATCGTAACCGATACCCGTGCGAACATCCACTGGCTCGTTACCGAGTACGGTAAAGTAAACTTAAAAGGTCTCTCCACATGGCAGAAGACCGAAGCTATCATCTCCGTAGCTCACCCGCAGTTCCGCGACCAGCTGATCGCAGAGGCTGAGAAGATGCATATCTGGAGAGCAAGCAACAAACGATAATCGAATCATGCAACAGGGGCTGTCATTGACAGCCCCTGTTTTAACTTTTTCCATTAAACATTCAAAATCGGATCCACAAGCGTAATTCCACTCTCCCTGGCCAGCTTCTGTCTGCAGATTTCAAGAAGATGTTCCTGGTATGGAGATTTATCCTCTGCCCGGTACAGATAATAGATCGTCCGGTTCGGCGGTTCCACATCAAGCTCGTGGATGGCGGCCGGAGTGGTCCTTAAGATGCTCTTTGCAACGGAGACCGGAAGGAATGCCCAGTTATCTCCATTCTGGGTGAAGTACTGTAAAAATCCCATCTCATCCAGAAAAACACTCGGCACCGCCGCGCTTCCGAAGTAATAATTGTGCCAGGAATCAAAGTTTTGATCCCACTGAGTGCGAATCTCCCGACGGAGATCCAGCTCGGAGATCTTGATGTTGTGGGGAAGATTTAGTTCCTTTCCGACTACAAGGCAGAGCTTCTCCTTAAACAGGATTTCTGTCTTTACCTGGGACGAGTACATGGGATCTGTGATAAAAGCGATATCCACAGTCTTATTGTTCACATAGTTGTAGGCATCGCTGGAATGCAGTGTCGTCACATGAAGACTGCATTCCGGGGTATCCTTCATAAATTCCTGGAATACATTCGGCAGCATGAAGGCGAGAAGACTTCCCACACTGGCTACATAAAAGCTTTTCTCGTTTCCCAGAAGGACCTCCTCCTTGGTCTCGTTCCAGAGCGCCTGCCAGCGGTGGGCGATTCCGACGAAAGCACGTCCCTGTCTCGTAAGTTCCACATGGCGGACGCCCTTATTTCGGATAAACAGGGAATACCCAAGTTCCTCCTCCAGCGCCCGGATCCTTCGCCCCAGAGCCGGCTGTGTGATATATAATTTCTCTGCCGCAGCGGAAAAACTTCCGCACTGGGCGATCTTTAAAAATGCCTCGATCTCCAGAAATGTCATGAACAGTGCCCCTTCTTCTATATTTTATGTGGTTTCAACCTTGTTATAATGTTAATGTTTATTTACATAATATCAAAACAATAAACATTTTACAATTATATTTTGATATATTATGCTTTAGCCATAGACAAAACGTAACCAATATACATCCAGAAAGTTGCGAGCTGCCTGATCCATTCAGGCCTCACGGAATCGGACCTGGTTTTAAAAGAATTGCGGCTTTTACCATGTCTGCAAATAAAACTTTGCACTTGCCGCTAAAGTTACCGAATTAAGAAGTCAGGGCGTTGACGTGATCACTGTGAACCTCGGCTAACCGGACTTCGGTACTCCGGAAAATATCTGCAGCGTCGCAAGTATCTCGTAGAACACTTAAATTCCATGGAAGGCATCACCTGCAATAACGCAGACGATGCATTTCATTCAAATGTTAAGTTGTATTAACATTTAATATGATATTTTATCACTTTTAATTTTTCCATAACTATTTTACTTTCCCGCAAAACCATGCTATAATATTTTAATGGAAGGAAGAGCCGCACCAACTCTTCCCGAAACTTTCTTCTCATTATATTATAACGCGATATTTAAAACGCACAGCCGCCTTGGAACGATAATTGGGGTATCGTCCATGGCGGCTGTGTTCGTTATAAAAGAAGCAGATCAAGTGCTTCCGCACATCTGCGCGCGAGTGCGCATTGAAAAAGGACCCTTCCGCCGGAACATACCCCAGGATTCCGGCGGGGGTCCTTTTTCAATGTTTGAAATTTATGATCCCAAAATTGGATCTTACAGGAAGTTCATAAATGTCGTAATAATAAGTGCATTGAAGAAGTCGATAAACAGACTTCCTACTAACGGCACTACGAAGTATGCGGTCGGAGCCGGACCATACTTTGCGGTGATCGCCTGCATGTTAGCCATAGCGTTCGGTGTAGCACCCATACCAAATCCGCAGAAGCCGGATGTCATAACTGCCGCGTCGTAGTTCTTTCCGAGAAGGTTGAATACTACGAAGTAAGCGAATACTGCCATGAGAACTGTCTGTGCCGCGAGCATTACGATCATCGGAAGTGCAAGCTCTGCAAGCTGCCATAACTTTAATCCCATCATTGCGAGACCAAGGAATAAGGAAAGAGAGAAGCTTCCGATCGTGCTGATCTCTTCCATCGGCATATCTTTGTGGGTTGCGTCAACAACGTTACGGATGATAGCAGCAACAACCATTGCTCCGATGTAGCTCGGGAATGTCATTAACTTGTTAAGGAATAAAGAAACGATCGTGCCGGCACCAATTGCGATTGCAAGGTATAATGCGCTGTCCAGGAATCTTCTGGAATCGATCGCGCCGGTAACTTCGTTCTTATCAACTGTAACCTCATCGCTGCCGGTAGCAGTCTCTGTGGACTTTAAGTTCAGGGAATGGATACGACGGTAAGCGAGCGGTCCGCCGATCATACAGCCAGCAACAAGACCGAAGGTTGCGGATGCGATCGCAACCGCGTTAGCGCCTGCGACACCAGCTTCCTCAAGAACCGGTCCGAATGCACCTGCGGTACCATGTCCGCCGACCATCGGGATGGAACCAACCGCAAGACCAAGTCTCGGGTCGAGATGGAAAGCACCGGCAAGTACAGCGCCAAGACCATTCTGAAGAGCAACCATGATAACGGAAACTAACAGGAATAAGAGTACCTGAACGCCGCCCTTCTTTAAGAGACGGAAACATGCGGTGTAACCAACACTACAGAAGAATACAGTCATGAAGAAGGACTGTAATGTGTTGTCGAAAGAGATTTCGAGGATTCCTGCGGATCTTAAAATCAGGTGAACAACTGCGTAAACAACGCCGCCGACAACCGGCTCAGGAATACAGTATTTTGTTAAGAATGGGATCTTGCTTACAAGGAAACGTCCAAGAAGCAGAACGAGAGCAGCAACTGCGACTGCCTGATACATGTTAAGTTCAATTTGTAACATAGTTTTTTATACCTCCATACCTTTTATGGCAAGAGTATACGGATGTCCCTTCAAAAAACTACACAAAGTTACAAAAAGTTACAAAAATTACTTAACAAAATTTTAGCAGTTCTTAACAAGTTTTCTGTATACAGCCAGGGGAAACCTGTGAAATTCTTCCGAAACAGTAAGAGAAAGCGCTGGGAAACCAACGTCCCGGCGTATAGAAATGAGCGCATCTTAGTATGCAGTCATACTAAATACAGCTGTATTCCGCGACCCTGCAGTCAGAAAACCCGGCCGCCAGATTTCTGCGGATAACACGAAATTTCCGCTATCGTTCTACTTCCAGCATCAGCCCGTCGATAAATTTCTTGATGCTGACCTTGCCCCCGGAGGCCCGCTTTCCTCGCAGGTAATCCATCTCCGCTTTCACGTCCTCAAAAGAGAACAGAGTCCCGGAATAGAGCGTATATGTCTCATTCATGAAGTCCTCGATCCCCATGTGGGCGATATTGGACATGCCTGCCGCGATAGTACGCCGGATCCTCTGTTCCATGTTTTTCGGAGAATCGCTGACCGCCTCGCACATCTGGGCTACACTTAAGCTTGAGACCGGAATACGGTTTTCATGGAGATATTCACAGATCCTGATGATATCCGGGCATCCCTTCTCACCAGACATTCCGACCCGGTTCAGGACATACTTTAATTTTCTTCCATAATCATCTGCCTTCGGCTTATTGTCCTTCGGCATATGGTCGATCTCATTCATGAACATCTTGCGGATGTTCGCCAGCGTGTGTTCGTTCGTGATCTGGTGTTCCACATTTTTTAAGACAGAGCGGACCTCGATGAGATTGATGGGCTTGCTGATAAAGAAGTCGATCCCGGCGCTGTAGGCCTTGCTGATCAGTTCCTTCGCGGACACCTGGGAGATCATGATGCATTTGATCGTGGTGTTCACAGCCCGCAACTCCTTCACAAATTCCACGCCGTCCTTCACCGGCATAAAAAAGTCAACGAGGACAACGTCCGGCTTTGCCCGCAGCACATCGATAATATTCGCCGGCTCTCCACCGCAGTCTCCGCAGATCTCTCCGAGCTCCTGTGTCTCGATAATATCTTCCAGAATGTTGATGACAGACAGATCGTCCTCTACTATATAGATTCTCATAATTCTTCCTCCACAAGGGAATCCGCCGGAATCGTGACGGTAAAGGCGGTTCCGTTACCCTGCTGCGATTCTACTTCAATGGTTCCCTTAAACTGTTCCTCCACGGTCATTTTTACCCCATAAAGGCCGACACCGCGGAAGATATTTCCGGTCTTATGGTCAAATTTCGTTGAATATCCCATTTTAAAAATGTTCGGCAGATGGCGCGGTGAGATTCCCGGTCCGTCATCTGTGACGCGGAAAATATATTTGCCGTCCCGGAGATGTTCCTCGATGCAGATCATTCCTGTCTTCCGGTCGGATTCGATCGCCTCAATGGCGTTGTTGACAAGATTTTTTAAAACAGCCATGAGCTCATAGTGTTCCTCCGTCATAAAGTTGTCGGAACAGCGGAACTCCAGCTGGATATGGACATTTTTCGCCTCCAGCATGTGGTAGGTCGTGTCCTCTAAAATCTTTAAGATATCCTGGAAGCTCATGCGCTTCTCATCGTACTCCTCAGAGATCTCCTCCTCGATTCCCTGGATGATGCGGATATAGTCCTTTTTGATCTCGTGGACATCCCTCGCGATGGCGAGGGACATGTGCTTCATGTCATCCGGCACATCCATCTCATTTAACTTCTCGTAGAGTTTGTAGGCGTTCGCCATGACAGACTCGATCTCCTCGGAGTTCTTCCGCATAAAGTAGATCTCGTTTTTTAATCCCGTCGTCATAAGAAACAGGCGGCGGTAACGGTTTTCGTGCTCCTCGTTCTTTAAAAGCGTCCGGTAATGGCTCTCTGCCATTAAGATCAGTCCCGCGAGAAACGTGCGGAACAGCGCGATCAGGAGAAGATATCCGGCTTTATCCGGCGTCATGGTGTGAAGAGAGCTCTCGGAAATGCAGAGTTCCACCAGGTTTGAGCCGAAGTCGGCGAAAAAAACGGCCGGAAACAGGCGGCTGAATGACACCGTGTGCTTTCCCGGAACGACAGCATTAAAGATGATCCCGTAACAGACATAGAATACTGCGTTCGGAAATACCCTCTCTATAGAAGAAACAAGTCCGACTCCACCGCGGGCCGCAACGGCAAGGCGAAAGGTAAAGACAATGACCGCCGTCACCGAGCATGTCGCCGTTGTGGAAAGATTCTTTCCCAGCGTCATAAGAAGTACCGGAAGCGCAATGACGGAGGTGGAGATCCTGAAATTAATTACAAAAACATTCCAGTAGAGCTGGGATACCAGCGCCACGATCATGCCGATCAGAATCATCCGCTTCAGTTTTCTGGATCTTTTGCTGCTGTTTGTCATGATAGTTTCCCTTTACTTATAAAAAAAGAACATACCCCGCGCATGTCAGCGCCGAGTGCGTCTGTTTACGGCAAGCCGCATAATTTTTTCCTGCAAAAACTCATAATATAATGATACGTTATTGTTAAAAAAAAGTCAACGAGACAAGGGTTAAGAATCTTTCGCCAGGCATCCGGAAATTGTACGAAAAATAGGATGAAACTTTATTTTTTGTATTGTAAGTTTTCACTCCTTCGATTATAATAGAGACACAGGGGTAGATACCGTTAAGGGGTTAGCGGTATCGTTAAAAAATCGTAAATCTGAATTTGAGGAGGAAACTGACATGAAACCATACCGCGAAATGTCAAAAGAAGAACTTGCGTCCTTAAAGGAGCAGCTCGAGGCAGTCTACAAAGAGTATCAGGGAAAGAATTTAAACCTGAATATGGCCCGTGGCAAGCCATGCAAAGAGCAGCTTGACCTCTCCCTTCCGATGATGGATATCTTAAACAGCTCCAGCGACTATATCTCCGCTGACGGCGATGTAAGAAACTACGGAATCCTGACCGGTATTCAGGAAGCGAAAGAGCTGATGGGAGCTATGATGGATGCTCCGGCTGAAAATATCGTTATGTACGGAAATGCCAGCCTGACATTGATGTTTGATACTGTAAGCCGTGCCTGGACACATGGTGTTTGTGGAAGTACTCCGTGGTGCAAACTCGACAAAGTAAAATTCCTCTGCCCGGTTCCGGGATATGACAGACACTTTGCGATCACACAGTATTTCGGTATCGAGATGATCAATATCCCGATGACAGAGAGCGGTCCGGATATGGATCTCGTTGAGAAATATGTAAACAACGATGAGACCGTAAAAGGTATCTGGTGCGTCCCGCTTTACTCCAACCCGTCCGGACAGTCCTACTCCGACGAGACTGTAAAGAGATTCGCCAACTTAAAACCGGCAGCAAAAGACTTCAGGATCATCTGGGATAACGCTTACTGCGTACACCATTTACACCCGGAGCACCCGGATCATATTCTTGATATCCTCTCTGAGTGTGAGAAGGCAGGAAATCCGGATATGGTATACAAGATCGGTTCCACAGCGAAAATCACATTCCCGGGTTCCGCGATCTCCGCGATCGCTACTTCCAAGGCGAATATCGAGGACATGAAGAAACAGATGAACGTACAGTTTATCAGCCATGATAAGATCAATCAGCTCCGTCATGTCCGTTTCTTCAAGAACCTCGATGGAATCAAGGCTCAGATGGCGAAACATGCCGCTATTCTCTGCCCGAAATTCGAGGCTGTTGATGAGATCTTAAATAAGGAGCTCGGCGGACTTGAGATCGGTAAGTGGACAAAACCGAATGGCGGATATTTCGTATCCTTCGATTCCCTCGACGGATGCGCAAAGGCGATCGTTGCTAAGTGCAAAGAGGCCGGCGTTGTTATGACAGGCGCAGGCGCAACCTTCCCATATGGCAAGGACCCGCACGATTCCAATATCCGTATCGCTCCGTCCTTCCCGCCGCTTGAGGACTTAAAGCTTGCGGCTGAGATCTTCTGCGTATGTGTAAAACTCGTAAGCATCGATAAGCTGCTTGCTGAATAATTGTGGATCGGATAGAATATTGAAAAAAAGAGGGACTGGCAGCCGGTAATTCGGCTGTCAGTCCTTTACTTTTTTGCGTTGGTATACTAAAATGAAAAAGACTATCATGAAAGCGGTATACTGTTTATGAATAATGAAAAAGAAAAGAAAACAGGACTGGCAAGGGAAGGTATCACATACCTGATCTTCGGTGTCCTGACAACGGTGATCGACTATGCGATCTCGAATCTTCTATATTATATATGGAAGATAGATCCCATTCCGGCCCAGACCATCGCATGGGTGGCGGCGGTGCTGTTCGCCTTTGTGACGAATAAGTGGTGGGTATTTGAGAGCCATACGTTAAATCCTGCAAAAGTCTGGAAGGAATTTGTATCCTTCGTGCTCTGCCGGGTAGCGACGTTTTTATTCAACCTGGCGGCGCTGTACGTCATGGTGGATCTTATGAAGATGGAGTTCTTTGTCTGCAAGCTTGTGATCTCTGTAGTGGTCGTTGTGCTGAACTATATATTCAGTAAGATCCTGATCTTTACCGGCGATAGGAAAAAATGATGACAATCCTACAGTTTTATATGCCTGATTCACTAAAGCTTGGGAAATTATCTGTTTTGGATGTCCGCAGCAGACATGGCAGAAAAGACTGGAAAGAAATTCATTCTAAAAATAGAGGAGTTTTTACTGTATGACAGAAATAAAAGAAATCGATGACGCGATTCCGGAAGAAATGTCCGCAGGAATTCCTGAAAAGCGTAAGAAAAAGCGGCGAACGACGCCAGTGTTAAAACCGCGGGACGGTCTCATGATCGCCTTCTTCGTCCCTGTGCTGGTCATGATCTGCATTTTCGCCCAGCGTGGGATCTTCCCATTCGGCGAACGGTGCTTCCTGCGGACAGATATGTACCACCAGTACGCCCCGTTCTTCTCAGAGTTCCAGTATAAACTGCGGACCGGCGGAAGTCTCTTATACAGCTGGGACGTCGGAATGGGTGTAAACTTTGCGGCGCTCTACGCGTACTATCTTGCGAGCCCGTTAAACTGGCTGATCCTATTGTGCCCGAAGAAATTCATTATCGAGTTTATGACCATCATGATCGTCATAAAGATCGGGCTCTCGGGGCTCAGCTTTGCCTGGTATTTAAAGCAGCACTGCAAAAACTGTATCCTCGGCATCGGATTTTTCGGGATCTTTTACGCGTTGTCCGGATACATGGCGGCATACAGCTGGAACATCATGTGGCTGGACTGTATTTTGCTGTTCCCGCTGATCGTCTACGGGCTGGAGCGGCTTGTAAAAGAGCAGAAGGGCATGCTCTACTGCGTGACGCTGGGACTTTCGATCCTCTCAAACTACTATATCTCCATTATGACCTGCCTGTTCATGGTACTCTACTTTATCGCACTCCTGATCATGGAAAAGCCGGGTCCCATCAAAAAATATGGAGAGAACTGTATCCGGTTTGGGATCTATTCCCTGCTCGCCGGTGGGCTTGCGGCGGCGGTGCTGCTGCCGGAGATCTGCGCTCTTCAGAGTACGGCGTCCGGCGATTTTGATTTTCCGAAGGCCTGGAGTTCCTACTTCCCGATCTTCGACATGATCGCCCGCCATATCGGAAACGTGGAGACTGAGATCGGCCTGGACCACTGGCCGAATATTTACTGCGGTGTCGCGGTATTCATCTTCTTCCTGCTGTATCTCGCGTGCAGGAAGATCCCTGTGAAGGAAAAGGCGGTATACTGCGGACTGCTCCTGATCTTTTTCGCGAGCTTTTCCATCAACGTGCTGAACTTTATCTGGCATGGCTTTCACTATCCGAACAGTCTTCCGTGCAGACAGTCCTTCATCTATATCTTCCTGATGCTGTTTATCTGCTTCCGGGCATATATGTATCTGGATGAGACACCGAAAAAATACGTCGCCATCGCGTTCTGGGGGAGTGTCTGCTTCGTGCTCCTGGCGGAAAAGCTGGTGACTCAGGAACATTTCCACTTTATCGTGTATTATGTGGCGATCCTCTTCCTGGCGGCTTATGCGGGGCTGATCTACCTCTATAAAGGTGGACGACGGGCGACAGCCGGGTTCCTGGCACTGGCGCTGGTCTCCATGGAGGCGGCTGTCAACACGACGGTGACCAGCGTCACCACAACGAGCCGCGAATCCTATACCGCTGACAACGGGGAAGTCGAGATTTTAAAGGATTCCCTACAGCCAGCGTCAGATTTCTACCGCGTTGAGAAAAAGACGAGAAAAACGAAGAACGACGGTGCCTGGATGAATTTCCCGTCGGTATCCCTGTTCTCCTCAACGGCGAACGCGGATCTGTCGAGATTCTTTAAGAAGCTTGGATGTGAGTCTTCCACGAACGCCTACAGCATCACGGGAAGCACACCGCTTGTGGACAGCATTTTTTCTGTCAAATATGCCCTGTACTCTGAGGCGGTGGACAACACAGAACTTACAGTCTATCAGCGGGAGAGTGGCGGAACCTATCTCTATGAGAACCTCTATACACTGCCGCTCGGCTTTGTTCTCCCTTCAGATATCGAGGAAAACTGGCAGTACGAGATGGACAATCCAGCGGAGGTCCAGAATGATCTGTGCCTGGTTTCCGGGGCGGATGAGGTTCTTGTGGACGCGGGAGGAACGGTGAACAAAAACACGTTTACGTTCACGCCGGATACGACCGGGGAATATTATGTGTTCGTCATGAACAAGAAGGTGAAGACTGTGAAGGCGGAGCTGCCGTCGGGGTCCAAATCCTTCAACAATGCGGACCGCGGATATCTTTTGGAGCTGGGGACCCTGTCTCCGGGCTTTGAGGTAAAACTCACAGCGGACGAGACCGGCGAGCAGTTAAACGCCATCGCCTACCGGTTCTCCGATGACGCCATGATCCAGGTATATGACCGGCTGAACCAGTACCCGATGCATCTGACGAGCTGGAAGGACACGAAGCTTTCAGGGACCGTAACCACGGACCGGGCGGGAATGCTCTTCACATCGATCCCCTTTGATAAGGGCTGGACCGTGAAGGTAGACGGGCAGAAGGTGGAGACGAGAAAGGCCTTCGGCGCGTTCTTATCCATCGATGTGGACGCGGGCGACCATGTGATCGACTTCTCCTACTTTCCGGAGGGCTTGAAACCCGGCGGCCTGATTTCCGGCGGATCCATTGTGATCCTGATCCTTCTGTGGTTCGTGCGCAGGGAGATGGAGAGGCGAAAAGCCAGAGAACGGATGTTAAAACTCAGAAAAATACAGCGTGAGTTTGAGGAAGAACCGGCTGATGACCTCGAATTTGAAGAGATTCCGGATCTGGATGCGGATCTGGATGATGTGCAGACTGCAGAACTTTCAAATATTAACAACGAAGACCTACCCGATACTATAAATAACAGAAAACAGACAACGGAGGAAGAGACATGAAACTTTGGGGCGGAAGATTTACGAAGGAAGAGAACCAGTTAGTACACAACTTTAACGAGTCCATCTCCTTCGACCAGAAATTTTACAGACAGGACATCGCAGGCAGCATCGCCCATGTGACCATGCTTGCAAAACAGGGGATCCTCACAGATGCGGACCGTGACTCCATCATCGCGGGCTTAAAGAGCATCCGCAATGACATCGACAACGGAACCTTAAAGATCACCACCGAGTCTGAGGACATCCACTCTTTCGTTGAGGCGAACCTCATCGAGAGGATCGGCGAGGCCGGAAAGAGACTCCACACAGGCCGCAGCAGAAACGACCAGGTTGCTCTCGACATGAAGCTCTACACAAGAGATGAGATCGATGAGACGGATGGACTGTTAAAGGGACTTTTAGAGGTCCTCTTAAAGCTCATGGAGGACAATCTCCACACCTACATGCCGGGCTTTACCCACCTTCAGAAGGCGCAGCCGGTAACGTTGGCACACCATGTGGGCGCTTACTATGAAATGTTCCGTCGCGACAGAGGACGCCTCGCTGATATCAGAAAGCGTATGAACTACTGCCCGCTTGGATCCGGCGCCCTCGCGGGAACCACATATCCGCTCGATCGCGAATATACAGCAGAGCTTCTCGGCTTCGACGGACCAACCTTAAACAGCATGGATTCCGTATCCGACAGAGATTACCTCATCGAGCTCTTAGCGGCTCTCTCCACAATTGCCATGCACTTAAGCCGTTTCTCCGAGGAGATCATCATCTGGAACAGCAACGAGTACCGCTTCGTCGAGATGGACGATTCCTACAGCACCGGCAGCAGCATCATGCCGCAGAAGAAGAACCCGGATATCGCGGAGCTGATCCGCGGAAAGGCTGGCCGTGTCTACGGTGCCCTGATGTCCATGCTGACGGTCATGAAGGGAATCCCGCTGGCTTACGATAAGGATCTCCAGGAGGACAAGGAACTGACCTTCGATGCCATCGATACCGTAAAGGGCTGCCTCTTACTCTTCACAGGTATGGTATCCACCATGACATTCCGTAAGTATGTGATGGAAGCCAGCGCGAAGAACGGCTTCACAAACGCCACAGACGCTGCGGACTACCTTGTTAATCACGGTGTTCCGTTCCGTGACGCCCACGGTATTATCGGACAGCTGGTTCTTCTCTGCATCAACGAGAACAAGGCCCTGGATGACCTGACCTTAGACCAGTTCAAGTCCATCAGTCCGGTATTTGAGGAAGATATCTACGAGGCGATCTCCATGAAAACATGTGTTGAGAAGCGCGTAACCATCGGCGCTCCGGGTGCAGACGCGATGAAGAAAGTCATCGAGGTTTATAAGAAAGAATTAGAGGCTTAAAGAACGTTTCATTTCTTTGAACATCTGTCAATTCTTCATGAAAAGGATAAAATGGCTTAGTTTTTGAGTCATTCGCGAGTCATTAAATTAAAAAGGTGCCGTGCGGCAGAATATGAACTGCTCCCCGTTCAACTCGACAAGGGCAGGTTCATATCAACCGTGCGGCACCCTTTTTCGTTTTCACATGTTCTTCTTTTTCTGCACTGACCGCCAGTTCCGGCATTCTTTATTTATCTCCCCGCAAACAGCTCAATTCCTTCGATCGTCTTCAATTCCTTCCGGACACACTCAAAAAATTTACGGATCTGTCCATTCATCCGGTTCTCCTTCGTGAGTCCATAGATCGTCATGTCATCGGGACCGCCTTCCATGGGACAGATCCACACATCCTTTCTCTTAAACCGCTTCGCCACAAGCAGAGGGATCACCGCCCACTTCTCCCCGTTCAGGAAGTATTCCAGAAACTCCATCTTATCCGCAGTGAGACTCGGGTTTGCGTCCGGCGGGAACCAGCGGCTGTGCCAGATATCATACTCCGGATTCCAGGGAAGCCGGATCTGCTTTTCCGGATCCAGCATATTCGGAGTCACCCGGACCGTTCCCCTCCACCCCTCACCGCCGACAAACACGAAGGGCTCTCTGAAAACCGGGAATGGGACAACTTTTCTGGAATTTAAAAGATCCGACACCATCGCCGCATCGGCACTCCCATTTTCCACATATCCGTAAATATCAGAGGAACACCCCGTCTTAAATTCAATACTGCAGGCATCCTTTTCCGACATCAACTTATTTAGCACATTCGGCATCAGATAATAGGCAATGCTGTTCACCGTGCTGACCCGGAGAAGCGGACTCTTCTTTCTCCTCGGTATCTCCTCCGCCTCCCCGTAGAGCGCTAAAAGCCGTTCTGCCACCGGCACAAACTCTTTTCCATTCTCCGTCAGTTCTACGCTTCTCTGGCCCCGGCCGCGCTCAAACAGGCTGTATCCCAATTCGTCCTCAATTGCTTTCATCCTGCGGCTCATTGCCGGCTGTGTGATGAAGAGCCGTTCCGCTGCCGCCGAAATACTGCCGTACTGAAGGACTGTAAAGAATGCCTCCAATTCTGTCTTTGTCATGATATTTTCCTCCGCTCTGCTTTTGCTCCGAAAGACTATTTCGGATCCACCTTAGCTCCATATATACCGCTTTGGGTTATATTTTAATCTTATATTATTCATTTTTCAATTGATACTTTCTGTGATACACTTTTATTGCAATAAAAATGTCACTGTCCACGCCGTGCAGACAGTAACTGATTTTGCCGATGCTTCGCATTCCAAATCGACAAAATCCACTTCCACCACTGTATTGTACGGAATTTTCAGTTCGGGAAATCCAGGAGTCCATACACTATGAATCAAAGCACATTACTTTCCGGCAATATCCGGCGGCAGATCCTGACTCTCGCCGTTCCGCTTCTGTTCGGAAATATCTTACAGCAGTTTTACAACACCGCCGATTCCCTGATCGTCGGCAAATTTCTCGGAAGCAATGCTTTCGCCTCCGTGGGAATTTCCGGCAGTCTCATGAACCTGTTTATCTTTATCCTTGACGGGTTCTGCGCTGGAATCACTGTGATCCTCGGCCAGCTTTACGGCACAGGCGACCGGAAGAAATACCGTGAGGAGGTCTTCACGGCTCTCCTTCTCGGCATTGTGATCGCCCTCATCATCAGCGGCGTGTGTACCGCCTTTCTGGACCCGATCTTAAAACTGATCAACACCCCGGATGAGCTTATCCCATATGCGGAATCTTATCTTTTTATCATCCTGGCAGGACTCCCCTTCACCTGCCTCTATAACCTTTTTTCCGGGATCCTGCGTTCCATCGGAAACACGAGGGCGGCTCTCGCTTTCCTCGCAGCTGCCATCACCGCAAACATTGCCCTGGACTTTCTCTTTATCGGCGTCCTGGGCTTCGGCACTGGCGGTGCAGCAGCGGCAACGATCCTGTCACAGCTCTTTTCCGCGGTCTGCTGTTTCCTCTATCTGCGGGACACCTATCCGGGATTGCTCTGCCGCAGAAACGACATCGGCGTTCACAGGGATCTCATGGCCCGCACGCTGCGCTTCGGCCTGATCTCCGCTCTCCAGGCTTCCAGCCTGTATATCGGAAAGATCCTGGTCCAGGGCAGCGTCAACACTCTGGGAACGCCTGGGATCGCCGCCTACACGGCCGCGACCCGAATTGAAGGCTTCGCAAACTCCTTCGGCGACAGCGGCGGGAACGCCGTCTCCGTCATGGTCTCCCAGAACCTTGGAGCCGGAAACCATGACCGGGTGAAAAAGAGCCTGTTCTGGGGTATGCTGCTCAACTGGGCTGTCTGTATCGCAGTCTCCTTCCTGATGTTCTTCGGCTCTGATCCGGCGCTCCGTGTATTCCTGGGCTCATCGGACGCGACGGCCCTGGACTACGGAAACAGTTACATCAGGCTCATTTCCATCTTTTACATCTTCTGTTTTACCGGAAGTGCCTACATGGGATACTTCAAAGGACGCGGACACATGGTCATCGCCTTCTGCGGAACGACGATGCACATTATTTTCCGCGCAGTCTGTTCCGCCATCATGATCGGAAAGATGGGGCTCACCGCGGTCGCCCTGTTCTCCGGACTCGGCTGGATGCTCTGCGTGACATTCCTGACGATCAATTTCGTGCGGATCCAGCTTACTGATATCTGATTTTCTAATAATCTTTGCCAATTTCTTTTCTTCTCTCCTTGCATTATCCTCTTTTCAGTGCTATAATGTTCAATATCTTGATAATTTATTCATTTTTGAACATTATAGGAGGTTTCAAACATGCGCTCCAACAATTCCAAAACACCATTAAAAGACCGGATCGACTGGGTCACTGTCATCGTGCCGTTTCTCGCGATCCTGGTACTCTGTGTCTGCTTTATCATGATGCCGGACGCGTCAAAGAGCGTTCTCGACACGATCCGCTTTATCCTGGGCGACACCTTCGGCCTGTTCTACCTGGCAGTCGGTCTCTTCGTCTTCCTGCTCTCCCTGTTTCTGGCTTTCTCCAGGTTTGGAAATATCCGCCTCGGAAAACCGGATGAAAAGCCGAAATACCCGCTGTTCGTGTGGGCCAGCATGATGTTCACTTCCGGCCTCGCCGCTGACATCCTGTTCTACTCCTTCTGTGAGTGGATCCTCTACGCCAATGACCCACATATCGCCGAGATGGGCTCTATGCAGACCTGGTCCAGCACCTACCCGCTCTTCCACTGGGGCCCGATCCCGTGGGCGTTCTACCTGGTGCTCGCCGTGTGCTTCGGCTTTATGCTTCATGTGCGGGGCTGCCACAAGCAGAAATACTCTGAGGCATGCCGCGCGCTCCTTGGAAACAAGGTGGACGGCGTTCCGGGAAAGCTCATCGACCTTCTGGCGCTCTTCGCGCTCCTTGCCGGAACCACGACAACATTTGCCCTGGCAACTCCGTTGATGTCCCAGGTGCTGACCACCCTGTTCCATATTCCGTCTTCCAAATGGATAACGATCGCGATCTTAGGTGTCACCTGTATCTTCTACACATACGCCCTGCTGCATGGCATGAAAGGCATTTCCATCCTTGCAAAGTCCTGCATGTACTTATTCTTCGCCCTGTTGGCTTATGTGCTGTTCCTGGGCGGTGAGACACGGTACATCCTGGAGACCGGCTTTGCGGCTGTGGGAAATCTTGCCCAGAACTTCTTAAGTCTCGCGACCTTCACAGACCCGCAGCGGACTACTTCCTTCCCGCAGACATGGACGATCTTCTACTGGGCTTACTGGATGGTATGGTGTGTGGCATCCCCGTTCTTCATCGGATCCATCTCCCGTGGCAGAACCGTACGCCAGACGATCCTCGGCGGATATGCCTGCTGCGTCAGCGCCACCTGCCTGAGCTTCATTATTTTAGGAAACTACAGCCTCGGACTCCAGGTGAGCGGAAAACTTGACGTGATGGCGATCTACGCCGCCGGAAATGATCTCTACACAACGATTATCTCCATCATCCAGACACTGCCGCTTGCGCCACTTGTCCTTGTGCTTCTGATCGTTGCCATGGTAGCCTTCTACGCCACCAGCTTCGACTCCATCGCCCTTGTGGCTTCCTCCTACACCTACCGCCAGATCACAGGCGATGAGGAGCCCCACAACGCCGTAAAGGCCTTCTGGGCGATCATGCTGATCCTGCTGCCAATGGCGCTTGTATTTTCCGACAGCTCCATGGCGAACCTGCAGAGCGTGTCCATCATCGCGGCGTTCCCGGTGGCGTTTGTGATTTTGCTGATCATCGCGAGCTTTCTGAAGGACGCGTCGGACTACCTGAAGTCATAGGATCAGATTTTTCGTGAATTGCCTGATGCCAAATTACTGATTCCGGACAGAGACTTCATCGCACCATCCTGATCACGGAATTATTTCTATTAAACATTAAAAGTACGGGTCTCTTGCTTTCGCCAGAAAGCCTGATCTGTACTTTTTTTCTTAAATAATTTGTAATTCCCCTGCCACACTTTTACCACAAGTTGACGGGAAAATACCATTGTCATAAACTGGAATTCTGGTATAATAATACCTAGAAACGATTTGCAATTACTAATTCAATCTTACTGGCAGCTATGATAATCATTGCATGGCTGCTGTTACACTTTCCACGAGGAGGAAAATTAAATGAGAAAGAAAAATTTCTGCCTGGCAGTACTTTCCGCATCCGCAGTTCTCGCTCTGGGTGCTTCATTCAGTTCTTTTGCTGCCTGGAAGTCTGTAAACAGCGAATGGGTCTATACTGACAATAACGGCAACAACGTGACAAGCGAGTGGAGATCTGACAACGGCGAGTCCTACTATCTCGGCTCTGATGGATATATGGTCCGCAACACACTTCTTGAGGACAACGGAAACTACTACTACTTAAGAAACGGCGGCCAGATGTTAAAGAACGGCTGGCGATTCCTTGAAAACCCAAGCTGGCAGGGCGACGATAAAGTCGGCGACGCAAGCTGGTACTACTTCGACAACAATGGACGCGCACTCCGCACGACCGGAGACAGCGTGAAGATCGCTGATATCGGCGGAAAGAAATATGCGTTTGATATGTATGGAAGAATGCTTACAGGCTGGATCACAGCCGCAGGTGAAAATATCTCCGATGATTCCGACTGGGCATCTGCTACATACTACGGTGACTCGGAAGGCGACGGAAGTCTTGTTACAAACGCCTGGGTATACATCAGCGTTAAGGACGATGACAACGAGGATGATAATGAGCCGACTTACCACTTCTACTTCGCTTCCAACGGTAAGAAGACCGTCAGCACAGAGAAGACCATCGGCAATGTAAAATACACCTTTGATGACAGAGGTGTTGCTCTGGATTCCTGGGTACACAACAGCGACAAGGGTACTTGGAAATATTACGGTGATGAAGAGGAACCGAAGCTTCATACCGGCTGGTTCGAGGCTGTTCCGTCTAAAGAGTTAAACAGCAATGACCATGAAAATGGTACAACTCATTGGTATTATGCGAACTCCAAGGGCGAGATCACTATTCCTACTGCCGACGGCGAAGTTGGAGTTGCTAAAACAATCGATGGAAAATCCTATTTATTCAACGAAGACGGAGAGATGCTCACGGGATTAAGAATTCTTACATACGATGGTTCTAAAATCACCAAAATTTCTTCTGAAGTTGATTCCATCGATACCATCAAAAATATGGATTCCGACACCAAAAAATTATTATACCTTTCCGACAGTGGCGCTGCAAAAACAGGTACAACTACCATCAGCCTTGATGGTTCCACATATACCTTCAGCTTTAAGTCTAATGGTTCTCCAAGAGGTGTCGGCGAAACCGGTATCTCAGACGGATATATTTATATGAACGGTTTACGTCTGACAGCTGATGAGGATACAAAGTACCAAGCCGTTACATACAAGAATCAGGAATACCTTATCAACGAAAACGGTACGATCCAGAAAAATAAAAAGAACGTAAAAGACGCTGACGATTACTATTACTGCACAGATAGTAAGGGTGTTTTACGCCATGAGCAGAGCACTGAGAAGTGTACGATTAAGCATTAACCTTCCACCTAAATACACTGCAGATGTTGACAATGTGTTTTTAGTATTCACTATAAGCTTCTACAATCTGCAATTGAGGGCATCTTCACCGACTTGGCGAAGGTGCCTTTTCTTTTCCTACATATTGTAATTTCCTGTCAACAAAATTTTCTCTTTCTGCACCTTTCCCATTTCACCTCTCCCTGCCTGATTTTCCTCTTCTTTCTGACACACCTCCGCCACAGATTCCTCAAGGTTTCACCACAAAGTATTCACAGCTTAATCACATTTCACTGATATACTTAAACCATCAAAAGGAAATCATAACCAACCAAAAAATTCAGGAGGTTTCACTATGAAAAAGAAATTTATGACTCTCGCGCTTACCGCAGCTATGGCTACTTCCATGGGAATGACCGCTTTCGCAGGACAGTGGGTACAGAACACCACAGGCTGGTGGTGGCAGGAGGATAACGGCTCCTACCCGGTATCCCAGTGGAAATGGCTTGACGGAAATAAGGACGGCATCTATGAGTGCTACTCATTCGACGCCAACGGATATATGTACTCCAGCACAACAACTCCGGACGGCTACACAGTCAATGCGGACGGCGCATGGACCATCGGAGACTCCGTACAGTTAAAGTTCGCGAAAGATATGCAGAATGAGGCAGCTGACAACAGCTCTTCTTCCAACAGCAACGATACTTCCGATACGACTGTTTACACCAACGAGGACATGGTCGGAACCTTCCAGATCAACAATGAGGACCGTGATGACTACTACGAGCTTGTACAGGGCGCAGGCGACTCCATCGCAGCGATCTACTACGATACCGATGGAGAGAGCCATGTATACAGTTTCGCAAAGGTAAATGACACAAAGTACCGTGATTCCTCCCGTTCCCGCACTATGACGATCGTGGACTACGATACCATTATCGTAAATGACAAGACCTACATCAGAGAATAATTTCAAATACAGTTATACCTTCATAGCGGGAACCTGGTTTCTGCAAAAGATAAAATCTCATACTCTGCCCTTTGCACCCGGTTTAAAAAAAGAACCGGGTGTTCTCTTCCTCTGCGCATATCTGCAGTGTCATCAACATCTTTTACAGATATATTCAGACATACCGCGCAGTCGCTTGTGATAACCTGTATTTTCTCGCGATTATGTATAAAAAAGCGTACCAACAGATAAAATTTTTTATCTGCCGATACGCTTTTCTTATAACAAAAGTTCCGCCCAACGGGCATCCCTGTCCTCTCTTATTCTACATCCTGTCCGCCCTTCACCTGCGGCCGTCCAAGACTTTCCCACTTTAAGAACGCGCTGATAAATCCGTCAATTCCACCGTCAAGCACAGCGTTCACGTTTCCGCTCTCGAAGCCGGTGCGGTGGTCTTTTACCATCGTGTACGGCTGAAGCACGTAGGATCGGATCTGGCTACCCCATCCGATATCTTTCACATCGCCGCGGATATCGGAGAGCTTCTCCGCGTTTGCCTGCTGCTTTAACATATACAGCTTTGCCTTTAACATCTGCATCGCCTTGTCCTTGTTCTGGAACTGGGAACGCTCATTCTGGCACTGTACAACAACGCCAGTCGGGATATGGGTGATACGGACCGCGGAGGACGTCTTGTTGATATGCTGTCCACCGGCACCGCTGGAACGGTAGGTATCGATCCTCAGATCATCCGGGTTGATCTCGATATCAAGGTCTTCCTCGATATCCGGCATTACATCGCAGGATACGAAGGATGTCTGTCTCTTTCCGTTTGCGTTGAACGGGGAAATTCTTACAAGGCGGTGTACGCCTCTCTCGGACTTTAAGTAACCGAAAGCATTCTCTCCGTTGATCTGGATCGTAACGGACTTGATTCCGGCTTCCTCGCCGTCCAGGAAGTCGAGTACCTCCACCTGGTACCCTTTTCTCTCTGCCCAGCGGCAGTACATACGGTATAACATGCTGCACCAGTCACAGGACTCTGTTCCGCCCGCTCCGGCATTCAGTCTTAAGATCGCGTTGTTGTTATCGTACTCCCCTGTGAGAAGTGTGCGGAGACGGAGTGCGTCGAGCTCAGATGTGAACTCGTCGAGCATCTCCTGGATCTCCGGAACGATCTCCGGATCATTTTCCTCGTACCCCATCTCGATCATCAGACCAATCTCTTCGTACTGATTCTGGAGCTTGTTGTACTCTGCGACCGTATCTTTCAGGTTTTTCGCTTCCTTCACAAGTCTCGTGGATTTCTCCGCATCCTCCCAGAAGCTCGGCTCCTCCATGGTCTTGTCCAACTCGTCGATCCTTCTGATCTTCGCTTCCAGATTCAGGGAGTCCCTGACCTCCTTCAGTGGAGTTTCATATGTGGATAATGTATATTTAAACTGGTCTAACTCAACCATAGAATCTGTCCTTTCTAATAACATTTCACCAAGGCCGCCTGTTCCCTGTGCGGACCATACGGAATATTACCTTTCTTATAATGATTTAACAAGGTCAGCGCAGAGGTTCCGCGCTGACCATCATTTCATAAAACAATTGGTATTGATCCTATGCTAACGGTTTTCTTCCGCAGCACTGTTTATATTTCTTGCCGGATCCGCACGGACACGGATCATTCGGGTAGATCTTCTGTGTCTGACGTCTCTGCGGAGCTCTCGCCGCGGAATCGTCACGGTTTGTACCTGTAACCTTAGCAGCCGGCTCTCTCTCCACCTTCTCCTCTACACGGATATGGCAGAGAATACGGATCGTATCTTCACGGATCGCCGCAGTCATATCATCGAACATCTCGTAAGCGTTCATCTTGTACTCTACGAGCGGATCACGGTTACCGTAGGCCTGTAAACCGATACCTTCACGGAGCTGATCCATATCGTCGATATGGGACATCCACTTGTTGTCGATCACCTTCAGGAGAACGACACGCTCGATCTCACGCACCTGCTCTGCATCCGGGAATTCTGCCTCCTTGGATTCGTAGAACTTCGTTGCCAGTTCTTTTAACATGTGCTTGAATTCGTCCTTGCTCATCTTGCTGATCTCGTCAGTCAGCTCGATCGGCTTTAACGGGATGATCGGAAGAAGAAGATCATTTAATTCCTTGAAGCCCCAGTTCTCCGGAGTCTGCTCGTCACTGACGGACATATCCACAGCGCCCTCAACGATATCGTTGAGCATCTTCATGATCAGCTCACGCATGTTCTCACCGTCAAGTACCTGACGACGCTCAGCATATACGACCTCACGCTGCTCGTTGTTGACCTCATCATACTTTAAGAGGTTCTCACGGATACCGTAGTTGTTCGTCTCGATCTTCTGCTGTGCTTTTTCAATCGCGGAAGATAACATCTTGTGCTCGATCTGCTCGTTCTCCGGGACACCGAGGGCATTGAACATGCTCATTAACTTGTCAGAACCGAAGAGGCGCATCAGGTCGTCCTCGAGGGAGATATAGAAGCGGGACTCACCCGGATCACCCTGACGTCCTGCACGTCCGCGGAGCTGGTTATCGATACGTCTGGACTCGTGACGCTCTGTACCGATGATCTTTAAGCCGCCGAGAGCCTTTGACTCATCGTCAAGCTTGATATCGGTACCACGACCTGCCATGTTCGTCGCAATCGTCACCGCGCCGTGAATACCGGCCTGGGCTACGATCTCAGCCTCCAGCTCATGGTACTTCGCATTTAAGACTTTATGCGGAACCCCGCGCTTCTTTAACATCTGGCTTAACATCTCAGATGTCTCGATCGTGATCGTACCGACGAGGACCGGCTGTCCTTTCTCGTGAGCCTTTACGATCTCCTCCACAACTGCGTGGAATTTCTCTTTCTTAGTCTTATATACCGCGTCATTTAAGTCTTTACGGATAACCGGACGGTTTGTCGGGATCACGATAACGTCCATACCGTAGATATTACGGAACTCTTTCTCCTCAGTCTGGGCTGTACCGGTCATACCGCCTTTTTTCGCATACTTATTAAAGAAGTTCTGGAATGTGATCGTTGCGAGGGTTCTGGACTCTCTCTTAACGTTTACATGCTCCTTCGCCTCGATGGCCTGATGGAGACCGTCGGAGTAACGGCGGCCCGGCATGATACGTCCTGTGAACTCATCGACGATCAGGACCTCGTCATCCTTGACCACATAGTCCTTATCGCGGAACATGAGGTTGTGGGCACGGAGGGCAAGGATGATATTGTGCTGGATCTCAAGGTTCTCAGCATCTGCGAGGTTGTCGATATGGAAGAATGCCTCCACCTTCTTGACACCCTGTTCTGTCAGGTTTACGACCTTCTCTTTCTCATTTACGATGAAATCTCCGGTCTCGGTGATCTCCTCGCCCATGATCGCATTGAGCTTGTTAAACTCGCCGGATTCCTCACCGCGGACTAACTGCTTCGCGAGGACATCGCAGACCTCATAGAGCTTTGTGGACTTTCCGCTCTGTCCGGAGATGATAAGCGGGGTTCTCGCCTCATCGATCAATACGGAGTCCACCTCATCGATGATACAGTAGTCGAGATCACGAAGCACCATCTGCTCTTTATAGATCGCCATATTGTCACGAAGGTAATCGAAGCCGAGTTCGTTGTTTGTAACGTAAGTGATGTCGCACTGGTAAGCAGCTTTTCTCTCCTCGGAGGTCATGGAGTTTAATACCACACCGACCTTTAAGCCGAGGAACTCATGAACCTGTCCCATCCACTCAGCATCACGTTTTGCCAGGTAGTCGTTGACGGTTACGATCTGAACACCTTTTCCAGCCAGGGCATTTAAGTATGCCGGACAAGTGGAAACAAGAGTTTTACCTTCACCTGTCTTCATCTCAGCGATACGTCCCTGGTGAAGGACGATACCACCGATGAGCTGTACCGGGTAATGCTCCATCTTTAAAACTCTCTTGGCCGCCTCTCTGACGGTTGCGAATGCCTCCGGCAGAAGATCGTCCAGAGTCTCACCCTGTGCGAGGCGCTCTTTGAATTTTCTTGTCTGATCTTTTAATTCTTCATCAGACATCGCCTGCATCGTCGGACGCATTTTTTCGATCTTATCGATGATCGGGTAGATATACTTTAATTCCCGGTCACTGTGCGTACCAAATACTTTTTCAACAAAATTCATTCTTTTTGTTCTCCTACATAAATAAATATACACATGCAGCTGTTATCCTCTTTCGCCCGGCATCTGAAATTATCCACGGATGCGCGGTGCGGCAAATACCGGAGTCTGCTCTTTATCCACATGATACCGGGCTTGTCTCCTATTTAGACTGCTGCATACAAGTTTCTATTTTTAATCATTTTTGATCTCCGATGTTCCGTCCGGCGGATATTTCTGTATAACCGCATACGTCTGCATCATACAATCCTTAATATTTTAACACCTTCCGGGGTTTTATTCAATGACTTCCTGTAATTTTAACATTTCGTACATAAATCCTTGCGGGAATCGTCGTCTGTACATTGATTCTGCTGTTTTGTCTGCAGCTTTTTTCTCTAAATTTTTCGACAATTCCATTTCTTTCCTCTTCGACGCGTTCCCTCATCACTCTCTCTGCCTCTCCACTGTCCCCGACTATTTTCCACTCTTCCTGTCGCTTTTTCCCTTTAAATGTACAACTTGCACAAACCATACATTCGATTTAACGGTTATCCACTTTATCCACATTAATCCACCAAAACTATGTGGAAAGTTGTCCACCTCGAGAAATGCCGATTTCACGCCATTTCGCAGTTATACACCAAGTTATCCACATTATCCACAAGTTTTTTCCTCCCCATCGGTGGATTTTACGGTTCCTTAATATTTGTTTTATTTTTGTGAACATCTTATAAAATTTACATTTCCGACAACTTTTTTGCCCAATCCCATTGACAAACCGGGAAGGCTTCATATAGTTTTTGAGCTTTTATACACCTTTTTTTACCTTTTTAAATTTTCTCATTTTTCATGTATTTTGGTTGTCTTTTACAGAATTTTGTGTTATACTTAAGTCATCCCAAACAAAGGAGTTGATTTTATGCGTTACACGATCAGCGGAAAAAATATCAACATTACACCAGGCTTAAAAGATGCCGTGGAAAGTAAATTAGGAAAACTGGAGCGCTATTTTTCTCCTGATACTGAAGTACAGGTAACATTGAGCGTAGAGAAAGGACGTCAGAAAATAGAGGTCACGATTCCTGTTAAGGGCAGCATTATCCGAGCTGAGCAGGATTCCAGCGATATGTATGTATCTGTTGATCTCGTTGAAGAAATTATCGAGCGTCAGATCAAGAAGTATAAGACAAAGATCGTTGACAAAAAGCAAAACGCCTTAGCATTTAACGAAGCCTTCCTTCAGGAAGAATCCGAGCCGGAGGAGACCGTTAATATCGTAAAGACAAAACGTTTCGCAATGAAACCGATGGATGCCGAGGAGGCTTGCGTACAGATGGAACTCTTAGGACACAACTTCTTTATGTTCCTCAACGCTGATACAAACGAAGTCAATGTCGTTTATAAGAGAAAAGGAAACTCTTACGGACTTATTGAACCGGAGTTCTAATGAATCCGTCTTTCTCAATTTTTTATAAGTGATCAAAAACCCGTGCGGATGCTCAAAAAGAGCTCCTCACGGGTTTTCTATTCTATACCGGATTCCCGCCCTGCTCTTCTCGGATGGAACTTATCCATGCATCATGAAGCTCTCTCACGGAAGGGAACACGTATTCCGGATGAATTGATCCTGTCAGAATATCATCTTTTTTTGCTTCACCGGTAAGAACCAGCGCTGTTTCCGTTCTGGTCTGGATCCCGCATGCAATATCTGTATACAGGCGGTCTCCAACGATGAGCGTTTCTTCCTTTGAGAAAGAATTCTGTCCGATCGATATTTCGATCATCTCCGGCTCCGGTTTTCCGATATAACGCGGCATCTGTCCACAAGCAGTCGTGATCATCTGACAGATGGATCCACAGTCCGGTACATATCCGAATTCAACCGGACAGACGAGATCCGGGTTCGTGGCAAGAAAATCCACCTGCCTTGTCGACAGGATCCGGCACACCGTTTCGAGTTTCTGATAAGTCAACTCATTGTCATACGCTACAAGAACGCAGGCGATCTCAGGATCCTCCGGATCCTCTGCAACCCTGATCCCCGCTCTTTTTAATCCGCTGACCAGCGATCGCGTTCCCATCACATAGATCTTTTTCCCCTGATATCCCCTTTTCAGGTAGCTCTCCGCTGCACTGGCTGCCGTTACAAAATTCTCCGCATCTGTCCGGATCCCAAGCTTCCGGAATTTTTCAATATAATCCTCTACATCTTTCGTCGAGTTGTTTGTGATGAACACAAACTGTCCTCCCGACTTTCTGATCGCAGAGAGAAATTCTGCCGCGCCATCGATCAGCCGGTCCCCAAGGCATACAGTCCCGTCTATATCCAGAAGAAACAGCTTTTTATCTGCAAGCATGGGACTCCTCCCGGCCGCACGGTGAAAAGATGCGGACCAGCTCACTCAGATCACTCCTGATTCCTTCTTCATCGGATGAAACCTCCGGACTGTATTCCAGAACAATGTCCGCATCCGGAGTATTCTCCATATAGTCATGGACAAAGCGATCAAAATCAAGCGTTCCATCGTGAATTCTGCGATGACTGTCATGAAGACCATCATTATTATGGATGTGGTATGCCACGATCTGATCCTTCAGATCATGGATCAGACCGGACAGATCCCATCCGTTCGCATGCGCATGTCCGATATCGATGAGTACCGGATATTTTTCTTTTTTACAGAGTTCCGTGAATTCCGCCTGATCGAACATCATATTTCCGCGGTCGATCACCCCCGCATTTTCTACAACGACCGGAATATCATGCTCCGCAAACATATTCTGCAGCTCACGGTAATTTTCGCAGGAGTTCTTTATCATTGTCCTCTTTTCTTCAGCGGAAACCCGGCAGTTGTTGTGATGAAACACAACATATTTACTGTTTAAACGCACACAGTCAGAAACAGTCTGTCTGATAAACTTCATCGCCTGCTCACATGCCTCGCTCCCTTTCGGCGCACTGTGCTCCGTTTCATAGTATGGGCCATGAAAACTGATCGGAACTTTGGAAAATTCCGGAATACATGCCTCCAACTCCTTCTCATAGGCAGGATCGTGGTAAAGCGGGAATACTTCCACGCCTGCCTTTCCCTGAAATTCACTGAGATATTTTAAAACCATGGACAGACGTCCAATCGTATACATATTAGTACTGATCAGAAGATTCATTTTTTCCTCCATTTTATTCACCGTTGGTCAGATCCATGCTGTTTTCTGACCTTATTCTTTTCTGTCATACTGCAGCGGCAATTCCACTCTCTGTTTTCTCGGTCTTCTGAAGATTTTCCACCGGAATTTCAAGCTCTGAAAACTTCTTTTTCACTTCCTCCGGATATCCGAGAGACTTTTCTGTCATGCCGTCAAACAGATGGATCCGGTCAAAATCCACATTGATATACACCTGGTCTCCCATATGCGGAACATGATCATTGCAGATCGCGATCAGTTCATTTTCATCTCCGGCCACATCAACATAAACACCATAGCGGTTGCCATAGTCCTCCACATAGCGCACAATTCCCCGGATCGAATGTTCCTGTTCCGTTCTGTTTAATGTAATATGCTCCGGGCGGATTCCGATACACCAGGTCTTTGACCCGCACTTGTCTGCAATTGCCTTCCACATCAGCGGAAGAACCACAGCCTGTTTTCCAATATAGATCGTTCCATTCTCATACCCGCATTTTGTAATGTTCATGGATGGGGAACCGATGAACTTCGCACAGAAGATGCTGGCCGGCATGTTGTACACATGAGCCGGGGTGTCCAGCATTTCCATCTTTCCCTGATACATGATCGCTACGCGCTGTCCTACCGTCATCGCCTCGACCTGATCGTGGGTGACATAAACCATGGTCGGATGGTACATTTCATGGATTTTTACAAGTTCTTTTCTCGCTTTCATGCGGAGCTGCGCATCAAGGTTTGACAGCGGCTCATCGAGCAGAAAATAATCTGAGCGTTTTACAACCGCTCTTGCCAGCGCAACACGCTGTCTCTGTCCACCGGAAAGATCCTTCGGTTTTCTGTCTTCGAGTCCTCTGAGCTGAAGCATATCGAGTACTTCATTTAAACGCTTTTCTATTTCTGCCGGATCCATCTTATGTGCCTTCAGGCCATAAATAATGTTGTTTCTGACAGTCATGTGCGGGAACAGGGCATAGTTCTGAAATACCATGGAAACTCCACGTTCTCCACATGGAACATTGTTGACAACTTTGTCATTCATATAAAGTTTTCCATCGGAAAGATCTTCCAGTCCCGCGATCATACGGAGTGTTGTAGATTTTCCACAGCCGGACGGGCCGAGAAGAATCAGACGTTCTCCTTCTTTGATCTCCATATTTAAAGATTTTACGATTACGTTCTTTCCATAAGCTTTTACGACGTTTTCAAATACAATATTGTGACTCATAAAAAATTCTGTCCTTTCTTCAGATCATCCTTTGATACCGGAAGCGGCAAAGGTGTTGATAATATAGCGTTGGAAAATGATATATAATGTCAGCGGGATGATCATAGTGATCACGGAAACAGCCATCGCGATCGTAAATTCCGTACCTCCCTCAGCACTGATGTACATCTGCAGAGCAAGGGAAAGTGTATAATTTTCCTTTGTTTTTAAGATCAGGACCGGCCATACATATTCATTCCAGGAGTTGATAAAGAAAATAATTCCTGTTGTGAGGATCGACGGACGGACAAGCGGGATCACGATATCCTTCATGATCTTTAAGTTTCCGATCCCTTCCATGCGGGATGCCTCGATCAGTGCTTTCGGGATTCCCCTCATGGACTGGCGGAGCAGGAAGATTCCAAGCACATCTGCAAACTGTGGGAGCGCAACTCCCCAGATACAGTCACGCAGTCCGATCTTAGAGATCATCAGATAGTTCGGGATCATCGTCACGGTGAACGGGATGAACATGGTGCTCAGCATGACGAAATACAGAATGCCTTTTCCTTTAAAATCGAAATATACGAAGGAATATGCAGCAAACAGGCTGGTAATCGTCTTGAAGATCGTCACGGAAGCGGCGATCAGAAACGTGTTCATTGTAATTTGTGCAAACGGCAGTTTGTCAAATACATGGCGGTAATTTTCCAGTGTCGGATTAGACGGGATCAGTTCAAAAACTGTGTTGAAGGCATCCTGCAGAGTCTTGAAGGAATTCGAGATTGCAAACAGGATCGGAGTCAGCGTGATGCAGACCATGCAGATCAGCAGAAGATGCCAGAATATCTGTGCAGGATGTTTAGTTTTCATAGTACACTCCCTTCTCAACAAAACGGAACTCCAGGAACAGGAGTAAAATAAAGAAAGCCATTGTGATGATCGATACCGCAGAAGATGTTCCGGTGCGGTACAATGTAAACGCCTCATGGTAGGATGCATAGATCAGGTTTGAACTTGCATAGTTCGGACCACCCTGCGTAATGACTTTGATCGGTGTAAACACGTACTGCAGTCCCTGCACGATCGTCGTGATAAAAACATAGATCCCGGTGGCGGAGCTCATCGGCACGATGATATCGAGAAAGATCTTCCACATCGGAACATTGTCCAGTCTCGCAGCCTCTATGACTTCCTGGGAGACTCCGGAAACGCCCGCCAGTATATTGATGAAATTATAACCGAAGGATTTCCATGTTGTGATAATGCAGAGTACAGCAATGACCCATCCGTCCGTTTTTGACCAGAATGGCAGGCTGAGTCCGAATTTTCCAAGGATGATCGCAACCGGTCCGGAGATCGGATTTAAGATCCATGTGTAAAGGATCGAACCGACTACCAGGGAGATCACGCTCGGAAGGAAAAAAACGGCTTTATAAAAGCCTTTTCCTTTTTTAATCACACAGGAAAGAATAAATGAGAGAATGTACGGCATCACAAAGTTGAATGCCAACAGGATCACGATATAGATCATGGTGTTTCCGAAAATTTTCCAGTTATTCGGGTCTTTGAATACGGAAATATAATTGGCCAGACCGACGAATTTTTTCACCGGTTTGACCATGTTCCATTCGAAAAAGCTCAGATAGAACGTGTAAAAAAGCGGGTAGAACATAAATACCGCAAATACGGCGAGAGACGGGATCAGGAATACATATCCCAGGATCGTCTGTTTTTTTGCTTCTGAATTCAAAACAAGTACCTCCATGGAAAAAAGAAACAGGCAGCGTTCCCGGTCTCCGGAATTTTTCCCGGTCTCACGGAAACACGCTGCCCTTATTTTTTACTGTGCGTTTAAGAGCTCGTTGATCGCATTCTGGGTGCTTGTCATTCCCTCTTCAGCGCTTATCTGACCTCCAAAGATCTGATCTCTCATATCCAGGAGCATCTGTTCTGCCTGAAGTCCCGCATCACCCGGGAAGGATGTCCAGGAAACGACTCCATCCATCTGCTCGATCGCCGCATTCATCAGCTCATTTTCTGCAAGGAAGCTCTTTAAGCCGTTTTCTGCATCTGCGACGTCTTTTCTCGGCGGTACATACCCGGTTCCGATCGTCCATGCTGCCATGGATTCAACGCTGTATAAATACTTTTCAAATTCCCATGCTGCCTTCTTCTGTTCATCATCCTGCGCTGTAATTGCAAGGAAGCATCCACCGGCCGGTACTTTTCTTTCATTGCTGCCCCAGGTCGGAGATTTTACTGTTGCCACATCAAAGGCTGAACCTTTCTGGACAGCTGAACGTCTTGCGATCGTTGTATAAAGCATTGCGCAGTTTCCATCGATGAAGCTCTGGCATCCTTCTTCCCATGAAATGTGAAGACCGGCTCCGTCCTTGATGAGATCTGCAACCATCTGCATTGCCTGAATGCCGCCTTCACTTGCAAAGGTTGCCTGTTTCTTACCATCAACGGTAGATAACATGGATGCATTATTACTTTCGATCAGTCCCTGCTGAGCCCAGAAATCTGCCGGCTCCTGCATGTAAAATCCATATTTTCCTGTTTTTTCCTTAACTGTTCTTGCAAACTGGTCCAGCTCTTCCCATGTTTTCGGACCATCCTCAGAAAGTCCTGCCTCTCTTAAGAGATCTCTGTTGATGAAAAGGACCGGGTTGCTGACAGAATACGGAATTCCGACCTGCTCACCTTCACTGTTTACAGCCAGGCTTAAAACGTTCGGAAGGAAATTATCCTGAAGGAAGTTTTTATCCTCCTGATCGAACTGGTCGATCACATCCTGCGGAGAGCTGTATTCAAAGTTATTGGAGAAATAATCGAGGAATGCCCATCCGATCTGTACCAGAGCCGGTGAATTTCCGGTTGCGGCTTCTGCCTGAAGATTCTGCATCAGTCCTTTGTACATATCCGGATTATACTTTGCAACAACCTCGATATGGTCATTGCTCTCATTAAACTGCTTTACCAGTTCATCTACAACCAGACCTCCCTGGGTTTCAGCGTTGACATGCCAATATTCGATCACTGTCTTCTCTCCAGCCGCGTTGGTTGCTGCAGCTGTTGTGGAAGCTTCTGTGGCTGTAGAACCGGTAGTTCCGGAAGCTGCCTGTGTGCTGCTTCCTGCGGAAGAAGATCCACATCCGGAAAGTGCAAGCATCGCACCAGCCATAACAAAGGCAGTCAGTTTCTTCATGTTGTTTTTCATCTTGTCCTCCTGAATGAGTATAATTTTCATGAGAAAGCTTCCGCACCAGCCCTGTATAGAGATTCTCTCTATACGGCTCGTACGGAAATCCCTTTCCCGAGTCCTTATTTTACGGGAATGCCTTTGTTCCTACAATCAGCAATGCGACTAATCGATATATAATTTATGTAAAAATTAAATTTCAAGTGCAACAAAGCCTGGGAAATCTGTTTTTTCAGATTTCCCAGGCTTTGTTCGCTGCTGTGTTGAAATTGTGATCAATTTTTTTCGTTTTCTACTCCTGTGTGCCGATTTTTTCGTCCTGCCGCACACGCCGCGCACGCCTCACATGCGCTCTTCGCGACTGCCATCCCGCCGAGGGATGTCTCGCGAAGCTCCGACGGGATCGAACGTCCGACCGCGTACATGACTCCGATCGTCTCATCGATCGGGGTGATGCTCCGGATCCCGGCCATGGAGAGTTCTGCTGAGATCAGCGCATTCGAAGCGCCCATCGCATTCCGGTTCTGGCATGGATTTTCAACCAGTCCTCCGATCGGATCACAGACGAGTCCTAAAATATTCACGATCGCAAAGGATGCCGCATCGAGACACTGTGCCGGAGTTCCTCCGAGAAGCTCCACGGCCGCGGACGCCGCCATCGCACTCGCCGCTCCGACCTCCGCCTGACAGCCGCCCTCCGCTCCTGCCGTTGTTGCATTTCTCGTGATCAGGTAGCCGACTGCCGCCGCATTGAACAGCACCTTGCAGATCTCCTCATCCGTAAATCCGAAATTTTCCTGCAGCGAACAGAAAACTCCCGGGATCACTCCCGAAGATCCTGCGGTCGGTGCCGCCACGATAAGTCCCATGGAGGCATTGACCTCGAGAACTCCCACCGCGTAAGCGATCGCCTTTGAGACCACATCCCCGCAGATATTCTTTCCGTTCTCCCGGAGCGTGTGCAGCTTCCGGCTCTCCCCGCCGATCATGCCGCCCATGCTGACGATGTTCTCCTTCAACGGCTTTTTCGCCGACGCCTGCATGATCGACCATGCCTTTTTCATCTTTTCCTTCGTCTTTTCCGGATCCTGCTCCAGGAAGGTCGTCTCCCGCTCAAACATCGCCTCGGAGATCGTTTTCTTTTCTTTCTCACAGTACTCTAAAAGTTCTGCTCCATTTGTAAAATTCATCGTTTTCCCTCCCGTCAGTCCAGATTGATCGCCGGAACCAAAAGTACATTTTTGACCGCCTCAAAGCCGCGCAGAGCGTTTACCACCTGGTTTGAGACCGTCGTGTCCACTTCAATGATCGCATAGGCCATCTTGCCCTTGCTCTCCCTGTAAAGGCGCAGGGAACCGATATTTAAGTCGTATGCACTTAAAACTGCCGTCACGAATGCAAGCGTTCCCTTCTTGTCGATATGCTGGACTACGATCGTACTGTAATTTCCGGTGAGATCCACATCAACGCCATTTAACCGCGTGATGACCGCGTTTCCGCCGCCGATGGACTTTCCGCGCAGGGACATCTCATTCCCGTTCTCATCCTTCACGTAGATGTCCACCGTGTTCGGATAGATCTCCTTGTCCGTAAAATTCTCCTCAAAACTGAACTGGAGTCCCGCCTCCTTCGCGTACTCAAACGAATCGCGGATCCTCTCATCATCCGGATGGTACCCTAAGATACCGCCGACCAGCGCCCGGTCCGTGCCGTGCCCATGGTACGTGCGCGCAAAAGAGCCATAGAGAACAAAGCGCACCGACACCGGTTTCTCCACCATTTTTCCGGCGATAAAGGCGATCCTCAGCGCTCCCGCCGTGTGAGAGCTTGACGGTCCGATCATATTCGGTCCGAGAATATCGAACGTTCCGATCTCATTCATACCTGTTTCCTCATTTCCTGTATTTTTCGCAAAACGGCCATGATGCTGCATGGAAAATACGCAGCGCTGGATTATAAAACGCAGCTGCCGTTTTGCTTTTCTTTTTCTACATACTGCACTATCCACTATTATACACAAAAAGGAGCTGTTTTTCCACAGCTCCTTATCGTTTCTTTTTTATAGTTCCTGCTGTAATTCTTCGCTTGTTCTTCTCTCTGTTACAGACTACACTGCATTTTCTCTATTCCCGACACTTCACAGCGGCAAGTCTCCGGGCAGGAGTGCCTTAATTCAGGAACGTAACCGCCTTCGCCGGCGTTCTGTAATACGCGTTGGAAATAATAGTACCGGTCTTTGAAGTGCTGGCGTGAATGATCTTTCCATCGCCGATATAGAGCGCAACGTGGTTGATCGTCTTTCCACTCGCATAGAACAGAAGGTCACCCGGCTGGATCTCAGACAGGGAGATCTGCTTTCCGTTCGATGCCTGATCTCTCGAAGTACGTCCGGTGGAAACTCCAAAATGCTCAAAGATCCGCATCGTAAATCCGGAACAGTCCGCTCCGTTTGTCAGGCTTGTCCCACCGTATACATACGGATTTCCGAGGAACTGTTTCGCATAAGCCACGATCGCTGTGCGGACTGCAGAATCATATACCGCACTTCCCGGTCCGTTCTGGGTATCCTGGTAACTTCCGGAGGTTCCCGTACTGCTGCCTGTGGAAGTATTACTGCCGTCACCGCCCGGACCTGCCGTATTGCCGGTATTCTGGCTTGTGCTGCCCTGGCTGCTCTGGTTCGTCTGCTCCTTCGTCGTTCCGTTGTCCGCATTCGGATTCTGCGCGATCATACCGATCGAGGTTGACGGAGTGTCCTTATTTTCCGTGCTCTGTCCGGATTCCTTTTTCAGCTCCTCAACCTTTGCGATCGCATCGTCCGCCTCTTTCTTGATCCGGGCAGCCTCCTCAGCTTTCTGCTTTTCTTCCTCAACGCTGACCGCCTGCTTGAACTCTACCCTCTGTGTGACATAATCCTTATGAACATATCCGCTCAGAGATTCATCGACCTGGATCTCGATAAAATCGCCGTCTTCCTTCACTTCCAGATATTCTGAATCTTTGGAAAGTGTTGTGAGGACCGCGCTGTTCATATTCGGCTGTTCGCGGAGATTTAAACCGTCCGCGCTGACTGTGACATATACAGTTCCCACATTCTTTGCGATCTTCTCAGCCTCAGCACCGGTAATAAAATATTCTGATTTTATGTAACCTTTAACGGAACCGGACTGGATCTGATACCAGGTTCCTCCCTCTCCGTCCACCGTTGCAAGGATCGTCGCCGCACAGTTATTGTAGATCTTTCCGACAATACTGCTGGAGGTGTTCGCCTCAGAACGGATATTTACATAGTTGCTCACGTGGGAGATCGCCACATTATCGTAAGCCGACTGTTTATTTCCAACGGTCGTGATCCCCTCTCTGGCGCTCACCTGCACCGAAAGCGTCTCAGCCGCATAAGCAGCCTGCGGCATCATGAGCGCCATGCTCAGCCCGCAGACCGCGATGATTCTTCCTGCTCTGTTCATTCTTTTTCTTTTCTCCTGTCAATTACCGGCAATCCCGTCTTAATTCTGCATCCTGTCAAAAGCTGTCGATATACTTAATTCTGCCCGTTCAGATAAGCTTCCACCGATGCGACGCAGTTCGCGCCGTCCGCCACCGCCGTCACGATCTGGCGGAGCGCCTTTGTACGGACATCCCCGGCCGCGAAAATTCCCGGAACATTTGTCCTTCCGTCCTCGCCGGCTGCAATATATCCCGCCGGATCCATCTCCACGGATCCTCTGAATCTCTCACTGTTCGGGGTGATCCCGACCGCGACGAACACGCCGTCCACAGCCAGGTCATTCTTCTCCCCGGTCTTCTTATTTAAAATTCTGAGTGTTTCCACCTTATCTGTTCCGACAATTTCTTCCGGGACTGTATCCCACAGGATCTCCACATTCGGAAGCTCCATCAGGCGCTTCTGCAGGCTCTTTGCCCCGCGGAACTCGTCTCTTCTGTGGATCACATAGACTTTCTCGCAGAGTCTCGCGAGGAAGATCGCATCCTCAAGGGCAACATCCCCGCCGCCGATCACCGCAGTCGTCTTTTTCCGGAAAAACGCACCGTCACAGGTCGCGCAGTAGGAAACACCTTTTCCCGTAAACTCCGCCTCTCCCAGGATCTCAAGCTTTCTGTGATGCGCCCCGGAAGCGATGATGACCGCTCTCGCAAGTCTCGTCTCCTTTTTGCAGACAACCTGATAGATCACAGGCGGG
>UMEN01017257.1_pt1 | contig 43760 bp, 39 predicted proteins | sample 1964751 | NCBI WGS metagenome assembly UMEN01 (sample SAMEA4836020, study PRJEB28245) | human gut metagenome | biome: gut microbiome; material: fecal sample | place: Denmark | collected 2008
TGCTGTTTATGTCCGGATGGAGAGGAGGCGTGGTAATCATGAACACAATGGAAGTATTAACTTTGTTGCTTGTAATCTTTACTGCACTGGCATACATAGATGGACACAATAAAAGAAAATAGCACCCACCGACCAAAGTAGTGCTATTTCTTAATTAAGATTTTTATCTACTGAGGCAATCGGAAGTTTTATATCCGATCAACTCTTTCTTTATCTCGATTATAATATAAGACGGATAATTTTTCAACCGTCTTTTTGTGTATAATAATATAAAATATCTGAAAAATAACAGATGTGGAAAATTCCAGTCATTAACAGACATTGACAAAGGAAGCAGTGTATTAAAGGACGAGGTATGTACTGCAAGCGGAGCGGTACTATTTTTTTGCGGCACACATTTATTCGCTAAATCTAAGTTTAACGAATAAATGACGTGTAAAATTTAAATCGTTCTTATCGAACGACATAGACCAGATTGATTTGATGCAATCAGTAAAATATTAACTTAGGATTAAAGCTTAGCACAGGAACATATATTTGTAAACACTTTATAAATATTTTGTGAAACATGCACAATAAAAGGCTCTGAACCAACGTGGATCAGAGCCAATATAATTTATTATTTTGTGCATTTTGTTGTAGTGCTGCGCGCTGGCAAGCCTGAGCGCGAAGCACTACACGAACAATCTAAGGTTCACTATCAAGAAACCTAACAATTTCATCAGTTTCACGAGAAGCAGAATTTTCTACTTGATATTCTTCAAGCTTTGAAATTCTATCGTTAAGTTGATAAATTGAATATAGACAACCAACCAAACCAACAACACACAAGAAAATAATAAAATCCTTACAATAATCTTTTTTCATAGTAAAACCGCCTTTTTTATTTTCGATTTTACACTATTTCAACAACTTTTTCAAGCGCCTACTTCTATGCGTAATCTGGTCATTATCTGGATTCATATCACCACGCATCTGCAATATTTCTTCTTCACTCATCATGTCACCATCATCAACAGACTTTTTGAGCTTATCAACTACCGCCAAAGTATCATAAGCATTGTAATCTTTATCTTTAATAAGGAATCCAGTACGCTTGCGAGGTTTAATGAGAGTCGGATTAGATGCATATTCTACCTCATCCGCGTCATATTCATTCTGAATCAAAAAGCGCCAAATCTTCTCACAATTAATACACTTTTGAGTTACAGAACGCATAAGGGCATCCGTCAACTTAAACTTTTGGCTAGAGTACATAAACGATATATGATAATGCCTTGATGTAATAAGCGTATTCAAAAATGATGCATCTATGTTAGTCTTGAAGTTTCTGCTGTTGAGCTGAGCGGATGCTTCATCCAATACGACTATTACTACTGTCCTAGTATTATTTTTAATATCTATATCCTTATTTTTGTACGCACAGCATACCACCTGCGACAGACTTGCAAGAGGCTCGTAAGGAATACTCTTAAAATCAACGTTACTAATCACATGGATTTTTTGACGAACAAATTTTTTCCGACCTCTATCCCAGACCATTTTATTATTATACTTTTTAAAAATAATTGTAACATAATGCACAATAGAAAGCGTTTTACCACCGCCAAAATGTGCGCAGTAACAATTTAACAATCCTGCTTCATAGAAATTATAGCCCTTATGCCGAATCCACAAATAAAAATCTTTTATTGCATATACGATTGTACTTACTGGATGCAAGCAGACAATTCTAAATATGACAGATAACCACAACAGAAGCAGGACTCCAAGAAAAATTAAAAATCCCATTATTTCATACCTCCGAGGAATCCGCAAGCTGTAGCAAATAATTCTAATGAAATCATTACTACAATAAGCCTGACTATAACATACACATCTAACGTAGTAGACGTGCCAACTATAAGATTAACAATAGCATCCATTATTTTCTAACCCCCTTTAAACTATGAGTGCGCCATGATTTCATGCACGACCAACAGAAACTGAATAATACAATAAACATGATTATATGCACGTCATTAGATATAGCATCAAGATTTGATGTATAATCTATGGTCTGAACAGTAGAGCCAACCGCAGGAGTCGAGTTGTCAATCGCAACAACTTCCGTATTATCTTCTTTAATATCCTGCGAAATACTTTCTTCACTTTGTGCATTTTGAACCTCACTATTATTTATTGCTGTATCTGGTACAGCTTCATATATTTCCGTAGAATCAACAGTCATTCTAACAACCCCCTTATAAATTTGATGATTAATATTGCTGCAAGTAAAAATACAATTACCTCTGCTATAGTAGGTTGAATACTACCCGACCACGGCACACGCATATTTAGCACTTTAATAATAAGTACACATACATTTTGGTATATTTCGTACAACATAACTACCCCCTAATGAATTTAACAACTATAAGCACAATAAGGAGCGCAAAGCCAATAGCCACAACTTCAAGGCACCAAGAGGGCAAGAATGAGAATATATCAGCTATCATTTTAGGAACATCACCTATACCCTTTGTAAATTCTTCTAATTTGTCAAAGGTAGAATTGCTACCACCAGATGCATCTTGAATATCTTTATTATCCTGCTTTTCTTCTGCTTTCTGAACATTATTTTTAGCATCTTCAGGAGTATCACCAATACCAGTTATTTCACTAGTATCTTTTGGTTTAGAATAGCCACCATCAGAATCAGAAACAGAATTATCATTATCATCAACCGCTTCAGAAGTATATTTACCTTTTTTAGTTGAATTGTAAAGCTTCACCCAAGCACCATATTTATTATCCTTTGACACAATACGAAGGTACCATATCGGTTCAAACTGATAGTTACCATAAGTTGTCATTTTTTCAAACACATTAGGCTTGTGAGCGTTATCTGTTTTATCCGACTCAACCTTATCATTAGCACTTTTCCAATCAATCCATGTATAATTAGACCTGTTTAAACCTTTTATATTATTTTCTGCATTCCAATCCTTAATAAATGTCTTATGCCCCTTATCTTCCGATTTAATATTACCGCTCTTATCTTGCCAAGCATAAGAACCATATAATTGGACCTTATAACCACCTTTTGAAAGGTCTATTCCAGTAGTACTAGTTGAACTATAAACAATTACTTTATCTTGATTAATTTTAGACAAATCAGCATTTTCGTCAGCATCAATTAACTCTTTTTTATTAGTAACATACGTTTCCATCTGAACGTTATCAAGCACACCAATATCAGAATATGATTGAATTTTAGGCTTATAAGTATTTCCATTAACAACAGAATCAGAACTACCACCAGATAGAACCTTTAACAATTCATTCCAACATTTATCAGAATCCGAAGCCGTTACAACATAATCACAATTAGAACTAACATATTTATTGGAGTCACTATCATAATCGCAAGTTGAACCATAACAGTAAATATAGGTAATAGAGTCATAATTCTTAGATGATGTACCAAAAGCGTTATCCATCTGCATCACAACTTCACCACGGCGTGTGACCTTGAATTTTGACTTATTATAAAAATCAACAGAAGTACTACCAGCACGAGTAATAAAACCATAAGTAGCATTATTGAAAGCAAATGAATAAACAGGGTAATCAGACTGAACGGAACAAGTCATAGAAGCAGAGTAATCACCATCATATTTATTATTGCCACTATCTTTTGTAAAATCTATGCTTATTACCTTTGCATATGTTTGAGCATCAGCTCGAACAGCTTGAGAGGGCATCAGAGTAAGCAACGAAACAACGAGCATACACACAAAAGACACCATTCTCCGAGTAAAACGAATATTTCCATATCTTTCCATATTTCCTCACTTTCTATAAATCGGTTTTAAGCTGCAAAGAACCACTCAAACAATCGTGGATCTGCTCAGCATAAAACGTTTTTCGTAATATAATTGTAACAATTCGCAACGTGTAAAATGTATCATTTTTAAATATGATACAAAAAAGGGCGATGCACCGCACCGCCCCACCGCCTGCATCAGACTACTATCTTGTGCGGAGCTTCTTTACTACTCCGATAGCAATACCAACAACACCAGCACAGAAGAACACCATAAGTGTTTCATTACCAGTTATAGTAGTCATTACTTTGCTTACTACATCCATAAGCGCACCAACCGCAGTTGTCATAGTGTTTGTACTTGCCTCAGCTAACATAAGACATTTCCCCTTTCTTGATTATTTTATAGTAATATCGGAAATAAAGGCTTTGCCACTATATCCGCAACCATAAGCTACACTAATTTCGTGACCGATGCACTGTTCTGTTATCTTATCAGCCAACTCATTGTATACAAAGAGCTTATCTGTTGATTTTCCATGAACTGCATTAATGCCGTCCTGCTCCACAAATACAACAGCTCCTTTTGTCTTTTTCATCTCAATAAATCCTAAAATTTTCATCATGTTATTTTTCCTCACTTTCAAATTTTTCTAAATCTTCACTAATTCCAACATAGCCTAAAAGTGGCGCGTACATATTTAATATTGCACGTATCTCCGGCATAATTACCGCTTCGAATACAATACGTTGTTCCAACGATTGAAACTCACATACTATCGAAATCGGCATTATCAATTCTTTTTTCTTTTCGTTTTTCTCTTCATTCATTTTTTTCCTCACTTTCTGTATTGAATTGATATATTTGATATATGGCTTTTTTGAAACCATTTATCACTGTTTCGTGTTTGAAATCATAACCATGATTTCTTGCTATCTCCTCTGCCTGTCTTTTAAGCCATTCTTCAAAATCATGCTCAAGGCGAGGAGAATATACATCTATACCGCTTGGAATTAGGTTTAATACTAACTCCACAGGCTCATGCAAGTTTTTACTCGCGATATATCTATGTCTGCCTTTTGTGGCATTGCATAACTCTTTTGTTATGTATTTAGTAATATAGTTTGTTGCCTTGTATGTATCCCGTATCTTAGTGGCTGTAGAAAAGCCATATCTCCACCCAGTAAGGTTGTAAACTACTTTGCCATTGCTTTTATGTCCGCTATCCTTAAACGTCATATTTCCGCAGTTAGCAACCAATCCATGCATGTGCCACGCGCCATCTTTATGTTGTTCAGGTACGAATAAATATGACAAATCGGGAGCATTTCTCACATGCTGATTATTAAGCCATTTTCTACACTTCGCGAGACATTCAGAAAAATCATATCTATCGGTTTTAGCACTATCGTACGTTAATGTGAAAAAATACTCCCATTTTTCCGACCGCGCTAATTCATGGATTTTATTTCGTGTACGATTAAGCGATACACGCTCCGAATGTTCGGCTCTCTGCTTTTCTATATCTGCGCTTTCAAACTCTTGCAATTTTTCATATGTTTCAGTAAATGGGTTGTATATCAAGGTAGTTAAATCTTTATTTAACATTCTTTCTACCCTCTCATTATCAACATATGATTTATCACTATCAGCAACTTGATATATTCCATCGGGATAAATCGAAAACTTTACCTCTCCATTATGAAATTCTTGGATTTTGATATTATAGCCAATCATCAGATTATGAAAATTGAGTGCGAAATGTTGCCATTGTCAAGTAGGGCAACACCCTCTACTCTATCGTGTATAGTTCTCATTTAAGACCTCCTAAGGTGTACCCCTCCCCTGCCTGCTCGCTCTTGTCGGGCAATAAAAACGTGGAGAGTGTTTCTATCGCCCTCCAAGAGCGAGCAGGCAGGGGAGGGAAAAAAATTGATACAGACGATTCATATATCAAGCATCAAACGACATATATTAATGCTCATGGTACCATTCCTAATCCCTGGCGTGTTACTTCTAAGTGCCTATAAGGCAGGCACTAAGAAGAACAATCGCGCCCCCTTCCCCTCTCCCGGGGGGCTATATGATACGAACTGTTGTAATACCGCGCTCACCGAACGACATAAGACCATAAAAAAATGATGCAAACGCTTCATATAGCAGCTTATAAAACGACATTAATTAAAAGGCAATTCCTCATCATCATCAGACAAATCTTTATCAATAACACAAAATTCATGAATATAATGTGTTCTCAAAGCTTCAACAACATCACAAACATCATGCATTAAAGCATTAGGAAACCGACCAGACATGTAATAGAAAATATATCCATTGATAACAAAATCAATTGGGTTGTCTGCATGGTGCTTATCAATATAGTGCTTTGCTTCAACAAACATCTCAAAATTAGTACTTTTTTCCATTTTTCTTCTTTCCTCTACCTTCTTTTTAATTCTACTCTTTGACTTTTGTAAACAAGGGGATTCCCACCCCTCGGGGACAATCCCCCAAGCTCAAAATTGTCTTGTGTTTTGGCTTGTCAAGGCTAAAATGCACTGCTAACGCAGGCCTTGACAACTTTCAACACGTTCTTTTGATGCACAAAAAAAAGTGCAATCAGTAAGTTAATCTTACTGACTACACTTTTTTCTTTTAATTTAGTCTATGATATTAAAATCGTGTCATTTAGTTCGTCAAACAAGTATTTAGCAAATAGTTGATGAGCAAGCGCCCTCCGACGGGAGAATGAATGTCGGGCGCTATCAACTACCGTTTCCCCGATTTTCGACTTGCAGACCAGTCGAAAAACACTTTCGCTAAACATTTCACAGTTTAACGAATAAATGACCTTGCAAAAAGCACTATGGTACAAGAACAAGCCACCGGAACCTCTATTTGTATCAGCTCCGATGGCTTTATATCTATAGTTTTTCTATACAACAATACAATTATTTATTATGCAATTATTTATTGTGACTTCTCATGCATTCCCTGTATTTAAGTATAAGCTCGATTGAGTCCTCAACTGATATCTGGCTTGTGTTCAGGCACAAATCATAGCTTCTTGCGTCTCCCCATTTTTTACTGGTGTAGTAATTGTAATAGCTTGAGCGCTCTTTATCTTTTTTCTTAATTATGTCCTTAGCCTTGTTCTCCGTGACATTGAGTCTTTCACTGATTCTTTTAATCCTGTCGTCCATGTTGGAACGTATGAAGATATTGAGACAATGTGGCTCGTCTGCTAAAGCATAGTCTGCACAGCGGCCTACAATAACACATGGTTCATTTGCCGCAATCTTTTTGATAGCATCGAACTGCGCTAAAAATACCTTGTGATTCAGAGGCATATCAAGAAACGGTGCTGTGGAATAAGAGCCACCGGTGTATGTGTCCATGACCAGCGAATATAAAAAGCTGTTTGTAGGCTTTTCGTCATGCGACTCAAATATTTCCTCGCAAAGTCCTGATTCCTTAGCTGCCTTCTGTAAGAGCTCTTTATCATAAAATTTAATTCCAAGTCTTTTAGCTAAATCTTGTCCGACCTGTTTTCCGAGGCTTCCAAATTCTCTTCCTATTGTGTAAATTTCGTTTGATCCCATAATTCAGACCCCCTTATATAAATAATTAATACTATATCACTATGTGATAATTCAATTTATTTGTTATTTATATTATATAACACTTCAAGCAAATTGGCAAAGTATTTTGGTAAAGGTGCATCAAATTCCATGTATTCGCCGGTTTTTGGATGAACAAACCCTATAGTTTTGGCATGCAGGCACTGTCCTTCCAGGCCTTTAAACCGGTTTTTGGTAGGTGAATAGCTTGAATACAGCATATCTCCAAGCAAGGGATGATTAATACTTGCCATATGCACGCGTATCTGGTGTGTTCTGCCGGTCTCAAGCTTAAACTGCATATATGTGTAGTCGCCAAAGCGTTCAAGCACCTTATAATGCGTGACAGCCGGCTTTCCGTTTTTCTCATTGATCGCCATTTTCTTGCGGTCATTGGGATTTCTGCCTATGGCACCCTCTATGGTGCCCTCGTCATCCTTTACATTGCCACAGACAATGCCCACGTATATACGGTTGCAGCTATGGTCCTTAATCTGTTCCGATATCTTTATATGGCTTTCATCGTTCTTGCAGACAATAAGAGAACCGGTGGTGTCCATGTCTATGCGATGCACTATACCGGGCCGTATTTCGCCGTTTATGCCACTTAAAGAGTCCTTGCAGTGGTACATTATGGCATTTACAAGAGTACCGCTGTAATGCCCGGCTGATGGGTGTACAACCATGCCCTTTGGCTTGTTGACTACCAGTACATCATCATCCTCATAGAGTATATCAAGCGGAATATCCTGTGGCAGAATAGGTGTTTGTACGGCATCAGGAATTGTGACATCTACTATGTCATCAGTCTTTAGCCTGTAATTTGCTTTCTGGGGCTTATCATTGACCAGTATTTGATTTTCTTTTAGTATCCGTTGAAAAAAGGAGCGAGAAATATCCGGATAAATGCTGCTTAAGTATTTATCCAGCCGTTCTCCCTCCTGTTCACTCTGGACTTCAAATGTATCTCTATTCATAGTGAAGCTTTCTCTTTTTTGTTTATTTTCTTTATCTATTTTCATGCTTTTTGTCGGGGAAGATTAAGGAAAAATCCTCCTCCTTGTAGTAAAACAGCCCGAGTATGATAAACATAAATGCCGCTACAGTAACATATATATCAGCTACATTGAATATCGGAAAATTAATCAGGCTAAAATAAAAGAAATCAACCACATAGTTATTTACAATACGGTCTATCAGATTGCCGAGTGCACCTGCAATAAACAGTATTACAACAACATTCAGCAGTCTAAAACGTTTTGAGACAGGTATTTTGCGATACCATACACACAAAAGTATAACAACTGCAATGGTAATCACTGAGAAAAAAATCATTTTGGCACGCAAAAATGCCAATGGATTCTCTGACCAATATGTAAAATGAAAGATATTCTGTATTATTGAAAGCAGATCAACACCAAATGCAGCACTCTGGTTTTCCAGGTATCTAAGCTCGAATACTCCCGGAATGAGAACAAACACACCCGTGGATGATTGCTTTAGATTTATAACAGCCAGATACTTTGTAAGCTGGTCAATTGCTACAAGAATCAATGCAATGATGCCTGCTGTACACATCTGTTTTTTTGTTTTATTTTTCTTCATAGCTGATTAGAGACTCCGCTTAATAAGATGAACCCGGGAGATCAAATGAATCCATGAGACTCTGGATATCTCCTGAGATATCTACTCCGTGTGGTGTGGCGATGAAGATAAAGTTGGATATCTTCTGCAGATTACCGTGCAGGGCATATGCTGAGCCTGATGTGAAATCTATGATGCGCTGTGCCACATCGACATTAAGTCCCTCCATGTTGATGACGACTGTACGTCCGTTAAGTAATGTGTCTGTTATTTCTATTTCGTCTTCAATTGAACTTGGTTTTATTACGCAAACTTCCATGTCTGATGCTACCTGCTTTCTGGATGATTTTGATATTGGTGTAATCTTGGATGTAGTCTTAACAGGCTTCTCCTTTGGTGTTGTATCACGCCTTGTGCTTTTTATGGCCGTTTCCTCTTCAACAGCCTCTTTTTTTCTACGGAAAGGATTTCTTGGAAGCTCTTCTTCTTCCTCATCATCGAGGTAATAATCCTCGTTATCGAACTCCTCATCGTCCTCAGAATTCAAACTCATTTTGTCAAGAATCTTATCTATGAAACTCATTTCTATATTCCTTTTCTATTTTTATTTTGTGTATAGCATATGCAAAGTATCAGTTAGCCTTGCTGTAGTCGCGCTCTCCAAATATTCCGGTACCGACACGTACCATTGTTGCGCCCTCTTCTATTGCTACTGTGTAATCTCCTGTCATACCCATGGACAGAACATTCATACTGACATTATCTATGTTTTTCTGTGCTATGTCAACTGATAATTGCTTAATATCTCTAAAGTATTGTCTGTTATCCTCAGGATCATCTACAAATGGTGCTATAGTCATAAGTCCTTTAATATGGATATGGTCCAGTTTAGCAATTTCTTCAACTAAAGAGATAGCCTCATCTCGTGATGTGCCAAACTTAGATTCCTCTCCTGCAATATTGACCTCAACCAGTATGTCGCAGCTACAGTCATGCTTTATGGCCTGCTTTTGTATCTCCTTTGCCAGATGCAGTGAATCTACAGAGTGAATAAGTGATGTTTTTCCAACTATATACTTCACCTTGTTGGTCTGAAGATGCCCAATCATGTGCCAGTGAATATCTTTTGGCATAACCTCCATCTTTTCACACATTTCCTGTACCTTATTCTCGCCGAACTCACGGATGCCCTCATCGTATATCTCACTGAGCATCTCAACAGGTTTGGTTTTGCTGACTGCAATTAGTGTGACATCACTATAGTTTCTGTGAGCTCTGTCACATGCGGCCTTTATATTTTGCTGAACCTGATGTAAGTTGTCTTTTAACATAAAATCTATCCTTTCTGTATATTTTTCAATATTATTTATTACCATAAATTATTTGGTTATGGTCTGGTTTTCCTTCACGGATTTGCCATCCAGGGCTATATGGTCATAAAGCGAAATGCCATATGGCGTTTTGGCTTCTACAATTGTGTAGTCATCGTTTGATGCAAGTACCTTTATCTGCTTAAACACAGCGTATCCTTTGTTGATATTGTAGACACCTGTGAGCTTGTCCTTATCTGTTCCCACCCTGTAGGTTGACGAAGAATCAGGCTTGACAATGATATCGCCGTCCTTAAGATATTCATCATCTACGAAATAAAAGTCATCATTCTGGCTGAATATTGTTGGACTGACTATATTAACTGAGCCACTGCTTTTATCCTTTATCATGAGCGATGAATTATCGGAATCGCCGCTTGCAGTGAAATAATCCTTAGGAATAGTGAAAAATTCCTTTTTGGTTATAGCTGAATTAGGTATTTTAAGCCCGGTGTCTGCTCCAAGCACGAGCTCTATATTGGTAAAACGCTCATTTATGTAGCGGATGAGCGAGTTTTTCATATTCAGCTTCAGGAAAAAAGCATCATCCTTCTTCAAAAGGCTGAACGATACCGTGGTTGTATAGTCATCATCGCAGAATCTGATTTTTATGACTGACTTGTCATTCAGGCTCTTGGCAACATTGTCAGGAACATTTATGAGTATATTCCAGTTCTCACTTGTAATCAGCTTATAAACAGGATCCAGCTGATTGATGGTGCTGTTGTTGGTTAAATCAGTCTCTTCATAATTAGTGTTGTTGTACTGGTCCAGAGTGAAGCTGTCTGTAGTGACATCCTCATAGCCGTCTATTCCGTAATAGACTATTCCGGGAGCTGTCGGCTTATATGTATAGAAGGTGTTGTTAGCCTCAGCAGTACTGATAGTATCTGCCAGGCTTGTCAGTGCATTTTGACTTAGAACCTGTGTCAGCTGTGCAGACAGATCGTTTTTGAAGGTATAAACCTTTGAAAAGTATCGTCTGTTGTAGCCGGATGAAAAGCTGTTTATGTCAGTAATAATCTTCCCGGCAGCCTCGTCAGTGATGGCGGAAGCATCATTTTGAGCACCGGTAATCTGGGTTGCAATGGAGCCGTCTGTATCAACAGAGTAGACAACATCACTTGTTGCAACCTTTGAGCCGTTTGACACAAAGTAGTTAAGGTTTCCTGATTCCTCAGCATACACTACACTTTCCTCGCGGATTATCATGCCCTTATATATGTTGTTGGTCGCTATAGTACCCTGTTGTACCTCATATTCAGATACCGGGTTTGAGGTGAAATACGTAAATATGTGAAAAATCACATAGATTATTATTACAAAAAACACTATAAAACCGATATTCAGATTGAAGCCGGTGTGATATTTCAGTATTTTTTTATTCTTTTGGGACACAATTTTACTCCTTAAAAAAGGGATGTGAAATACACATCCCCCTAATTAATCATTTATAAAGAAATGATAACCTTTGCCTTGGCACATTCAGGCAACTTGTCAATATTCCTTGAAACACTTAAGATGAACTTCACCTTAAACTTCTCGCTGATGATATCAAGCTTTTCGATTGCCTTGGTGATATCCCCCTCATCATCAAGTGATGCAATTGTAAGGAAGCTGTCTAAATACATCTCCTCCAGATCATGATCCTGCGATATGATTCCGCATATAAATCCTAAAAATTCATCACAATTGTCAATAGGATAGTCCATAACATTGATTAGTCGAACCTGGTTATTAAGCTCATACATGTGCTTCTGGCTCTTATCAAGAAAAACTATGGAACCCTCATTTCCCTTAATTGATGAATTTACCTTGTCTAACAGCTCTTTTGTCTTGCCCTTGCCCTTGTCTCCACAAATAATTTCTATCATGGCTCATTCCTCCTATGGATAAATATTGTGATTATTAATAAAAAATAATTGTATTTTTATATTATTATAGTATAAATAACCATAAAACTCAATATTTAATTAGCAAATCCACTAAGTATTTCATTCATGAAGCTATAAAGATCCTTTTTACCATCTGCCTTGTAAACTATGCTTATGATGCGCTCATTTTTAGCATTCTGGCTTAGCAGTACGAGGCAATGACCTGCTTCCCCCGTAGTGCCTGTCTTTCCTCCTGTCACTGTGACGTTTTCAGGAGCTGTATATGCTCCGGTCAGATAGCCGCAGGTATTCTTAAAGGTCTTTGAAACAGCCGCGCCCTGGGCATTTGTATATGCCGCATCATGGGTCTGTGAACTGATGATTGCAACAAAGCTCTCTAAGGATATGGCATTGGAAAAAATGAGGTACATGTCATATATGGTAGTGTAATGATTTTCATCAGGAAGACCACTTGGGTTGACAAAATTGCTATTTGTGGCACCAAAACTTTTTGCAGTGCTATTCATCAGCTTGGCAAATTCTTCTACAGAACCACTGCAGTACTCTGCCAGTGCTATTGCCGCATCATTGCCACTCTCAAGTAAGAGCCCATACAATAAGTCCTGCACTGTAATGACATCGCCCTCCTTTAGGCCACATACCGATGATGAATGACCCGGGTTTGCAGCGTCATGGCTTACTGTGACTGTCGCATTTAAATCACAGTTTTTAAGAATTATGTATGCAGTTAAAATCTTTGTAGTGCTTGCAGGATAGAGCTTTTCAAACAGATTCTGGCTATACAGCACCTGATGAGTGTCTATATTAAAGGCTCCGGCGCCCTCTGCGGTTTTTGCAAACTGCATATTGTCCTGACCAAAATTGACATCATTTGTGACGCAAAGGTTGGACGCAAAATAATTACTTCCGTTATATCCATTTATATAATCGGTGGAATAAGTATCATATGCATTCTCAATCTTTGTACCACAGCCTGTCATAAAAACCGCTGCTATGCATGTCAGACATAGCAGTCGTTTAATTCTTTGTTTACTTGTACATCTCACGCCAGTCAAGATCTCCTCTGTCCAATGATAAAATGAGCAGCTCTGCTGTAGCCAGATTGGTGGCAAGTGGTATATTATGCTCATCACAAATACGGAAAATACTGTTTACCTCAGGCTCGTGTGGCTTAGGCTTTAATGGATCACGCAGAAAGATGACAAGATCTATGTCATTGTGCTCAATCTGTGCCCCAAGCTGCTGGATGCCTCCTAAGTGTCCTGCAAGATATTTGTGTACTGAGAGGTTTGCAACCTCCTCTATCAGACGTCCTGTGGTGCCTGTTGCATACAAATTATTTTTGCTTAAGATACCTCTGTATGCTATGCAGAAGTTCTGCATCAGTTTTTTCTTTGAATCATGTGCAACTAATCCTATGTTCATTGCTAACCTCCCTATGAATATTTCTTCGGCTGTAATCCTACATTCAGAACAATTCCCATTCCCATGTACAGCGAAACAAGTGACGTAAGTCCATAACTGACAAAGGGAAGAGTCATACCGGTATTGGGCATAAGACCTGTGGCTACGCACAAATTGATAAAGGCCTGAAAGCCTATAAGTGCTCCCATGCCACAGCATATGAGCTTTCCGCTTGTGTCCTTTGCCTTCCTTGCTATAAGTATACACTCAATTACGATAAGAAGCAAAAGAATTATTATACTGATTGCACCAATAAAGCCAAGCTCCTCTCCGGCAACAGCAAATATAAAATCTGTTTGAGGCTCTATGATGTAGTTGGTGTTCTTCATAGAGGTTACAACAGAGTTGTTAAGTCCCTTGCCAAACAACTGTCCTGAGCCTATAGCCCAGATAGAGTTCCTTTGCTGTGCTGCTGTATCAGCGTAATTTGTCGGGTCTAGCCACGACATGATACGCGCAGCTGGATAAAAGCCTTTTTTGATGAGTGCATCGGCATGTGTATATATATAGCTTATCACTATCAAAACTATCGGTACTGAAACTCCAAGTACCGGCATTATTATTTTATAACTTAATCCGCTAATAAACAAGAGGGTAGCGAAAATTAATGCAGTAAGAATTGTTGTTGAGTTGTCCGGCTGTTTTAAGATAAGAAATAAAGGTATACCGGCAAAAATTGCAGATAATGCAAGAGTTCTTACTGTATTTATACTATCCTCAAACCTGGAAAAGAAATAGGCAAAAAACAAAATCAGTATAATTTTTGCAATCTCTGACGGTTGGAATCTGATACCTGCGATTTTAAACCAGCGCTGTGCACCCTTTGCATTATCACCTGCAAATAGAACAAGTAACAGCAGCACAATCATTACGGCATAGTATATCCACACGAATTTGAGCAGAAATGAGTAATCTATAAGGGAAAGCACTATCATAATAGTCAGTCCCATTACAAAGCCTATTATCTGCTTGCTTTGTACGGAGTGCTTGGCACTGCCTATCAGCAGGATGCCTATAATCGACAAAGCTATTATGTATACTACTAATTGAAAGTGATAATTCTTTAGTCTGTACTGTTTGAGCATTTTGTTACTTCCTATCTGTTATCTTTGTAATCTTAATTCTAATACTAATGACATGATGGTCAAAAGGTATTTTGTTAAAGGTTATTAATTGATTTTTTGTCGCGCATGATAATCCGGACCTCGTAAGCTTCATCGTTTATATTCATATGTCTTTTTATCACGCTTTTTATTTCTTTTTTAATCTGTGCCATATTGTCAGAAGCAGATATTGTGTTCCTATCTTCTGCAAGTGCTATTTTAAGCCTTTTCTTGGCGTATTCTCCTGTTTTGGAAAATTTATGCATCATACAGCGGCACCTCTCATATCGTCAGAGGAATGGATTATCTGACCGGATATATGGGCAAATACAGGAGCAAGCCTGCTTTTGGCCTCACGGACAGGTATTCCTCTGTTCTGGCAAATGATAACACTTTTGTCATAGGGAATAGTGCCGATAATCCTGGTAGAAAGAAGTGCTGTAATATCATTATCGGATATCATCTGATGCCTTCTTACCATATGCTTGTCATATGCATTAACAATGACTGATATATCGTCAAGATGTGCGCTGTCGAGCAGGCTTATGCATCGCCTTGCATCGTGTATGGCAGATACATGTGGTGTGGTAACTACTATCGCACGGTCTGCAGGTGAGACTGAAAACCAAAAGCCGCTGTCGATACCCGCCGGAGAATCTATCAGACAATAATCAAAGCTTGCTTTAAGCTCATCTATAAGTATCTTGAAGCGTGCCTCATAGCTGCATAGCGTATCCATGGAAGGTGCTGCAGGAATTACATATAGATTGGGATACTTTTTATTGCGTATGATTGCCTGTCTGATACGGCATGAGCGGTTTAAGATGTCGAGGATATTGTAATTGACCTTGTCCTCTATTCCCATTACCAGGTCCAGATTGCGAAGTCCCATGTCTGTATCGAGCATGATGACTTTTTTATCTAACTGTGAAAGTTCAACTCCGATATTGGAAATAACCGTAGTTTTTCCAACACCGCCTTTTCCTGAAGTGAAAACTATTGCTTCACTCACAAAAATAAACCTCCTAGTCTGTTCTGGCACTTGAGCCTGATGAGTATACACCCTCAGCCTTGACTGCGAGTAAATCGTCAAGTGACTCCAGATTATAATAATATGAAATTATATTTCTGGATGCAGCTGCAGCATTGTGTGAGCTGTATCCATGTGATATACGTGTAGCTATTGTAATTTCAGGATCGCTTGATGGAGCATATCCTACAAACAGTGCATGGTTTGGTCTTGTCTCAACCTGCTGTGCTGTTCCTGTCTTACCGGACACCTCAACGCCTGTAAAGCCGCCAAATACATCATGCAGGTCTTCGACCACCATACGCATTCCCTGATGGATGGCATCCCACTGGCTTTGAGTAAGTGTGCCTGATATATCGGTTGATTTTGAATCATACTGTTTGACTGTTTTGCCGTCTGCATCCACAATTTTGTTCATCAGCTTATAGTCATAAAGCTTTCCGGAAGCAACTGCTGTCACATATCTTGAAAGAGAAATAGTCGTAAAGTTGTTATTACTCTGTCCGATAGCTGCCATAACAGGATACTGTGTGGCAATGGACGGCGTCTTTTCTACTATCTCAACACCTGATTTCTGGTCCAGTCCGTATATAGATGCATATTTTTGTATGTATTTCATACCGTTTTCATCGTCATATGAACCGGTGTCCTTGCTCGCAAGCCTGAAACCTGTTGTGTAGAAGAATACGTTACATGAATCCCTTAAAGCTTCAGATACATTGTCCATACCATGCGCTCCGGGATAAATCCAGCATTTTGGCTGATTGCTGATTTCTGTAAATATTCCGGTACAATTGATCTTTGACGAAGTATCAATGACTCCCTCGGCAAGACCTGCGGTGCTTGATACCATCTTGAAGGTAGATCCCGGTGCAGTCTGCTCCTGGGTTGCATAATTCCATAGCGGATTAGACTTGTCCTCTCTGAGAGACTGGTAGTAATCAGCATCTACAGTGTTTGCAAGCTTGTTGTTGTCATAGCCCGGATAGCTGACTAAAGCCTTTAGCTGTCCTGTCTTTACATCAGTTATTACACAGGAGCCTGTACATGGGTCAAGGGCAAGCTGTGCAGGTGTTATCTCTATATTGTTTATTTTATCCATAAGAAATGCATATGGACTGATGGAGCCATTGGCAATGTTGCTTACTGTTGCATCGTCATAATCGAGTACACCCTGGTCAAAAAGCAGAAGGCACAGCTGCTGTCCAGTGACCGCTCCGGAATTTACCATATATTTGTATATAATTTTGGCAAAGTCTTTATTGTCAGTCATGGCATCCCTGATATACGAGCAGAGTGCTGTGTAAATCTCGCTTGAATCAGCATACTTCTGGTCCACATCAAGCTTTGTGATGTCTATCCACTGCTTTGAAATGCAGTATTTGAGATAATCACGCGGTGAGAGTGTGCCTGCCTTCCATGAGGCATATGTGGAATCAGAGGTATCTATCTGTTTGCTCAACAGCAGTCCATCATCGTTTAGCACTGACATAACACATGTAAAATAATCAAGTGTCTGCTCCGACATGGAAGCAGTGCCTGAAGTACCACTTTCAAGCTCTCCGTCAATAGTGGATAATGCATCCTGCAGCTGACCGCTGAAGGAATTGTATATAGCCTGCTCAGTTGCTGATGCATCTGATGCATTGAAATGTGTCAGGTCAACTACGTTGTTGTTGATCAGTGCAAAGTAAACATCAGTTATAGGTATTTCACCGGATTTTATTTTGGAGTAAACAATTCCGGCTATCTCCTGCTCTAACAGCTTGTATGTGGCCTCCTGCAGCTTGATGTCAATACTTAAGTAGACATCATTTCCGGAAACAGGATTCTCCTGACTTATTACCTCGTTTATCTTACCGACATTGTTTACATAGACCTGTTTTTCACCGTTTTTGCCTCGCAGATAGCTCTCATAGTACTGCTCTAAGCCTGACTTACCTACCATATCATTTTGTGTATATGAGTCATCATCCTTTGACAGCTCATTATACTCGTCGGTAGATATCTTGCCTGTGTATCCTATGAGCGATGAAATATATTCAGGATAGTTGTACTTGCGGATGGTATCCTCTTCAACTGATATGCCGGTAAGAGTATCTGAATGCTCATTGACATATGCTACTATCGAATCATTTACATCCTTTGCAATAGTAGTGGTTTTATATTTAGTGAATCGGTTCTGTTTTATGGCATATCTCATCACTACAATATCATAAGTGGCCTGTGTATCATACTTGCTGCTTATATCAAAGCATTCATTCTGGTCAGAGCTTAGAAAATCAATAATATTCTGGGCGCTGGCATTTGCCTCGTCAAATCCAAGTGCTTTATTGTATTCGAGCTTATCATATTTCTTTCCGAACACATCTGACAGAAATCTCTTTTTTGAGGTTTCAGATGTGAATGTAAAGCTGTATGTACCATCATCGTTTAAAACAACCGGAAAATCATTGTATATGGAGCCGCCATTGTTTTTTATCACATTGATAATTTCATTAAGCTCTTTGTTTAAAAGACGATTGTGCTCCTTCGTAGATGAATAGCTGCCGTTGTCTGAGATGACTACAGAGTATGCAAGCTGATTGTAAGCAAGCAGCTCACCATTTACATCGTATATATTGCCTCTTGATGCCTCTATGGACAGCGGCTTTTTAATCAGCATTATGAAGTTTTTCTGATAATCTGCACCTTTAATAATCTGAAGGGTAAAGACTCTTTCGGCAAGCAGGGCAAACATGAAAATAATTACTGCTGCTAATACAAAAAGTCTTGAGCTGAAAAATTTCTTCAGAAAATCTTTTATATCATAAATCAAATTTCTTTGCTCTCCTTTTCTCGTGTGCTTCCAGCTTCTGGTTTAACTTAAGAAATACCAGATACAAAAGTATACTGATAACCATTGTGTATACAAATTCAGGTATGATAATTGACTTCAGATAGTACAAAAAGCTAAATCTGCCACGCAGTAAAAACATGAAAAAGTATATTACCAGATTGTAAAACAAATCGCTGCCTCCTATCAGAAGCATAGGAAGCTTTATATCGTCAGGATAGAATCTTTTCTGGAATAATCCATTGATAAAACCGATATACATATATATTAAAGCATACAGTCCTATATATTTTCCGCAAAATATGTCAATAAGCAGGCCGCAAAAGAAGCCTACCCACAGTCCTTCCTTTTTGCCACGCATAAAGCCAAAGGATGATACGGCTATAATCAACAGGTTTGGTGAGATATTGGCAAAGGAAAGAGTCTTAAACAGCGTGGTCTGCAATAAAAAGCATAAAGTTATTATTATAAATAAAACAATTCTACGTCTCATGCTGCTCCTTACTTATTTTCAGTTGAATTTTCAGTCTGGCTGTCACCGGCTGTTTCTGTACTTTCGGTATCGTCAGCTGTCTTAGTGTCACCGGTCTGCTTAAGCTGTGTTATGACCATGACATTTTCGATATGCTCAAAATCTACAACCGGTGTGATAGTGCCGGATTTTGTCAGATTGTTGGAATTATTTTCGATTTTTGTCACATAGCCAATCAGTATGCCCTGCTGGTAACGGTCTGACACGTATGAGGTAACAACAGGATCGCCCTCTTTTACCTTGTTGTCGTCATCCTTTAACTCCGTAAAGGTAATTACCTTGTCATCGTTCATGGTTTTTATATTGCCACTGACGGTGAGGTTGTCCTCCGTGGTGGAAACCATGCCACTGACCTTGCTGGCATCATCTATGATACAGCGTACCTTGGCAAAATTATCGCCAGCATCGGTAACAATACCTACAAGTCCGCTTCCCGCAAGCACATTCATGCCTACGTCCACTCCATCCTTTTTTCCTTTGTCGATAGTAAAGGTAGAAAACCAGTTTCCGCTGTCCTTTGCTATGACACTGGCAGCGACCTTGGGATATGATGGATATTTGGCATCCAAATCAAGAAGCTGTCTGTAATTATCAAGCTCATACTGTTCAAGTTTGGTGGTTGTGAGCTGTGTTGTAAGCTCTTCTACCTCGGCCTTGAGCTTTTTATTTTCAGCCTTGACATTTTTTAATGTGCGTATTTCTGTAATCTTATCTGAAATGTGGATTCCAAAGCTGTTTATACCCTTCTGCATTGGGATGAATACATATCCGGCAGCAGTCTTTAAAGGACCACCGGAGATATTTAAGGTAAGGCTTAACAGCATGGTCACAAAGCAGACTGCTGTCATAATCAACAGTGTGTATCTTGCAGGCAGCTTTTTATTGTGCTTTCTCTTTCGATTGCGAAAATTCTTACTCATGTTAACCTCGGTTATTATTTTTTGATGCTGAACGGAAGTCTCTTATATTTTGAATCAGAAACTATTTGTACGAGTCCGCGTACTGCACTCTCCTCAGGACATTCTGAGCAGATGACCTTTATACCTGTAATCTGTTCAAAGAGCTGGTCAAGTCCTGTAAGCTGAGAGCCGCCTCCTGTGATATAAATGCCTGAATGGATGATATCCTTTGCAAGCTCAGGCGGAGTCTTCTCAAGAATCATTTTTATTGATGTGCATATAGACTCAAGGTTTGACTTCATAGCCTCGTAAACGACCTTTGAACCAATTTCCATCTCAATAGGCAGGCCGCTTACCACATCACGGCCCACTATTACCATACTGTCCTCTCTTCCCGGAAGTGCAGAGCCTATAGTCTCCTTCAACAGCTTTGCAGTCTTTTGTCCGATTACAAGATTGAACTCCTTTCGCACAAAGGAGATAATTGACTCGTCAAGTCTGTTGCCACCGAAATGAAGCAGGTCGCTAAGCACCAGGCCACCGAGTGAAATAACGGATGTCTCTGTTGTGTCAGCGCCCATATCTACTATCATGACACCGGTTGGCTCGTTTACGTCTATTCCAAGACCTACAGCATCAGCGATAGGCTTCTCACAGAGCATGACCTTTTTAGGCTTTGATTTGCTCTTATAGAAGAGCTCGTAGAATGCTCTTTTCTCTACATCTGTGATATCTGTCGGCACAGCGATGATGAACTCGGCATTTTTGATACGTGCCTTTGTCTTGTGCTCCAAAAAGTCAAAAATCATAGTCTGAAGCAGATTATAGTCAGCAATAACTCCCTCTACAACAGGAAATATGACGTTGATTGTCTCAGGCGCCTTTTCATACATGGCATATGCACTGTCTCCATATGCATATATCTGATTTTTGTCTATTACGGCTATTGTGTTTTTCTCAAGCATTGTCTTGCCTGTAGCCTTTGAGTATACCTTGAAATTGTTTGTTCCCAGATCAATTCCGTAAACGTTGTTGCTCATAATAATTCTACCTCGTCTTCTGTTTATATAAGTTTATTTTCATAGAAGCTATAATATTCGTTATCTCCGATTATGATATGGTCACAAAGCTCTATGGAAAAAATCCCTGAGCCCTCAATTAATCTGTCTGTGACAGCAATATCATTTCTGCTGGGAGTACAATCTCCGCTTGGATGATTGTGCAATAAAACAAGCTTTGATGCATTTTTGTCCAGGGCGGTCCTGATGATGGAGCCTATGTCCACTACAGATGAGCTTAGTGAACCCTTGGATATGAATTTGTCTCCTAAAAATCTGCTTTTCACATCAAAATAGGCACAAATGACGACTTCATTTGCGAGATGCCTCATCTGCTCCATATAGTAGTCAGCTATTGTCTGAGGATTATTCATTCTGATGCTTTGAACCTTTTTTGTCTTTGCTATGCGAAGCGACAGCTCTGCTATCGCCTTAAGCTGTATAGCTTTTATCTGCCCTATCCCGGGGATACTAAGAAGCTCCTCATAGGACATCTCATAGAGATTGAGCAGATTGCCATGCCTGCCGGAAAGTATGTCCTGCGCAATATCAATCACAGTTTTGTCCCTTGTGCCGGTCTTTATAATGATGGCAAGTAAATCAGCGTCTGACAGGCCTGATGCTCCAAGCGATAAAAATTTCTCATATGGTTGCTCTGAAGCCGGCAGATTTTTAATTGTTTTGTTATTATGCATTAATCCCTTTCGCTTCTCCCAGGCGATTGACAACGGATTTAAGCAAAGTTTTCAGTTAATTGTAGCACACCTAATCCAGCTTAACAAGATTTCTCTCATAAAGTTTTTGTAAAGACATCAAAATTCCAAGCTTTGCATGGTACCATGTGAGTCCTCCCTGGAAATAAACCGCATATGGCGGCTTCACAGGGCCATCGGCAGAAAGCTCAATGGATGAGCCCTGCACAAATGCGCCTGCTGCCATGATGACATCACTGTCATAGCCCGGCATAGCCCATGGCTCAGGGGTCACATAGCTGTCTACAGGTGCTGCTGCCTGAATGCCCTCGCAGAAGGCTATCATGGCATCGCGGTTATTGAACTCTACAGCCTGTATGATATCGTGGCGGCTTTCAGTACCGTCAGGAACCACCTTAAAACCAAGCTTTTCATAGATTTTTGCGGCAAAGATTGCTCCCTTTAATGCTCCGCTTACGACTGTCGGTGCAAGGAAAAAGCCCTGATAAAATGACTGGATGACTCCGAGTGAGGCTCCAACCTCCTTGCCAAGTCCAGGAGATGTGAGACGGTATGCGGCATTTTCAACACATTCCTTTTTGCCGACAATATAGCCTCCGATTGGTGCAAGTCCGCCTCCCGGATTTTTGATCAGTGAGCCAACCATCATGTCCGCTCCAACCTGGATAGGCTCTGTATCCTCGACAAACTCACCGTAGCAGTTATCGACCATACAGATCACATCAGGCTTTATGCTCTTTACAAAGGCAATGAGTTCGCCTATTCTTTTGACCGAAAGTGTAGGTCTTGTAGCATAGCCCTTAGAGCGCTGGATTGTGACAAGCTTCGTTTTTTCATTGATGGCTTTCTTTATTCCGTCATAGTCAAACTCACCGTCAGGCAGTAAATCAACCTGCGCATATGTGATGCCGTACTCAGCAAGTGAGCCCTTTGAAGGGCGTATGCCTATTACCTCTTCAAGTGTATCGTAAGGCTTTCCGACAGGGCTTAAAAGCTCATCGCCCGGGCGCAGGTTTGACATGAGTGCAAGTGCAAGTGCATGTGTACCACAGGTAATCTGAGGCCTTACAAGTGCATCTTCTGCGCCAAAACAGTCTGCGTACACTCTCTCAAGTGTATCCCTTCCGAGGTCATTGTAGCCGTAGCCGCTTGATGCCTGGAAGCACTCTGCACTCACCTTGTTTTTCTGCATGGCGGCTATGACCTTAAGCTGATTATACTCAGCATTGGTGTCTATTTTTTCAAAACGCTCCTTAAGCTCCTTTTCTACAGAGGTTCCGAAATCCAAAACCTCCTTTGATATTCCAAGTGTCTCATACTGCCTGTAAATGGCTTCATTGGTATCTAACAAATTATAATCCTCTTTTCTGCTAAAATTTCTTGTATTTTATTTAATATTTTATTATCATCATATGAATATTCATTTTTTTCTATCCATATGGTATCTTTTTCTCTCCTAAACCAGGTTAGCTGTCTCTTTGCAAAACGCCTTGACTCAAGCTTTACCTTGTCCACAGCCTCATCAAGTGAATATTCTCCATCGAGATATGCAAGGATTTCCTTATATCCTATGCCCTTCATGGATACCATATCGCTTGTACAGCCCATTGCCTTTAGCTTTTTCACCTCATCGACAAGTCCGTTTGAAACCATGATATCAACTCTCTTATCTATCCTCTCATAGAGTCTTTGTCTTACATCATCCAGTACAAAATAGGCAAAGCTGTATGGAGACTGCTTGGCTCTTTCAGTCTCATTGTGCTTTGAAATCGGCTCATGGCAGGTGTGATAGTATTCAATTGCCCTGATGACGCGCTTTACGTTATTCTCATGGATGCTCTCGTAGGATGCAGGGTCGATATCCTTAAGCTTTTCATGCAGTGCATGGTTTCCGTGCTCGTTGGCAAAGTCGTAAAGGCTTTTTCTGTATTCCTCATCCACATCCTGCTTTGCAAAATCAATGTCATACAAAAGCGCCTGTATATAAAAGCCGGTGCCGCCGACAACTATAGGTATCTTTCCTGCTTCGTATATCTCATTAAGTGCTTTTTTTGCCATATCCTTAAAGATAAATACATTGAACTCGTCAGAGGGCTCAAGCTCATCTATCAGATAGTGCTTTATGCCGTCCATCTCATCGACTGTAACCTTCGCAGAGCCTATATCCATGTATTTGTATACCTGCATGGAATCCGCGGATATTATAGCACCATTTATTTTTTTTGCAAGCTCAATCGATAGAGCTGTCTTTCCTACTGCTGTCGGTCCTGTCAGGACAATCATCGGTTTTTGTGTCATATTGCACCTCAGTCCAAATGTGTATGTTGTCATACGATACGTTTGAATTTCTTTTCTATCTCATATTTGCTCATAGAGATGATGGTTGGTCTGCCGTGTGGGCAGTTGTAAGGATTGTCGAGTGACAAAAGCTCATCTATCAGCTTATTTATCTCAGGAAGAGTAAGCTTGTCATTGCCCTTGACTGCTGCCTTGCACGACATGGATGCGACCTTTTCCGTGATGATATCAGGAGTCTGCCTGCCTGTCGCATTGGAAAAATCATCGAGCATCTCTATAAACAGATCCTTCATATCTATGTTAAACAAATTATCCGGAATTGCACTGATCATGTATTCCTTGCCGCCAAAATGCTCCACCTCATAGCCAAACTGTTCTATCTGCGGCCTGTATTTCTCAAGCATCTCACATTCCCTGGCATCAAGTGTCATGACAATCGGAGGGCTTATGCGCTGTGATGTGAAATCCTTATTGGCTAGTCTTGCCATTGTTTTTTCATACAACACCTTCTCATGGGCTGCATGCTGGTCTATGATATAAAGCTTGTCCTCAAACTCTATTAACCAGTATGTCTTAAAGAGCTGGCCTATGATGGAAAACTGCTTCTTTGAGCTTTCTGTAAGAAAAACCTTGTCGTAATCGCCGAGTGTCTGCTGGGTGCCGGTGACAACCTGTGCAGGTTCATACGCGGTAGAAGTCTCAGGCGTTAGTTCCACTGAATTGCCGGTATGTACAACAGGCGTCGATGCAGATGTTTTAGCTTTCTGTTGGTTTAAAGTATTTTCTGTGAGAGGCTCATTAACAGCAGGTCCTTTTACAGTGGAGCTTTTTACAGTAGCTGTCACGCTCTGTCCGTACACACTCCTTGATTCCGCTGCCCTCACCTCATTGATACGCCTCTTCTCAAACGGCTCCGGTATTGGCTCCTTATACTCATGCACTATCTTTTTAGGCGCCGGCGTACTGTCTACAGGCACTTCGGGAATCATCTCCTTATGAGATAGAATTGCATATATTGTGTCACACAATTCAACATATATCTCGTTGTTGTTGTCAAACCTAAGCTCCATCTTGGTCGGATGTACGTTGACATCCAGTTCACTGAAAAATGTAAAGTAAAGCACTGTAAACGGATACTGATGCTGCATTAGAAAGCTCTTGTAGGCCTCCTCTATTGCACGTGACAATATATTGCTCTTTACATACCTGCCATTTATGAAATAATTCTCATAATTTCTGTTGCCCCTTGTGATGACAGGCTTTCCTATAAAGCCCTCCACCTTAAAGTATTCACATTCATGCTTCACCTCAAGCAGTGATGACGATATCTCGCGGCCGAATATATGGTATATGATATCCTTTCTGTTGCCGTTTCCGGAGGTATGAAGCTTTGTCTGGTTATTGTTTATGAACTTAAACGATATATCAGGATGTGAAAGCGCAAGCTTTTCAACCATATCGCTTATGTAGCTGCCCTCTGTCTGTGCTGTCTTTAAAAACTTACGTCTTGCAGGAACATTATAAAACAAATCCTTTACTATGAAGGTAGTACCGTCCGGAGCACCGATTTCCTCGTTGGAAAGCTCCTTCGAGCCCTCAATCACATATCTGGTGCCTGTGAGCTCATCGTAGGTTTTTGTGATAAGCTCAACGCGGGCAACGGCCGAGATACTTGACAGCGCCTCGCCTCTGAAGCCGAGAGACTTTACAGTAAGTAAATCCTCTGCCGAGCGGATTTTGCTCGTGCTGTGACGGTAAAATGCAACTGCAACCTGGTCTCTTTCAATTCCGCAGCCGTTGTCGGTGATACGGATGAATGAGATTCCGCCCTCTTTTATCTCCACAGTAATGGCTGTGGAGCCTGCATCTATGGCATTTTCCACCAGCTCTTTAACCACGGAGCACGGACGCTCAACAACCTCTCCTGCAGCTATTTTATCTATTGTTTCCTGATTTAATATGGCAATATTTGGCATTTTAATCCTTTCTACCAGCGGTTTTTAACCTTGTTCTGGAGCTGATACAGCTTGTTTAACGCATCAAGTGGTGTCATGTTGCCTATGTCTATGCTTCGAAGCTCATCAATTATGTCATCATCCTTAACTGTGTCGAAAAGTGAAATCTGTGTCATATCAACCTCGTCAAGATGCTCCTTTTTATGCTTGTGGCCATTGTCAACGGATATGCTTTTTACAGTATCTGTGATATCATTTGCAAGAAGCTGCTCTGCGATTTCCTTGGCACGCTCTATGACTGAATCCGGCAGCCCTGCAAGCTTTGCAACCTGTATGCCGTAGCTTCTGTCAGCTCCGCCCTTTACGATTTTTCTTAAGAAAACTATATCATCGCCCTTTTCCTTTACAGCGATGCAATAGTTATTTACACTGTCAAGCTTGCCCTCAAGCTCGGTGAGCTCGTGATAATGGGTTGCAAAAAGCGTCTTTGCTCCGAGGAGCTTTGGATTACTTATATGCTCTACAACTGCCCAGGCGATGCTTAGTCCGTCAAATGTACTCGTGCCTCGCCCAATCTCATCGAGAATGAGCAGGGATTTGGCGGTCGCATTCCTTAGTATATTTGCCACCTCGTTCATCTCAACCATAAATGTACTCTGGCCGCTTGCAAGGTCGTCAGATGCGCCGACTCGCGTGAAGATACGGTCTACAATACCGATATTTGCAGTTTGTGCAGGTACAAAGCTTCCAATCTGTGCCATGAGAACGATAAGTGCTGTCTGTCTCATGTAGGTGGATTTACCGGCCATGTTTGGCCCTGTGATGATTGAGATTCTGTTTTTGTGCTGATCCAGATATGTATCGTTTTCTATAAACATGTCATTTGTAATCATTTTTTCAACTACAGGATGACGTCCGTTTTTTATGTCTATTATTCCGCTTTCATTTATCTTTGGCTTGCAGTAATTATTCTGGCTGGCAACAAGAGCAAGCGAAGCAAAAACATCAATCTGTGCTATAGCTCTGGCTGTTTTCTGAATCCTTGAAACATTGCAGGAAATCTGTTTTCTTACATCACGAAACAGCTCATACTCAAGTGATGTGAGCCTGTCTTCAGCTCCAAGGATGGTATCCTCAAGCTCCTTAAGCTCCGGTGTGATGTAGCGCTCGGCATTGGTGAGTGTCTGCTTTCTCACGTAATAATCCGGAACCATATCCTTGAAGGAGTTTGTGACCTCAAGGTAATATCCAAATACCTTGTTATACTTGATTCTTAAGTTTTTGATGCCGGTTTTTTCACGCTCACCGGCTTCAAGCTCAGCAAGCCATGTCTTTCCCTTGGTTTTTGCGTCTCGAAGACGGTCAACCTCCTCGTTGTAGCCAGCTTTTATGATATCTCCGTCACGCTGTGAGATAGGCGGCTCATCCTCAATGGATGAAAGTAAAAGCTCATATATATCCTTAAGCTCGTCGAACTCTTCATTAATCTCATCGGTAAGCTCACACGGTATGTCTGAAAGCTGCTGCTTTATTGGTGGAAGCATTTTTAAAGAATCCCTGAAGGCTATAAGGTCGCGCGGATTGGCTGACTGGTAGGTGATTCTTGTGATGAGACGCTCAAGGTCATAAATAGGATTAAGGTATTCCCTGATTTCATCTCTTGTGATTTCGTTTGCATTAAGTGCTTCGATAAGCTTCTGGCGCTTTATTATCTCTGCCTTTTCGATAAGAGGCTGCTCGACATAGGTGCGAAGCAGTCTTGCTCCCATAGCCGTACGTGTCTTATCGAGTACCCAAAGCAGTGAGCCTCTCTTTTGCTTTTCACGAAGGGTATCTACAAGCTCCAAATTACGTCTTGATGAACTGTCTATTATCATATATTTGCCTATTGAGTACGGATGAAGCTCAAGTATATTGTCGAGCGAGTTCATCTGCGTCTCATAAAGGTACTTTAACAGGGCGCCGGCAGCTATGACTCCACTCTCATAATCCTCAAGCCCCAGAGCATTTATTGTCTGTACATGGAAATGTGAAAGCAGTGTCTCATTTGCAAGACCATCAGAAAAATACCATGAGTCGAGTGCTGAAACAGTGATTGACAGCCTGTTTTTCATATCGTCAACATCTATTCCGCTCATGTAGAAGGCTTCATTACATATGATTTCCGATGGATTAAATCTGCTCACCTCATCTAACAGCTTTCTTTCCGTATCCACCTCTGTCGTAAAAAAATCACCTGTTGTGACATCACAGGTCGCTATGCCGTATTTGTCCTCAGTGTATACAATCGACATTATGTAATTGTTTTTTGCTTCATCTAAAGAAGCCATATCAGTGTTTGTGCCGGGTGTCACAACACGGATTACCTCTCGCTTTACGATTCCCTTTGCCTGCTTTGGATCCTCCATCTGTTCACAGATAGCTACCTTGTGACCGTTTGATACGAGTCTGTTGATATATGAGTCTGCCGCGTGAAACGGTACTCCACACATAGGAGCTCTTTCTTCAAGTCCGCAGTTTTTGCCGGTGAGTGTAAGCTCAAGCTCCTTTGAAACCATTATCGCATCGTCAAAAAACATCTCATAGAAGTCTCCTAAGCGATAAAATAAAATACAATCCTTATATTGTTCTTTTGTCTGCAGATAATGCTGCATCATTGGTGATACTTCTGCCACGAATATTTCCTCTCTTTACGTGTATAAATATTATTCATGTGTATAAATATTATTTAAAATCCGGCCTATATTTTTTAATAATTGCTTCTGCGACCTTTATGCCGTCGATTGCCGCAGATGTAATGCCTCCTGCATAGCCTGCGCCCTCTCCGCAAGGGTATACACCCGAGATGTTGCTCTCAAAGGATTCATCTCTTTTTATGCGAAGCGGAGAAGATGTGCGTGTCTCCATACCGGACAAAATTGCATCTTTTCTGTCATAACCATGTATCAGATGACCAAAATGTTCCATTCCAAGCTTGAACGACTGCTCCATGTCAGCGTTCATCAGTCCATTCAGCTTTGCAAAGACGGTGTTTCCCTTTGTACAGGAGTCAAAATCACCGTATGCTGTTGTTAATCTGTCATCACAGAAATCACCGAAAAGCTGCTGTGGTATTAAACCATTGCCTCGCTTATAATTTTCTGTTTCAAGCTTTTCCTGATATCTCACTCCGGCGAGGGCATCATCTGCTCCGAAATCCTTCGGCGAAACAGATACTATGATGGCACTGTTCGCATTTTTGCTGTTTCTGTCGTGATAGCTCATGCCGTTAACCACCGTGTGATTTTCGGTTGACGATGAGTTGACCACATATCCTCCCGGACACATGCAGAATGAATAGACTCCTCTGCCATTCGGAAAATTGGATGTGACCTTGTAAGGGCTTGGAGGAAGTATGATTTTCTTTTGAATACCATACTGTGATTCATCTATCATGCGCTGCGGATGCTCCACGCGAAAGCCGACTGCAAAGCTCTTGCATTCCATATCAAAGCCTTTGTTGTAAAGCATATCAAATGTATCTCTGGCGCTGTGTCCGAGTGCCAGAACGCACACATCTGTCTTTATCTCACTATTACTGTTACTGTCAGAATCCGTGTAAACACTTAATAGCTTTTGGGAAACTATGTCAAGATTGTTTACACAGGTGTCAAATACAAATGTAGCCCCTTTGTCAACCAAAAACTCACGCATGTTGACAATCACTTCTGAAAGCACATCAGTACCAATATGTGGCTTGTTGTCATAAAGTATGGACGGATCTGCCCCAAAGCGCACAAAGGTCTCAAGCACAAGACGATTTCTGCCCGAAGGATCCTTTACGGATGTATTCAGCTTGCCATCTGAAAAGGTTCCGGCACCGCCCTCACCAAACTGTACATTGCTTTTGGGATTAAGTATGCCGCTCTCCCAGAATTTTTGTACATCGCAGGTTCTTTTCTCAACTCGGCTGCCACGCTCGATAACTATCGGGCTAAAACCTGCCTCTGCCAATATATATGCACAAAACAGCCCTGCAGGACCTGCCCCTGCAATAACAGGTCGCCTGTCAAGTGGTATATGGCCGCATGCAGGTATCATGTACTCTTTTTCTTTATATATGAGCACAGATGAGCTGGCTGCTCTTTTTACAATTGCTTCTTCGCTATTTTTTGTATCCTCTATCTCTACAGCAACTGAATATGTATAGAACAGCTCAGGCTTTTTACGCGCGTCAAGTGATTTCTTTAATATGCGGTATGTGAAGCCTGTCTTGGCATTGAGCTTAAGCATTTTTATTATTTTCTTTTTTAATGCCTCATCACTGTGCGTGACGGGGAGCTTTATCTGGTTAATTTTAATCATTTACTGCATTTCTCCTGCTATATATCCACTTGTCCATGCCCACTGCAGATTGTAGCCACCGCATATGCCGTCCACATCAAGCAGCTCGCCGCAAAAGTAAAGCCCCGGATGGATTTTGGACTCCAATGTACGTACATCTATTTCCTTTGTACATATGCCGCCTGCACACACCTGTGCAAATTCGGCTCCTCTTGGCTTTTTTACCGAAACGGCTGTATGCTTTATTGAGCGGGTGAGACTTTTACAATCATCATCTGTCAACAGCCTTCCCTTTTTGTCAGGAGATACACCTGATTTGTGTATCAGCTCAAGAAGAAGCTTATTGTTTAAAAGTCCGTTAAGCATCTCATTTAACGAGCGGTTGTCTGTCGTTGTAATGCTTCTGTCCTTTATGTATCCGTTAAGCTCATCATCACTGAAAGCAGGCAAAAAATCAATTATCACCTCGACCCTTTGACCTTTATCGAGGGCTCTTGACATAAGACTTGAAATCTGAAAAACCGGGATGCCTGAGATGCCATAGTCAGCTAACTGCAGCTCCCCTGTATTTTGCTCTGTCATTTGACCGTCTATCACGGAAGCGACGGTGGCATCGCACCTGACACCTGTGATTTTTTTGAAATTAAGACCATCACAGCTAAAGCCGCAAAGCGCGGGTAATGGCTTTTGGATATGATGTCCGAGAGCTTCTATCTGTTGAAACAGGCTTCCGTCACTTCCAAGCTTCGGGGAAGCCGTAAGGCCACACGCTATGATAAGCCTTTTGGACTTAAAGCTGCCCTTGTCTGTTTGGATGCAGTAACCGGTCAGGTCATCTGTCTTCTTATTAGTTGCCGGATTAGCAGCAGACTTTGTGTCTTTAGTCGTAATCCCTGCAGTCTTGATTCCTGTAATACTAATGCCTGTTTTCACATCCACATGAAGCCTCATAAGTTCCATGCGAAAGGCTGCCACAACAGATGCAGCCTGTCTTGAATTTGGATAAATGTAGCCTGCATTGTCATATGCAGGTATTCCAAGTTCTTTAAAAAAACGTATTGTGTCTGCATAATTAAATTGCGACAACCCGTTTTTAATCAGCGCCTTACTGCCGTGAAACTTATTTACAGACATATCAGTGTTTGTGAAATTACATCTGCCGTTTCCTGTTGCAAGTATTTTCTTTCCTATATCATCCTTGTGCTCTAAAAGTGCCACACGTGCTCCCTTTGATGCAGCAGCTGCTGCCGCCATCAGCCCGGATGCACCGGCACCTATTATAATTACATCGTACATATTCTTTCCCCTAACTGATTTATTTTAACATTAACTTGAATAGCTTTCAAGAAAATCGTACAAATCAGTTTCGTTAAAAAAGTAGAGTCCGTTTGTAACCTTATTTTTTGCTTCATCGGGCAGTTCTTCAAAATACACGCCTGTGTCAAAGTATTTTTCACTTGCAGTGGCGTTGTATACAGACAGCATTCCTGAGTCATTTTTGATGCAATATTTTGCATTCTTAGCCTCATTTGATGTCAGAAGGCTTTCTTTTTCATTTTTTTCTTCTTTATCATTTTCATTGCTTTGTGCAATTATCGCAGCCTTGTCTGCTGCTCTTTGCGTATTGATTTTTTCTATTATAACAAGTGCAAGAAGAATTACAACAATAGTAAAAAAACAGATACTGATTTTGCTTTTCATATTATCACCTCAAAATCAGTATCTGTAAATTTTTGTTATTTATTCAATTTTATAATAAATGACATTTTTTTGCCCCTTTTATGATAAGTGTGCCCTTTGGAAAATGTCTAAGCTCATCCTCAGTCAGTCCCTTGAGCAAAAGCAGCGCAACTGCATATGAGATAACCGCAATGATTGCAGCAAGAATGAAGGCGATAATCTCAATATGACAGGCCTTGTAAAGCATAAAGTATACTATATACGAAATAACTCCCATTATGAGCGAGCTGATGGCCGGTATGATAAAGGTCTTTTTTATTTCCTGCTTAAAGCCGCTGTACTTCTTTAAAGCCATGCTGTTCATAAAGCACATGAGCAATGCAAAAAACGTATTGGCAAGCACAACTGCATGTATATTGAGCCTGAATATGAGCATAAGCAGTATGAGTACTATGACATGCGCTACAATGGATATCGCAGCGTTGATTACCGGAACTTTGAGCCTGTCAATTCCCTGCAGCAGTCCGTTGGACAGAGTGGAAAGCGAGTAAAATACTACCGCAACCGCACCGACATACATCATAAGTGATGCATCAGCATTTGTTGCACGGGTGCTTGAGAACAGTATATTAAATATTGGTAGTCCAAACACGGCAAGCCCTACTGCACATGGGAATGCGACAACCATGATAAAGCGTGTGGAAAGATTAATCTGTCCTCTCACTGCCTCCATATCGTCCCTGTGATATGCGCCTGTAAGCACCGGCACAAAGGATGCTGCCATAGCTGATGCTATGGATATAGGCACATTGATTAAAAGCTTGTACTTTCCGGTGTATACACCCCACCATACGTCTATATCATTCTGAGTGTATCCCTGAAGCAGTGCAACCTGCTTGAAAATACCCTGATCGATAATACCACTGATATTGTATATAGTAGTACTTAAAAGCACAGGAATAACCGTAATTACAAGAATCTTCATAGTGTAGCCAAATGAGCTCACCCTGACATTTCGTTCTCTTTTCATCTGCCTCTTGAACACCTTCATATAGATGGCAAAGATAAATACTACAAATAAAAGAGCCGCTACAGAGCCAAGCACTGTTCCAAGTGTACCACCGGCTGCACCATATGCTGCGGCATAGTGATCCTTGTCACCAAGTACTGCACCAATTCTTGTACCTGTACGGTATAGCACATATGCAGCCCATACACTGACTATGGCATTTACTATCTGTTCTATTATTTGTGAGACGGCACTCGGCATCATGGTTCCCAGTCCCTGGAAAAAGCCTCTGATGACGCCGAGCACTGCAACTACCAAAAGCCCCGGAGCCAGTACTCTTAAAGCAAAAATACTGTATGGTGTGTTAAGAAGCGTTGTTGCAAAAAAATTGCCACCAAAAAACAGTATGAGTGCCACTGTTGTGCCACTGATGGTTGCAAAAAGCAGAGCACACTTCAGTATCTGATACGTCGCAGTCCGCCTCTTTTTTGCCATCTGGGCTGAAACCATCTTTGATACGGCAAGTGGTAAGCTGTATGATGATATAATCAGCATGACATTATATATTTCAAAAGCTGTGGAATAATAGCCGATTCCGATATCGCCCAATATACGCTGCATCGGTATGCGATATATGAGTCCTATTATTCTGCTTATGATAGATGCTACGGCAAGTATGGAGCCCTGTACTAAGGCATTACTTGCCCCATTGTTTTTTTTAGACATTTATAAAATCCTCTATTTCAATTGATAACCAGCTTAAATATTAGCGTGTTATACCTAAAGCGTCAAGTATTTTTCTCTGGTGCTCTTCCATTACGGCCGCCTCATCAGCCTCCATGTGGTCATATCCGAACAGATGAAGCATGCTGTGTGTAATCAGAAAGGCAAACTCTCTTTTTTCGCTGTGTCCGTATTCTATGGCCTGCTCCTTTACTTTGTCGACGGATATGATAATGTCACCTAGCATGACCTCTCCTGTATCAGGATTGAAATCATCCTCATTTTCATCTGAAAGGAAAGAAAAATCTCCGGGCGTTTCATATGAAAGCATCGGAAAAGATAATACATCTGTGGGCCTGTCTATCTGTCTGTACTCCTTATTGATGGCATGTATCCCTTCATTGTCTGTCAGTGTCAAATTAACCTCCGCCTCATACGGAAAGCTCTCGTGCTCAAGTGAAGCAGAAACAACAGCTTCTGCGACCTTTTCATAATCAAAATTAAAATTGCATTCTACTTCTTTTTCGATAAAAAAACTCATTTAAGCAGCTCCTCCTTTGTAAGATAGTCTCGTATTTTTAAAAAGTGATTCATGGAAAGCCCTGATTCATCATACATTCCTGAGCTTGACAGCTCATTTAATGTCTGGATAATAAGTATCTCGTGATTCCATTCACTGTCTGCCACATCGTTTTTGATATGATCAAGCCTTACTATTAAAGCATCGACCATATGGATGAGTGCGGATTCAGGGGTCTGTGGGTGTCTTAGCTTGCCATAGTACTCATAGAGTATATTGGTCAGCTTTTCAGGAAAATGCATGGCTAATGCCTGTTCCACTCCTTCCATGACGCTTTTATGCCTCTGCCACTGCCCTATGCGGTAATAAAAGCCTCCTGCTGCACATAGCGCTGTGTCCAGTCCTGCAGCCTTTGCAGCCTTTATGGCAATCGTCGATACGAAATTGCCATGATTGTATTCAGAGAAATTGTTCTTTTTAAGCTGCTTTACAGCAGGAAAATCCTCCTCTATTATTGCTATAAGCCTGTCATTTGTTTCATCAGCGCTAAGTGGCTTAAATACCCTGGCACAAATGATGCCGATAAGCGAAACAATCATGCCGCTTACAGCTCCGGCAATAATAACGGAAACAGAAAACTCCTTTGTTGACATATAATAGAATATCCCCGGTGTCACAATGCTCATACTGATTGTGATCAGATATATACATATCTGAAGCTTGTCCTCCTTTAGCATCTTTGCAAGGATAGCACCTGTGATTACAAGAAGCAGCTCACATACGAGCTCAAAGCAGTCGCCGGATACAGTGATTGAAAGCAATATACAAAAATAAGTACCGCTTATAAAAGCCAGAAACTCATTGCCAATCAGACAAAGCAATATAGGAAAAATCATCACCGGCCTGCTGTACAGTGGCATAAAACCGCTTATGATACACACTACAGAGCAAATGATAAACGCAAACGTAAACCTAAGATAATCAGTTCTTGAGTTGTTCGACAGCTGCAGTGTGTTCCGCTCGTACTCAAGCTCAAATAAAAGCAGCATATAAAATATGATATCTAAAAAACCCATGCATATCCACTCATCCGGATATACATCACCAAGCAGACACAACACAAATGAAAGAGCTAAGATTGATATAAAAATTGATATTAGTGATACAACCCTTCTCAATTGCTCTTCCTCTGCTTTCTTACAGTCTTTGCAGTCTGCTTATTTTCATAATCATCATAAGCCTGAACAATTTTTTGTACAAGCGGATGACGCACGACATCCTTGCTTGTCAGATTGCATATGCCTATATCATCTATTTTTTTAAGCACCCTAAGTGCCACATCAAGCCCTGATTTTGCTCCCGGTGCAAGATCCTTTTGTGTCGCATCACCTGTCACGACAACCTTTGAGCCAAAGCCGATTCGTGTAAGAAACATCTTCATCTGTGCAGGAGTTGTATTCTGTGCCTCATCAAGTATGATAAATGCATTGTCAAGTGTACGGCCTCTCATGTATGCAAGAGGAGCCACCTCAATAAGGCCCTTTTCCATGTTGCGTTGGAAGCTTTCAGCTCCCATTATCTGATAAAGAGCATCGTACAACGGTCTCAAATATGGGTCAATCTTGCTCTGCAGATCTCCCGGCAGAAAGCCAAGCTTCTCGCCTGCTTCAATCGCAGGACGTGTCAGAATAATACGGCCCACCTGCTCATTTTTAAAAGCTGTTATAGCCATTGCCATGGCAAGATAGGTCTTTCCTGTTCCGGCAGGACCCATGCCAAACACAATCATCTTTTTCCTGATTGCATCGACATATTCCTTCTGGCCTATGGTTTTTGGCTTTACAGGCTTGCCATTTATTGTGTGACAAATGATATCCTTGTCAATCTCAACAATCTCACTGCCTTTATGCTCTTCTAAAAGTGCAAGTGCATAGTTTACGTTCTGCTCTGTAATGACGTTGCCTCTCTCAGCCAGTGCAATGAGCTGCTCGAACACCTCTTTTGCCCCATCAATATTCCCCTGCGCTCCGATAATCTTTAAGGAATCATCTCTTAAGACAAGCGTTACGTGCAGTGTGCGCTCTATTTTCTTGGCGAATGCATCAAACTGCCCAAAGACGTTTGGTATATATTCGCCCGGTATTTTTATAGATACTTCATTTAAACTCATTAGCTCATGTGCCTTTCAATCAAAATATTTTTCATTATAACATAAAAATAAAATTTGTCATAATTTACCTATAATTTATTCCCTCTGATATATCAATTTTCATGGTATTTTTTTCTATGTATATACTGCACCATGTGATATCGGGATATTTTTCTTCAAGCTTCTTTTCAAGGATGCTGTAATCTGCTCTCTTGTGGCTGCCTATTGTTACATTTTCACTCTCCATAAAGGAGATGACCGACTCATCATACGTGAAACGGTTTCCTTCAGGCACAATGTGCCAGATTCTTGTGCAGATGAGTGCATGTATACAAAAAACGCCGGTAATTGCAGCCGTAATAATACGTATTTTATATAGAAATGCTCTTATTGCAAAGTATCCCTGTCTTTTTACCACGAGAAGCCTTGTATGCGTCTTTTTCAGGTGAGGCTTCATTAGAAAAATATCTTCTGTACTGCAGCAGGCCTCATATTCCTTTGGACTTACATATTTAAGGTTCCATATTTTTATATGGTTTGCCGTGCACAGATTTATGAAGCGCCTGATATTGCAGCCTGTTAGCCTTACTGTTGCATAAGCTTTAATACTCATATATAACACCCTTTAAATGACCGGCTATTATTATTAAATCCTTTGTAAATTCCTTGATTTCAAGGCGGCTGCCGGATATTTTTATGGTACTGTCTGCTGCCCTTACAGTTACGGTCTTGTCCGAAAATGACAGAATACCCTTGTGGTTTTCTATAGTCAACTCATTATAACCATATGCTGTTACAATTGGAAGCCCTAGCACTATGTCCTTTGGAAGCTCGAACGAATCAGTTACTTTTTGCATCTTCATATATTAACATATGTTTATTTAGGCTGAATTATGCCGGTTATTTGTGGTATGGCTCATTATTGCTGATGCGAAACGACCTGTAAATCTGCTCCAGTAAAATTACGCGCATGAGCTGATGAGGAAATGTCATTTTAGAAAATGAAAGCTTATAGTCAGCGCGCTTCAATACATCATCGGACAGCCCAAGAGAGCCTCCTATTACAAAAACAAGATGACTTTTGCCTCCTGTCATAAGCTTATCCATCTTCTGTGACAGCTCAACCGAATCAAGCTGTTTTCCATCTATCGCCAGACAAAATACATATGCATCGTCTTTTATATTTTTAAGAAGCCTCTCACCTTCTTTATTTTTTACGATGTCTATCTCTGTCTGTGTGGCCTGTTCGCTTGTCTTTTCATCGGAAACCTCAGTGATTTCAAGCTTACAGTAACGGCTTAGGCGCTTTGAGTACTCAGCAATCGCATCTCTGTAAAATTTTTCTTTAACTTTTCCTACACATAATATTGTAATTTTCATCGTTTCATTATAACATATAACTATAATTAAACAATATGGAGGCCGTATGAAAATATACGTTGATGAACAAAAACGATACGAGGATACAAAAGCAACCGGACAGTGCTTCACCGGAGTCGGTGCGATAGGGCTTATTGCTATTGTGCTACTTGATACAGGAGTTATAAAGCTTGCCGCTTTAGACTCGGTAAATAAGCTCATGGTTTCTATCGTAATGGGGCTTGTTTTCTTGATATTTTTTATCATAGGAATTAAGTCATTTATGGAGCTAAAGGACATTTCAAAAAAAATTGACCGGAATAATTCCCTCGAAGAGGAAATCATGGAATACGTGACCGTCACTCATAGGGACGAGCTTATGACTTTAGCGTCATCTGGTGAAAAAGGAGATGCCTGCTCAGGTGATTTATACTACAAAAGAGCTGAGCTTATCACATCAGTCATTACTGAAAAATACAGCCTGCTTGAGGAAAGCTTCCTCGATCATATGGTTGAAGAAATTTATTCTAAAATTTATAGTGATATTGTCGAAGAATAGTGCTATAATAATATCAATTTATTTTTTATGAGGTGAACAAAATGAAAGAACTGCAAGATCGAATTCTCAAGGATGGCCAGGTAATTGGCACAAACATCTTAAAGGTCAACAAATTTATCAACCATCAGGTAGATCCGGTGCTTATGGAGCACATCGGTGAGGATTTCGCAAATCACTTTGCCGATAAGGGAATCACAAAGGTTGTCACAATAGAGAGCTCAGGAATTGCTCCTGCACTTATGGCAGCAGCCAAGATGAATGTACCGCTTGTTATTTTAAAGAAGCAGCCTTCAAAGACATTACATAATGATTTATATCAGACACAGGTTACTTCATTTACAACAGAGAAGAGTTATGAGCTTACACTCTCACGCGATGTTATCTCAGAGGATGACAATATTCTTTTGATTGATGATTTCATGGCTGACGGAGAGGCTGCTACAGGTGCCATCAGACTTCTTCGCATGGCTCACGCTACAGTTGCCGGTATAGGAATCCTTATTGAGAAGTCATTCCAGCCTGGCAGAAGAAAGATCAACGAGCAGGGCTATGAGGTTTACTCACTTGCACGTATCAAGTACATGGATGAGTATCAGATAGATTTTATTGAAGAAAATTAAAATAAGATTTAATATTTAAAATCAATACATATTATACACAAAATCCACTACCCTATTTACAGATTTATGAGTCTGTCAATGAGTAGTGGATTTTTATTATTGTTAAAGTATATGTTTATGCCAAACTGCCGGATTACGCTCCGAAATCGAAAAGTGAAAGCTGGTTTGACTCCGGCAGTGAACCAAGCAGTCCCAAATCTGACATGAGGTCTACGGCTGTTCGCGATACATGAGTTCTCTCCCTGAAATCATCCTTTGAGAGGAATGGTCCGTCTTTTGCCGCTTCCGAAATATAAATAGCGGCATTGTCGCCCAGTCCGTCAATACTGTTTATGGCCGGCATGAGCTTACCGTCAATTATCTGGAAACGGTTAGGGTGAGCCCTGTATATATCAAGAGGCATGAAATCAAAGCCTCTGGCATACATCTCCTGTACGATACGCATGTCCTTAAATACATCCTGCTCCTTGTTTGACAGCGTGTCTTTTCTTTTCTTATAGTCCTTCATGTAGTTTTCGAGTCGGTCCTTTCCCTGACACATAAGCTCATATGAAAAGCCTGTGGCACGGATTGAAAAGTATGCTGCGTAGTATGCAAGAGGATAGAAAACCTTACAGTAGGCGATTCTCCATGCCATCATAACATATGCCGCAGCATGGGCCTTAGGGAACATGTACTTGATTTTCTCGCATGACCAGATATACCAGTCAGGTACACCGTGTGCCTTCATATCCTCCTTCCACTGTGGCCACTGAGGGCATTTGCCCTTGGCAATAATGCCCTTTCGCACTTTCTCCATGATGTTGAAGGCTTCCTCAGATTCAAGTCCCATGGAAATCAGATATGTCATAATATCATCTCTGGTACAGATACAGGTTGAAATGGTAGCTGTGCCTTCCTCGATAAGAGTCTGTGCATTGCCAAGCCATACGTCGGTACCGTGTGATAATCCGGCGATACGAATGAGGTCAGAAAACTCCTTTGGCTTTGTATCAAGGAGCATGCCCATGGCAAAATCGGTACCAAACTCCGGTATACCTAAAGCTCCAAGCGGACATCCATCGATATCCTCAGGCTCTATGCCTAAAGCGGAGGTGTTCTGAAACAGTGACATAACAGCCTTGTCGTCAAGCGGAATCTTTGTTGGGTCAACACCTGTCAGATCCTGCAGCATACGAATCATGGTAGGATCATCGTGTCCAAGTATATCGAGCTTTAACAGGTTGTGGTCGATTGAATGGTAGTCAAAATGCGTTGTCGTGATGTCAACGGTCATATCATTCGCAGGATGCTGTACAGGAGTAAAGGTATTAATCTCCTCACCCATTGGAAGCACGACTATACCACCCGGATGCTGTCCCGTAGTACGGCGCACACCGACACAGCCCTGCACTATCCTGTCTATCTCGCAGTTTCGCTTTCTGACACCGCGCTCCTCATAATAGTTTTTAATGTATCCAAATGCGGTCTTGTCAGCAAGTGTACCTATGGTTCCGGCTTTAAAGGTCTGGCCCTCTCCGAAAATAACCTCTGTATACTTGTGAGCCTTTGACTGGTACTCACCGGAGAAGTTCAGATCGATATCCGGCTCCTTGTTTCCCTTGAAACCGAGGAAGGTCTCAAACGGAATATCAAAGCCCTCCTTGCTTAAAGGTCTGCCGCACTTTGGACAGAGCTTATCCGGCATATCACAGCCACCACGGCCTGAAAATGCCTGTACCTCTGGTGAATCAAAATCACTGTATTTGCAGTGTGTACACAAATAGTGAGCATGCAGCGGATTAACCTCTGTGATACCTGACATAGTTGCGACAAATGAGCTTCCTACGGAGCCTCGCGAGCCAACCAGGTAGCCGTCCTCATTTGATTTCCACACAAGCTTCTGTGCGATGATGTACATTACGGCATAGCCGTTTGAAATAATAGAGTTAAGTTCTCTGTCGAGACGCTCCTTAACTATAGGCGGCAGCGGATCACCGTACATCCTGTTTGCCTTGTTATAGCAGATTTCACGAAGCATGCCGTCAGAGTTTTCGATAACCGGCGGACATTTATCAGGTCTGACCGGTGAGATACGCTCACACATGTCTGCTATCTTATTGGTATTGGTGATGACTACCTCCTCAGCCTTTTTGCTTCCGAGATATTCAAACTCCTTTAGCATTTCCTCTGTGGTCCTTAAGTAAAGCGGAGCCTGCTCATCTGCATCCTTAAAGCCCTTACCGGCCATGATAATACGACGGTATATCTCGTCCTCGGGATTTAAGAAATGTACGTCACAGGTTGCAACAACCAGCTTTCCAAATTCCTCTCCAAGCTTTACGATTCGCTTATTTATATCGATAAGGTCATCGTTTGAAGCAATATCGGAATCCTCGTCACGTATCATAAATGCGTTGTTGCCAAGAGGCTGTATCTCCAGGTAATCATAGAAATTCACAAGTCTTGTGATTTCCTCCTGTGGTCTTCCGTTTAAAATAGCCCTGTAAAGCTCTCCTGCCTCACAGGCTGAGCCTATTAAAAGCCCATCACGATACTTGTTAAACTCTGATTTTGGTATTCGTGGTCTCTTATTATAATATTTGATGTGTGACAGCGAGATAAGCCTGTAGAGATTGGTACGCCCCTGGTCACAGGTTGCAAGAATGATGGCATGGTATGTAGGCATCTTCCTTATCATCTCAACAGATGATTTTGCCAGGGCATTTACCTCATCTAAGCTTGATATGCCCCTGTCCTTTAGCTTTTCTATGAATTTGACAAATATCTCTGCGGTACATGCGGCATCATCCACCGCTCTGTGATGATGGTCAAGCGAGATGTTTAGAGCCTTGGCCACTGTATCCAGCTTAAATCTGTTTAGCTGTGGCAGAAGCACTCTCGCAAGAGCCACCGTGTCCACAATTGTAGGATTACACTCCATGCCAAGCAGCGCGCAGTTTCGCTTTATAAAGCTCATATCAAAGTCAGCATTGTGGGCGACCATGATGCAGTCCTTGCAAAACTCCATAAACTGTGGCAGTATGACATCCACTGTTGGCGATGTGATAACCATGTCATCCCTTATCGAGGTGAGCTCCTCAATCCTGAACGGAATAGGTACCTCAGGGTTTATAAATGTGGAATAGCGGTCTACAATCTCGCCACCGATTACCTTCACCGCACCTATTTCTATGATTTTATTCTTTTCCGGAGAAAAGCCTGTTGTCTCTATATCAAATACCACGTACTTGTCATCCAGCGACTGACCGGCTGCATTCTCCACAATATCCTTTGTATCATCGACCAGATATGCTTCCACACCGTAAATGACCTTGAATTTGTCATCCACAGTATGGTTAGCATCAGGGAATGCCTGCACATCACCGTGGTCTGTAATAGCAATGGCCTTGTGTCCCCAGCGCATGGCACACTTCACAATATCCTTTACGTCAGACACGCCATCCATGTCACTCATCTTGGTGTGACAGTGAAGCTCAACACGTTTTTCGGCAGCAGTATCCTCCCTCTTTGATGTAAAATCAGGTATCTTTTTAAGTCCGACTATTGAGCTTATTGACAAATCACTGTCATATTTATCTACAGTCACAACTCCCTTTGCCTTAACAAAGTTGCCCGGGGCAATATATGCAAGAATATCTGCTACGTCATCATTTCTGGCAAAAAGCTTGAGCATAATGGTGTCTGTGAAATCAGTGACCGCAAACATAATGATGGTCTTTTCGTTTCTGATTTCACGGGATTCAACCGTAAGGATCTTGCCCTTTATTGTAACCTCACCGATAGGACCGTCAATCTTTTCAATGGACATCTCCTCATCATCAAAGCTTCTTCCGTACACGATATCAGGGTCATTGTCATATTTACGCCTGAAATCTCCCTTGCGCTCGAACTTCTTCTCGAACTTCTTTTCAAACTTCTTCTCAGGCTTTTTATCAGCACCTGTCTTCGCTTCATTCTTCTTATCTGAGGCTTTAGGAGAATCGGATATGCCACTCTTTTTTGTATCAGATGTATTTTCACTGCCTCCTACAAACATTGCACCGTCATCGACAGCCACTTTAGCATCTTCATCACCGTCATCTTTTGCCATGGCAAATTTAGTGCGGGCGACAATATTTTGCACCTCCTGCTCAATCTGCTTGTCAGCATTCTGACGGTATTTGCTGATTTTTGGTTTTTCGTACTGCAGATTAACGATAAAATCCATCCCGCAGCGCTCGCAGAACACCTTCTCAAGAAATTCCATGACCGAATTGCCTCTGGTCTTTGCGATTATTGTCTCCTCAAGTGTGACTGTGACATGTGTATCGTCGGTAAAGCTCCACTTTGAGGTGCGCAGCAGATTGTACAAAAGCACACTGTGACTGTTTATTTCGTCAAGAATACTGTCAAAATACACATCAAAAAGAGTCTTCGGTGTGTACTGCGAAGACAACTCGTAAGACTCTATAATTTTTACTGTAATATCTTTACTTTTAAATATCTGTTTTTTTATGCTTTCCTCAAGCTTCCAGATATTTTTTTTGAAAATAAGGCGTTTTGCTTTTACATATATTTTGTAAAAATCTCTTGCATGGTTTACGGAAATTCTGGTGACATCAGCATTCTCCAGCAGATTCTCCATATCCTTGTCCAGCTTAAGTGTAGGG
>UMEN01021046.1_pt1 | contig 43295 bp, 38 predicted proteins | sample 1964751 | NCBI WGS metagenome assembly UMEN01 (sample SAMEA4836020, study PRJEB28245) | human gut metagenome | biome: gut microbiome; material: fecal sample | place: Denmark | collected 2008
GCTGCGTGGAGCTGCTGCTCCGGGATGGGAGAATGATCTCCATCGACTGCACCGGGGTCGAGGATGGATTGGACGTGACCATGGCGCAGAGAACGGAACTGGACTACCTCATTTTCAACAAATGTTTCCAAATTGTTAAGACGCAAAAAATAAGTAGCGGGGCTCTGCTCATGTAATGGGGCCACCGTTTGCTCCGAACGAAGTTCCTGCCCCTGTTTGTGCAGCGGCGTTGACTGGAAAGCCGGTATCACGTTCGGGCGGCTCATGAAATTTTCAAGGTGCAATCTTCCCCGGAAAAGAAAAATACCGCCCAAGCAGCGCAGCGATGATTTTGTCGGGTGAATCGGCGGCAAAATGAATCGGGTGTGTTGCGGGGCGGTTGATCTTTCAGGGATAATCCACGGAGAGGCCGTGTTCAAAATGAACACGACCGCATCTTGTGGAGAGATTCAGGTTACTCCACAAAATCAGTGGAATTTACAAGAAAAATACCACGGTATGTAGATTGCGTCAAGAGGATTTTGAAAAATTCGTTATGCAAAATCGAAAAAAGTACGACGCATTCAATCTTTCTGCTACCTTTATAGGCTGCGTTTGCGAATTTCCGCAAGTGAGCATGACCAAAATGATTCTCCGTATCAAGCTGCCACTAACAATGTTAAAAGTCATTGCCAACGCCCTGCAAAAGCGGGTGGGCAGCAATTACCGCTTTGTGCTCAGCTTCAACTCAGCGCTCATCCTTCTGGGCGCACTGGGCATCCTGCCCCCGGCTACCAGCGCCATGCTGCATAACCTTTCCACCCTTGGCATCAGCCTGCGCAGCATGACAGATCTGTTGGAGCAGAAGCCTTCCCTGTAAAAATGACAAATCGTCCCAGCCAAAAGGAGGCTGCTGCACAAATGTTGTGCGACGGCCTCCTTTTAGGTTCAGATAAACCGGCAGAAACCCAGCCAGCAGCCCAGCAGGAAGAAGAGCAGCGCCTTACCCAGCACCGGCAGCCATAGGTGCTTGCACAAGGCTATATCCCACCGGTGGATGTTCTGTTTAGGGCAGGTGCCCACGCAGGCTTCACAGGCGATGCATTCCCCGCTGCGCAGGCTGCTTTCCTCCAGCTTCAGGCACACCGGGCACTGCTGCTTGCAGGCATTGCACCCCGGGATGCAGCCATCGCTCTGCCGGTGCAGCCGCGCAAAGGGCAGCACCGGCAGCAGGGCGAACACCGCTCCCATAGGGCAGAGGAACTGACAAAAGAACCGGGGCTGCACTGCCATGCCCAGCAAGATGAGCACAAACAGCGCAATGCCTACGCCGAAGCCCTCCGGCGGCAGACGCAGAGCCGTCAGGCGGGAAAATACTTCCCACGGGTTTGCGCCGGTCAGCAGCTTTTCCTGCCGGGTCACATACAGCGCCACCAGCCCCGCCAGCAGCAGATATTTGACCTTCTGCCCCCAAAGCACCGCCCGCTCCGGCAGACGGAGTGGCTTTTTGCGGTGGAACAGCTTTTTCTGGATAAGCCCGGACAGTGCCCAGACGGCATCACCCAAGCTGCCAAAGGCGCAGGCGTATCCGCAGAAAAAACGGTCGAACAGCAAAGTGAAGCCGCACAGCCCCAGCAGAGAAAGCGTGAAGCTGTCCGCTGTGAGCACCTCGCCCGCACCGATGTGCAGAAAGATCTGCTTTACCCCGGAAAACCCGGCCACGAACGCGCCCGGCATGGACACAAAGAAGAACAACTGCACCCCGGTGCGCAGCCATATACGGCGCTTTTTGTCCCGCTGACGCTGCTGCGCCACTGTCAAAGGCTTTGCCTGTGTTTTTTCCATCATCCTGCCGCCTTTCCCAGTGCGTCCTCGACTGCACCGATGAGACCTTCTGCCGTGAGGGTAGCGCCGGAAACGGTATCCACCCCGGCAGACTGTACTGACAGCATCTCGTCCAGCAAAGGCAGCGCCTGCTTATAGTAGGGCTTATCCTCGCCGGAGGCATCCAGCACCGCAATATCGGTCATTTTTCCGTTCTGGATGGTCACCGACACCCGGATGACATCGCCAAAACCAAAGGCGCTGCCCTCATAGGTGCCGTCCCGGTAGCCGCTTTGAGTCTGCTCTGCCTGCGCTGCGCTCTGCGCCTGCAAAACGGAAGCGTTGTAGGCTTCCACCTCAGCGATCTCCTGCTTGCGCTGGCTCACCGCTGCTGCCCGGACCAGCGCCACCTGCTGGTATTGCCATAGTACCCCCAGAATCAGCAGCAGGTTCACCGCCCGGAGAAGAAAATTCTTGTATTTCACTCCACTGCTCCTTCCGTTTCAGGTTCGGCTTCGGTCTCTTCCGGCGGCAGTACCGCTTCGGGTGCCGGCAGCACTTCCTAAGAAGATGCCGGTTCCGGTTCAGAGGATGCCGGTGCATCTGCCGGGAAAAGCTGCTGCCATATTTCTTTGAGCCATGCGGGAACGACGCTCTTTTCTTCCGGCTGCACCACCTCCACGGTGGGCGCAGCGACCGGCGTTTCCTCGGATCCTTCTGCTTCAGATGGTGCCGCGGCTTCTGCCGCTTCTTCCGATGCTGCCTGCTCCGGGGCGGCGTCCTCTGCCGGAGCAACAGCCGCCTTTGCCAGTGCCAGCTTGACCGCGTTCAGGATGCCGGTGGAGGAGTAGGTCGCGCCGGAAACGGCATCCACGTTGGGACTCTGCCCTTCCAGAATGGCAGGGATGACCTGTTTTGCCCGGAAGAGATATTCCTCCTCATCCTCGGCGCTCAGAAGAGTGATATCGGTGATCTTATCCTCTGCCACCGTGACCTGCACCGTGATCTCGCCCTCAAAACCCATGGCCTCGGCGGTGTAGATGCCGTCAAGGTAGGTAGAGGGCGCGGTAAATTCCTCCACCACCAGCGGTGCGGCGGGCTTTGGCTGCGGCGGCAGGGGGTTGTTGACTACCTCGCCGGTCAGGGCGTTCTGCACCGCACCCAGAATGCCCCGGCTGGTATAGGTGGCCTCGGAAACGGCATCCACCTCCCAGCTCTGGGCTTCCACCACGGTGGTCAAAAGCCGCTTGGCGCGCCGCAGAAACTGCTTTGTCTCGTGGGAAGCGTCCAATATCTCGACCTCCGTGATGCTGCCGTTTTCCATGGTGACCTGCACCCGGACGGCACCGCCGTAGCCCCGGGAAGAGCCGACGTAAATTCCATCGGCATAGGGCAGCTTGGGCAGTACTTCTTCCTCCGCTTCGGAGGAAGCGGCTTCTGACGGCTGCTCCACCACAGCCGTCAGTCTTTCCGGCACGGCGGCCAGCACCGGCACGGTGCGGGGCAGGGCAAAAAGCACGGCTGCTGCTGCCGCCACCGCCGGGAGCAGCTGCACCAGCGGCAGCAGCGCATTGCATCGTTTTTTGTTCATTCCATCTTCTCCTGACACGGAAAAGCAAGGCCGCCTGCTTCAAGCGACCTTGCCGTTTTGTACTGTATTTTGCTGGATCAGGCAGCCTTCAGGTTCTGCACAGCATCGGTCAGGTGGGTCACCTGTTCCAGTGCAGCAGCCTTATACAGGGTATCCCGGCTCAGCAGTTCCATGCTTTCGGCGAGCTCAGTCTCCAGATCAGCGTAGCTGGCTGCGGTGTAAGCGGCCTTTGCCTTGCTCTGTGCCGTGGCGACCACAGCCTGCAGGGCGGCGCGGTCTGCATCGCTTGCCAGCTCGTGCTTGGCAAGGTTCTCGGCAGTGGTCTGGAACTTCACCACCGTGTCGGCATAGCCCAGTGCGCGGATAGTGATAGTCCAGTAGCCGGTGCCATCGGTACCCTCCGGCAGCTGGCAGCGGGCGGAATCGCTCAGACCCATCTGGATGCCCATGGACTTGTGCATCCAGTTGTCGGCTGCAAACTTAGTGCCGTAGGAGGCCTTGGCGTGGGTATAGGTGCTGTCATCGCCGTAGTAGGTCCACACCACAGACTGCATCCGGGAGCCCAGCTCGCCGTAATTGCCGTTCAGATCCACACGGATGAACTCGCCAAAGCTGCCTACATCGCTGCCGCTGCGCAGGTTCACGGTAAGACCATCAGCAGCCTTCTGGGCGGCTTCTGCCACGCCGGAACCGGTGCCGGTATGTGCGGCAGAGAAAGTGTAGCCATCGCCGCTCTTGGTTGCGTACTTCAGGCCGTTGGTGTTTTCGTCCACCGTAGCCGTCAGGGTATAGGCGGTCAGTTCCTTTTCAGAGTAGCCACCCACCAGCTGACCGCCGTTTTCCACCACGGTGTACTTGGAGCAGAAATCTGCAAGGTCGCTGGTGGCCACGCGCACCGGCACATACTTGGTGCCCAGCACCTCGTAGTGATCCATCTGCACGGTAGAACCGTCGGCCTTGGTAATGGTGCCCCGGTTCCAGCCCACGGTGGTGCCATCGGCCAGATAGATGGTCTTGCCATCGTCCGACCAGTGGGAAACGGTGTAGCTGCTGCCGTCCTTGGCGTAGATCACAGCAGTGCTCTGGAAGCTGCCGCGGTGCAGGCCGTGGTTGACGGTAGCGCGGGAGACTGCATCAAATGCGCCAAGGTCGTGCTCCTCGTGGCTGTCCAGCTGTGCAGAGGCGGCAGCGTTGCCGGCAGCATAGACCTTCTCGTTTGCCCAGTACTCATCCCAAGTCAGGGCAGCATAGAGGTAGGTGTACTTTTCGCCCAGCAGAAAATCGAAAAAGCCGTTCTCCTCCTCGGCGGGGGCTGCTGCAAAGGCGGTAGCGGTCAACAGACTGAACGCCATAGCCGCCGACAGCAGCAGGGAAAGAAATTTCTTCAGTTTCATGAAAAATTCTCCTTTCATCGCAATGGCAGAAAATTGCGGCCATATAGTTAGCTCAGTCTAACATTTCGCTCAAAGAAAAACCTGCGGGGCGAGGCCCCTCAGATGGTTAGACTTGGCTAATTGACGAAACCTAAAATAGCACTCCTGTAGAGCCTTGTCAAGAAAAAGCGGGGATGTTTATGGAGGCTAATTTTTCGGCAGAAGGTGCCGACATCAGGATGAAGTTTGCTGGTTCCGGCCATGGAGCTGGACTGCGGCTGCGGCGGCGGGGCGAACATCAAAACAGAGAAAAGAAAGGCCGCCTGTTTCAAGCGACCTTGCCGTTTTGTACTGTATTTTGCTGGATCAGGCAGTTTTCCGCAGCCTCACAGTGCCACGCTGACCGGCAGGACATACACACCGTCGGCGGCGTAGAAGGTGATCTGAGTAATCGTCTTGCCGATGATGGATGCAAAGTAAGGATCATCGGCATTGAGGCCCAGCTTGGTACCATGCCAGATGTTGGCCACATGACGCAGGCCGTACTCACTGCCATCGGCGGTGGTCAGAACTACGCCGTAGACCTTGTTGGTCTTGTAGTCCAGATCAAAACCGGAGATTTTCATCTCGTAGGTGGCGTGGTGACCGTTGGTATTCAGCTCCACAGTGGTGCCCTCTACGGTGGTCTCGGTGGCGTGGACCTTGCCAAACTCCCACTTGCCGCTCAGCAGGTTATACCATGCGGTGATATAGCAGGCGGGGGTCTCACTGAGCTTGTAGTAAGCGTAGCTCTCGTTCTCAAACAGGGCATCCACACCGGTATAGGTGGTAGTGGATTCCTGGCCCTTCAGGGTAACGGTGATGTCGCAACTGTCGGCATCGGTGACCTGCTTTGCATTCTTCAGAGCCCACGGGGTCAGTACCTTGACCGGGAAGGAAACACCGGTGATGTCGGTGCCGTCGGCGTTGACATGGTAGGAACCGGCGGCAAGCTTGCCTGCACGGGTCTTGTTTTTGGTGGCGCTGGTAACAGCATCGATCTCAGATGCGTTGTCCACACCAGCAGCTTTGTAGAAATCGGCGTAAGGGATGTTCATCTGGACGTAGCTGGAGGACAGGCAGTTCTCCCGCTCCACCTCTTCCGCAGCGAAGGCCGGGACTGCCACAGCGCACACCAGCATAGCAGCAGCAAGTGCACCTGCAAATACTTTTTTCAATCTCATTGTAACACACCTCAATCACTGGTTTGAAAATATATGGTTAGCTTAGACTAACATTTCGCGCAAAGAAAAACCCGCGGGGCGAGACCCCTCAGATGGTTAGAATAAGCTAATTACTGGAAATTAAAATAGCACGTCCACGGGGTGTTGTCAAGAAAAAGCGGGGATGTTTATGAAGGTTAATTTTTTGGCAGAAGGTGCCGCAAAGCCCTTGGGCAACACCGCACAATTCCCGCCTGACGGCTTGAGCACCGTTCCGGCGGCTGTGGCGCTTAGAATTATGCGGGATTGCCCTTGACCTTTTTGCCGGAGCGCAGTATACTTTTTATGTGGTTAGTTATATTTAACCACAAGGAGGTTCGACATGATACAAGACGCATTCTGGGGGATCCTGATCCCCTTTCTGGGCACGAGTCTTGGGGCAGGCTGTGTATTCTTTTTGAAAAAGTCCCTGAGCGACGGCATCCAGCGTGCCCTCACCGGCTTTGCAGCCGGGGTCATGGTGGCGGCATCGGTTTGGAGTTTGCTGATCCCGGCCATGGAGCAGGCTGCAGATCTGGGCAGGCTGGCATTTTTCCCGGCGGCGGTGGGTTTCTGGCTGGGCATCCTGTTTTTACTGCTGCTGGATCATCTCATCCCCCATCTGCACCAGAACAGTTTGCAGGCCGAAGGCCCCAAAAGCCAGCTCCAGCGCACCACCATGATGGTTCTGGCGGTGACGCTGCACAACATCCCGGAGGGCATGGCAGTGGGCGTAGTCTATGCCGGATACCTTGCCGGGACGGCTCAGATCACTGCCGCCGGGGCGCTGGCGCTTTCTCTTGGCATTGCTATCCAGAACTTCCCGGAGGGTGCCATCATCTCCATGCCCCTGCGGGCGGAAGGAATGAAAAAAGGCCGGGCGTTCTGGGGCGGCGTACTGTCCGGCGTCGTAGAGCCCATCGGGGCAGTGCTGACGGTTCTGGCGGCAGGCATCGTGGTGCCCGCTTTGCCCTATCTGCTCAGCTTTGCCGCCGGAGCCATGCTGTATGTTGTGGTGGAGGAACTGATCCCGGAAATGTCGCAGGGGCAGCACTCCAACGTTGGCACCGTGTTTTTTGCGGTAGGCTTCAGCGTGATGATGGTGCTGGATGTGGCATTGGGGTGACGGTTGAGGGTCTTGAAAACGAAATCTATTTCGGAACCTCCGAAAATGCCTGAACTTCTTGACAGCGACAACAGCAGGGCGTATTATTTTGGCAGAAGGGCCGCTGAGATGCGGCTTTTTATAGAACAAAAAGTTAGCTTTGCCTAACTACAGTGCGAGGAACTGTGTGAAAAGCATTGCATTGTGAACTGTAAATAGAAAGAGGGTGGCGTTATGTCCTTTTTTGAAAACACCCGCAAGCCCGTAGGTCTTGGCGGGAAAATCATGGTTGCCATGATGAACGTTGGCCACAGCGCAATGGCAGCGTGGGGGCTGCGTTTTTTGCAGCCTGCCCCGGATGCCAGGGTGCTGGACTGCGGCTGCGGCGGCGGGGCGAACATCAAAACGCTGTTGAAGCTGTGCCCAAAAGGCAAGGTGCAGGGCATCGACTATTCGGCTGTCAGCGTAGAAAAAGCGCGTAAGGTCAATGCGGGCGCCATTGCGGCAGGACGGTGTACCGTGCAGCAGGCAAGTGTGACAGAACTGCCGTTTGGATCGGAGCAGTTTGAGGTAGTGACCGCCTTTGAAACGGTCTATTTCTGGCCGGAACTTGTGCAGAATTTCAGAGAGGTCTATCGGGTGCTGAAGCCCGGCGGGGTCTTTTTCATCTGCAATGAAGCAAACGGCGAAACCGCAAAAGACGACAAATGGACACAGATCATCAATGGGATGACCATCTACACGGATACTGCCCTGAAAACATATCTGGAGCAGGCAGGATTCTGCAAGATTCTGAGCCACAAAAATAAAAAGGGCTGGCTGTGCGTTACAGCGCAAAAGCGGTGAAACAGTGTAAGGAGGACGAAGCATAGGACGAAAAGAAGCGATCCGCAGTGCCTATCGTACGGTAGGTATGGCGGTCATAGCGGCGGTGCTGTCGGCAATTATGACAGTTTTTATTCACTGAGGAAGGAACCTATGAAATACAAAATCGAGAAAAACACCGTGCAGGAGACGCTGATCCTCCCACTGTATTCCCGGAAGCTGTGTACGGAGCTGTACCCGAACCTTTACCGGGATGAAACAGCGGTTCGTCTGCTCGACCAGATCGACTACGATTTTTCAGGGGCGGAGAAAAGCTCCCGCGGCCTGATGCAGCGGTTTGGTGCGCTGGAGGTGGCCATGCGGCAGAACGACCTTACCTTTGAGGTGCAGGCGTACCTGAAAACGCACCCCTGTGCGGCGGTAGTCAACCTGGGCTGCGGGCTGGATAACACCGGCAGAGCCTGCGACAACGGCAGATGCAAAATTTACAATCTGGACTTCCCGGATGTGATCGCCTTGCGGCAGCAGCTACTGCCCGCCGGGGAGCGGGAGCAAAACATCCCCTGCGACCTGAAAGACCCCGCATGGTTTGACAAGATTGATGCCTCCGGCGGGGCGGTGTTTTTTGCCTCCGGGGTGTTCTATTACTTTCTGACCCAGCAGGTCAAGGCGCTGGTGCAGAGGATGGCAGATGCTTTTCCCGGCGGGGTGCTGGTGTTCGATGCCGCCAACCGCATGGCGGTGAAGATGATCGCAAAAACATGGCTCAAGACTGCAAAGATCAAGGATGTGGGGGCATATTTCGCGGTTTCGGATGCGGAACATGAGCTTGCGCCGTGGGACAGCCGCCTGCAGGTGTCCAGCCGGGGCTATATGCTTGGCTACAGCGACCTGAAAGACCCTTCGGTCAGCGGCTTTTTCCGATTCCTTGCAAGGATCGGGGACAACGGGATGAAAATGCAGATCGTGAAGATCGGATTTGGAGGGAGAGCATGAAACACCTGCACTTTGATGTGGAACTCAATGGCTTTTACGGTGCGTATTGGGCGTGTGCCGGCGGTTCAGACTGTGCGGTCATCACGATGATCGGGGATGATCCGGAGGATCGGCTTGCGCGCTCGGCAGTGAAATGGCTTTGCGGGTGCGGTGTGAATGTGCTCACAATGTCGCCCGCGAAAAAAGATTACGGACATCATAATTACCCGCTTGAGCGTGTGGAGACGGCAATTTCATGGCTGAAAGCTAACGGTAACAGAAAGATCGGCATTGCCGGTGCATCGACCACCGGAACGCTTGCGCTGACAGCGGCTGCCATGTTCCCGGATATCACCCTGACCATTGCCATGACACCCAGCGACTTTGTGTGGCAGGGCTTTCTGCAGGGCAAAAGGGACGGCTGCAAGGAGTGGCCGGTCGAGGGCGAGTCGTTGTTCTCCTACCGGGGCAAGCCGCTGCCCTATATGCCGTTTTGCTATCAGCATCCCGACTATTGGCACTGCATCGCCGCCGAGAGCAAACGCACCGGCGATATGGTAAACTCCCGCAAGCTGTTTGACGATTCCGAGACAGCTCATCCGATCGAGCCGGAAGAATACATTCCCGTTGAAAACATCCGGGGAAAGCTGCTGCTGATCGGCGCGGAGGACGATGCGCTGTGGGACACCGCAAAGTATATCCGCCGGATGGAAAAGCGCCTTGCCGAAAAACCGCATGAATGCGAGATCGAGACGATGGTTTATGCCCACGGCACCCACTTCGTTTTCCCGGAGGGGATGCTGAAAATCATGCTGCCGGTTGGCTCCGGTCTATTTGTGAAGTTCGCGTTTCAGGCAGCAAAAAAATATCCGAAGGAATGCCGCCAGACCCGGATAGACATCGAGAAACGGATGTGCCGGGTGTTAGCGGAATGGAAAGGAGCAAAGTGAGATGCGTTGGATGGGAATGCCCATGGCCATGTGGGCGGTGTTTGCCAGATCGTTTCAGACGCAGCTGACGGCGGTGCTGGGCTATGATGCAGTCACTGCAAAGCAGATCACCAAAACCGCCAAGCCGAAATACAAAGAAATCATCGCCCAATTGCCGGAGTTTGAAAAGGCCGACCGCTTCCAATTGAACATCATTGGCTGCGCCATGCTGGGGGCGTTCGTTCTCTGTATGCCGAAGCGGCCGGATACAGAGGCGCTGACGGTATACTATGAGAACGCTCAGATGACGCCGCTGATGAAGTGGTTCTGCCGCAAGAGCGGAAAAAGCAAGTTTACCGCAAAGGATATTGCCGCCATGAAAGCCACCGCTGCCCTGAAAGCCGCCGACCGAAACCCCTACTCGTGGAACATGGACTTTTATGAGTATTCCGACGGCAGCGGCTACGAGGGACGCTTTACAAAATGCGGCATCTGTGTGCTGATGAAGGAGCTGGGGCTGTATGACCTGACCCCTGCTTTGTGCCATCTGGACTACACCATGAGCGAAGCAGGCGGTGTGACAAAGTTTGTGCGGCAGTACACCCTTGCCTCCGGCGGGCCCTACTGCGACTGCGGGTACAAAAAGAAGGGGTGACGGACGATGAAGGCGAAGGAAACCTATCTTTCCCGTGACTTTCGGGAGACTGTGGCACTGCGCTTTCCCGCGCGGGCAAAGGAACTGAACACCGCTTTCGATATGCGCCTGAGTGCGCTGCTGGCTGAAAATGCAGATGCAAGCAAGGAAAAGCAATACCACCTCAAGCGGCAAATCTTGCCGGGCATTGCGGCCTACGAAGCCTTGCAGCGGGTTATGCCGAAAGAGGAGGCGCTGCAAATCGTTCACGGCTATGTAGAGCGGCTGGCGAGAACGAGCCACAAACAGCTTGCCGCCCTGCTGCACATACCGGGGCTTTACCGCCTTGTTCCCGGCGTTTTCGTCAAATCCACCCGGAGCATTTTCGGCCCGGCGGCGGGCTTTGCCCCAAAAGAACTGCAGACCGGTAACGGCGTCTGGCGTGTGGATATGATGAAGTGTCCCTATCACGACACCTGCACAGAATACGGCTGCCCGGAGCTGTGCCGTTGCTTTTGCGACAGCGATGACATCAGCTATACCGGGCTGCATCCGAAGCTGATCTGGGAGAGAAGCATGACGCTGGGGCGCGGAAATGACCGCTGCGACTTTTGCATGAAGGTCAAAAAATAGCGGGGAGGCAGTTTGGTATGAAAAGCGTTCGTCAGGAGCGGAGAGGTCGGCAAATGGAATGGGAGCGTAGATATATATGAAAATCATGATCGCTGCTGTATTTTATTTTCTGTATTGGGGCGTATGCTTTCTCGGAACAGGCACGGACAGGAAAAATCTCATCGGATTGCGTTCCTATCCCGATGAGGTTCAGACCCGTGTGCAAAGCGACCCTCAGCTTGGGCAAGCAGTTCCGAAGGCAAAATCCACCGCTGCCATTTTGCTCAGTAATCTTCTTTTGTTTACAGTGGTGTTTTCCGTTTTGGGGCTTGCGTTGAAAAGTGTGCTGGGCCTAAACAATTACCTGTCAGCATTTTGGTACTTCCTTGCATTCGGCGAGGGATTGGGCCTGTTCGATCTCCTTGTGATCGATCTGCTCTGGTGGCGCAGTACAAAACGCATCCGTTTCTCGTTTTTGCCGGAGAAGAAATACTATCAGGATCCGAAAAAGCATATCGAATCGTTTTTGCACGGAATGCCGCTGTTTGCCGCGATCGCCGCGCTGACAGCCCTGATCGTTACCGTACTTTGAAACAATACATGGGAGATGCTCCTCGCTGTATGGCCTCATCAAATACCCCGACGCGGGAATGCAATGATCTGCCATATTTGCGGACGTGAAGGAGAGAAGGCAAAGTCGAAATGAAAATCACGGTTCTTGTAACGCTCATGGTATTTCTGGCATCATCCTGCTGGACGAAGCCACCGCCAGTTTGGATGTGGAGAACGAAACAGCCATTCAGGAAGCACTGTCACGACTTATCAAGGATAAAACGGTTCTCATTATTGCTCACCGAATGCGCACCGTAGCCGGTGCGGATCAGGTGGTAGTGCTGTCGGGCGGCATCGTGGCCGAGCAGGACAGCCCGGCAGAGCTGTACGCCCGGAAGGGACTGTATGCCCACATGGTGGATCTGCAGTCGGCATGCCAGAACTGGACGATCTGAGAATGAGGGCGGCTTTTATTTGGGAAAAAGTCTTGCATTCAGTTAAAAACTGTGGTATATACATTATACGAAACACTATTTTGAAAGAACGCTCCACCGTTCAATGACGTGTAAATGGGAGGTGCCTGCCATGACTGCCGTGATCTATGCCCGCTATTCTACTGACAGCCAGCGAGAAGAATCCATCGAAGGTCAGATCCGGGAATGCACTGCCTATGCGGAGAAGAACGGCTTCACGGTGGTGAAGCACTACATCGACCGTGCCGTTTCTGCAAAAACGGATAATCGACCGCAGTTCCAGCAGATGATCAAGGACAGCGAGCGGGGAATCTTTGATGTCATCATTGTCTGGAAGCTCGACCGCTTTGCCCGGAATCGCTACGACAGTGCCCGGTACAAGACCCAACTGAAACGGAACGGCGTGAAACTGGTGTCGGCGACGGAAGTCATTTCGGCTGGCCCGGAGGGTATCATTCTGGAATCGGTGCTGGAGGGCTATGCCGAATATTACTCGGCTGACTTGTCCGAAAAGGTCGTGCGTGGCATGACCGAAAACGCTCTCAAGGGTATTTATAATGGCGGCACGATTCCGTTCGGCTACATGATCGATGAGATCCGGCATTACCAGCCCGACCCGTTGTTGGCTCCGTATGTGGAGCAGACGTTCCAGAAGTATGCAGACGGTGCGACCATGACTGACCTGCGGGATTGGTTAAAGGCACACAACATCAAAAATTCAATGGGCGGGGAGATGACCTACAATACGATTCAGCGGATGCTGAGTAATCGCCGGTACATCGGCGAATTGCGTTTGCGGGATGTGGTACAGCCTAATGCGATTCCGGCTCTCGTATCAGGTGAACTTGTCGGGGTAAGGCCCCTCCATCTTGCTGCGCAAGACCGTTCTGTCGCTTGAAAGCCCCACTGGGGCTTTCATTGCTCCGCTTCGCTGCGCAAACGCGAACCTGTTCAACAAGGTGCAGGAAAAGCTGGCGAAAAACAAAAAAGCCCCTGCCCGTCATAAGGCAGAGGAAAGCTATCTGCTCACCACCAAGCTGTACTGCGGCAAGTGCGGTGCACTGATGTTCGGAGAAAGCGGTGTCAGCCACACCGGGAAGATGTACACCTATTACAAGTGTGCTGCTGCCAAGAAGAAAAAGACCTGCGATAAAAAGGCCGTGCGGAAACAGTGGCTGGAAGATCTGGTGGTCAACGAAACCATGAAGCTGGTGGAAGATGACGCTTCCATGGATGCCATCATTGCCAAAGTCATGGAATTGCAAAATCATGAAAGCACGGATTTGCCCATCTATGAAAAGCAGTTGAAAGAAACGGAAGTCGGCATCACCAATATGCTGAATGCCATCCAGATGGGCATTCTGACCAGCTCTACCAAGGAACGGCTGGAAGCTCTGGAAGATCAGCGAAAAGAACTGCAAGCCCGCATTGCAGAGGAACGGCTGGCTAAGCCAAAGATGAAAGAGGAGTTCGTCCGCTTTTGGCTGCTTCGCTTCCGCAAGCTGGATATGACCCAGCCGGAGCAGCGGCAGGCACTGGTGGATACCTTCATCAATGCCATCTATCTCTACGATGATAAGGTCCTCATTACCTTTAATTATAAGGAAGGTACGGAAACAGTCGCTTTCGGGGAAGCCGTGAAAGCGGAGAAAAGTTCGGATATGAGTGCGCGAGGTGCACCAGAAAAGCCACACAGTAGCGTTGAAAAACGTGCTGTGTGGCTTCTTTTTTGTGTCAAATGGCGAGCTTGACTAACTTTTGACTACTTTTTGCGGAGTTTTCCGATTTGCAGGAAAGATACTCGTTAAGTTTATCAGCGACATGGAGCGAGTCTTCTTGTTCCAGATGAGTATAAATATCGGCGGTGACCTGAATGCTGCTGTGCCCCATAAGTTTTTGTGCTGTGCGTAAGTCTACCCCTGCACGATAAAGTGTCGTTGCGTAGGTATGCCGCAGCATGTGGGGATGCAGGGAGAACGGCACAAGGGCCGCAACGTGAGAGTTCCACAACCGGGTGAATGCGGAGCGGGTCATATCTCCGCCATCGGCGGCTGGGACGATATACCGGCTCAAGTGTGGTGTTTCAAGCAAGACGAATCTGAGCTTGTCCGGGATAGGAACGACCCTGTGTGCGGTCTTTGTTTTGAAATCATCTACAGGGGCTTGCTGGTTGTTCAGAAAGGTCATAGCATAGCGCGCCGGATGGTCAGAGAGCTGCTTTGAATGTCCGACCATTGCAATCCAAGTGCTTCTTCCTTACGAAGCCCGCAGTACAGACAGAGGGCGCAGAATACGCGGGCGCGTGGTTCTACAACTACATTCATCAGAATATCAACCTCATTGGGAAGCAATGCTTTTTTCTTTTCCGCTTTAGCGTGAGGGGTGATCTTACTAAGTTTCCTCGGGCTGAAAATCTGCAAAAATCTGGGCGAAGAACTCTTCTGTCAGCTTTTCCTGCTGGTACTGACTACGGATGTCAGCATCCGGGTGGAGCTTCAAGATTTGCTCCAGAATGGAAAAAGTCTGTTCCGGATTTTTGAGCTTGTGGGAGAACAGCAACGGGCGATCGTTTTCGTAGTACATATTGATGTAGCGGAAATCCTGCTCGCCTATGGCCGAAATGGTCAGGGTCTTGTTGGGGCATCCGTGCAGGAATAGTCCTCGATTGGCAATAAATGGTTCGTGCTCGAATGAGAAGATGGCCCGGCCTGACACTGGGACGATCAGTGCACTTTTCAGTGTGCGGTAGCTATTGCTCTCACCAGCGTGCAGAGTAAAGCTGCGGAAGCCGACAGACTCGATTTGGCCTTGATTGTATTCCTGAAATAAAATTTTCAGTGGATTAGGAAGATCGGATATTTGATTCATTAGGAGCTCCTTTGTGCAAAAGCGGTTAGTTGTTGCTAATATAGCACAAAATGCTGCCGATTGTCTACATGGGGAGCAACCCACACTGCATAAAAACTGACAAAAAGGACGGCTATGGATTAACAATTGAATCAAGAGCTCAAAGAACGCCATAAACGATCTTCCCTGTCAAAAATCGCAATTTTACAGCCAGCAAAACAGCTTTGTACAGCAATGCGCTGGCTACCATCGGTAGTGGTGTTATAACTTCCAAGATCGAGAGCGGAAAGTACCGGCTGCTCGTCCCAGTCGATCAGCTGTCCGGCCCAGTCGGCACCCAGCTTTTCGCTCAGCGCCCCATAAGCCTGCTCAAAGCCCTCTGGGTCTTCGAGGATCCAGATTGTACTTTCGTCGTTGGCAAGATCGGTGTTCAGTTGGGTGGCACCAGCCATCTGGCCGTTCATGTCGGTCAGGGCGGCGTTGGCGCTCCATGTGTAGTTGTTCACCTGCACCACCACAGCCCCGTCGCCGTTGGCATCGTCCGCATAGCCCGCCAGCGCAGTCTGCAGACGCTGCACCGCATCGTCTGGCAGGGCTTCTGCCGTGACCACCGCCACGGTGTAATCGGGGTCTACGGCGGTCAGCAGGCCGTGTGCCACATACGCTGCACCTACAATGACCATAGCCGCCACAACTACGATGCCCCAGTTGTAGTACCACCAGTTGACGCGGGAACGCCTTTTTTGCTCCTGCGCGGTCAGGATCTTATCGGGCGCTGCCGGGTGCGGAATGGTGCGCACCTGTACGCCGTATTCTTGCCGCAAAACGGGGAACAGGGTCTGCATGGCTGCAAGCCCGGGCAACCAGAAACCGAACAGCACTGCCCAGAATACGCTGACCGGGAACAGCAAAAGCATGCCGCCGATGCCTGCCAGCATCACGATACCTGCCGCCACGCAGCGAATCGGTGTGTTAAGCAGCAGTCTGCCCGCGCGGCGCAGCAGGCTGTCCGGGGCTTGCAGCGGCAGTACAGCGGCGCACAGGGTGCTGAAAACCGCCAGCACCAGAAAATCCAGCGCCAGAAATACCAGCACGGCAAGGCCGGGGTAGTAGCCCTGCTGTGCGGCGACCTCAAATACAAAGGCCGATACAAAGCACAGCAGCCCCAGCACCAGTGTGCCAATGCAGCCAAAGCCGCAGGCAGATTTCCAGTGGGCGGCAAGGGTCTGTTTTGCCCGGGGCAGCCACTGGGAGGGGTCGTTCTGCAAGCTGCGCAGGGCGCAATCTGCCAGCAACAGCATGGAAGGGCCGACCAGCAGACCGGTGAGGAGACTGCACACCACCGTGATCGGCAGGGAAAACAGGGTCACGCCCAGCGAGACCCCCAGCGCGGCGGGCAGACAAAGCACGCAGACTATCAGGTTTGTGCCCAGCAGCTGACCAAGGTCGCGGCCGACCATCTGGCAGAAGCGCGCAAAGCCCTTTTTCTCCGGCTCGTTGGGGCTGATGCCATGCCCTTCCCGCTCATAGAGAGAATTGTATAGGCTCATTTTATTTCACCTCGGTGCCAAAGGCTTCGATTTGGGTCAGGGCAGGGAAGGGTGAGGTACCCTCGGCCTGAATGAGGTCTTTCAGCACAAGGCTGCGCACCCGCTTGGGCTCAAAGGCAACGCTCTGGGGCTTGGCGCTTTTTACCAGCGGAATGTCCAGCTGACTGCCATCAGAAAATTCTACCGTAGCCTTTACCCAGTAGCTGTCGTGCGGAAAATCTGCCCGCTCGGTGATGCGCAGCTCCTCCAATAATACCTCGCGGCCAAAATCCAGGGTCAGGGCGGCGTTGGGGTCCCGGTTGATGCCCCAGCTCTGGTAGGGGTATTCCCCATGGGCGCTGTTTTCAAAGATGCCGTCGATGGCGTTGCGGGCGGCAAACACCGCCTCACCGCGCGTTTCCACGTTGGCACTGGCGTGGGGATAAAAGCCGGTGTCGCCGTGCTCATCGTAGCAGTTGAAGGCTAAGTTCCGCCGTGCAGCAATTTCTTCCGGCAGCGCAAGGCGCGCGCGGACGACATGGCGGCTGCCCACAAAGCTTTTGGGCGAGTAGGTGATGGCCTGCTCCCCGAATGGAATATGGAAATTGATCTCCCGTTTTACCACATACACAAGGGCTTCGGGCATGGTGTCCTCAAACTGAATGACGCAGTATTGCCCGGGATGGTCGATTTCCAGCGCCACCCGGTCACCGGGCTTGTAGGAGTTGGTGTAAACAAGGGATACGTTGGTGTCGGCATCGCAGGTCATCAGGGTGTGACCCACTTCGTCCAGAATTTTCAGCTTGATGGTCTCCATGGCGGTTCTCCTTAATATAGCACGACATTCAGTGATTTTTTGAAATGCAGGGTGATCCTATAGATCGTTTCCGGCCATGCGGTGCGCAGGCGCGGGTCGGTGATGGGTACCGGTGTGACCTTGGCAGCGACCTTTTCCGGGTCAAACCGGATACCGCCCAGCGTGCCCACCGCAAAGCCATCTGCGGTGGCGGCAGGCTGCTGCTCGGTGAGCAGGGTCAGATCCACCGTGCCGGGATAATCTGTTTCGTCCCGCAGGGTGATGCTCTGTTCACTGGCCGATACACAGCGGCGGTAGGTGGTAAGCCCTGGGATAGGCGGGTACGCGCCTGCCAGCTCGGCGGTGATGCTGTTTTCCGTGGTGTGCACCTCCCGGGCGGCGTATTCTGCGCCGGGCAGCTGCTGGATGCCGTCAAAGGTTGGCAGGTTGTGCCATGCGCTCTGCATCGTCCAAATTTCGTATCGCTGAGGGCTGAAGGTCTTTTTGGTGTAGCTCTCCACCCCGATATCAATGAGGAACGGTCTGCCGTCTTTGTATACAGTAATGCTGCCGGTATCGTTGTGGTTGTGGCTGTCGCCGTTGGAGCCAAACTTTGCCCCTAACACCCAGCGACCCTGCCGTGCGGCGTAAATGCCCACACTGGGGTACCACACCGTGGGTAGATGCTGGGGAATTGCAGCGCATTCCATCAGCTCCTGCTCTGCAAAGGCGGTGATGAGCCGGTACCACAGGTTGATGTGGGTGCTGCCGTCCGGGTTCTGCAGGTGGTCGGGGTCGGCATCGGCACGGAAGTCTGCCGCCGCAAGTGCCTGCAAAGCATCGCTGCCAACGGCCTGCCCAAAGCGGTATTCCCGCGCACCGCACCGCCCGGCAAGGGGACTGCAATCGCCAAAGTTCAGGTAGTAAGGCCCTTCTACATGGACATTGCAGATGTACTCCGCAATATTTTTGATTTTAGGCTCATGGAACAGGGCGCAGAAGGCCTGCGGTGCTACGGCAGATAAAATTTCAAGGCAGCCCCACAGGGTCAGCCCGGCGTGGCGATAATACTGTGCGCCCTCGTTGCAGCAGCCGTCCGCGCCGTAGTCCTTCAAAAAGCAGTCCAGGCTATACGCGGCCTGTTTTACCGCTGCGCAGCGCTGTTCCTGCGAGGTGGGCAGCAGAAAAACCGTGAGCAGCACGTTCTGGGAACACCAGCTCGTCCAGTTGCACATGGCTTCCGCACCGTTTCCCATCCACCAGAAGTGGCCTGTAAAATAGGGCGTCAGGATGCGGGCGTTCAGCTCCCGCTCCATCCGCGCTGCAATGCCCGGCGCGGTGGTATCCAGTTCGTCGTGCAGCAGGTAGCGGGTCAGCGCCAGCAGCGCCCCGGTCTCGGCGGCAAAAAGCTCTACAATAGGCTGCGAAGTGTCCGGCAGGGGCAGCTGCGGGGTGTCCCGCACATAGCTGTTGTGGGCAGGCAGCTGCCATGCGCTTTCCTCGCAGAGCGCCCATACGGTATCCGCAATGGCATCCAGAAAGCGCCCGCTGTGCTCTACGCACTCGGCGCATACCAGTGCGCACAGCCGCGCCCGGCGGGAAAAATAAGCCGCCTCCCATGCGGCACGCTGCCCGGTGCGGGTGAAATCCAGCCAGAGGGAGAGCGGCAGGGGCGCAAGGGGTGTTTGCAGCGCGGCTTCTCCGGCTTTCAAAAAGCGCTGCTTTGCCCGCGGGGGTAAAGCCAGCCATGCGGGGCGCTCTTTGGCAGGGGGAAAGGGGCGGTAGTCGGGAAGAAATTCCGGCAGAAAGGCAAGCTGTTCCTGTATCATAAAAGCCTCCGACTTCAAATACTTTGCTGATATTCCCGCGGGCTGAGCCCGGTGACCTTTTTGAACACCTTGGAAAAATAGAAGGCGCTTTCGTAACCCAGTTTTTCCGCAATTTCGTAGACCTTCAAATCACCCTGTTCCAGCATTTCCTTGGCCGCAGCAATGCGGGTCTCGGTGATGTACTCCACAAAGCCGCTGTCGCCGTATTTGCCAAACAGCTGACTGAGGTAGTTGGGCGAAAAATTGAACACCGCAGCCACATCTGCCAGCGTCAGCTTTTCCGAAAGGTGATTCTTGATATACTCCTGCACCTGTGCCACTACCTGCATCTTTCCGGCTGTGGCATCGCCCTCGTTGACCTCTACGAACTGGATGGGCTGTTCCACCGTGAGCAGGGGCTGCAGGTGGGCGTTTTCCCGGCAGCAGCGCGCCAGCCCCAGCAGCGAGCCGGTGGGGCGTCCCACCGCCCAGAGCAGCCGTACCGTGAAGTAGTTGTATAGGATCTGGCTGGCGCGTTCCAGCAGCGGGCGCAGCACCGTCCGGTAGCTTTGCGCCTGCTGCGCTGTCAGACAGAACAGCACATTGCCGCGCAGCGCATCTGCGCCGGTCACATAGCAGGGCAGATAGCTTTGCAGAGTGGTCTCCAGCATACGCCCGCAGGAAAAGCTCAGCTTCAGCTGCTGGGCGGGGGTCAGCTCTGTGTTGGCAATGATCTCGCAGCTGGCTACAAGGTAGTTGTCGCTTGCAAGGTTCAGCTCCATGTGCTGCAAGGGCTGCTCCAAAGATTGTTCGTCCGGGAACAGCCCAGCGTACAGCCGCACGAAAAACCGCTCCTGATAGCTGCGCACGCTCTCGGCAAGGTTTTCCTGCACCGGTACTTCGCCCAGCAGGGTATGTTCCTTTTTTACCTTTTCGGCGGCCTTGGCAAGGGCGGTCTGCAGGTTCTCGGGGGTCAGGTCTAATTTGACCAAATAATCCACCACCCCGGCACCCATGGCCTGCTTGATGTAATCAAATTCCTCAAAGCTTGTCAGCATAATAAAGGCGGGCAGGGCGCTGCGCTCCCGGCAGGTGCGGGCAAGGGTAAGGCCGTCCATCACCGGCATTTTTACGTCTGCGATGACGATATCCGGCTTTTCCCGCTCGATCAGCTCCAGCGCCAGCTTGCCGTTGCGGGCGGTGCCGCAGACGGTGTAGCCCAGCTTTTCCCATTCCAGCATGCCCTGCAGGCCAATGAGCACCAGCGGTTCGTCATCCACCAGTAATATCCGCAGCATGGCTGTCTCCTTTCTTCTGATAGGGCAGCCGGATGGTGACCTCGGTGCCCACGTCCTCTTCGCTTTCAATGGTCAGGCCATAGCTCTCGCCAAAGGAATACCGGATGCGGCGGTTTACGTTCCACAGGCCGACATGGCGGAACTTTTCAGTCTTTTCGGCTTCCTCGGTGGGCTCGTCCAGAAGGTGCGCCACCAGCTCCGGCGGCATACCCACGCCGTCATCCGTAATGCGCAGCAGCACATCCCCGTTTTCCGGGTCGGTGGAGATATCCAGCAGTACGCTGCCATGGCCGCCCTTGGGCTCTAACCCATGGAAGATGGCATTTTCCACCAGAGGCTGCAGGGTGAACCGGGGGATCAGACAGTCGCAGCACAGGGTCTCGCTTTCAATGCGGGAGACCTCTATCTCTAAGTCGCCGCCGTAACGGTACTGCTGGATGGTAAAGTAATCGTTGAGCAATGCCAGCTCCTCCTGCAGGGGCACCAGCTTCTGGGTACCCTTGGAGATGCTTTTGGTCAGCCGCGCAAAGGCAGTCACCATCTCGGCAATGCCGGGCGCATTCTGGATGGTGGCCATCCAGCGGATGCTGTTGAGGGTATTATAGATAAAGTGCGGGTTTACCTCGTTTTGCAGCATCCGGTATTCCAGCTCCTGCTTGCGGCGCTCGTCCTCCACGCGGCGGGTCATCAGGCTGTCTACGTTTTCGGCAAGCTGGTTGATGCCGCGGCCAATGTCGCCCAGCTCGTTGTTCCACTCCACCGCGCGGTCCGGGGAAAAGTTGCCGCTGCCCACGGTCTCGATGCGCTTTTGCAGCGCCTCCACCGGGCGGGTGATGACCAATTCCAGCCAATACTGTATAAAAAAGCTTAGTCCCCAGATGATGGCTATGCCAAGGGCGATGAGCCACAGGTACACGCCGTAGTGCTGCAAAAAGGTGCTTGCGGGCAAAAGCTGCACCAGCGCCGCGCTGCGGCCGTTCAGCGTAACCTTGACAGCATAGTAGCTCTGGCCGTTCAGCTGCACCTTGCCCTGCCACGCGGTCTGCTCGGTCATGCCGTTATTGCTTTCGGTGCGCAGGGTGTAGGCTACCTCCCGCAGCCGGTTTTCGGTCTCGGTCAGGCTGCCATTTTCGATCTGCCACAGGCGGCTGCCCGTCTCCCAGTACAGCGCGCTGCCGTCGGTCAGGCTGTAACCCGCCGCCGGGTCGGTGACGATGGCGGTATCCAGTGCAAGGTAGGTGCTGCCCCGGTGCAGAGTGCCCTTGCCGCAGCGGATAGGCTGACTGATGGCAATGCAATCCGGGTTGCCGGGCAGCAGCGGGTCGGTGGTGAACTGCATCCCGTACCCCTTGGAGAAAAACTGCTTTACGCTGGTGCGGTTGAGCGCCGCCGAGGCGTTCAGCGTGCCGAACTGCAAATGCCGGTCATTCTCGTTGGTAATAAAGAAGCGGAGGATGTGGCTGTACAGGGTGCTGGAATAGTATTTTTCCTGCACAGCTTTGTAGGCGGCAATGGTCTGGGCGCCATTGACATCCTCCTGCGAGATGTACCGCCGCACGGTGCTGTTGATGGAAGCCCAGTTCAAAAGGTCATCGGCGCTGTCCAGACTGGTCTCGATGGAGGTAGCCACCAGCCGCAGGTTGAACTCCGCCGCCTGCAGAGAGTTGGCGCGCACATACTGGTTGGAGAGGGTGAACAGTGCTGCGCCCACAGCCAGCGAGGTAAGGAGGGTAAAAAAACGCATCCCCCACATGATCTGCCGCCGCAGAGGGAAACGATGACTGCTTTTCATGACGGAGCCTCCTTTCCGGTAATATTTTGTATTCTTTCCTTTATACAGTACTGATTCCGACGCTGTTTGTCAACGGCTTTTTGCATGAAAATTGTGCGCTTTATACGCTTTTTTCTTTCGGTGAGGATGTAAACTGTGCAAGAAAGCAAGAAAGTGCAGACCCCAGTGTAAGAAAGTGCATCTTTTTCAAAAAGACGCAGAAAAACTGCAACAGTTCCAGAATTTTTTCCATTCCGGTTTTTGCGCCTGTGCGGTATCCTAGTGTCAACAAAAGCAAGCGGCTCCCAAGCACGGGGGACACCGCCGTACGAAACACACACTGCCCTGAAGGAGGACACACTTATGAAAAAGATCTCTCGCCGTTCGTTCCTTACCGCTGCCGCCGCCTGCGGCGCAGCTGCTGCCCTGAGCGCCTGCGGCGGCTCTTCCGCCAGCTCCACGGCTGCTTCCTCCGCTGCCAGTTCCACCGCTGCATCCGCAGCCGCAGGCCCTGTTACCCTGCAGTGGTCGGTGTGGGATAAGGAGTCCACCCCCTACTGGCAGGCCATGGCCGACGGCTACATGGCAAGCCACAAGGATGTTACCATCGAGATGGTGGACCTTGGCTCCAGCGATTACATGACCGTTCTGGCTACCCAGCTGGCCGGCAGCGCCGATCTGGATGTCGTGACCGTCAAGGATATCCCCGGCTACGCAAACCTGATCAATCTGGACTACCTCAAGCCCCTGAACGAGGTGCTGACCCGCGATGCCGGCGATTTCAACGGCACCATCGAGCAGCTGACCACCGACGACGGCAACTTCTACGCCGTGCCCTTCCGCAGCGACTTCTGGGTGGTGTACTACAACAAGGACCTGTTCGATAAGGCCGGTGTGGAGTATCCCTCCAACGACATGACGCTGGAAGATTACGATGCTCTGGCTCGCAAGATGACCAGCGGCTCCGGCGATACCAAGGTCTATGGCTGCCACTACCACACCTGGCGCTCCGCCGCTTCTCTGTTCTCCATTCTGGACGGCAAGAACACCATCATCGACGGCACCTACGACTTCATGAAGCCCACCTACGATATGGTCATTGCCCAGCAGAAGGACGGCATCTGCATGGACTACGGCTACCTCAAGACATCCTCTCTGCACTACTCCGCAGCCTTTGAGAACCAGCAGTGCGCAATGGTCAACATGGGAAGCTGGTTCATCTCCACGCTGGAAGCCTACATGAAGGATGCTGAGACCAAGTTCAACTGGGGCATCGTCAAGTACCCGCACCCCGCCGGTGCAGCTGCCGGTTCTACGCTGGGCACTGTGACCAGCCTGGCCATCAACGCCGATTCTCCCAAGGCTGAGGCCGCTGCCGACTTCATCAACTGGTGTGTCTCCGAGGAGGGCGCACAGGCCATTGCCAAGACCGGCACCTTCCCGGCTTGCGGCTCCGATGCTACCGCCGAGATCATCAAGTCCACCGAGGGCTTCCCTGAGGACAGCAATTCCGTGGATGCACTGACCACCAGCAATGTCTATCTGGAAATGCCCTACACCCAGTATGCATCTGATATCGAGACCATCCTGAACGCCGAGCACGATGCCATTATGACCATGAGTGAGACCGTGGACGAGGGCATCCAGAACATGAACGATCAGGTTCCCGCAGTTCTCGGCTGATAAAGCGTTTCTCACATTGCTTAGCGTTTCTCCTTCTTCATCATTTTCATTCCCCATTTATTTTCCAATAAACACACATTGGAAAAAGCCCTGTCCGAGCGGGGCGGGTATGCACAGCGCCCGCCCCGCTCATTTTTTGGTAAGCTGTTATACTTCCTGGAAAGGAGGCTCTTTTATGGCGAGTGCTGCTGTCCAGAATAAAACTCCCCGTAAAGTGCTAAAAAAATCGACCCGCGATTCTCTCATCGCGTATTCCTTTATTGCGCCAAACTTCATCGGTTTCTGCGTGTTTACGCTGGTGCCCATGGTGTTTGCCATTGCGCTGGCCTTCTGCGCATGGGACGGCCGCCACGCCATCGAATTTATCGGCCTGAAGAACTTTGTAAAGCTCTTCACCACCGATAAGATCTTTCAGGCGGCGCTGAAAAACACCATCGTCTATGTCATCGGCACTGTGCCGCTGACGCTGGCCTGCTCACTGGCGATGGCCGTGCTGCTGAACCAGAATGTGAAGCTGCGCAACTTCTTCCGCACCGTGGCGTTCTTCCCCTACGTTGCCTCGCTGGTTGCGGTGGCAGCGGTGTGGAACATGATCTTCAACCCCTCCATGGGCCCCATCAACATGCTCCTGAACCAGTTCTTCGGCGTGGCAGTGGAAAACCTGCCCCGCTGGGCTGCCGGCAAGGATACCGCCATGCTGACGGTCATCCTGTTCAGCGTGTGGAAGAACATGGGCTACTACATGGTCATCTATCTGGCCGGCCTGCAGGGCTGCAACCCGGATCTGAACGAAGCCGCTGAGCTGGACGGTGCAAACCGCTGGCAGCAGTTCTGGCATATCACCCTGCCGCAGCTGCGCCCCACCACCTTTTTTGTGGTCATCATGCTCACCATCTCCGGCTTCAAGGTCTACGACCAGATGTACATGATCACGCAGGGCGGCCCCGGTACCGCTACCATGACGCTGGTGTACTACATCTACAATGTAGCCTTCGTAAATACCCCGAAATACGGCTACGCAAGTGCTATTGCCATGGTGTTGTTCGTACTGGTGCTGATCGTTACCATCATCCAGTTCCGCGGCTCCAAGGGCGATAACTGAGAAAGGAGGAAGAAGCTATGGCAACCGCTGTTATTAAAGACCACGCTTCCCAGAAGCGCCGCAACTTCATCTCCAAGTTCCTGATCTATTTCTTCCTCATCGTCATCACAGCCTGTATGCTGCTGCCCTTTTTGTGGATGTTGTCCTCCTCCTTTAAGCTGAATAAGGACGTATTCGGCTTCCCCATCCAGTGGATCCCCAAAAATCCGCGCTGGCAGAACTATGTGGACATCTGGACGCAGATTCCGCTGCTCACCTTTGTGAAGAACACGGTCAAGATCACCGTGGTGGTCACCCTGCTGCAGCTGTTCACCTCCTCCTTTGCGGCCTACGCCTTTGCCAAGATGCAGTTCAAGGGCAAGAATGTGCTCTTCCTCGGCTACATTGCCACCATTGCCGTGCCTTGGCAGGCCTACATGGTGCCGCAGTTCATGATGATGAGCTCGTGGCACCTGAACAACACCCATCTGGCCATCATGTGCCTGCAGGCCTTCAGTGCCTTTGGTGTGTTCCTGATGAAGCAGTTTTACGAGGGCGTGCCCACTGAGCTGTGTGAGGCTGCCCGTATCGATGGCCTGAGCGAGTACGGCATCTGGTGGCACATCATGCTGCCCCTCAGCCTGCCCGCGCTGTCCACCCTGACCATCTTCACCTTCGTGAACACCTGGAACGACTTCCTTGGCCCCCTGATCTATCTGACCAAGACCGAGCTCAAGACCATCCAGATCGGTCTGCGCATGTTCATCACCCAGTATTCCGCAGAGTACGGCTTGATCATGGCAGCCTCTGTGGTGGCACTGATCCCGGTGCTGATCGTGTTCCTCTCCCTGCAGAAATACTTTGTGCAGGGCGTGGCATCCACCGGCATCAAGGGTTAAACAAATCACCCGTAAGCGGGGCGTGGGCAGTACCTGCGCCCCGCAGTTTTGTTTGAATAGAGGAAATGCGTTATGTTATATCCTGAACAGAATGAAGCTCGCCTGAAGCTGAGCCTTGACGGTACATGGGAGTTTATGCTGGGCAACTGCGAGGAAAATCGGTTCGACCCCGCAAAGCCGCTGCCGGATGCCCAGCCCATCGCCGTGCCTGCCAGCTACAACGACCAGAACGACCAGACCACCGCCCTGCGCCGCCACTACGGCTGGGCGTGGTATCAGCGGCAGGTCACCCTGCCCGCCTTCTGCACCGGGCAGCGGGTGGTGCTGCGGTTTGGCTCGGTGACCCACACCGCAAAGGTCTGGCTGAACGGCCGGCTCATTGCGCAGCACAAGGGCGGCTTTACTCCCTTTGAAGCAGATGTCACCGCCCTGCTGCGCCCCGGCAAGACTGCACTGCTGACCGTAGCCTGCGACAACCGGGTGAACCACAGCACCCTGCCGGTGGGCAACGAGGACGGGCAGCTGGCCTTCTTTGGCTCGGACAATGCGGGCATTCCCAGTGTGGAGGCTGCAAAGCGTGCCGCCGCACCCCAGAACCGCCCCAACTTTGATTTCTTCAACTATGCCGGCATCCACCGCTCGGTGGTGCTCTACACTACCCCTAAAGAGTACATTGAGGATGTGACCGTAGTGCCCGCCGTGGACGGCACGGTGCAGTACACGGTAAAAACCACCGGCGGCGCACCTGTCCATGTCACCGTGCTGGACGCTGACGGCAACGCCGTAGCACAGGCAGAGGGCGCAGCGGGCACGATCACCATCCCGGAAGTGCACCTTTGGGAGCCAAGACCCGGCACGCCCTACCTGTACACCCTCCACATCACCTGTGGGGCAGACGTCTACGACCAGACCTTTGGGGTTCGCAGCATTGAGGTGAAGGGCACCCGGGTGCTTTTGAACGGCAAGCCGTTTTACTTCAAGGGCTTTTGCAAGCACGAGGACTTTACCGCCCACGGCCGCGGCTTTGACCCGGTGCTGAACGTAAAGGACGTGAACCTGATCCACTGGGCAAACGCCAACGCTGTGCGCACCAGCCACTATCCCTATGCCGAGGAGTTTTACGACCTGTGCGACCGGGAGGGCATTCTGGTCATGGACGAGACCCCGGCGGTGGGCATCGGCGGCGGAGCTGCGCTGAACCCCTACAAGGAATACCCCCTTGCGGAGCATCACCGGCAGGTGCTTGCCGAGATGATCCAACGGGACAAAAACCACCCCTGCGTGGTGCTGTGGAGCCTTGGCAACGAGCCGGATCTGGAGCACTTCCCGCAGGATGCCTACGACTACTGGCACCCGCTGTATGAGCTGGCGCATCAGCTGGACCCGCAGGATCGCCCGGTCACCCTCGTCTGCTGCCAGAACGACTATACCAGGGATATCACCACCCGCACCATGGATATCGTCTGCATCAACCGCTACTACGGCTGGTACAACCTTTCCGGAGACATGGACGCTGCCTGCTATGGCTTGAATCAGGAGCTGGATTTCTGGGGATCTCAGCACAAGCCCGTGATGATGAGCGAATACGGCGCAGACACCGTGGCAGGCTTGCACACCGCCGGAGCAGAGATGTTCAGCGAGGAGTTTCAGGTGGAGTTTTACCGCCGTCTGGATGCAGAGTTTGACAAGCGCCCGTGGTTTGTGGGAGAATTTGTCTGGAACTTTGCAGACTACGACACCGTGCAGGGCCCCATGCGGGTGGACGGTAACAAAAAGGGTCTGTTCACCCGGGATCGCCGCCCCAAGCTGGGAATGCACTTTTTGCGCCAACGATGGCACGATATTCCGACCTTTGGATTTAAGGAGTGATCACGATGAAAACCTACCAAAACCACGCTATGACCGACGCCGAGGCAAGGCAGGGTCTGGCCGATGCCTGCAAGCAGGTGGAGACCAATCTGCCGCTGTACACCTACCAGTGTCAGAACCATTCCAGCGTGAACAATATCTACCCCGGCTGCGCTAACGATCAGTGGACCTGCGGCTTCTGGCCGGGGGAGATCTGGCTGGCCTACGAGGCTACCGGCGATGAGAAATTCAAGACCGCCGCCCTCATTCAGGTGGACAGCTTTGCCGACCGCATTGCCCGCAAGGTGGAGGTAGACCACCACGACATGGGCTTTTTGTACAGCCCCACCTGCGTGGCAGCGTGGAAGCTGGTGGGCAGCGAAAAAGGCAAAAATGCCGCCATCGCTGCCGCCGACCAGCTGCTGACCCGTTACCAGCCCAGCGGAAAGTTTTTGCAGGCCTGGGGCACCATGGATGACCCCGACAATTACCGCTATATTATCGACTGTATGCTGAATGTTCCGCTGCTGTACTGGGCCGGCGAGACCACCGGAAACGACCACTACCGGGAGATCGCGGCAGCGCATACAGCAACCACACTGGCAAATTCCTTCCGGCCGGATGGCAGCACCTACCACACCTTCTTCATGAATCCGGACGGCACCCCCAAGGGTGGCCGCACCTGTCAGGGCTACAAGGATGACAGCTTTTGGGCCAGAGGGCAGGCATGGGGCGTGTACGGCAGCGCCATCGGCTACACCTACACCCATGATGAAAAGTTCCTCGAGGTGTTCCGCAAGGCGCTGGAGTTTTATCTCTCCCGCCTGCCGGAGGATCTGGTGCCCTGCTGGGATATGGTCTTTGCCCCGGAAAGCGGCGAGCCGAGGGACAGTTCCTCGGCGGCTATCGTGGCCTGCGGCCTGCTGGAGGCTGCAAAATATGTGGACGAAACAGAAGCTGCCCAGTGGCGCACTCTGGCCCGGCAGATGCTGGGCAGCCTTGCGGCACACTATGCCGTCAAGCCCGGCACTCTGGGCTCCGGCCAACTGCTCCACGGCACTTACAGCAAAAAAAGCCCCTACAACACCTGCACCCCGGAGGGCGTGGATGAATGCACGAGCTGGGGCGATTATTTCTACATGGAGGCGCTGACCCGCCTGACCAAAGACTGGGAGATGTACTGGTGATGAACTTGCAGACCAAAGCGGATTTTACCGCGCTGATGCACAAATTTCTCGACCCGCTCAAACCGTATTATTCCGCAGGCTGTGCCCGGCTGCATCTGGGCGAGACCGGCGTGACCTACAACCGGAGCGCCATTGAGCTGGAAGCCTTCAGCCGCCCGCTGTGGGCACTGGTACCCTTCTGGGTGGGCGGTGGCTCTGACCCGCAATTTGAAGAAATCTACCGCAAGGGTCTTGCCGCCGGTGCCGACCCGGAAAAACCCGAATACTGGGGCACTACCGGGGAGTACGACCAGTGCTATGTGGAAATGGCTGCCATTGCCTGCGGCATCCTCACCGCGCCGGAAAAGCTCTGGACACCGCTTTCGGACACCGAAAAGCAGAACCTTGCCGCATGGCTGGGGCAGATCAATGCCCACACCATCCCGGACTGCAATTGGCAGTTCTTCCGCATTCTGGTAAACCTTGCCCTCAAGAGTGTGGGGATGTCCTACAGCCCAGAGCTGCTGGAGGACGGCCTTTGCAAGATCGACAGCTATTACAGCGGCGACGGCTGGTCTACCGATGGTGCCAGCATCCAGAAGGATTACTACATTCCTTGGGCCATCCAGTATTACGGGCTGCTGTACTCTAAGCTTGCCGCCGACACCGACCCCCGGCGCGCAGAACTCTACCGTCGGCGCGCCCAGCTGTTTGCACAGCAGTTCGTCTATTGGTTCGATGCCAACGGTGCAGCGCTGCCCTTTGGCCGCAGCCTGACCTACCGGTTTGCCCAGAACAGCTTCTGGGCAGCCTGCATCTGGGCTGGGTTGGAACCGCTGCCTCTGCCGGTAATGAAGGGGCTCATCGTCCGCAACTTCAACTGGTGGCTGGAACAGAAGATGTTCGACCGGGACGGCATTCTGACCATCGGCTACTGCTACCCGCAGATGTATATGGCCGAGCGGTACAACGCCCCGGGCAGCCCTTACTGGGGCATGAAGAGCTTTTTGCTGCTTGCTCTGCCGGACGACCACCCCTTCTGGTCTGCAGAGGCCGCTCCCATGCCCGCATTAGAATGGCTCAAACCCATGCCCTACGCAAATATGCTGGTGCAGCGCCGTGCAGGCCGGGTGACGGCCTACGCCGCCGGTGTCAACGAGGGACACGGGCATGGGCAGTTCCCGGAAAAGTACGCAAAATTTGCCTACGATACCCGCTTTGGCTTCTGCGCCTCCCGCAGCCGTGAGGTGCTCAATCAGGCTGCACCGGACAGTATGCTGGCCTTTGTCATCGACGACAATGTGTTTGTGCGCAAGGTGAGCAAAACGTGGAAAATTGAAGCAGGGGCTGTGACTGCGCAGTGGTCACCTTTCCCCGGTATTGAGGTGACCACCACCATTACCCCCACTTCCACCGGCCACCGCCGCCACCACGAAATTGACAGCATATACGAATGCGATGCCTACGACTGCGGCTTTGCCGTGCCTAATTTTGCGCCGGACTACAAGGAATGCGCCGAGGATGGCCTTGCCACCGCCAGCTGCGATACCTTGCGCAGTGCCGTGGCAGGCAGGGGAGAGGCCGTTGTCATTGGCTGTGACCCCAACACCAGCCTGTATTTTACCAACGTCCACCTGCCTGCCGTAAAGTACCACATCCCCAAGGGGCATACAGAGCTGGATACCGAGATTTTTGACGAAGCATACTGATGCCGCTTCTCTCCGGGAAAAAGTCGTTTTTGTACGGCTGATTTTCCTATTTGCTGTGCTATAATGAGAGCAGAATTATGCTGCGAGGTGAAATTTATGCCCTTGAATAACCCGATCACCCCGGCGCTGCTGGCCGACCCGGAAATTTTTCAGCAGAACCGCCTGCCTTTCCACGCCCATTTTGCGGACCAGACCAGCCCAGAAATGCCCCTGACCGTCAGTTTGGACGGCGCGTGGAGCTTCCGCTATGCAGAAAATCTCACCGCCCCCTTCTCGGAGTGGGACACCCTGACCGTGCCGGGCTTTATCCAGCTGCAGAGTCTGCAAAAGCCCGGTCACCCCTACGGCACGCCCCATTACGTCAACACCCAGTACCCATGGGATGGTCATGAAAAGCTGCATCCCGGCGAGATCCCGCAGGCGTATAACCCCATCGGGGAGTACCGGCGCAGCTTCACCCTGCCGGAAAACTGGGCAAGCTGCTACCTGCGGTTGAACGGTGCGGACAGCGCCGCCGCCGTCTGGTGCAACGGGGTGTACATCGGCTACACCGAGGATGCCTTTACCCCCGCTGAATTTGATATGACCGCCGCCATCCACCCCGGCGAAAATACCCTGACTGTGCAGGTGTATCGTTTTTGCTCCGGCAGCTGGCTGGAAGATCAGGATTTCTGGCGCATGAGCGGTTTGTTCCGCTCGGTGGAGCTGTTCACAAAACCGGAAGTTCACCTCGAGGATGTCTTTGTGAAGCAGAGTTTTGCAGATGATTTTTCCAGCGCAACCGTCACCTTTGATTGCAAGGTCAGCGGCGCAGGCACCATCTCGGTGGTGTTTGACGGCGAGGAGCAGTCTGCCGAGGTGGGTGAGCCTGCCGAATACGACAGCGGTGTGGTGTTCGGCAAGGGCGAGGCTGACCCGGATGTGGAGGAGGACGTGCAGGATGTTTCCTTTACCTTTGCGGTGGAGCACCCTGCCCTGTGGAGCGCCGAACAGCCGAACCTGTACGAGGCAGAAATTGCCCTGCTGCGCGAGGGTGCTCTCGTGGAACGCACCGGGCTGAAGGTCGGTCTGCGCAGGTTTGAGTTGAAAGACCGTCAGATGCTTTTGAACGGCAAGCGCATCGTGTTCAAGGGGGTCAACCGCCACGAGTGGAGCTGCCGCACCGGCCGCACCGTCAGCCGGGAAGAGATGCTGTGGGATGTGCAGAACCTCAAGACCCACAACGTCAACGCCGTGCGCACCAGTCACTACCCGGACGACCCGTATTTCTTACAGCTTTGCGATGAATACGGCTTGTATGTCATCGGGGAGACCAATCTGGAAAGCCACGGCACATGGCAGAAGCTGGGTGCGGACGGCTCGGACAAATGGACGCTGCCCGGTGCCCGGCCGGAGTGGCGGGAGAATGTGCTTGCCCGGGCCGAAGCCATGCTGGAACGGGACAAAAACCACCCGGCCATCCTCATTTGGTCTTGCGGCAACGAGAGCCACGGCGGCAAGACCCTGTGGGAGATGAGCGAATACTTCCGCCACACCGACCCCAGCCGCCTTGTGCACTACGAGGGCATTTTCTGGAACCGGGAATACCCCGCCACCTCCGATATGGAAAGCCAGATGTATACCCCGGTGGCAGACATCAAAAAGTATCTGGCAGAGCACCCGGAAAAGCCTTTCATCATGTGCGAGTACAGCCACGCCATGGGCAACTCCAACGGCGGCATCACCGACTACACCGAGTATGCCTACGAAGAGCCGCTGTATCAGGGCGGGTTTATCTGGGAGTACATGGACCACGGCATCGCGGTGACAGAACCGGACGGTAAGCCCGGCTTTGCCTACGGCGGGGACTTTGGCGATCGCCCCACCGACCGGGAGTTCTGCGTGGACGGCCTTGTGCTGCCCGACCGCCGCAATACCCCCAAGATGGATGCGGTCAAGGCGGCATACGCGCCGCTGAAAATCACCCTGACCGATACGGAAGCCGTGATTGAAAATCGGAACCTCTTTACCGACCTGAACGCCTACGACCTTGTGTTTGCGTCCTCGGTCAACGGCAAGCCAGAGCGCCGCGCGGTACTGCGGGCAGACTGCGCACCCGGCAAGACTGCGAACATCGTGTTCCCGTTCGCTCTGCCGGAAACAGGGCTTGCCTGCATGACCATTACCGCTATCCAGCGGGCTGCGCTGCCCGGCATCACGGCGGGCTATGAAGCCGCCTTTGGGCAGGTATGGCACGACCACACCACTGCCCGGCTGACCCTGCCTGCCCCGCAGCTGGTAGCAATGGATTACAACATCGGCGTAAAGGGCGAGGGCTTTGAGTATATTTTCGGCCGGGGCAAGGGTCTTGTATCCATCCGCTATAACGGCGTGCAGCTGCTGGACGATACCGTGCGCCCCAACTTCTGGCGTGCGCCTACCAACAACGACGAGGGCTGCGCAGAGCCGTTTGCATCTGCCTTCTGGAAAACCGCTGGACTGTATGCCCGCTGCGATAACCTGACTGCCGAAGCAAAGGGTGAGTTCGTCACCGTCCGCGCAAACTACACCCTGCCAGATGGGCAGACGCTGCCCATTGATTTTGCCATCGACGGCGCAGGTCGCTGCGATATCACTATGACATGGCAGGGCGAGCACACCGAACTGCCGGAGTTCGGGCTGCTCTTCCCGCTGCGGCGGGAACTGACCGAGGTCTCCTATCTGGGGCTTGGCCCCCGGGAGACCACCGCTGACCGCACCGCAGGCGGTAAGATGGGTGTGTGGAACTACAACGTCCGGCAGGATTTTGCCCAGTACACTCCGGTCTATCCGCAGGAGTGCGGCAGCCGCACCGGCGTGTACAGTGCAACTGTCACCGGCAGCATCCCGGGTATCGGTTTTGCAGGGGACGGCATGACCTTCTCGGCACTGCCCTATACGCCCCATGAGCTGGAAAACGCCCGCCACCTCTATGAACTGCCCCGGGACGACAGTAAGACTGTTGTCCGCTGCGCGGCCTTCCAGCGCGGCGTTGGCGGCGACAACAGCTGGGGCGCAAAGCCCCATGCGGACACCTGCTTTGCGGTGGAGAAGGGAACCTCGTTCCGTTTTATGATCCAAAAATAAAAATTCACTTTGGTCTTATTGCAAAACCGTCACAAGATAAAAATTAACGCAACATACAAATAGTATATTTGCGATACATTGACCGTGCCGTCTCTGCCAAGACCGATAACCGTTTGCAGTTCCGCTCTTGATTTTTTACATTTCGCCGCTCCGGCGGCATACAAAATTCCCCTTCGCTGACTTCATCGGCCAGTGTAGGGGGATTTTTTGTTTGTAGATTCGTTTGTGCAAATTGCTATCGCATTTTTATTTTGCAACAGCCCCTTTTTTGTTATATAAACCTGAGAATCATTGCGCGGGGTATCGTGATTGTGCTACAAATTTTTATGAAATTATATGCAGCTATACGATTTTGAGAAATTTTGTAGACGAGTGAACAAACTTGGATTAAATTTAAGCTACAGTAGATAGTGTTCTGAAATTCGCGGACTTCTTCTCTTCGATGGAGGAAACAGTATGAAAAAGATGATTGCAGGGATTCTCTGTCTTGTGCTGGCACTTTCATTATCTGGCTGCGGAACAAATGCTCAAAGTTCAGATACATGTAATGCGAACTACGAAGAGGGATACACTGCTGGCTACGAAGCAGGGTATCATGATGGAAAACAGCAAGTGACCGGAAATGAAAAGCGATTTGCGCAGTTTTCGGGTTCTTTTACAGCTACTGTTGAGCAGCTCCTGCCTGATTATTACGCACTTCCGGGAAAAACGATTGCCGTTGTTCACTTCTTTCAGGACAGGCCATTTTTGCTTCATTTCCAGAAGGACTTGACAGGCGAACTTATTGAAGGAACATCTTATGTGTTTGAGTTTGAGACTTTTCAAGTTGAACTTCCCGAGGATGAAGAAGATCTGGATATTTTAGATAAATGCAGCAAAAATCACGCCGGATCTGTACATAAATATCGGAGAAGAGTAATATATGGGAAGCTTCGGAAAGATATCGGTAAAATATGTGTTCAAGGCAGAGGAGTTCCAGAAGGCATTCGATACCCTTGCAGACCGCAACAGCGGCGCTGGCAAGGTGGTGCTGACCTTCGCCTGAGAGCAAGTGCCCTTTACATTATTAAAAGATAAACAAAAAGGAGCTGCTGCACAGTGTTTGTGCGGCGGCTCTTTTTTTGCCTGCGGAGGACTTGACAAGAATGATATAAAGTGATATGATTTTGATATCATAAAGAAACGCTTCTACACCCTGTGAAGGAGGGAACTGTTATGGAAGAGAAAATTCTGCAGACGAAAAAGAACGGCATGGTCATGCTGCTGCTCACCCTGCTGGGCTATGCTGTTACCGTCCCGCTGTTTTTCTACAGCATCATTCTGCTGGACGAAAGCCTGTTTCCGGGCATCCTGCTCATGATCTTGTCCATCGCATACTGGGTGGCGGGCATCTTCCTGTTCTGCGGCCTGAAGGTGTTAAAGCCCCAGGAAGCACTGGTGCTCACCCTGTTCGGCGATTACATCGGCACCCTGAAGGGACAGGGCTTTTACTGGGTGAATCCGTTCTGCACTGCAGTCAACCCGGCAGCTGGCACCAAACTGAGCCAGAGCGGCGATGTGAACAGTGGCGAAACCGGCATGGCGGTCCTGCTTAAGGCAGGTAACAGCAGTTCCCAGACCGCAGAATCGACCAGCAAGAAGATCTCGCTAAAAATGATGACCCTCAACAACTCCCGCCAGAAGATCAACGATTGTCTGGGCAACCCGGTGGAGATCGGCATTGCGGTCATCTGGCGCGTGACCGATACCGCAAAGGCCGTGTTCAATGTGGACAACTACAAGGAGTACCTCTCCCTGCAGTGCGACAGCGCTCTGCGCAATGTGGTGCGCGTTTACCCCTATGATGTGGCTCCCAATGTGGACACCACCGGCGACGGCGTAGCCGATGAGGGCAGTCTGCGCGGCTCCTCGGAGGTGGTAGCCGCCCGCATCCGGGACGAGATCCAGAAGAATGTAGCCGAGGCCGGCATCGAGGTAGTGGAAGCCCGCATCACCTATCTGGCCTATGCGCCGGAGATCGCGGCCGTGATGCTGCAGCGCCAGCAGGCAAGCGCCATCATCGATGCCCGCAAGATGATCGTGGACGGTGCTGTGGGCATGGTGGAAATGGCCCTTGAACGCCTGAATGAGAACAAGGTAGTGGAGCTGGACGACGAGCGCAAGGCGGCAATGGTCTCCAACCTGCTGGTGGTGCTGTGCGGCAACCGTGATGCCCAGCCCATCGTGAACAGCGGCAGCCTGTACTGATGGCAGAACCAAAAAAGCAGGTGCCCCTGCGCCTGAACGCGAAGCTCTACGATGCCCTTGCCGCCTGGGCCGAAGATGACTTCCGCTCGGTGAACGGGCAGATCGAATATCTGCTGACGGAGTGCGTGCGGCAGCGCAAAAAGAACGGCAAGTATGTCTCGGACCAGATCGATGTGCCGCCTGAACTGGATATCAAATAAAATACCAATTGGCCCCGGCTGTGCGGATGAACTTTGCATGGCCGGGGGTTTGTGTTTATCTGTGGCTCCCTAAAGGCTGAAAATGCGAAATTTCCTGCCGGAAAATAATGAAAATGCATGGACAGTCGGCTGATCGTGATAGACAGCAAAAACAAGACTGTCCGTCAGCTCAAGATCGACTGCGACACCATGGCAGAGGTTACGGTGCTGGATATGCTGGGCAATCCGGTAGGCACCACCCAAATGCAGATCAGCCTTGCCCATGGCTTTGGCGATGGCAGGGAAGAAAGCTGCGGCTACGCCCGCGACGCAGTCTCGCGCCTGCTGCAGGGCGAGAGCATCGATTTTTACCGTGCTCAATCAGGTGGACTACGACAACTATATGGGCCGCAAGTACTACAAATCCTACTCAAAGTATGGAAAGTACGGTTATTACAAAAAGTATTATAAGCGGAGCCACGAAGCAGAGAAAAAATGAGCGGATCTACGGATTATAATGCGCACTTCGCCTTGGGAAAGATGCCTCTTTCAGCCAGCTGCTTTATGAGGAAACTGATGGGGAAGGAACGTCCTTTTGTAAAGAAGTGTGGAGCTTCTGTCTTTTTGTGCAAAAAAACTTGCGAATCAAAGGACAAAGTGTTAAACTGAAACAGAGAACATGTATGGTAAACTTGCGGGGGTGTACGAATGAAGATACTGGTCGTCGATGATGGACAGCTTGCAATCAACTCGCTGATCCGCATCCTGTGCCGCGTTGCACCCGACTGCGACTATATCAGCGCCATGACGACCGAGGATGCACTGAGCTGGATGCGTCAGGGGCCGATGGACGCGGCTTTCCTCAACCTGGAAATGCCCGGCATGAACGGGCTTGCTTTGACGCGCATGATCCAGAAGCTGCAGCCGCGCTGCAACATCATTGTGGTAACAGAGCACCCGGAGTATGCGCTGGAAGCGCTGCAGATCTTCGTGAGCGGCTTTTTACTCAAGCCTGCAAACGAGGCAGATGTGCGCAATGTGCTGGAGCATCTGCGCTACCCGCCGGAGAATGCCCCTGTCGGCATCAAGATCCAGTGCTTTGGCAATTTTGAGATCTTCGTGGGCGGGCGCGCTTTGGCCTTCAAGCGCAGCAAGAGCAAGGAGCTGCTGGCCTATCTGGTGGATCGCAATGGTGCCACCTGCACCAACGGCGAAATGCTGGCCGTGCTGTGGGAGGATAAGCCCGACACCGCATCGCTGCACAGCCATCTCCGCAATCTGATCTTTGACCTGAGCCATACGCTGGAGGATGCAGGTGTTACCGGCCTGCTCATCCGCGGCCGCAGCACACTGGCGCTGGACACCAGCAAGGTGGATTGCGATTATTACAATTTCCTGCGGGGCAGCCGCTCAGCCACCAATTCCTATCGCGGCGAGTATATGACCCAGTATTCTTGGGCAGAGGTGACCCGTTCAGCGCTGCGCCAGCAGGCAAATGTGCAGAAAACAGCCTCGATCCCCAGTTACTATGTGCCGCCTACCGGCTTTTAAACCAGAAAGAACACCTCAGAAAATCGCTCGATTTTCTGAGGTGTTTTTTCTTGACATGAAAATACCCCCAGAGCACTCAGAGTTTTGTTTTTACTCTGTCTACTCTAGGGGCAGCGTATCAAAAGTAAAGGGGCTTTGTGTGCAATTATTTATTGCTGCGCAAAAATTTTGATCTCATCCTTATCCATAAAGGCGGCACCGGAAAAACCGGAAGCTTCCAGCTGGCCCAACTGTTTGCCCAGCTTCTTGGCCTGCTGCAGAACGGTGACATTGTAGCTGCTGCGCAGGTCTGCAGCCTTGGCAAGAACGGCGGTGAAGTCGGCATCCTTGCCGTACAGCAGGGCGATCTTCTGCTTTGCGCCGGGGATCTGGTAGCCCTGTTCCAGCAGGATGCCACACACCCGCTCGAAGCCGATGGAGAAGCCCACGGCGGGCACCTGAGTGCCCAGGAACTTGCCCACCATGTTGTCGTAGCGGCCGCCGCCGGCCACGGCACCGCTGAACTGCGGGCAGGTGATCTCAAACACCATGCCGGTGTAGTAGCCCTGACCGCGCACCAGACTGGGGCAGTAGGCTACCTGATAGCGGCCTGCAGCCATGGCGTTGGCGGTGACCAGAACATACTTGAGGTCGTCGGCAATGGCGGGATCTGCGCAGCGGGCAGCCACGGCATCCAGCGTGACTTCGCCTGCGGCAATGAAGTCGGCCAGTGCGTTGATGGCATTTTCCGGCAGCTGCTTTTCGGTCAGCTCAGCCTTCACACCATCGGCACCGATCTTGTCCATCTTATCAAAGGTGATGCAGACGGAATCCAGCGTATCGGCGGAAAAACCCATGCTCTCCAGCATGCCGCGCAGGATGCGGCGGTCATTGATGTTGACGGTGAAGCCGGTGAAGCCGATGTTCAGCAGGGCACGGGTGGTCACGTCGATCAGTTCCACCTCGGCATTGGGGGAAGAATCGCCCAGAATGTCGATATCGCACTGTACGAACTCGCGCAGACGGCCCTTCTGCGGGCGCTCGGCGCGGAACACACGGTCGGTCTGGATCACCTTGAAGGGGCTGGGCAGCTTATCCTTGTTGGCGGCATAGTAGCGGCTCAGCGGCAGGGTCAGGTCATAACGCAGGCCCATATCGGAAAGCTGCTTGGGGTCGCCGGAGTTCAGGGCAGCGGTGAGCTTATCACCGCGCTTGAGCACCTTGAAGATCAGGTTCAGGTTGTCGCCGCCGTCGGATTTGTCCAGATTTTCCATATCCTCCAGCATGGGGGTGGAAATGCGCTCGAAGCCGGACGCGCGGTAGGTCTCCAGAATTTTGCCCTGAATGTAATCGCGCAGGGTCTGCTCTGCGGGCAGCAGGTCGCGCATGCCCTTCAATGCCTGTGTTTTCATAAGATGGTTCCTCTCTATATAAATCAATGTAAATACTTTTACCTTATTCATTATAAAGAAATCTGCCGTTTTGTCAATTGAAATGGGCACACTGTAAAGGAAAAACCATTCGGAGGACAGACGATGAAACAGCAATTTACAGCAAAACATCCGTGGACCATCCTTGCGGCGGGCGCAGCCATTCAGGTGCTCACGGGCATCCCGGCGGCGTGGGGCGTATTCCAGCAGCCGGTCATGGACGAGTATGGCCTGAGCGAGCAGGGGGCAGGCTATGCCTTCGGCATCCTCATTGCGGCGTTCGGCGTGGGGTGCGTCCTCGGCGGCTTTCTGCAGGACAGCCGAGGCCCGCGGTGTGCGGCTCTGTGGGGAACAGCACTGCTGTGCGGCGGATTTTTTGCAGCGGCCATGCTGCCGGGCGGCAGTGCGGGCAGCTTTTTTCTGGCATTCAGTATCCCGGCGGGGCTGGGCACGGCGTTTCTGTACCCATCCATCCAGTCCTGCGCACAGAAGTGGTATGCCGGGCGCAAGGGCCTTGCCACCGGTGTCATCGGCGGGGCGGTGGGTCTTTCCGGTGCGTTCCTCACCGTATTCGTGCGCACGGCGGTCAGGGGCTTTGGGATCGTGCAGGGCATCCGGGGCGCGTTCTGGGCACTGGGAGCCGTCACGCTGCCCGTCTGCCTTGCGGGCAGCCTGCTTTTGCAGGACCCGCCGCAGGATGCCGAAAAACAGCAGCAAAACGACAAAAATACCATTGACCTTTCCCCATGGCAGATGCTGAAAACAAAGCAGTACTGGCTGTGCGCAGGCGCGGTGTGTTTTTCCACCCCGGCGGTGCTTCTGTTCAGCCCCATCATCCTGAAGCTGGGCGTGGAGCGGGGGCTGGACGAGAACGCTGCTCTGTGGAGCGTGGTGCTGGGCAGCGTGGGCAGTGCGGCAGGCCGCCTGCTGATGCCCATGCTCAGCGATAAAATTGGCCGCAGGCCCACCGATCTGCTGCTGTTTGCGGTGTCGCTGGGGCTTTCGGCGGGGTTTGCCTTTGCGCAGGGCTGGTGGGTGATCGCCTGTTATGCGGGGCTTACCTTCTGCTATTCCGGCCTTGCAGCAGTGCTGCCCGCCCTTTCCACCGATCTGTTCGGCCTGCCGCACGCAGGGGTGAACTACGGTTTTCTGGCACTGGGGCAGAGCGTGGGCAGTCTGGCCTTTCCGTTTGCAGCAAATCTCTGGGGGTTGGAAGCCGGGCGGCACTGGCTTGCCGTGGGCGGCGCGGCGGCGGGCTTTGCGGCCATGTGGGTACTGAAGCCTGCCGGGCAGACACCGCGCAGGCAGGACACAGGAGCGTGAAATTTGCCCTCTTGACATAGTTGACAAAAACTTGACGAATGAAATGACAAAAGCATCCGAATTGACAGTTAGCGGAAGGCAACTGCAAATAGTTTTGATGTTTTTTACCGGAAATGTATTGCAAAATCCGTCAGCTTTCTCTATAATAAAATCATGCGTGGTAGTACCGGTGAAGGCGCTGAAAGAGAGCGGCGCACCCGGTCAGATGCAAGCAGCAAAGGGCAGCGGCTGTGCCGGCAGGGCGCGGCGGCGGCTTTGTGCTGCAAAGCAACATTTGTCAAAAGGAGAGTATGATTATGACCTATTCGCAGCAAGTACAGAATATGTGCCCGATCACCAAAGGTCCTAAGCATGGTCCGGCTCCCATCCCCGAAGAGGGCGCATGGGTCAAGGCCTATGAGATCAAGGACATCAGCGGCTACACCCACGGTGTGGGCTGGTGCGCACCTCAGCAGGGCACCTGCAAGCTGTCCCTGAACATCAAGAACGGTGTCATCGAGGAGGCTCTGGTGGAGACCATCGGCTGCTCCGGCATGACCCACTCTGCTGCTATGGCAGGCGAGATCCTGCCCGGCAAGACCATTCTGGAAGCTCTGAACACCGACCTGGTGTGCGATGCCATCAACGTTGCTATGCGCGAGCTGTTCCTGCAGATCGTCTACGGCCGCAGCCAGACCGCTTTCTCTGAGGACGGTCTGCCCATCGGCGCAGGTCTGGATGACCTGGGCAAGGGCCTGCGCTCCATGACCGGCACCATCTTCTCCACCAAGGAAAAGGGCGTCCGTTATCTGGAGCTGACCGAGGGCTACATCAACAAGCTGGCTCTGGATGCCAACGATGAGGTCATCGGCTATCAGTTCGTCAAGCTGGGCAAGATGATGGAGGATATCCGTCACGGCAAGACCCCCAACGAGGCTTACGAGAAGAACGTGGGTACTTACGGCCGCTTCAGCGCAGAGCAGGGTGCTGTGAAGTACATTGACCCGCGTGAGGAATAAGAGAGGAGGAACAACTCATGGCAACTTTTGAATCTATGGATCGCCGCATGCCGAAAATCGAGGCATGCCTGAAGGCTAACGGCCTGGAGTCTCTGGACGCTTGCAACGAGATGCTCCTCGCTAAGGGCATCGACTGCGACAAAATCGTGCGCGGCGTTCAGCCCATCTGCTTTGATAACGCTGTCTGGGCATACACCCTGGGCACCGCCATCGCCGTCAAGCGCGGCCTGACCGATGCTGCCGAGTGCGCTGCTGCCATCGGCGAAGGTCTGGAAGCTTTCACCATCCCCGGCTCTGTCGCTGAGCAGCGTCAGGTCGGTCTGGGCCATGGCAATCTGGGCGCTCGTCTGCTGAGCGAGGACACCACCTGCTTCGCTTTCCTGGCAGGCCACGAGTCCTTTGCAGCTGCTGAGGGTGCTATCGGCATCGCCCGCACCGCAAACAAGGTCCGCAAGACCCCCCTGCGCGTCATCCTGAACGGCCTGGGCAAGGATGCAGCTTACATCATTTCCCGTATCAACGGCTTCACCTATGTTCAGACTGAGTACGACATCCCCACTCAGACCCTGACCGTCGTCAAGGAGATCCCCTTCTCCGAGGGTGAGCGCGCAGCCGTCAAGTGCTACGGCGCAAACGACGTTATGGAAGGCGTTGCCATCATGAAGAAGGAGGACGTTCAGTGCTCCATCACCGGCAACTCCACCAACCCCGTCCGCTTCCAGCATCTGGTTGCCGGCACCTACAAGAAGTGGGCCATCGAGAACGGCAAGAAGTACTTCTCCGTCGCTTCCGGCGGCGGCACGGGCCGTACCCTGCACCCCGATAACGTGGCCGCAGGCCCCGCAAGCTACGGCCTGACCGACTCTCTGGGCCGTGTGCACGGTGATGCTCAGTTCGCTGGCTCTTCCTCCGTGCCCGCACACGTTGAGATGATGGGCCTGATCGGTATGGGCAACAACCCCATGGTCGGCGCTACCGTCGCATGCGCTGTTGCTGCAGCTCAGGCTAACGCCTAAGTCTTTTCTAAGTTTCAGCGAGGGGGAACTGCTTTCCGAATGAGCAGCTCCCCCTTTTTTGCTGATAGATGTCCGAACACAAGCAACCCGAATATGAGAAGGAAGAAACAATGAAAAAGAATCAGATCCGCAAGAGCGTGGCTGCGCTGGCCATGGCGGTTGTTGTGGGTGTCAGTCTGCTGGGCTACGGCTGCGGCAGCAAGCCCGCTTCCACCGCAGGCGGCGTGTCCGGTGATTTCATCGGCACTGCCAAGGGTATGGGCGGCGATGTTACCGTTACCCTGACGCTGGAAGACGGCAAGATCACCGGCTGCACCGCTGAGGGCAAGGATGAGACCCCCGGCATCGGTACGCTGGCACTGGAGCAGCTGCCCGCTCAGATCGCTGAGACCGGCAGTATCGCCGTGGACGGCGTGTCCACCGCGACCATCACCTCCAACGCCATCAAGGAGGCAGCAGCCGCTGCCCTGACTGCCGCCGGCCTGAACGCCGACGACTATAAGATCGAGGTCAAGGCCGACGCGACCAAGGCCGAGGATTCCACCGTTGACGCTGACGTTGTCATCGTGGGTGCAGGTGGCGCAGGCATGACCGCTGCCATCACCGCTGCTGCCGAGGGCAAGAGCGTTGTGATCGTGGAGAGCCAGGCCATGGTGGGCGGCAACTCTGTGCGCGCTACCGGCGGCATGAACGCCGGCAAGACCGTGTATCAGGATGAGAACGAGTTCGGCGAGTCTGCCGGTGTCGAAAAGACCCTGAAGACTGCTGCTGAAAAGTACGCTGACAACGAGACCATCACCGCTCTGGCAAAGACCGTCTCTGAGCAGTGGGCAGAGTACCAGAAGAACCCCACCGGCTACTTCGACTCTGTTGAGCTGATGGAGCTGGACACCATGATCGGCGGCAAGGGCATCAACGA
>UMEN01014273.1_pt1 | contig 42942 bp, 33 predicted proteins | sample 1964751 | NCBI WGS metagenome assembly UMEN01 (sample SAMEA4836020, study PRJEB28245) | human gut metagenome | biome: gut microbiome; material: fecal sample | place: Denmark | collected 2008
CAATGATACCAGCTCTCACCCATGCCGGATCACGTCCGTAGACCTTTGCTGCCACCCTCACCGGAACAGCACCCAATTTTAACCTAGCTTTGTCCATACTATCGTACTCCTTTTATGTTACTCTAAGCGCATCCAGATACGTCTTAGGCATGAAAAGATAATAATGGCAAAACCGGTCGACTGCGTGCCGTATTTTATTTAGTTTGCGGCGCAGCATTGACAAGTCTGTGGGAATCGTTTAACCTAGAATGACTCACAATAGAAAAAAGCCCGGTCATCCGAGCTTTTTCATTTGGAATTATTCGATTCTGTAAAAATTAAAGGAGGTTCTTATGCTAAAACCCTGTCCAGAATGCGAAATGCAAGTCAGTGACAAAGCGACCATATGCCCTCATTGCGGCTTTCCGCTGCATTCCGGCCTCGTCAGTACAGTTCGCAAGTCCCATAGGCGTCACGCCAGACTTCCCAACGGTTTCGGTCAAATCACCGAGCTGCGCGGGCGCAATCTTCGTAAGCCTTTTCGTGTAATGGTCACCGTAGGAGTCAACCCTGAGGGAAAACCCATCGTCAAGCTCCTGCAGCCTGTCGCCTATTTCAAAACCTATAACGATGCTTATAAAGCCCTCATGGAATATAACAAGTGCCCCTACGACCTGACGCAGATCCTAACCATGCAGGAGCTTTACGAGCGCTGGATCGACGAATACACCAAAAAAGTATGCAGTGGAAATATCACTTCGACCAATAGCGCATGGAAGTACGCAAACGACTTGTACGATATGCCGGTGCGCACTGTTAGAATCCCTCATATCAAGAACGCCTTGCTGAACGGCACCTTTGTCGACCGACGCGGAATAACGCACCACACGACCTATCACATTCAGTTGACCTTGAAAAAGATCTTCAATCAGATGTTTGATTACGCCGTCGAGTACGAAATGACCGATAAGAACTATGCGCGAATGTTCAACCTCCCCGAACCGTCTGCCGAAGAAAAGGCAACTGAAAAATATCCGCACTTCAGTTTCTCGAATCGGGAGTTGGAGATCTTGTGGGGCGCTGCCGGAACAAATATTTACATAGACATCATTTTGATCCAATGCTACTCCGGTTGGCGTGCCTCAGAGCTCATAAAGCTGGAGCTCTCCAATGTAAGCCTCGAGGAGCAAACCTTCCGAGGTGGTTCAAAAACTAACGCCGGAAAAGACCGAATCGTTCCCATCCACCACCTCATCTACCCGCTTGTCGAGAAGCACTATCGCGAAGCCGAAAGGCTCAAATCTCCACGGCTGTTCAGTATTCAAACCTTCGTAGAAGGCGACTTCAGTTTTATTTACTACGAATTATATGCCCGTCAGTTCAAGGTCGTCATCAACCGTCTTGCACTTGACTCGCGGCATCATACGCACGACTGCCGCAAAACATTCGTCACCATGGCCAAGCGCGCCAACGTCGATGAGTACGCCATAAAGCGCATTATCGGCCACCAAATTGCAGACCTTACAGAACGTGTATATACAGACCGCAGCATCGAATGGCTCCGCTCCGAGATCGAAAAGATTCATTAAAGTTTGTGTGTCCGCCTTATCGTTCACCTTATGTATTTTTTCTATATTTTACGTATTTTTTATATTGCATTTCATTGTATGAGCAGTGTATGAATGGAGCGCATTCCATACACTTTTTCCACATTTTTTCAAATCTGAAAATATGCAGCTGCGTTCTTATAAATCCATAAAAATCCTCATCCCCTAGGTTAAGAATTTATGACAGATGAAAAAATCAGCCGTACAGCGAAAAAGAGACAGCTTTCTTCTTGGACAAAAAAGCTGTCTCTTCTTCTGGTTTTTCATGTTCGGTCTGCACTCTGTGCCGTCCTCTGCGCTGCAAAGCGCTCAAAAGCAGGCTTTGGCAGAAGGATGCGCCCTGCCAGCGGCTGTACCTGTACAGTGATCTGCTCCTTGGGTGCGCATTCACCGTCTGCCGTGGCAACGATCGGCCCGCGGCCATCCGCAGCGCGCAGGCTCACCTGCTTTGCGCGGCGGTAAATGAAATACGGCTCTGCAGCCCTGACGAGCTGACCGTTCTGGAAGTGCTTGCCGCTCTTGTACATTCCCAGCAGCTTTGCAATGGTCACGCGGCTCACCTTGCGGATGATATATACATCCAGCCAGCCGTCGTCGGGCTGTGCTTCCGGCGCTGCACAGAAACCGCCGCCATAGGTGCGGCCATTGCAGATGGCACACATCAGGCAGTCCACATCCAGCGTTTCACCATCGATGGTATACTCCACCCTGCGGCCGATGTGTCCGCACAGCTGTTCCACAATGGAAAGCACATAGGCCATCTCGCCGCCGCACAGCGGGATGCGCCGGAACTTCGGGATGCCGTAGGCAACCTGCGCATCCAGACCGGCAGCGCAGATGGTGGCCGAAAGGCCAAGGCTGGTCTGCATCAGATCGATGCTCACCGGCCCACCGGCCAGCTGGGCATCCAGATCCAGAAACTCTTCCTTTGTACCAAAGGTGCGCAGAAAATCGTTGCCGCTGCCAAAGGGCAGACAGCCCACGGCTGCATTTGCATAGCCATAGATCCCGGTGAGCGCTTCGTTGAAGGTGCCGTCGCCGCCGGCAGTGAAGACCCGCAGTTCTTCCCCGCTCTGCCGGGCCTGCTGCGCAGCGGCATTGGCCAGCTCCCGGGCATGACCGGCGTGATTTGTGACCTGAATGGTATATTCTTCCGGCGCAAGCCCTGCACGCGCGGCGGCAACATTGATCTGCTGCGGCAGCGTACGGGTGCAATCGGCCTTACCGGCAGTTGGGTTCAAAAGAAATAATGTGCGCATGGACTTCCTCCTGCAATTCTGTTGCTTCTATGATAACAGAAAACCAAAAGGATGCAAGAGCCAATCTCACAATGTCCCTGCCCCGTACGCACAAAAAAGGAGCGGATGTCTCCGCTCCCTTCGGGGGGATGTTTACTGTTTGGGGAATGCCTTATTCCATGTCTGGATGACCTTGAATTTCGGGGTCCATCTGTCGGGATCGAAATCCGCATCCAAATAGCCCTGCTCCACGCACCACTGTGCAGCTTTGGCTGTTTCGGGGTCCGTCACATTGGCAAAGGCAGAAGCATTTTCCGGTTCCGGAAAGCCCGCCGTCTGCCAGACCAGTTTTGCCAGCTGGGCCTGATTTTTGGGGATCGCCGCGCCCTCGGGCAGAAGATCCTGCAGCATCAGTTCCGTGATGATGGTGTAGCCGCCAAAGACAGCAGCACCCGCAACAGCTGTTGCCACAAGAGCCCCTGCGGCATCGGAGCTGTCGCCGCCCGCACTGGAATCATCCGGGATGGGGTCCGAGATGTTCGGGATGATGGTCAGGCTCTCGTTCAGGCTTACATAAGCAGGAGTTTCTTCCAGTTCTTTGCCGTCCAGCACCACAGTGTATCCCGCGCCTTCGGCCTGCTTATAGGTCAGTTTCAGTTCCAGAGGAGAGTTCCCGGTATTATTTTTCAGCCTCAGCGTACCGGCGCAATCCACATTCAGATCTGTTTCCTTATTCTGGGAATCAATATCGATGCTTACATTGTTTGCACCGGAAATATGGACGGAATTTCCCAGTTCCCCTTTGACCTTGATGTGCGGATTTTCGTTGCCTTTGAAATCCACCGGAATCTCAAGATCGCCCTTAAGATCGACCGTGTATGTCCTGCTTGCAGAGTCATAGGAAACGGTCATGTTTGACATGCCAGCCGGATTCTGCGGAGTATTATCCGGGGTAAGCAAACCGCTATACGTGTAATATTCCCAGAACACCGTCGGTTCGCTGCCGGTGTAAAGTTCCCAATTTGCCGTCACTTCCACCGCATGGTCTGGCATGGTAAAGAAAAAGGCCGTATCTGTCGGGTCATCGGTAGTTTCTACGTCAGCCGGAAAAAGCCAGCAGTTGAATTTCAGGCCCTTTTCTGGCCGGGAGGTTTTCACCCATACAGTTTCACCTTTGTAAAAGGTCGTGTTATTCTCAGAGTCCTCGAGTTTTCCTCCATGCACTGTTACCGGGTAGGCAGGTGCTTTCCGGACGCTGATATAAGCTTCCGAAGGCTCCCAACTGCACGATACGTAAGAATGACCGATACGGCTTTTAAACTGTTCCGTTTCTCTGTTGCTGCCGACATAAATCGCCTTTTCGCCACTACTAGAAGAAACGCAGACCGATATCCAATCACCGATCGCCTTGCCACCCTCACCCGTTGCGATCAGGGTCAGATCACCGCTGATATCGTCAATATCTGCTTGATCTGCCACCATGGTTTCACCGGTTATGGTCACGTTGTGTGCACCGTCCACGGTCAGTATTCCGTCGACAGCTGCACCGCTTGCTGTTTTCATCACTACATCAACATCGCCCGCAGCGGTGGGGACATTGATCGTCAGATTGCCGGCAACTGCCTGCAGGATCGTCAGGGTGCTGACATCCGTGCCGCCTGTAAACCGAATCGGGATATTATCGACCACGGTACTGTTGACAAGCACACTCTGGCCGTTGACGGTGATACCGGTATCTCGCCCTTCGTCTTCCTCGCTCAAAGCGGCAGTACCGTTCGTCAAACTTACCATATCTGCCACAGCGGCATTGCCCGTTCCGTCCGGGGCCGCAGCCAATGTTGGCAGTGTCACCGACAGTATCATGGCCGAGGCCACAGCCGCCGCCGAAGCGCGCTGGATAAGCTTGTGCAATTTCATACAGTTTTCTCCTTTTTGTTCTGTTTTATTTACGGGGGGGGGTATGCTTTGAGGGAAGCATACCATATTTTTGCAAAAAGTAGAACAAAACCTGCGTGAATCGCGCCAAAACCTGCGTGAATCGCTTCCGCCCGCCCCCTGCAGACAAAAAAATACCGCCCCGGGTCTTGTAACTCAGGGCGGTCCTTTTGAGCTTCAGATGCTTTACAGTGTTGCGGTTTCGTCCTCCCGCAGGACGATAGCACCATCCGCCGAGCAGTCCGCTGTCCAGTTCTGGCCCACGCAGGCCGTGCCGGATGCGATCTGATCCGCAAGTGCCTGCTCCACTGCCCTGTCCACTGCGCGGCGCAGTTCTCTGGCCCCGTAGGCAGAGCGGGCCTTTGCTGCCAGCGCCTGCCCTACCCGCGGTGTGTGATGCAGCTGGTAGCCGCTGCGGGCGGCACGCTGCTCCAGCTGGCACAGCATTTTTTCGGCAATGGCGCACAGGCTGTCGTCGGCCAGCGGACGGAATACGATCATCTCGTCCAGACGGCCTGCCAGCTCTGGCCGGAACCACTTTTTTGCCTCCTCAATGGCCTGCGCAGACTGCTTTTCAAACACGGCTTCGCTGCCCGCCGCAAAGCCCAGCGGCGTGCTCTGACCCGCCAAAAAACGTGCGCCGAGGTTTGAGGTGAGCAGTACGATGGTGTTGCGGAAATCCGCCTTGCGGCCCATGGCATCGGTCAGCTGGCCATCTTCCAGTATCTGCAAAAGGATGTTCTGAATATCCGGGTGTGCCTTTTCGATCTCGTCAAACAGCACCACACTGTAAGGGCGGCGGCGCACTGCTTCGGTCAGCTGTCCGCCCTCGTCATGGCCCAGATAGCCCGGCGGCGCACCCAGCAGCCGGGCAGCGGTGTGCTGCTCCTGATACTCCGACATATCAAATTTGAGCAGGGCTTTTTCGCTGCCGAACCAGCTGACCGCCAGCGCCCGGGCAAGAGCCGTTTTGCCCACTCCCGTGGGGCCAAGAAACAGCATGGCACCCATGGGCCGGCCCGGCTCGCCAAGACCGGTGCGGCTGCGCCGGATGGCACCTGCCACTGCAGCCACAGCCCGGCTCTGGCCCACGATCTCGGCGTTGAGACGTTCTTCCAGCTTGTCCAGTCGTTCCCGCTCCTGCTCACCTACCCGCTCCACCGGCACACCGCTGGCCTGCGCTACCACATGGGCGATATCGTCCGGCATCAGCGTGGGCTTTGACTGCTTTGCCTGCTCGGCCCGGATGCGTGCCGCCGCACAGGCTTCGTCCACAAGGTCGATGGCCTTATCCGGCAGAAAGCGCCCCGGCAGATACCGCACCGAAAGCTCCACCGCAGCCTGCAGCGCTTCCGGCGGAAGGCAGACATTGTGGTAGCTCTCATAGCGCGGCGCAAGCCCGTTGAGGATATCCAGCGCCTGCGCAGGCGTAGGCTCCTCTACCTGCACCTTGCCGAAACGGCGTTCCAGTGCGGCATCCTTCTGGATGTGGGTGCGGAACTCTTCGGTAGTGGTAGCGCCGATAATTTGTATCTCGCCCCGGGCCAGCACCGGTTTTAAGATGCTGGCAGCATCGATGGCGCCCTCCGCTGCACCGGCACCCACGATGGTGTGGAACTCGTCTACGAACAGGATGGAGCTGCCGTCCCGCACCAGCTCTTCCAGCAGGTTCTTGAACCGCTCCTCAAAGTCACCGCGGTATTTGGTGCCCGCCACAAGGCTGGCCATATCCAGTGCCAGCAGACGGCGGCCCTTGAGCGCACGGGGCACACGATCCGTGGCAATGCGCTGGGCCAGTCCTTCGGCAAGGGCGGTCTTGCCCACGCCCGGCTCCCCCACAAGACAGGGGTTGTTCTTCTGACGGCGGCATAAGATCTCCACCATGCGGTCCAGCTCTGCTTCCCGGCAGAACACCGGGTCCAGTTCCCGTTCCGCAGCACGGCGGGTCAGATCCCGGCAGTACTTATCACTGGCGCGGCTGCCGCGCGGCGCACTGACCGTGGTCCGCGTCTGATACGGCAGTACGAACTGCCCGGACAGCTGGCGGCACTCCCGCACGGCATCTGTGAGCTGCACGCCCATGGATGCCAGCAGGATGCCTGCTGTGCAGCCGTCATCCTCCAGCATGGCGCAGAGCAGATGTTCCGGCTCGGCCCGGTTCAGGTGCGCGTTCTGCGCCCCGATGATGGCGTAATCCATGGTGCGCTTGAGGTCCGGCGCAAGAGCGTAGCGATCCAGATGCAAAGCCGGTGCGCGGCGGCTTTCGGCCAGCTGACGGCGCACCTCCGGTTCCCGGATCTGCTTGCCCTCCAGAAACCGTGCTGCCGCCCCGTGATCCTGCTGCAGGATCGCCAGCAGCAGGTGGCCGGTATCGGCTTTTTCGCAGCCAAGGTTCCCGGCAAGCTCCACCGCACTGCGCAGCAGCTGATCCGACTCGTGCGAAAAGCCCTTGTAACCGCCAAAGCCAAGTTTTTCCCAAATACTCATTTGCCCGCTCCTTGCTGATGAAATTCGTTTTCACAAGAAGTATAGCCCCGAAGCACAGAAAAAAAACATCTCTTTCTGTCGGGATGGGAAAACAAAAAGGAGATACCCGCAGGCATCTCCCCCTTCGCTGTTTGATTTTTTCAATCCATTTCGGCCAGAGCCTTTTTCAGGTTCTTGGCGATCTGATCCGGGCAGCTGGTATTGCGGAAACCGCAGAGCGTACCCTCCATGCGGTCGATCACATCTTCGGCCTTCATGCCCTTGACCAGACGGCAGATGCCCTTCAGGTTGCCGTTGCAGCCGCCAATGACCTCCATGGACGCAATGGTGTGGTCATCGTTCAGCACAAAGTTGGTCTGCTTGGAACAGGTGCCGCTGTTCGGGAAGCTGAATTCCTTGCTCATAGTTCAAAATCCTCTCTTTTTGACAGAAATCCCGACGAAGATCGTCTGCTCCTATTATAGAGCAGCGCGCCGGAATGTCAATGTGACCGGGTCACACATCAATACCGCGGCGCTTGTGAGCCAGTTCCAGAATGCGGGCCACCTGATCGTCTGCCGTGGTACAGGTACCCACCGGGTGCGGCACCTTATGGTTTGCACCGTGGAAGTCCGTACCGCCGGTATGGATCAGCCCATACTGCTCACACAGAGCAGCACACTCGGCCCTGTCCTCCGGGCTGTTGCGGGGGTGCTCCACCTCAATGCCATCGATGATGCCCTCTTTGGCAAGCTGACGCACCAGCGGCATGCTCTTGTAAACGGTCGGGTGCGCAAATACCAGCACCGCACCGGCAGCTTTCGCAGTGGCGATCACTTCCTGCACCGAGGGATACTTTACCTGATGCAGCACCACGCCGCGCGGCTCCCAGCCAAAGAGATAACTGTACAGCTTGCCGTACACAGCATCGCACAGCCCCAGCTGGTGCAGCGCTTCCATAATGCCGCTTTTGAACAGCACACCGCTGTCCTTTGCGTATTCCAGCGCCTGTTCCGTGCGGAACTGCGGGTACAGCGCTTCGATCTCCTTTGCGCTTTGCAGGCCGCACTCGTTGCGGCGCTGTCGCAGGATGTCGCAGTGCTCCTTCAGTTCCCGGCTTTCCGGATCCGGGAAGTAGCACAGCAGGTGCACGCGATGCCTATGCTCATGGTCATAGCCGGTCAGCTCGGTGGCTGGGAGCAGGCGCACGCCGTCCTGCACAGGGTGCTCATAGCAGTAGTTCACGCTGAGCAGGGTGTCGTGGTCGGAAATGGCCATGGTGTCCAGCCCCGCCCGCGCCGCCATGAGCGGCAGGCGGTGGATGGGCACAGAGCCATCGGAACAGGTGGAATGGTTGTGAAGATCGCCGGGCATGGAAAATGAACCTCCCAAGAAAACCAGAGAAAGGCTTCCCCCAAAGAGGAAGCCTTCTATCATATCAGTGCTTATAGAAATTGATCAGGCAGCCGTCGGCCAGGATCTTGCGCTCGTCGGCGGTCAGCGGGGCCATGTACAGGCTGAACTCCTTTGCGGTGTCGCCCAGCACATAGGCCTTGATGTCCTGCAGGTCGCCCTTGAGGGCCTCGCGGACATTCGGGATAAAGACATAGTCGCCCAGACCGAAGGGCGTTGCGCCCACCAGCTGCAACGGCAGCATGCCCCAGTTGATGAGGTTGGAGCGGTAGCGCTTGGTGGCGTACTCGGTAACGATGTTGGCACCGGCCCCCAGCACACGCTGGCAGCTGGCCGCCTGCTCACGGGCAGAGCCATCGCCGGGCTTGACGGCAAAGATGGTGGATGCGATCTGCACATCGTTCCAAGTCAGGTTTTCGCAGCCGGGCACCTTGTGCAGCTGGGCCAGCACCTCGGCGCTGCCCTCGCCTGCACGGCGGGCCTTTTCTTCGGCCTGCACGGCCTTGGCACGGCCCACATACTCCGGGTCCTTGCGGCTGAGGGTGAACTCGGCCAGGCCCAGAGGATTGGAACGGTAAGACGAAGTCTCACCGGAGGGGATCAGCTCGTCGGTGGTGGTGACAGGGTCGGTGATGTAAGATGCCACCTTCAGCAGCAGGTTATCGCCCAGCGGTGCAATTTCGGGCCAGTCCTTGATGTTGGGGCCAAGCTTGAGCAGGGCATCGTAATCGCCCTTGCCAAAGCCCTGATACACGCGGGTATCGTAGCTGGAAGGATCGTACTGATACTCCGGCACGGTGGGATCATAGTCGATATCGGTAGCCGGGGTCAGAATGCCGCCGTTGGCCGTGGTGGCCGCAATGCTGCGGGCATCCATCAGTGCCACACCGGAAAGCTGGCCGTTGCCGGGCTTGGAGCCTTCGCGGCTGGGGAAGTTGCGGGTGGTATGGCGGATAGACAGCGCGCCGTTGGCGGGCACGTCGCCTGCGCCGAAGCAGGGACCGCAGAACGCAGTGCGGACGGTGGCACCGCTGGCCATCAGGTCGTGGATGACTCCGGTGCGCACCAGTTCCATCATGATGGGCTGGCTGCCGGGATACACGCTCAGGGCGTAGTCACCGCAGCCGCCGGTGTGGCCCTTGAGGATGGAGGCAGCTTCATAAATACTGTCGTACAGACCGCCTGCGCAGCCTGCGATCACGCCCTGATCCACACGCAGTTTACCGTTCTCGATCTTGCTGCACAGGTCAAGGCTGACATCCTTGCGGCCGATCAGCTTCTGCACATCCTGCTCGCAGGCATGGAGAATATCCTCAAGGTTTGCGTTCAGCTCTTCAATGGTAAATGCATTGGAGGGATGCATGGGCAGTGCGATCATGGGGCGGATGGCAGAAAGGTCTACCTCTACCACACCGTCGTAATAAGCAAGGTCGGCCGGAGCCAGCTTCTTATAGTCGGCGGCACGGCCATGCACCGCAAGGAATTTCTGCGTCGTTTCGTCGGTCTCCCAGATGGAGGACAGGCAGGTGGTCTCGGTGGTCATGGCATCGATGGCGTTGCGGGTATCCTGACGCAGGGACGCAACGCCGGGGCCGACAAACTCCATCACCTTGTTCTTGACGTATCCGCTCTTGAACAGCTTGCCCACCAGCGCAATGGCCACATCGTGCGGACCGCAGCCTGCAGGCAGAGAGCCGGTGAGATAAATTGCAACAACACCCGGACGAGCCACATCGTAGGTGCGGCCCAGCAGCTGCTTTGCCAGCTCGCCGCCGCCCTCACCAATGGCCATGGTGCCCAGAGCGCCGTAGCGGGTGTGGGAGTCCGAGCCAAGGATCATCTTGCCGCAGCCCGCAAACTTTTCGCGCATGTACTGGTGGATGACCGCCAGATGCGGGGGCACAAAAATGCCGCCGTATTTTTTGGCGGCGGACAGGCCGAAGCGGTGGTCGTCCTCATTGATGGTGCCGCCCACGGCGCAAAGGCTGTTGTGGCAGTTGGTGAGCACATACGGAATGGGGAATCTCTCCAGACCGGACGCACGGGCCGTCTGGATGATGCCCACAAAGGTGATGTCATGGCTGGCCATGGCATCGAACTTGATCTTCAGGTTTTCGGCATCGCCGCTGGTGTTGTGGGCCTGCAGAATGCTGTAGGCCATGGTGCCGGTCTTTGCGTTCTCGATGGCTGCGGCATCAAAGCCCTTTGCTGCCAGTGCGGCGCTTGCTTCGCCGTCTGCAGGCACCCATTCACCGCGGGCATAGTATGCGCCGCCGGTGCTGCACTTGATCATATCCAACATCTCGATTCGCCTCTCTTTTTGTATTTCCCGCCCGCCCTATCTTGCGGGCACTGCCCCAGCAGAGCGGTACGCTGCCCGCTCTGCCCTCTTCTGCCGCGCTGCCAAAGCACGCGGCTGCGGCCCGGAAAGCCGTATCTGAAGGTTATTATACCATGAAACCACGGAAAGAAAAAGCACTTTTTACAAATGAATCGTGAACGGAGGATGAAGAGACGGGCTCCGTGCTTTTTCTTGACAAAGAAGCCATTCTATTGTATTATTATTAGCGTTGTATGCCGCTGTGGTGAAATTGGCAGACACGAGGGACTTAAAATCCCTTTCTGGAGACAGAGTACGGGTTCGACCCCCGTCGGCGGCATAAAAAGACCCCCCAAGCTTACGCTTGAGGGGCTTTTTATTTTGCTTATTTTACACCTTGCCGCCGTGCAGCTCTGCATACATCTTGGAACGGCACTCGGCCACAGCCGGGGTCATGTTCACATAGTGCTTATGCGGGCACTCCAGACGCAGCTCGCTCTCCCAGGTCTCCTCGGTGAGCTGCTTTGCAATGTAGGCCTTCTTCTCTGCGATCGAAGGCAGCTCAATGGCCAGCTGACCATTCAGCACATGCGGCACCAGCAGCTTTTTGACCTTGGTGGGGGTAATGGTGACGGTGCGCTCGATGGCATCGGAGTCCAGATTGACCATCGTGACGGGCTTGCCCGCCTCGATGACTTCATCATCCATGGCGATCAGGTCACACTGGGCCTGACCATTTTCATCGTAGAGGCGCCACGGCATCTTCTTGCCCGGAATGATGGCCTTGCTGGCGGAATCCGAGCACTTCATCTTGGGAGTGTAGCTGCCGTCCGGCTGCTTGACTGCCACCAGCTTGTACACCCCGCCGAACACGGGGTCGGAAGCAGAGGTGATCAGGTTTTCGCCCACGCCGTAGGAGTCAAAATGAGCGTGCTCATACAGCTCCATGTTGGCGATCTTCTTTTCGTCCAGACCATTGGAAGCCACCAGCTTGATATAGGGCTTGCCTGCTGCATCCAGTGCCTTGCGCAGGCGCTTGGAGCCGCGGGCCAGGTCGCCGGAGTCGATACGGGCGCTCTTGACGCGGCGGTTCGGGTCGTTGGGGTATTTTTCGATGAGGTAATCGTCCAGTTTAATGAGGTTGGGCAGACCGCTCTCCATGATATTATAGGTGTCCAGCAGCAGACTGACCGAATCCGGGTAGGTATCGGCAAAGGCCTTGAATGCATCAAACTCCGTGGGGAAGAACTCGATGAAGCTGTGCGCTACGGTACCCACAGCCTTGACCTCCGCGCCAAACTTCATCTCGGCCAAACAGTTGGCAGTGCCCACGCAGCCGCCCAGAACAGCAGCATATGCACCATCGTTGCCAGCGCTTTCGCCCTGCGCACGGCGGGTGCCGAATTCCATCACGCTGCGGGGCGTGTGGGTGTTCAGGCCGGTGACGCGGGTAGCCTTGGTGGCGATCAGACTGTGGAAGTTCATGGTCTGCAGCAGGTAGGTCTCGATCAGAATTGCGCCCACGAGGTCGCACTCGATGCGCACCATCTGCACATGCGGGTATGCCACCGTGCCCTCGGGCAGAGCGTACATGTCGCCCTTCCACTGATAGGTGCGCAGATACTCGCAGAATTCCTCACTCATGCCCTTGGTGCGCAGCCACCAGATATCCTGTGCATTGAAGTGGTAGTTCAGCAGGAAGCGGGTCAGCTTGCGCTGGCCGGCGCTGATGGAGTAGCCCTGAGCATCCGGGTTCTTGCGGAAGAACATATCAAACACCAGCGTGGTGTTCTTGAATCCGTGCAGGAACAGGCAGTTTGCCATTGTAAATTCATAAAAATCCACGACCATTGCGGGGTTGTCGTAGTCCTCATCTGGAATATAAGGCACAACCTTGATTTCGTCCATGAATAGTATCCTCTCTTCTTTACACCCGGCAAAGGCTCCTTGCTGTCCCCTGCCGTTCTGACCTGTGGGAAGGTTTGCGCGCCTGCCTGTCTTGACAGTGCGTTTCTATCATGATATCACCAAACGCAGAGCGGTGCAAGCATTTTTGAAAAATCCCGGTCGATTTCCGGTAAGAAAAAGCCGCCCATACACAAACAGCATGGGCGGCTTTCAGAACAAACGTGTTAACCGTTGATGATATTGGGGGTAGCATTCTTCAGCACAACGTCGTGGCTGCCGCCCTCAACGATGGAGGTAGAGGAAACCACGGTCAGCTTTGCTTTCTGCTGCAGCTCCGGGATGGACAGAGCGCCGCAGTTGCACATGGTGCTCTTGACCTTGTACAGAGTGGTCTGCACACCGTCAGCCAGAGGACCTGCATAGGGCACGTAGCTGTCCACGCCTTCCTCAAAGCTCAGCTTGCTGGAACCGCCCAGATCGTAGCGCTGCCAGTTGCGGGCACGGTTGGAGCCTTCGCCCCAGTACTCCTTCATATACTGGCCGTTGATGCGCACCTTATTCGTGGGGCTTTCGTCAAAGCGGGCAAAGTAGCGGCCCAGCATCACAAAATCCGCACCCATGGCCAGTGCCAGCGTGATGTGGTAATCGTGGACGATGCCGCCGTCGGAGCAGATGGGCACGTAGATGCCGGTCTCCTTATAGTACTCATCGCGGGCCTTTGCCACCTCGATGACAGCGGTAGCCTGACCACGGCCAATGCCCTTGGTCTCGCGGGTGATGCAGATAGAACCGCCGCCAATGCCGATCTTCACGAAGTCTGCACCAGCCTCGGCCAGGAAGCGGAAGCCCTCGGCATCCACAACGTTGCCTGCGCCCACCTTGACGGTATCGCCGTAGTGCTCACGGATCCAGCCGATGGTGCGGCTCTGCCACTCGGAGTAACCCTCGGAAGAGTCGATGCACAGTACATCCACACCGGCATCCACCAGTGCGGGCACGCGCTCAGCGTAATCGCGGGTGTTGATGCCGGCACCCACCACATAGCTCTTGTTCTTATCCAGCAGTTCGTTGGCGTTCTTCTTGTGGGAGTCGTAGTCCTTGCGGAACACCATATACTTCAGGTTGCCCTCGGCATCCACCAGAGGCAGGGTGTTGATCTTGTTATCCCAGATGATGTTGTTGCAGTCGTGCAGGGAGGTGTTCTCCGGTGCAGTGACCAGCTTTTCAATGGGAGTCATGAAGGTGGTGACAAGGGCATCATCCGGAGTGTGGTTGATGCGGTAGTCACGAGATGCAACAATGCCCAGCAGCTTGCCGCCCGGAGTGCCATCGGCAGTGACGGCAATGGTGGAGTGGCCGGTGCGTGCCTTCAGCTCCAGCACATCGTGCAGGGTGGCAGTGGGGGCCAGGTTGGAATCGGACACGACATAACCGGCCTTGAAGCTCTTGACGCGGCGCACCATGGCGGCCTCGTTCTCAATGCTCTGAGAACCGTAGATGAAGGACACGCCGCCCTGACGGGCCAGTGCAATGGCCAGCTTATCGCCAGAGACCGCCTGCATGATGGCGCTGATCATGGGAATATTCATCTGCAGAGGGCACTCCTCCTCGCCCTTGCGGTACTTGACCAGCGGGGTCTTGAGGCTGACAGCCGTGGGGATATTCTCTGCAGAGGAATAGCCGGGGATCAGCAGATATTCACCGAAAGTGCGGGAAGGTTCTTTATAGAAATAAGCCATGTTCAAACTCCTTTTCTCTTAACGCATCAACATCAATCGGATTCATGTTTGCAACCTATAAATTGATTGTATATACTGTACCACAAAGCCAGCCGGAATACAAACCCCCGCCGCGCCAAACTTTGTAAATGTCCTTTGCAGAAAAACAGGCAAATTGCCCACCAAAATGGCGTAAGGTCATACTTTCCCGCATGAGAAGCCGGTTTTTGCGTGATTTATGGATGCAAAAAAGCTCGTCCAGAACGGACGAGCTTTTTTGCACACGAAGCGGGATACCGCCTGTGCGGCACATGGATCACGACTGTGAAGGAGAACAGCCGGAGGAGGAGAACCTGTGCCCGATATCCCAAAAAACAAGAAGAAAAAGATTTCACACTCAGCAGGGCCGTTTGCCCTTGCTGTAACCATATTGTAACTCTTTTGAAACCATTTTGCAATAGGGTTTTGTAATTTTTCTGTAATTTCTTTTGTTGACTTTTTGTAGACACATATAAAACCCCTGCCAGAAAATTTCCGGCAAGGGCTTTGCAGATCATTATTTATTTCCTTAATAGCACTTTTTGCAAGCAGTGAAGCCTTCCGCTTTTGCTTTCGATAATGTAACCTTTTCCGGGTCTTTCATATTGCTGCAGGTAGACTTGCTGTGATATTTTTTGCCGCCGTGCGTTGGGACCCAGACCATCTGCTCCGTCTTTTTGCCGGCAGAAATGGTCTGAACGGCTGCAGTGGACGGCTTGCAGGCCGCAGTCTGTACACTGGCGGCAGATGCTGCCGGGCACAGCAGACTGAAGCACAGTGCCAGAACGGCCGCAAGGACTCGGAGATGTTTTTTCATTTGTTTTATCCTCCTTTGGACAACGAGAAGATCCTTCTAATAAAAGAGTACTCCCTGTTCCTCAGAGGATGCAATTCTCAAAATGCGCCGTTTTTTCTGCACAGGTGACGTTTTTTGCATTGCTCGCTTATTTTCAGCTAAAAGCGGCGCAGCGGTTCCCTTGAGAAATCAACGATTTACACGTTTGTCTTTCCCACCTCCAGATAGCACTCAAAGCTGGTCTGGCCGTTGTGCTTTCCGATCACATACCAGCCATCCGCCGAAGGGGCATAAAACACCTCTGCCGTTTCTCCCATCGGGATCTCGCGGTGGTAGTTGATCGAAGCAAAGGTCACGGGGCCTTTGCGCATCACTTCCAGCGGCAGCGCATCGCAGACAAGGTCCAGATAGAATGCGTTGTTCAAATGGCCGTTCAGATCGCACTGGGAATAATGCACCGTCCACTCCCCTGCACTGGTCAGACCATCCTTGCACTTGTGCAGCTGCAAAGGCAGCTCGCCCTCCACCGTATCGTTCCAGAAATTCTCCACCGTCCAGCCCGGCTCCCGCAGGATACGGCCCTCGGCAAGGCTTGCCACGATCCAGCGGCAGTCCACCATAGCCACCTCTTTGCCCTCGGCATCGGTCAGGGTGGTGATGCGTTTGACCGAACCGTGTTTGCTGACCTGCGCCCGGGAGGTAAGGGTCAGCGTTTCGGCACGCTGGGGCACACGGTCAAATTTCAGGGCCTGCTTGCCCACCAGAAAGGTCACACCGCGATCTTTGAAGAACTGGTCATCCATACCAAAGGCGCGGGCGTGGTCTGTCGAAATCTGCTCCACATAGCGCAGCAGGGCGCTGGGCTTGAGCAGGCTGCGGAAGTCGGCATCTGCGTTCATGACTGTCATGGTCTCGGTGTAAAAGAACTGTTCCATGGTTTTTCCTTTCTATAAAAAGAGACCACTGCACGTTGTTCTGTGCAGCAGCCTCCTTTGCTTTTAATACTGATTGCGGTTGCGCCTGCGGACCTTGCGCCAGATGTTGAAGCAGGCCAGCGCTACCATGGCTGCCAGCAGCGCAAGGAACAGCAGACTGCTGCCACCCTCGTCGTAGCTCTTCATTTCGCTCCACTTCACGTCCAGCTCGCTGTTCACATCGTCGCTCAGGGCAGTGAACACCTTTTCCTTGGCGGCTTTCTCTTCGGACGGATAAGCGATCTCGCTCTCCTTCAGATCCTCGTCCAGCACCTCCCACACATCCTGCATGGGGGTGGTGTAGCCGATGTACTCGGCGTTTGCCTTGCCGATGTCCGTCTCACACATGAAGTTGATGAACATTTCCGCAGCTTCCTGATGTTCACTGGCAGCAGGAATGGTCATGCAGTCCACGGAAAGCACGCTGCCTTCCTCCGGGAACACCCATGCAAGGTCGGGATTATCGTCGATCATGGTGATGGCATCGCCGGAGTAGTACACACCGACGGCTGCCTCGCCGCCGATCATCTTATCAAAGATCTCATCCATGACGTAGGCCTGCACCAGCGGTTTCTGAGCCTTCAGCTCTTCCACCACCTCATCCACCTCTTCGGTGGACTGCGGGTTGATATCGTGGCCGCTCTTAAAAGCAGCAATGGCGTAGGCATCGCGGCTGTTGTTGAACATCAGGATATTGCCTGCGTACTGCTCGTCCCACAGGTCGGCCCAGCTGGCAGGCGCTTTGTCCACCATGGTGGTGTTATAAATGATGCCGGTGGTGCAGAGCATATAGGGCACGGTGTAGGCATTCTGCGGATCGTAATCCGGATCCACGTATTCCTGATTGATCTTTTTGAAGTTCGGGATATTGTCGTAGTTCAGAGGCTTGAGCATCCCCTCGGCGATCATTTTTGCCACCATGTAATCCGACGGAATGACCACATCGTAGTTGGCTGCGCCGGACTTGAGCTTTGCGTACATGGACTCGTTGGAGTCGAAGGTGGTGTAGTTCACCTTGATGCCGGTAAGCTTTTCAAAGGCCGCCACCACGTCCACGCTGTCGTCCGAGCCGTTGGAGATGTACTCGCCCCAGTTATAGACATTGATGGCCACGTTCTGGCCCTTGAAGCGGGTCCAGTCGTAATCGTCCGATACCGAGACATCCTCGGTGACTTCGATGGTGCCGGCGGCAAAGGCGGGCATTGCACAGCAGACCGTCATTGCCAGCGCCAGCAGCAGCACAGCAAAACGTTTCATCACACGCCCTCCCCTCTCAGCGCCTTCTGGTCGCGGCGGTAGCTGCGGCTCTCCATTGCGTTGGAGATCAGAATGATGCACAGAATGACCACGAACATGATGGTGGACAGCGCATAGATCTCCGGGCTGACCTTTTTACGGGTCATGGAGTAGATGGCGATGGGCAGCGTTTCCACCGTGCCGCAGTTGAAATAGGAGATCATGAAGTCGTCGATGGAATAGGTCAGGCAGATGAGGAATGCCGACAGGATGGCCGGGCTGATCTCCGGCAGGATGACCTTGAAGAAGGCCTGCTTGGGGTCGCAGCCAAGGTCGAGCGCTGCCTCATACAGCTTGATATCCAATTGCTTGAGCTTGGGCGTGACGTTGAAGATGACATACGGCACATTGAACGCGATATGCGCAATGAGCAGCGTCGGGAAGCCCATGATGGTATCCGGCAGCCAGGAGGCACCCCCGGCAAAGCGCTGGTAGGCCACGAACAGCAGCATGAGCGAGATGCCGGTGATGATCTCCGGGTTGACCACCGGGATATAGGTGATGTTGGTGACGACAAGGCGGCTCCCGCGGCCCATGGACGCAATGCCCAGACTTGCCGCTGTACCCAACACAGTGGCAATGACCGCAGAGATCAGAGCCACTTCCAGCGAGACCAGCAGCGCATGCAGGATGGAGGAGTTGTGCAGCAGGCTGGAGTACCACTTGAGGGTAAAGCCGGTGAAGAGCGAATAGCCCTTGGACTGGTTGAAGCTGAATACGATCATGTATGCAATGGGCAGGTACATGAAGCAGAAAAACAGCACGATATAGACGCGCTGCATCAGGCGCAGATGTTTCGTTTTCATCAGGACACGCCCTCCATTTCATCTTCATCAAAGCTGGAGGTGAAGCTCATGCACAGCAGCACAATGATCATCAGCACAAGGCTCATGGCAGAACCCACGTTCAGATTGTAGCTGTTGCCCAGAAACTGCATCTCAATCAGATCGCCAATGAGCAGGTTGGAGCCGCCGCCCAGCATACGGCTGATAACAAAGGTGGACACCGCCGGGACGAACACCATGGTGATGCCGGTGCTGATGCCGGGCACGCTCATGGGGATGAGCACCCGGAGAAGGGTCTTGGTGGTGGAAGCGCCCAGATCCTGCGCAGCTTCCACCAGGCTCTGGTCGATCTTGGTCATGCTGGTGTACAGCGGCAGGATCATATAGGGCACATAGTTATACACCATGCCCAGCACCACCGCGCCGGAGGTGTTGAGCATATTGAAGGGGCCAAGGCCGAACACGCCCAGAACGGCGTTCACCGGGCCGTTGATGCTGAGCAGTCCCATCCATGCATAGGTGCGCAGCAGGAAGTTCATCCACATGGGCAGCATGACCAGCATGAGCATGATGTGCTGCTTGTTCACCCGCAGGCGGGAAAGAAAATAGCCCACCGGGAACGCAATGACCAGACAAATGACCGTGGCAATGAGGGCCAGCAGCAGGCTGCGGGCAAACACCGAGCCGTAGCCGCTGATGGAGGTGAGGTTATCCAGCGTGAAAGCTCCGTTTGCATCCGTAAATGCATAGTACACCACGATGATCAAAGGCACCACTGTGAACAGCGTCATCCATACAAAGTACGGATAGGCCAGCTTTTTATCGTAAATCTTCATCATTGCGGCTCACCCCTCTGAACGCGCCATAATGTGGATCTCGTTGGGGCCGATGCGCATACCAATGGTCTCACCGGGGGTGCAGGCGCGGGTGGAATGGATCAGCCATTCGCGGCCCTCGCACTCCACATGCATCTCAAAGTGGACACCCTTGAAGATGACATCGTTCACAACGCCGACAAGCTGGCCTTCCACAGGAGAGACCACCTCGATATCCTCGGGACGCACCACTACCTGCACGCTCTGCTCACGGGCAAAGCCGCGGTCCACACAGGGGAAGTCCACGCCGGAGAAGGACACCAGAAAATCCCGGTGCATCACGCCGTCCACGATGTTGGAATCGCCAATGAAGTCTGCAACAAAGGCATTCTTCGGCTCATTGTAAATATCCTCCGGCGTGCCGATCTGCTGCACCTTGCCGCCGTTCATGACCACGACGGTATCGGACATGGTAAGGGCTTCCTCCTGATCGTGGGTAACATAAATAAAGGTAATGTTCATTTCGCGCTGCAGGCGCTTCAGCTCCAGCTGCATCTCCTTGCGCAGCTTGAGGTCCAGTGCGCCAAGGGGTTCATCCAGCAGAAGGATCTCCGGCTCGTTCACCAGACTGCGGGCGATGGCCACGCGCTGCTGCTGGCCGCCGGACATCTGGCTGATGCTGCGGCGCTCGAAGCCTTTCAGGCCAACAACTTCCAGCATGTTGCGCACCTTGCGGCGGATGGTCTCTTCGTCCATCTTTTTGAGCCGCAGACCGAAGGCCACGTTCTCGAACACGTTCAGGTGCGGGAACAGTGCGTATTTCTGAAAAACGGTGTTCACCGGGCGCTTATAGGGCGGCACGCCGGTAATGTCCTCACCTTTCAGCAGCACTTTGCCGGAATTGGGTTCCAGAAAACCTGCGATCAGACGCAGGGTGGTGGTTTTGCCGCAGCCGGAAGGGCCCAGCAGCGTTACGAACTCTTTGTCATGGATGTCGAGGTTCAGCCCATCCAGAATGCGCTGACCGTCAAATTCCACTACGATATCCCGCAGTGAAACGATCACCGAGTTGTCCATTTTTTACTTTATCCTCCTTGTAACTCAGATACGAAAAAAGACAGGGCCATGCCCCATCCCTCGTACCAGGGCGACCCAGCCCCGCACAACATCCATGACGACCGGAGAACCTGCAAAAGCAGGCTCTTATATTGCGCAGTTATTCTGCCCTGTCTTGTCTATCTTAATCAATCTTTGCTGAAATGTCAATCACTCTGCCAATGTTTGCCGAAGCTTTACACGCCGCAACAAAAAAACATGCGCCGCAGCGGGCTTTCCGCATACGGCGCACAAAGGTTTTTATTCCGCTTTTAAGGCAGCGGCCGTTATCAGAAGGGCCTGCACAGTGTCAAGGTCAACCGCATAGACGGAACTGTCCCCCTCCACCATCATCCAGCAGCCGTCTGCATTTTCGGCGTAGTGGAGGGTCACGGTCCCATCGGCAGAGGCGGCCCGCACCGTTGCAAGCGGTGCAGCAAAGCCATAGGCCGAAGGGTCGGCATCCGCGATTTGTGCGGTCACATAGCCTGCCAGAGCAGAGAGGATGCTCTGCACCTTGCTGTCGTCCAGATCGGCAGAGGGTTCATCGGCCAGCCGCCACACGGTCTGATAGGTGGTGGAATCGGCCGCACTTTCCGCGGAATCGCTCTCCGCTTCCGCAGGCTCAGAGACTGCATTCAGTGCAAGGGTTCCGCTGCCCGTCGTAATGGAAACACTTTCCAGCGCGGAGGCTGTCAGTCCCGCCGGGTTGAACGCGCCAAAAAGGTCCGCTTTGGTCAGCTCAAAGCAGGCCGCCTTGTTGCCAGAAACGGTGTACACGGCATCGTCCCCTGCCTTCTGCACGTACAGATCTCCTGTGACCGGGTTCTCGGTGCCAAAGGCAAAGGTGTTCGTCTCGCCTGCCGCCGTCACCGTGACCGTAACAGCCGGGTCGGCAAGGCCGTAGTCCTCGCCGGGCTGAGCCGTGAGCTGACGTTTGGCGTTCAGGGATGCCAGCGCCGTGACCATGGTATTGCAGGCAGATGCATCCAGATGATAGTCCGGGTCATCCGCCAGCGTCCAGCTGCCGGAATCGTAATTTAGGGTAAGCGTTTCGCCGCCATAGGCATACCGGATGCTGGTCACATCGCCCGCCGCAAAAGAAGAAAGCAGGATGCTGCCCTCTGCGGCGGCGCTGGAAGCAGCCTCTTCTGCGGCATTGCTGCGGCTGACAAACCACAGCAGCCCGCCCAGCACAAGCACCAGCACCAGAAGCACCGCAAGGGTGCGCTGTTTTGTTTTCATGGCAGTGCCCCCTTACCTGCGGCGGCGCAGCAGCACCTCCACAGCACCTGCAATGAGCACTGCTGCGGGCAGCACGAATACGAACACCATGCCCAGCGTCATGGATGCGGAAGCCGGGACCGTGATGGGTGCAGCTTCCAGTGCTTTGGTGTCGATGAGCAGGCTCTGCCCTACCAGCGAAGCGGCACAGCCCTGCAGGAAGGTCAGGTTGCCCGGGATGGACTGGTACACCTGCTCGTTGTCCATGTTGGGGCAGCCGATCCAGATCACCTCGGCACCGGTGGAGTCATTGCGCGCCCATACGGCCAGCGAGAACGGGCCGTCGGTATCGCCGGCTTCCTTTGCGGAAGAAGAGCTGGCATCAAAGTCCTGCTTGCTGTAGGCATCCTCGGTGGTATACAGCAGCGGTTCCGCCGTCACATCGTCTGTCTCGGTAATGGTGATGCCCTGTGCCACCGAGAGCATCACATGGGTGCTCTGATTCACGCCGTCCAGCGCGGTGCTTTCGTCGGCGGCCGCGTAGTCCGGGAACAGCGAGTACGGGTAGCCGTACAGCGCGTGGCCCGCATCGCCCTCCACCACAAGGCCCGGCTCACGCGCAAGGCCGAACTGTGCCATCACTGCATCCAGAGCGGGCGTTTCGGTATAACCGCTGGTGGTCAGCAGCACCTTGCCGCCGTTTTCCAGATAGGTCTGCAGCTGCGCGATCTCATCCACAAGGCCGTCAGCTGCAAAATCCGAAGCAGGGTCGCTGATGATGAGCAGATCACAGTCCTCCGGGATGGTGCCGGTGAGCAGATCCAGCGGCTGGGCATCGATATTCTGCGCCTTAAGCGCCTCGGTCAGCGAGGAGGTAAGCGCCTGCTCGCCGTGGTTGGTGGTGTAGTAGGCATGACTTTCTGCTGCGGCAGTCAGCTTGTAGATGGCAGAGCTGATCTGCTTTTCGCCGCCAAAGGTCACATTGGCAGCGCCGGTGGTGTAGTAATCGGAGTAATCGTACTCGTAAAGTTCGGCGGCGTTCAGCACTTCGCTGTTCTCACCGCTGACCACGATCAGACTGCCGGTGGATGCATTCTCTGCGCCGTACTGCGCTGCAAAGGTCGGGTAAAGCGCCGGGTCCTTCTGCTCCCAGTGGAAGTGACCGCTCTCGTCGGCGTAGTGATCCAGCAGCTTGGTGATAATGGCATCCTCGCTGCCGGTCTCACAGAGATAATAAACGGTCACGTCCTGATCCAGGCTCTGCATCAGCTGCCTGGAGCTGTCGCCCAGCGTGTACATTTTGGCGGCAGAGAGGTCGAACTCGGTGTATTTTTTCGGGATGGCCCCCACCAGCAGGTTGATCAGCACGGCCAGCACGATGGCTGCTGTCAGAATGGCCGTGGAGTACAGCCCATTGCGGAATACCTTGCCGTTTGCGGAGGAAGAAAATTTGAAATTTTTCATGTTGTTCCCCTCCCCTCAGTTCCAGCGGCGCTTTTCCAGCCCCTGCGCCGTGAAGAACAAAAACAGCATGGTCACGGTCAGGTAGTACACCAGCGTCGGGATGGAAAAGCTGTTGTTGACAAACTCTTCAAACGGCGTGAACAGGCACAGCCCGCTGAGCACCGCGCTGAACGCTTCGGTCAGCCAGCTGCTCTGCAGCAGGAACAGTGCCGTCAGCACCACACAGCAGCCCGCAAAGGTCAGGCAGCCCAGCGTAAAGCTGCGGGTACGCAGGCCTGCCACCACACTGAGCACTGCCGCAATGGCGGTGAACAGGGCCAGCGCCACTGCGCTGCCTGCGGTGAACATGCTGCGCAGGCTGGGCATCATATAGGCCAGCAGCAGTGCGGCAACACCCGCCACCGCAGCAATGATCTGATTCTCGGTCAGGCTGGAAAGAAACACGCCAATGGCAATGGCGGCGCAGCCCATGAGATAATAGCACAGCAGAGCTGCCAGGTTTGCCAGCGTGGCCGTGCCGGTGGCACCCAGTGCGGCCAGTACAAGGATCATGACCGCATCGGCAAGGCACGGCAGTGCAAAGATGACGCACAGGGCAAAGAATTTGCCCAGCACGATCTCCCACACAGACACCGGGCTGGTAAGCAGCAGCTGATCGGTGCGGGTGCGGCGTTCCTCTGCAAAGGAGCGCATGGTGAGCACCGGGATATACAAAAGCAGCACAAACGTGGTGCGGTAAAGCGTGTAATAGCCAAAATCCGTCAGGCCGTAGCCCAGATTCAGGGCAACAAAATAGATGGCCGTTGCCGCCAGCATAAAGGCGGTGAGCACATAGCCGATCATGCCATGAAAGCTGCTGCGGACTTCGCGTTTGAAAATGGCGATCATTCCGTTTTCTCCTCCCCTTCATCCGATGGTGTTTCAGACTCGTTTTCGGTCAGTGCAAGGAACACTTCCTCCAACGTCCTGTTTTCCGCTGCCAGCGCCAGCACCGTGCATCCGGCCTGCGAAAGGGCGCGGGACACCTCGGCGCGGCGGTCAGAAGCATCGACACTTTCTGCGGTAAAGGTCACCTGTCCGTCGGCCTCGGATTCGATCTCCACCTTGCGGATGCCCGGAATGGAGCCGACTGTTTTCAGCACGGTCTTCCCCCCGCCCAGAACGGTAGCGCGCAGACGGCTGCCGGGGTTCAGCTTTTCGGCCAGCTGTTCCGGCGCACCCACCGCCACCAGATGTCCCTTGGAAAGGATCAGTACCTGACTGCACACTGCCTGCACCTCGCTGAGGATGTGGCTGGACAGGATGACTGTGTGGCTTTTCCCCAGCTCCCGGATCAGTCTGCGGATCTCGATGACCTGTGCAGGGTCAAGGCCCACGGTAGGCTCGTCCAGAATGATGAGCTGCGGCGCGCCCAGCAGTGCCTGCGCAATGCCCACGCGCTGGCGGTAGCCCTTGGACAGACTGTGGACGAGCCGGGGCAGCACCTCTTCCAACCCGGTGCGGCGGGCAGCTTTGCGCACCTGTTCTTTGCGGTCGGCCTTCTTTTTGATGCCTTTCAGCTCTGCAGCAAAATCCAGATATTCCTGCACCGTCATTTCCGGGTAGAGCGGCGGCTGCTCGGGCAGATAGCCCACACAGGCCTTGGCCTGCTGGGCCTGCTCCGGCAGGCTGAAGCCCGCCACCTTCACTTTACCGGAGGTGGGGGCAAGGTAGCCGGTGAGGATATTCATGATCGTGGACTTGCCCGCGCCGTTGGGGCCGAGCAGGCCGAAGATCTGGCCGTCGCCCACCGTAAAGGACAAATCTTCAATGGCAGGGTGCGTGCCATACTTTTTGCTCAGATGCGATACTTCGATCACAGCAAACGCTCCTTTTTCATCTAGTTCAATGCTGGTATATTTTAGACGGAAAATGTGTAAAAATTAAGACAATCCTGTGGTGGGATGCAAAAAGAATTCTTAAGAATGATTAAGGCCGCCCTTTCATATGCCAAAAAGGCAGCAAAAAAGCACCGTTTCCCAAAGGAAACGGTGCTCATAAAACCATAATTACTTACGGCCGAAACGCTTGTTGAAGCGCTCAACACGTCCGCCGGTGTCAACCAGCTTCTGCTTGCCAGTGTAGAAAGGATGGCACTTGGAGCAAACTTCGACGTGGATCTCAGGCTTGGTGGAACGAGTCTTAATGACGTTGCCGCATGCGCAGGTGATGGTGCAGTCAACGTAGTTCGGATGGATACCCTGTTTCATTCTTTTCACCTCATTTCTGGTTCTGACTTGTTGGGGCCATATTATAAATGTATGTGCCCATCACAACCTTCAATATCGGCTACCCCGTCGAGCGGCCTTGGAAACGATTGCCTTACTATTATAGCACGATTCCGACAGAATGCAAGAGGGAAAATAAAGTTTTTAGCATACAAAAAGCCCCCTGCACTTTCATGCAGAGGACTTTAACGGTTTTGCCTTACGCCGTCAGGCCATCAGTGGATGAACACAGGACCCAGCGGGTTGGTGATGGGGCTGACGTAGCCGCCCAGCAGCTTGGGGATCGCCAGGCTGATGTCGGGCACGAAGGTCAGCAGCAGCAGTGCAATGAACATGCACAGGTAGAACGGCAGGGTCGCCTTGACGACCTTTTCCATCGGGCGCTTTGCAACGGCAGAGCCGATGAACAGCACAGCGCCGACAGGAGGAGTCAGCAGGCCGATGCCGCAGTTCAGAACCACGATGATACCGAACTGGATGGGATCGATGCCGATGGAGGTTGCGATGGGCAGCAGGATGGGAGTAGCGATCAGGATGATGGGAGCCATATCCATGATGCAGCCCAGAACCAAGATGATCAGGTCGATCAGCAGAGCGATGATGTAGGGGTTATCGGTGACGCTGGTGATGGCATTTGCAGCCAGATCCGGCACATGCAGCATGGTCAGGCAGTTGCCGAAGACTGCAGAGGTAGCGATCAGGATCAGCACGATGGACAGAGTGTTCACGCACTCATCCAGCGCATGCCAGACACCCTTCCAGTCCAGACCCTTGTAGACGAACACCGACACGAACAGAGAGTAGATAACTGCAATAGCTGCAGACTCGGTAGCGGTGAACACACCGCCAACAACGCCGAACACAACGATGACAACAGCGGCCAGTGCCCAGATGGAAGTGCCCAGCTGCTTAACGAAGCCCTTGATGCTGAACGGAGAGCCCTTGGGGTAATTTTCCTTGACCGAGATGATGTAGGAACCGATCATCAGGACGATGGCCAGCAGAGCGCCGGGCAGATAACCTGCCAGGAACAGGCTGCCGACCGAGATGCCGCCGGCAGTGGTGGCATAAATGACCATGTTGTGGCTCGGAGGAACCAGCAGACCCTCGCAGGAGGAGGTGATGGTAACAGCGGTGGAGAAGTCGGCATCGTAGCCCTGATCGACCATCATGGGGATCATGATGGAGCCGATGGAAGCGGTATCTGCAGATGCAGAACCGGAAATACCGCCGAAGAAGTAGGAAGCAACGATGTTGACCATTGCCATGCCGCCGCGCATCCAGCCCACGCAGGCATCAGCCAGAGCGATCAGCTTTTCAGAAATGCCGCCGGAGCCCATGAGCACACCCATGGTGATGAAGAACGGCACGGCCATCAGGCTGAAGGAAGAGATGCCCTTGACCATCAGACGGCAGACATCGGTCAGTGCCTGACCCTGCACCATCATGCACAGCACGCTGGAGAGACCAACGGCGTATGCAATGGGGAAACGCAGGAAGATCATTACAAAGAAGCTGACAAGAAGGACAATGATTGCCAGTGTCTGAACTGTCATATTACACTTCCTCCTTTACAAAAATGCTCTTGATGTGGTTGTACAGTGCCTCGATCTCGAAGATGATCATGGCAACACCGGCCAGCGGCACCGGGAAGTACATCCAGAAGCGGCTCAGCCAGGGCATGGACACGTAGAAGCCGCGGCCGCCCAGAGTGGTGGCATAGTTCCAGCCGACCACCATCATGATGACACCCAGAATGCACACGGCAAGATCGGCCAGAATATCCAGCGCTTTGACGGCGGTTTTGGGCAGATACACGTCAAACGCAGTCATGCGGATATGGGCACCGCGGCGGATGGCCAGAGCAGCACTCAGCACGGCCATGTAGCTCATGCAGGTCAGCACAACTTCTTCCGACCATGCCGGGTCCGGGATGAACGAGACGTAACGACCGATGACCGACATGGTAGTGATGAGGATATCTGCGATCAGCAGCAGCTTGCAGATAAACAGGACCACTTTGTAGGTGATGTCGTACGCCGGCTTGATCTTATCCAAAGTGGTAAAGATTTTCGGCATATGAATTCCTCCATATAAAAAACCCGGCAGGTCTGCGGGCGTATCCCGTAGTCCCCCGCCGGGCTATGTACTATCTCAGAACAGGAAAGGCTTTTTCAATTATGCCTTCATGTCCAGCAGCTGCTGATACAGCTCAGCCTGATCGGAGGTGTTCTCGCTGATGACCTTAGCGCAGGCCTCCTGCCAGGGTGCCTTGTCGTCAACATCCACAACGTTGCAGCCGGAGCTTCTCAGCTCCTCCAGAACCTTGTTCTCAGCGGTCTCGGACAGGTCTGCATTGAAGGCCTGCGTATCAGCACCAGCCTCCATGATGGCAGCCTGCTGGTTCTCAGTCAGCTTGCCCCATGCGTTATCGGTGATAACAGCCTGAATAGCGCCCAGAGTGTGGCCGTCCAGGATCAGGTTGTTGGCAACCTCGGGGAATGCATTGGACTTGTAGTTTGCGATGGGCTGCTCAGCACCATCCACAACGCCGGTCTGCAGTGCGCTGTACAGCTCACCGAAGGAAACGACGGTGGGGTTAGCGCCCAGACCCTCGACCATGCCGTTCATAACGGGGTCGTTGGACACGCGCAGCTTCAGGCCCTTGAAATCAGCGATGCCGGAAACAGGCTTGACCGTGAAGAAGTGACGGAAGCCCTCTTCGCCGTAGAAGACACCACGAACGGGCAGGCCCAGCTCCTGAGGCTCGTTCAGGAACTCAGGTGCCAGATCGCTGTTGGCGAAGTTCCAGAAGTGTGCGCGGTTCTCGAAGGTGAAGGGGATGGACAGCAGCTTGGACTTGTTGCAGCCATAGCTGGTCAGTGCGAAAGCGGAGATACGGCTCATATCGATGGAGGTAGAACCGCCCAGAATTGCGTCCAGAACGTCGTTCTCAGAACCCAGAACGCCGGAAGCCTGCACGTCGATGACGACGGAACCGCCGGTCAGCTCCTCGACCTTCTCCTTGAAGTGGGTAGCGGTCTGGCCAACGATGGTATCCAGCGGGTTGACCTCGGCGTAGACCAGAGTCACCTTGGGATCGTTTGCAGCAGCAGTAGCATCACCAGCAGCAGAAGCTGCGGTGGAAGAAGCTGCGGTAGAGGTGGAAGCAGCAGCAGAATTGCTGGAGCCACCACATGCGGTCAGAGCCAGAGCAGCGGCGGAAACACCGGCTGCTGCCAGAAAGCTGCGACGAGTGATCTTTTTCATAATAAATCGTCCTCCTTAAATCTCCCGACCGGCCCGGTCTGCACAGGACCCGTATGCCGTTCATTTACTGTACACACTTTAGCAAATTTTTTTAAACGAAACAAGGGCTTTCAAAAAATGTCCTGCTTTTTGAAAAAATGTCAGAATTTCTTTTGTGAAAAATGCCAAGTGCTTTACTTTTTGTTTGTGCATCTTCGCCTAACAGATGGATACATTTCTGTATTCCAGATAGAAACAAAGCGCTGGATGCCCTTCCCTTTGGGGTTCAGAGCACACAGCGCTTTGCCGGTTTTTTATTCTGTTTTCCTGATTTCTTTGCCCATCTTTTCCGGGCTTTGCTGTGGAGCTTATGCCTGCTGGATGCGGGCGATCAATTCGCCCTGCTGGGCAAACCGATCATACATCGGCTGCACAGCAGCACGGAACCTTGCCTTTTCTTCTTCGTCCAGCTCCGTCACCTCAATGCCTGCTGCACGCAGATCACTTTCCGATTCCGCCTCCTGCTGCGCCCAGATCCTGCGCTCCACCTTGGCGCTCTCCCGGGCACACAGGCGGATGATCTCCGGGTAGCGCTCGTCCAGTGCGGCCAGTTTTTCCATCACAGCAGGGCTTGCAAGCTGCACCTCCGGCACGCGGGTGTGCTCGTCCTTTAAAAAGTAAGGTGCCACCTCGTAGTGACCCATGGCTTCGTAGCTGGGCCAGTTGTTCTCTGCGCCGTCGATCTCACCGTTGTGCAGGGCGGCATACACCTTGCTGTACACCACCTTTACCGGCTTTGCGCCGAGGTCGGTGATCATTTCGCTCATCATGTCCGATTCCTGCACGCGGATGGTCAGGCCCTGCAGATCTGCAAGGCCTGTCACCTTCTGCCGGGTGTAGATGCTGCGCACACCGGCATCGAACCAGGAAAGGCCGGTCAGCTCCAGCGACTCCAGCGTGGAGAGGAACTCATCGCCGATGGCCCCATCCAGCACGCGCCACATCTGGTCAGCGTCGGTGTAAAGGTACGGCAGTTGCAATACGCTCAGCGCCGGCTCGTACTCAGCCAGCTGGCTGAGGGACACGCGGGAGAAGTCAATGCCGCCGAACTGCATCTGCTGGATCACACTCTGCTCCGCGCCCAGTTCTCCCCCGCTGTACACCAGCACTTTCACGCGGCCATCGGTGCGCTGGGCTACAAGATCCGCAAAGGCCAGCGCCGCCTGCGTAGTAGGATAATCCTCCGGCTGGTTCTCCGCATAGCGCAGGATCAGTTCCGCCCCCGGCTCGTCCTGCACCGGCTGGTGGCCGCAGCCGGCCATTGGCAGGGTCAGCACCGCCGCGCCGAACAGGGCGGTGAGCATCTGGCGGCGGGTCACAGGCGGGCCTCCCGTGCAGCCTTGGCCGCTTCCCTGCGGTACTGGGTGGGGGTCATGCCGGTACGTTTTTTAAAGGTGCGGGCAAAATAGCTGGAATCCTCGTAGCCCACCATGGAAGCTACCTCTGCTGCCGAACGGAACGGGTCGGTGAGCAGCTCCTTGGCAGCGTTGATCCGCAGTTCGGTCAGGCAGTCCAGAAAGTTCATCTTCTGGTACTTCTTGAACTGTGCCGAGAGATACGCCGGGCTGATATGCAGGATCTCGCTCACACTGTCCAGCGAGAGGTCGAACATATAGTTATCCTCCATATACTTGCGCACATGGGCCATGACCAGTGCATTGCGGTCGTTCTCCCCTGCTTCGGCGGCATCGCTCTCCGGGTCAGCTTCCGGCTCCGGTTCCACCGGAGCCAGCTCTGCAAGGCGGCGGCCCGCCTCGATCTGACGGATGGCCTTGCGGATGGAAGCTTCCACTTCGTCCGGGTTCACCGGCTTGAGCAGATAATCGCAGGCACCCAGATGCATGGCCTCGTGGGCGTACTGGAACAGACTGTAGGCCGTAACAAAGATCACCTTGCACTCCGGGCGCTGTTCCAGCACGGCGCGGGCTGCATCCAGACCGTTCATACCGGGCATCTCAATGTCCATCAGGATCAGGTCTGCGCCCCACAGCACCGCCGTATCCGCTGCCTTGCGGCCGTTCTCGGCAGTCTCGATGGTCACTTCGTGCTCAAAGCGGCGGGCCACGATGTCCGCCAGCGTTTCCCGTTCCAGTGCTTCATCATCCGCGATCAACAGACGAATCATTCCTCAAACTCCTCCTCATTCTCCACCAATGGCAGATACAGCACCACCGCCGTACCGCGTCCCGGATGGGACCGTATCACAAAGCGGCTGTTCCGATCCAGCAGACGCAGGCGGGCCGCAACATTATAAATGCCGATATGCTCCCAGCGCTCACCGGGCTGGCTGAGCGCCCCGCGCAGCTGTCGTAATCGATCCGGCTGGATGCCCACGCCGTTATCCACCACGCGGATGCACAGCAGTCCCTTCTCCCGCAGAGGGTTCACGCGGATGCGCACCACACCGCCCTCCTCTTTGGGGCAGATGCCGTGCTTGAAGGCATTTTCCACGATGGGCTGTAAAATAAAGGACGGCACCATGGTCTCGGTAAGATCCAGCGAATCGGAAATGCGCCACTCCATACGCACCCGCTCACCAAAGCGGACATGGTAGATGGAGTAATATTCATCCACGATGCGCACCTCACGGGAGAGCGGCACCTGTTCATCGTTGCTCATCAGGCTGTAGCGCAGCAGGTGCGAAAGCGCCATGATGAGCGCCTGCGTACGGTAGGCCGTCTCGGTACCGGCGGTCTGCTGGATCACATTCAAGGTGTTGAACAGAAAGTGCGGGTCGATCTGGCTGCGCAGCTGCTGCAGCCGGCTGCGCTCCATGCGGTTCTGCAGCTCCAGTGCTTCGGTCTTCTGGCGATGCAGCTCCCGCTCGATTTCGTTTTTCTCCTGCAGGGTGGTCACCTGCTGGGCCATGGAGTGCTTCATGATGTTGAAGGACTCAGCCAGCTGAGCGATCTCCGGCTGCTTGGGCAGCGGGATGTCCGGGGTGTCGAACTCACTTTTGCCAATGGCGCGGGAGGCAGCGATCATCTGCTGCACCGGCGTGAGCAGACGCATGACCATCAAACCGGTAACGCAGCCCAGCGCCACGCACAGCGCCACCACCACCGTCTGCAGCATGGTGATGCGCTCGTTCAGGGCCGAGATGGTGGTGTAGGTGGTCTGGGAATCCTGAATGGCGGTTTCCAGCAATTGCAGGGTGTACTGGCTCAGGTAATCGCCGCAGGGCACCACCTTTGCATAATACAGCTGGGACGCTGCGGCATCGTTGCCGCTGAGCAGGTCGTTTTCCAGCTCATCCAGCAGGCCGGTGTAGGTCTGATAGACCGTATCCACTGCGCTGTAGAGCACCCGCTGCTCATCGCTGACGCTTTCCAGACTGTTCAGGCTGGTACCGATGCGCCAGAGCCATGCGTTGCAGGTGGAAGATGCCGACTGCAGCCGGTCAATGATCTCCTCCGGCTCGCTGTTCTCCCAGCGGTAGTTCTCCAGCACGGAAATAGAGCTTTCCACACCGCCCTGAAAGCGGCTGATGGCGTTGAAGCAGCCCATCTGCGCGTCCTGTACTGCCTGCACTGCTCTGGACTGGTAGCCATTGAGCGTGAGCTGCATGGCAAAGGCCGCAAAAAATGCTGCCAGACACAAGCCCATGCGCTGCTTGAGGGTGATCTGCCGCTTGCGGTGCTGCAAAGCCTGCCGCCTCCTTTCGTTTGGTAACGATTTATTGTACCACGCTTTGGGCCGGATTGGCAAGGTTTGCATGTTTTTCTCTTGCCTAAACCGCGCAATTGTGGTACGATGCCTGTAAATACAAAGGAGGCGACTTTATGTCCCAGACCATCTCCGTTTCCACCACCATGGGTGAGCAGGGCTTCCGCGATTTTGCCGTGTTCGATGCATTTCATCACCGCAAAGCATGGCTGCGTCCCGCTGTTTTTGCCGCCATCATGCTGGCTTTTGCCGCCGTCTGCCTTTCGCAGCTGGGCAAGCGCCCGGGTGCCGGGCTGCTGGCTGCTGTGCTTGCCATTGTGGGCATCGGCCTGCCGGTGAGCTACTTTTACTCGTTCTTCCGCAGCGTTTCCCGGCAGATCAAACAGATGCACCTGCCGCGGGCCTTCTACCGTGTGGAGCTGGCCGACACCGGCATTGCTGTGTGGATGTACGGCCAGCAGGACAAGCCCGAACCCACCAGCCGCCACGCATGGGACAGCTTTTACTGCGCCTACCGCACGGACAATGCGGTATACCTCTACGTAGAAAAAGAGAAAGCTTACTTACTGAACGACCGCATGGAAGTGGTGTGGAAGTTTTTGGCCGGCATCCTGCCCAAAGAAAAGCTGCACGACTGCAGAAAAGGGTAAGCCCAAAAAATATGCACACGCAAAAAAGAACTGCCGACATTTCGTTCAGCAGTTCTTTTCTTTTATAAAGACCCACGCTGCGGCAAAGCAAAGCGCAGCGCGGGTGCGAAGATAGCTTATGTTATTGCGTCAGCCGATCAACGGGCCAGCGTATACTTATGCAGGGTCTTGCGCACAGCGCCGGGGCCTGCAAACAGCTCCTTGGCCATTGCCTCGATCTTCTCGCCCAAACCAACGGCATACAGATCCACGCCGAACACGTCAACACGGCTGTACAGCTTCTTCAGGCAGCTGAAGTCCTGCTCGCCTTCCTTGACCTCCAGCGGAGCAACGATGGCCTGCAGCTCAGCCAGCAGCGGATCGGTGGAAGGCTCAAAGGCCTGACCGTTGTCATCGATGCCCTTCAGGTAGCGGGCGTAGCCTGCCAGCACCAGCGGGATCAGGATCAGGTTGCTCTTGTCCAGACCGCGTGCCTCGTATGCCTTGATGGTCTCGCCAAAGCGGATGGCCAGCTTCTGGGAGGTATCGGTTACAATACGCTGGGGAGCATCGGGCATGAAGGGGTTGGGCAGACGGCGGTTGATGACAGCGCCGATGAACTCGTAGGGGTTCAGCACGCCGGGATCGACCACAACGGGCATCGCCTCGATATAGCCGATCTTCTGGATGAAGGCACGCAGGTCTTCATCGGCCATCTCGGCGGAGATGAGGGTGTAGCCCAGCATGCAGCCATAGATGGACATGGCAGTGTGCAGCGGGTTCAGGCAGGTGCACACCTTCATCTTCTCGATCTTGTCCACGGTCTCGCGGTCGCAGTACAGCACACCGCCCAGCTCCAGCGGAGGACGGCCATTGGTGTAGTGATCCTCGATGCACAGGTACTGGGTCTCCTCGGCGTTGACGAAGGGAGCGGTAAAGGTGTGCTTCTCGGTGACGATGGTGTAGTTGTCCTCAAAGCCGTCGTCGGCCAGCATCTGCTGGACCTTGGCATCCGGGCGCGGGGTGATCTTGTCGATCATGCTCCACGGGAAGGTGATCTTGGTCTCGTCCTGCACATAGGCCAGGAACTCGGCGGGCACCAGACCCTGCTCCACCCACTTGGCAGCATAGGCGTGGACAGCGTTCTTGACCTTATCGCCGTTGTGGGAGCAGTTATCCATGCTCTGGACGGTCAGGGGCAGCTTGCCGGCCTTGAAACGCTCGTACAGCAGAGCAGTGACCTTGCCCATGGCCAGCACGGGGGTCAGGCCGCGCTCCAGATCAGCAGGAGCAACGCCGTAGCCCTTCTCAGTGATGGTGAAGGAGATCATCTGCAGGCTGGGGTTCTGGAAGATCTCCACCAGACGTGCCCAGTCCTCGCCGAAGGAGTAGTCAGCCTTCAGGCTCTCGGTAACGGAAGCCACCACCTTCTTCTCGATCTCGCCGGTGGACTTCAGGCAGACCAGCAGGCTCATATTGTCGTAGGGACGATAAGCCTTGTCGATGATCTCGTAGTCAAAGCTCTCGGCCACGATGACACCGCGGTCATACTTGCCGGTGTTCAGCGCATCGTTCAGGATGGCAGCCGGGAATGCACGGAAGATATTGCCTGCGCCGAAGTGCACCCAGGTGGGTTCGGCGTGGGTCTTGGCCTTGACAGCCTCGATATCGAATTTGGGCAGCTCATAGCCCTTCTCTGCCCACTCGGCGGACAGATTGCCGTTTTTGATCTCAGACAGCTTCATATTTATCAGCCCTTCTTTTTTTCTTCATCCAGACGATCCAGCAGATCCCAGACACCCAGCATGTACTGAACGCCCAGAGCACGGTCATACTTGCCGTAACCGGGGCGGCAGCTGCCGGGGCCTTCCTCCCACAGCTGACGGCCGTGGTCGGGACGGATGTAGCCCTCAAAGCCGCAGTCATGGTAAGCACGCAGCACCTCGATGATGCCGGTCTCGCCGCAGCAGTCGCGGTGAGCAGTCTCGGAGAAGTCGCCGTTGGGGAAGTGGTGGATGTTGCGGATGTGACCAAAGGCAATGCGGTCGCAGTGCTTGCGCACGATCTCGGCACAGTTGTTGTTGGGGTTTGCGTTCAGGCTGCCGGTGCACAGGGTCAGGCAGTTGTACGGATCATCCACCATGCTCAGGAAGCGGTCGATGCTCTCAGCATCCACCAGCAGACGGGGCAGGCCGAAGATATCCCAAGGGGGATCATCCTGATGGATAGCCATTTTGATGCCGCACTCATGGCAGGTGGGCATCAGTGCTTCCAGGAAGTACTTCAGGTTTTCCCACAGCTTTTCCTTGGTGACAGGGGCGTAAGCCTTGAACAGCTCGTCCAGCTTTGCCATGCGCTCCGGCTCCCAGCCGGGGAAGGTCATGTTATACTTCTCAGTGAAGGACATGATGTACTCGGCCATAGCCTTGTAATCGCCCTTGATCTTGTCCTTCTCGTAGAACAGTGCAGTGGAGCCGTCGCCCACGGGGTGGAACAGATCGGTACGGGTCCAGTCGAACACCGGCATGAAGTTGTAGCAGATGACCTTGACACCGAACTTGGACAGATTGCGGATGCACTGCTTGTAGTTCTCGATGTACTTGTCGCGGGTGGGCAGGCCGATCTTGATGTCATCGTGGACATTGACCGACTCGACCACGTCCATGTCGAAGCCGTAAGCGTGGATCTGATCGGCTACCTTCTGGATCTCGTCGATCTCCCAGATCTCGCCGGGCATCTTGTCGTGCAACGCCCAGACGATGCTGGTCACGCCGGGGATCTGCTTGATGTCGCTCAGGCTGATGGGATCGTTGCCCTCGCCATACCAGCGCCAACCCATTTTCATAGGCATAGGAAAATCCTCCTGTTTTATATTTTCTGCTTTGCATTTTCCGCGCAGCCGTGTGCCGCGCTCGTGTACTTATATTCTAGTATATCAGTTGCGTTTTTTCAATGGTCGCTTTGCTGGTTTTTAATGTTTGTTCTTGTATACTTTAGACAAAAAGAACAAAAATCCGTCGGACATCACCCGCCCGACGGATTTTTACACGATTCAAAATGCCGATTTCAGCGTTTCAGCTTCTGCCGGATGGACGGAGCCAGCACATCCTTGAAATATTCAAAGGTGTCCAATTCCAGAATGGCAGAGCCTGCCAGATAAATGCCCAGACCAACCACCACCTGAATGATCACCGTCATCAGATCCGGCAGGTGCAGGAAAATGACCAGATACATGCACAGGCCCGCGCCCGCTGCCAGCAGCAGGGTCGGCAGGATATCACGCATCTGTTCCAGATAGCCATAGTCGATCAGCTTTTTGCTGGGCTGTGCATCCAGGATCTGGGTCACGACATTCGTGATCAGCACACCATATGCAATGGCCTCGACGCTGATACGGAATGTTGCCAGCAGAAGAAGGATGCACACCGCTTCGTTCATAAGCTGACGCTTCAGGTAAAGATCGCTGCGGCCCACTGCCTTGGCTGCATTCAGGTTTGCCGTGATGATCGGCCAGCATATATAGCTCAGGCAGAACACCCTGAGGAACAGCACGCAGGGCAGCCACTTCTCGGTGAGGATCAGGCGCACCAGCGGTTCGGCACAGAACGCAGTGCTCATCATCACCGGTGCAATAATATAGGTACAGGTCTTGATGGAGCGGCGGGTCATGTTCTTGACCTGCGCACGGTCATCCTGCAGTGAGGACATGACCGGGAACAAAACGCTCTCAATGGAAGTATCCACGCTTGACGCGATACTATAAGTCAGGTTATCGCCCTGATTGTAATACGCCAGATCCGCCGAGGTGTACATCTTGCCGATGATCAGGCTGCGCAGGTTGTTGTAGATGACGCTGCTCAGCGACGAGGCCAGCAGCTTCCAGCCATAAGAGAGCAGCCCTTTCAAGTGCTGCCACGAAAACTCCATCTTAGGCCGCCAGGAGGACAGCTTCCACAGCACCAGCGTGTCCACCGTGATATTGGATACCTGCTGCACCACCAGCGCCCAGACTCCAAAGCCCATATAGGCAAGGCCCAGGCCCAGGATCGTGGATACGATCGCGCCCGCAAAGGCGGAATAGAAAAAATACTGGAACTTCATGTTCCGGGTCACATGCGCCTGCTGGATCGTTTTGATGCCGCAGACCGCCACTGTCAGGCTGATGCCGCGAAAGATTGGGGTCATGCTGGGGTCATTGTAGAACGCAGCCAGATACGGTGCCGCCACGAACATTCCCCCATACAGCACAAAGCTGATCACAATGCTGAAAAAGAACGCCGACGAGTAATCCAGCTCGTCCACTTCCTTCTTCTGCACCAGCGCGGTGCCAATGCCGCAGTCCAGCAGGACATACATGATATTGTTGAACACCGTCACCAGTGCCACCTTGCCGTAATCATCGGGTGTAAGGATGCGCGCCAGAAGGATGGACACCACCGCTGAGATCAGCTGCACACCGCACCGCTCTGCAAAGCGCCAGAAAAAACCGTTTACAATAACATTTTCTTTTTTCTCGTTCATTCCTGCGTCCACTCAAATTCCTTTCAAAAAACCGGCCGGTCTGCACCCTGCGCAGAAATGCATTTCCGCCGTATCCTTATCATCTTCTTCCCTGCTGCCAAAACAACTGAGCAGAGATAGTTAGTTATATAGTATCACACCCATCCATGCATTTCAACCAACATATTCTTAAGGAATGACGGCCCGAAAATTTCATTTAAAAAGAGAAAAAGCGCTTGACTATCTGCCAGGAACGTGGTAATATATTCAAGCAGTCCGCATCACGGTCTTTCACCTCAGAGATTTCAGGGCTGCGAAAACAATACGGTATGCGAGGGTGGCGGAACTGGCAGACGCGCACGTTTGAGGTGCGTGTGGTTTATCCTTGGGGGTTCGAGTCCCCTCCCTCGCACCAAAAACCAGTACACATTGTGTGCTGGTTTTTCTTTTTGTGCGAGGGAGGGGATCTCGAACAACACTATTTATTATATAAAAGAAAGCGCGATGAATTCTGAGAACTCATCGCGCTTTTTCTCTTATGCGGGTAGTGGGGGTCGAACCCACACGCCTTGCGGCACAGGAACCTAAATCCTGCGCGTCTGCCAATTCCACCATACCCGCGTATTCTTCTATTCTGCAGCTGCGGCCAAACCGCCTTAATATAGTATCAGTTCCGGCGGCAAAAGTCAATCACTGCATTGATATTTCCGCCCTTCACAGCGCATACTATCGCCGGACGATCGTATCATTTTCCATGGCGGAAAGGGGCTTTTGCCGATGCGCAGATCAAAACTACGCCGCGCTGGCAGCATTGCGGCAGCTTATCTTCTGGTGGCCGCGCTGGCGGTGCTGGGCTGGCTGTGGCACAGTCTGCCTGCTGAAATTTTGCTGGAACCCGGCCAGACCCTTACCCTGCCCCGTTTTGCCTATGTGCAGCCGCTGCGCACTGCTGGCTCCCGCAACGCGGCCAGCACGCAGGCTGCGGGCAGCTATCAGGCCACTTTGTCCATTGGCGGGTGGCTGCCCGTCAAGACTGTGCGCGCTCTGGTGGAAACACGTCCGGTGGTAACCGTGTGCGGTACGCCTTTCGGCGTTAAGATGTTCTCCGAGGGCGCGCTCATTGTGGGCTTTTCCGACCTGAACACCCCGGACGGCACCGCGAACCCCGCCAAGAAGGCCGGGCTGCGGCTGGGCGACCGGGTGGTGCGCATGGACGACACCCTGACCGAGACGAACGATGCCGTGCACGATGCTCTGGAAACGGCCGCAGGCGCACCGGTGCAGGTGGTCTATATCCGCAATGGTGAGCAATTCCAGACCCGGCTGACCCCCGTGTGGGACAGCACCGCCGGACAGTGGCGCGCCGGGATGTGGGTGCGGGATTCTTCCGCCGGGGTAGGCACCATGACCTTTGTGGACAATGCCGCCGGGGTGTTTGCCGGGCTTGGCCACCCCATCAGCGACAGCGACACCGGTGAGAGCGTGGCCCTGCGCAGCGGCGAGATCGTCCCCTGCCAGATCGTGGGGTGTACCAGCGGCACCGTGGGCAGCCCCGGTGAGCTGAAGGGCCGCTTTTTGAGCACCCATGCGCTTGGCAGCATCTGCATCAACAGCAAGACAGGGGTCTATGGCAGAACACGGGCTGCATTTTCCGGCCCGGAGCTGGAGATGGCTTTTGCGCAGGAGGTTGTGCCGGGCGATGCCGAGATCTGGACGACCGTGGACGGCGAGGTGCCCAAGGCATACCGCATCCGCATTGAAAAGGTAAACGACGCAGACCCCCACCGCAACATGATCCTGCGCGTGACCGACCGGCAGCTGCTTGCCAAAACCGGCGGCATCGTGCAGGGCATGAGCGGCAGTCCCATCCTGCAGAACGGCAGACTGGTGGGTGCAGTGACCCATGTGCTGGTAAACGACCCCACGCGGGGCTACGGCATTTTTGCTCAGACTATGCTCAAGCAGGCCCGCGCTGTTGAAAAAACAGACGATACAGCGCACACGCAGGCCCAAAACGCAAAATAATTTGCGGGTTTCGATTTTCTTTGCCAAAATTTACCAAAATAAACCGTTGAAAGTTCTGGAAAATTATGGTAAAATCCATGGTGTTAAGGGAACTGCACACATTGGAGGAAACAACCATGGACAAAGTTAGATTTTTGATGTCGGATACTGGTGCCCCGTTCACTGCCGCCTGCCGCGAAGCGCTGGAGCAGAAGGGCGTGGACGTGACCGTTGTGGAAAAGGACGGCAACAAGGTCCTGCAGAGAATGCTCACCGTGCGCCCGCAGGTGGTCCTGCTGGATGCTTTTATGCCCGGTCTGGATGCCCTTGCGGTAAAGCAGCGCTACAATGCCGCCGGTGAGCGGCACACCTCCTTCTTCGTGACCGGTGCCTTCCAGAGCGAAGAGATGGTTCAGGAGCTGCTGGACGAAGGCTTTGCCTACTACTTTGTAAAGCCCTTTGATGAGACCGTGCTTGCCGCACGGGTGCTCAAGGCGGCACTTGGCCCGGAAAAGCACATCCTGCACACCAGTGTGGACAGCGATGAGCTGACCGTTACCGAGATCCTGCATCAGATCGGTGTCCCCGCCCATATCAAGGGCTACCAGTTCCTGCGGGATGCCATCCTGCTCACCATGAACGAGCCGGAGTATATCAACGCTGTAACCAAGCGCCTGTACCCGGAAATTGCCAAGAAAAACGGCACCACCGCCAGCCGGGTGGAGCGCGCCATCCGCCACGCCATCGAGGTGGCATGGGACCGGGGCGATGTGGATACCCTCAACAGCTACTTCGGTTATACCATCCATAACCTGCGCGGAAAACCCACCAACTCGGAGTTCATCGCGATGATAGCCGATAAGATGCGGCTGGATAAACGGCAGAGAGTGGGGTAATTTTTTTCATAGAATCCGCCGTCGTTCATATTCTGATAAGAGCAAACCAAACAGACAAAGGAGGTTTTGCTCTTGAAGCTTGCAGAATATCTCGCACGGCGCAGGCGGGCCAGAGTTGCGGCCGTGATGCTGTTCGCCCTCATTATGGGGTTTGTATCTGCTGCGCCGCCGGTCGTCACCGGATGTCAGGCGCAGGATCTTACCCCGGCACCGGACACTTCGATGCTCTCCCCCGCCGTTTCGGCTCTGGCACAGGAGCAGCAGGAGCCTGCTGCCCAGCCGCTGCCGGAAAAGTGGGTCTGCCTGACCTTTGACGACGGCCCCAGCAAGACCACACCGGATGTGCTCAGCGCGCTGCACGCGGCCGGAGTGCACGCCACATTTTTTGTGGTGGCTACCGGTTACAACGAGAAGTATCTGCCCCTGCTCACCGAAGCGGTCAGCGCCGGGCACCAGATCGCGCTGCACTCTGCTTCCCACGAGTACAGCGATATCTACCGCAGCAGCGACGCTTATTGGGAGGACATTGCCCTTTTAAAGGAGCGCATTGCGCCCTATGTGGATGCCGAGAGCATCCGGTATCTACGGTTTCCGGGCGGCAGCACCAACACCGTCAGTCGGCGCTACGGCGGCAAAGGCCTGATGAAGCAGCTGAAAGCCGAAGTAGAGCAGAAAGGCTGGCATTGGGTGGACTGGAACGTGTGCGCCGAGGATGCCGTGGGCGGGCACCCAAGCGCGGGCACCATCTACCGCAATGTGGTGCACGAGACCGGGCAGCAGACGAACTGCATCGTATTGATGCACGATTCTTCCTCCACACACACCACCGCCGAAGCACTGCCGGACATTATCCGGTGGTATGCAGACAACGGCTACACCTTTCTGACGGTGGCCGAAGCCTTGCCGGTAAGATGAAAAAGAACTCCCCCAGTCACCTTCGGTGACAGCCCCCTCGGGGATGGGGCCCTTGGCAAAACTGGAAAGTTTACCTCTTTGCCAAAGGCTTCCTCCTTGAGGGAACTGTCAAGCCCGATAGGGGTTGACTGAGGGAGTTTGCTTTTTTCAATTAGTCCGCGTTCTGGCAGAACAGTGCAAAGGTGCGGTAAGCCATGTACAGGTCGGTCTTATGGATGACCTCGAAGGGCGAGTGCATGGACAGCACCGGCACGCCGATGTCCAGCACCGGGATGCCGCGGTTGGCCACGTACTTGGCAATGGTGCCGCCGCCGCCAAGGTCCAGACGGCCCAGCTCACCGATCTGCCATGCCACGCCGTTGGCATCCAGCAGGCGGGTGATATCCCCTACCAGCTCAGCGGAAGCATCGCTGGCAGAGCTCTTGCCGCGGCTGCCGGTGTACTTGAAGAAGGCCACGCCGCGGCCTGCGTAAGTACCGTTCTGCGGCTCGAAGGCATTTGCCCAGGAGGGGTCGTAGGCGGCGGTCACATCGGCAGAGAGACACACGCTGTTCTGGAAGGCAAGGATGTCGTCCTGACCGGCGGCGCGGCACAGCAGCTGCATAAAGTGGAACACATACATGCTCTGCATGCCGGTCACACCATCGGAGCCGATCTCTTCCTTATCGGTCAGCACGCAGACGGTGGTGTGCACAGGATTTTTCGTCTCGATCTCGGCCATCAGGGCGGGGTATGCGTCCACACGGTCATCGTGACCGTAGCCGCCCACCATGGAGCGGTCAAAGCCCACGTCCCGGGCCTTATGGGCGGGCACCACCTCGATCTCAGCGCGGGTGAAGTCCCGCTCGGTGATGCCGTACTTTTCGTGCAGCAGCATCAGGGTATTCAGCTTGACGGCCTCCTTGATGTCGGCATCCTCCACAGCGTCGGAGCCGATGAGCACGTTCAGCTCTTCGGCCTTGATGCCCTCGCTGAGCTTGCGGTCGTTCTGCTCGGCACCCAGATGGGGCAGCAGGTCGGTGATGCAGAACACGGGGTCATTCTCGTCCTCACCCACTGCAAAGGACACGCTGGAGCCATCGGCACGGGTGAACACGCCGTGGATGGCCAGCGGCATGGTGCCCCACTGGTACTTGCGGATGCCGCCGTAATAGTGGGTCTTGAAGTAGCTGAGGTGGTCTGCTTCGTACAGCGGGTTCGGGCGCAGGTCCAGACGGGGGCTGTCGATGTGGGCGATCACCAGACGGAAGCCCTCCTCAAACGATTTCCGGCCGATGGTAGCGGCCACCACTGCCTTGTGCTCCTGCACAAAGTAGATCTTCTGGCCGGGGGCATAGGTCTTTTTCGGCTCAAACTTTTCGTAACCGGCCTCCAGCAGCAGCTTTTCGCTGGCGGCGGCAGCTTCGCGCTCGGTCTTGGCAGCGTTCAGGAAGGCTTTGTAGCCTTCGGCAAAGGCTGCAGCCTTCTCCTTCACGTCGGCGCTCTTGTCGGCGGCGTACTCCGGCTTGTAAAGCAGCTGTTCGGCAGCCTGCTTTGCGGTAAGTTTCTCGCTCATGTTCCTTATCTCCTCTCAGCTTTCTGCATAGATACGCTGATACCGCGCATAGCAGGAAGTGATCTTTTTTACGTAGTGGTTCATCTGGTTATAGGGAAAGCCCTGCAGCGTTTCGCCGTCTGCGGAGTG
>UMEN01015487.1_pt1 | contig 42710 bp, 43 predicted proteins | sample 1964751 | NCBI WGS metagenome assembly UMEN01 (sample SAMEA4836020, study PRJEB28245) | human gut metagenome | biome: gut microbiome; material: fecal sample | place: Denmark | collected 2008
TGCTCCGCAAATGCGCCCGGAGGACAACAAACTCATATCCGGTAACAAGCAGATAATGCAGCACCTGAATGTAATAATTATCCGGGATCCGGTCCTTCCATTTCTCATATTGCATAGACTGCAGAATGTTGGTGGTCTTAATCTCCAGAATCCCTTTCCGACCATCCTGATCAACCAGCTCCCCATCCAGAGAAGCCTGCATGAACGGATACTCCAGACTCTGCAAGATCCGGTATTCATGATGCGTGACCTGATACTGTGGATAATCCAGGCGGAACAGTTCCCTGATGTACTGCTCCGCCTCTTTTCCATAGATCACGTAAGGCTTTTCCGAAATGTCTGGTGCAATCCTTCTCCCGGTCTTTTCTTCAAACAGTTCAATGTTTGTCTTGTATGGGTTCTTTCCAACTACGGCACTGGCATCACTGCCGCCGATCCCGTTTAACCGCCCCTTCAGCCAGGCTTTTTCATCTTCAAAATCATAGATTTTATAAGGTTCCATCTTTTCCTCACGTTTTTATATGATGATATATGTATGTTCTGTTCCGTCTACATGCTGTTCTGCCGCTTCTACCGCTTCCTCGTAATAGCCAAACAAACCGTAGATCCACCCATCAGAGCACCGAATAATCAATGGTTTCTTCTCCATCATCACGCCCCCTTTAGGTACACATCTTCTTTTAAAGTGGCATATGTTTCAAAAGTATCATCATGGCTTTTCCTGCTATATCCATCGCTTCCTTTGTAACCTCTTCACTTGTTAAAAGTCCAAGTCTTACCGCATGACTAATCAAATCTTTTGCTTGATCTTCGTTGAGTTCGCCTTTCTCCACTATCGTTGTTTTAACGCTCCGGACAGCAATTGATATATCTGTCATCATACCAGGCACTCCCTCTGATGTTTTGATTTCACATACTCCATTTTCAACTTTGATCATTGACTTTCTCCTCCGACTTTCCTATAATTTAATTGGTATTTTTGTTATGTGCGCCACTGGAAGTTGCCGCTTCCGGGCGCATTTCTTTTTCTTCCAATACTACCGTTTTTCTGCCTGCTTCTTTCAGGCTGTCTACATACTGTTCCAAATATGGGATCGCGTTCTGCTTGAAATACTCAGAACTACGGTTGACTTTTTCTGTCGATTTCAGGATCTTAATCCATTCATCCAGCTTCTCTACCTTGATCCGCCTCTTACGCTACTTCTCTTCTGGCATGCTCCCTCGCCTCCCTTATTTTCCTTTTCCGTTCCAGGCTTTCCAGCATCCGGAAATATTCCAGCGCAAATGCTCCGGCAGAAAACGTCGTAAATCCAAGTGCTGCATATAAATAAAACAGCTCATGACTTTTTACCGAACATGCACCAACCATCATTATGATTCCGGTAACGCTTGCAATTACACCGAGCGTTTTTGCAATTTTATAAAACATCTCTCATCCCTCCCTTCTCATCTCTTTAACCGCCTGTCCACTTCTTCAACTGGAATTTTCAGCCAGTCTGCAAGTGCCTGTTTATTAACCTCGTAAGAATACTGCATGTTTCCAGTCTGTTTAGGCGGAATGGCTTCTCCGAACTTCCAATTGCCACGTTTCAGCCGCTCGCAAACCTTTTTTGAAGCGCAGCCGATAACTCTTGCTGCCTGTGCAGCACTTAAAACATCATTCACATTTATCCCTCCTTCTTAAGCATCTATCACCGCAAATATGGAAGAAGTCCCTTTGATTTTTATGGTTATCTCTGTATTGCCATCACCATAATTTATAACCTTGTAATCATCAATTTCTGCTTCTTGCCCTTTTACCCCTAAAAAAGTACGACCCTCGATTTTATGGACGTATATCTTGTCCATTTCTTCCTCTTTCGTCAGACATGCCACCTCCCTTATTGAATCTTTCCTGAATCTCATCTATACTTTTGAATACAGGCACCGCCACGCCAAATATTTATGGAAGGAGATATGCACATGAATTCCAACTGGCACGCACAAATGATGGTTGATGAAATCAACAAACAAAGTGAACGTGATGCTCTTTTAAAAGAAACTCATGATACACTTTTAAAGATGCAGGAAGATTCCAAAAAAGAATCCGCTATAGAATCTAAACGTTTTATAATTCAGACCGTTCTTTCTGTAGCCTCTCTAATTGTTGCTGCAATTGCTGCTGTTGCATCCATAATTGCTTTGCTGTAATAATTATGGATATCTGATTGATAGCCGTTAAAAATGCGGCTATCGATACTGCTACGATCGATACTCCATCAGCCATCTCCTTACCTCACTCCCTATTTTTTATCTGGCATTGTAATGCCTTAAACTTTGGTAATGTGCGCACATCCATTTTTAAGGTTAATTCCGGACTTGATTCCCCTCCCTTATGGACAAGGTTAAATCTGGTGATGCCTTTTAACATCATTCCATCCAAAAACAGGTGACCATCTTTAATCTCTAACTGATTTAAAGCACTGCTCATCTTTCTTTGTCTCACTTTCTCATCGAAATCTCCAATGGAAATAGCACAATCTTTTATACTAACCTCCTTCGTTTGTGGTGCGGCACCGGTGTATTGAATTGTATATTCTTCAACTTCCCTCATACACTTCCCACATATCGGACAATAATTAGCTTCTTCTGGAAGCTCTGTGAAACATATTGGACAAATTCTTTTCATCTCATATCACCTCTCCCCTTCTTCATCTGTTGCAAATATTGAACTTTATTTCCCGATATGATAAAATTCTTTCATAAATTACGAAAGAAGGTTTTATCATGAACAATACTTCTCTAGCCGATTCTTACCTGAAGTTATCTGGTTTAGATTCTGCATTATCCAAATTAGTATCCGAATTTGCCGCTACCCAATTACAAAGCCTCGGCGCAAATTCTCTGAAAAATTCATTGGACATTTTTCAGTCCTCTTTATCTTCTATATCACAGTTGGCTTCTGATATTACATTCACCCCTGAGCTTCAAAAAGCATTAGACTCACTGATTTCGTCCATTGGTTCAACATCTTCTCAATCTTTAGCTTCTGTTATTTCAAGCGCTCTTCTTGATTTTGCAAAGTCTTCTGACGCTTGCTTTTCTGCTTCAGAAGACTTTGTAACATTGAACAAACCTGAAATAAAAGAACTCACTGTTCCTGAAACCATTGCAGTTCCTATTGGAAATAAACGCATCCGAATGTCAACAAATATGCTTATTGCTATTATCGGGAGCATTCTTCTTCCCTTATTTTTTCATTTAACTGATACTATTATCAGTCTCCACCAATCTGCCGCTGAAACAAAGCTCGAACAACAACGCCTTGAAATTGAACAAGAGCGAAATAATCTTATTCGTGAAAGAAACGAACTTTACAAACAATGCTATAATCTTTTTCAATCTTTAGATTCTTCACAGTCTTCGCAATCAGAATCTATCGAATCTTGGAAAGAATCTCTTCCTCCAATTGATTTGTGTCCTGAAGAATTTGATTCAAATCCTGATTCAGCTCGATAGTTTGTCTGTAATAACTCATAACCGAACAATACTGTCTTGTTTGTGTAATAGAGAAAAAAATCACGTTAATCAGCGTCACCGTTATAAGAAGTTGCAAATAGAAAGTCTTTTTCTTAAGGCTTTCTATTTCTTTTTTCATCTGTTCCACTTAATCACCTCTTTCCGTATCGGTTGGACAAAATATAATCGGATCCAGTTCCAAGTGCTTACACAACGCTAAAAATTCATCTACTCGCAAATCTCGATCTCTTTTTTCATTTGCAACACTGTCATATAACGCCATGTAAGGCACTCCTGTTTTCCTTGAAATTTCTGAGAGATTAAATCCTTTTTTTCTGATATACTCAGAAATTTGTTTTGTTGCTCCGTCCATTTTTTCACCTCTTTCTAAGTTTCTTAGAACTTGATTGTATGATATTCTTATTTTCTTAGAATGTCAATACTTTTTTCTGATTTTCTTAGAAATTTTATTGACACGTTAAAACCTCGGTGTTATATTCAAGATACAGAAATAAATAAGAAGCAAATCGGAGGGAAAACTATGAAAAGTTCCATTGGTGAAATATTAAAAAAATGTAGACTTGAATCCGGAAAATCAGTAAAGGATATTTCTGATTTGTTAATTTCTAAAGGTTTTAAAGCATCCGAAAAAACTATTTATAGTTGGGAAAGCGGAAATAGTCAACCAACGCCAGATGCATTACTGATAATGTGCAAAGCTTATGGTATATCTGACGTTTTAAGCACATTCGGATATGCAGAACCTTCTGAACCAACTACCCTCGCCGCCCACTTTGACGGTGAAGAATATACAGAATCCGAAATGGAAGAAATCAAAAATTTTGCTGATTTTGTGAAAAATAGAAGAAAATGATAATGGCATTGGAAACATTGAGGTGCTAACGTGAATAAATTTGAAAAATTAGAAGATGTAGCTTATCAAGATGATGTCGATGTTTTAAATTACCGTTTTGAAAGCAATAACATAAAAGGACTGTATTGTGATGGTGTTATTGCCATCCGAGAAGACATGACCATTCCGGAAAAGACCTGTGCTTTAGCTGAAGAACTCGGACACCACGAAACATCTGTCGGAAATATCCTCGATATGACATCTGCTGTCAACCGAAAGCAGGAACGTCAGGCAAGACTTTGGGCATACAATAAGCAGATCGGTCTGATCGGACTGGTACGAGCCTTTGAGCATGGCTGCCAGAACCGGTTTGAGATTGCAGAATACCTGGAAGTGACAGAAGAATTTCTGGAAGAATGTATTGAGTGTTACCGGAATAAGTACGGGATCTGTAAACGGGTAGATAATTATGTGGTGTATTTTATACCGCAGTTGTCTGTGATGAAATTGGTATAACCGCATATGCGATTATATAGAAACACTTTTTATGAGGAGGAAAATTATGAAAAAGAAACTTGTAGCATTGATTCTGATCGGAAGCATGGCACTGTCATTTACAGCCTGCGGCAATAGCTCCGATTCATCAAAAGAAACAAAGGAAACATCCAAAAAGACAGAGGCGTCTGCTGAAACTCCAAAAGAGGAAGCAAAGGAAGAAGTCAAAGAACCTGTCGTGCTGACCGGAAAATGGGAATATAAAGATGATGACGGTACTTGGATGCAGGCAGATATTACAGAGGATACCATCACAATAAACTGGATTATGGATGAGGGGAATACAACTGCTGTTTACTGGGTTGGAACCTATACTGCTCCTACAGAATATTCTGAAGAATATACTTGGACATCTACCAGAGACAAAGAAGCAACCGATTCCGCTCTTCTTGCTTCTCTGGATGATACAAAAGAGTTTTCTTATTCTGATTCAAGCAAACAGATTACCTATCAGGTAACAGTTTCCGGAATAACAAAAACTATAACTCTTGAGCAGACAGAATAATCTAAATAAAAGAACCGCTCCTGCGCCAACAGGAACGGCTCAAGACTAATGCCCCGAAGGATACACCAGTACGTTCAATAATTAGTGTATCATCTTCGGGCAGCCACCGCAAGCAGAACAACCGTTCTTTGCTGGCTGTATTTTTTATACCCATTTTTAAGGAGATGATATCATGGCACGCAGAAAGAAATATCCAAAACTGCCAAATGGCTACGGATCCATAAAACGATTATCCGGCAAGAACAGAACGAACCCTTATGGAGTTTACCCGCCAACTACAGAATTTACTGAAGACGGGATTCCTGTCCCTGTGAAAGCACTCTGTTACGTGGATGACTGGTACAAAGGATTTACCGTACTTACCTGGTACAGAAATGGAGAATATTACCCCGGAAGAGAGAAAGAGTTGACTGAGTCTGGCAGTTCCAATCTGGACGGACTGATTGCAAAAATATTAGGAAAATATACGCAGTCGCAACGAGAGCTTGCGGATCAGAAAACATTTGAAGATGTATTTAAGGAATTTTATTTATGGAAATTCAAGAAGGAATATACAACAAAGCGAGGAAAGCGTACATCATCCGAACGTAGTTACCGTGCAGCTTTTAAAAATTGTAGCAAATTACATAAAAACCCTTTTCGGGCTTTAACAACGGATGATCTACAAAAAACTATGGATGAGTGTGCAGAAAAAGGATTAAAACATTCTTCATTGGAACTGGTTAAAAATCTGTATACTCAGATGTATAAGTACGCAGATGCAAATGACTTATGTGATAAAAAATATTCTGATTATGTCAAAATTGGAATCCCGGATGACGATGAACATGGAGTCCCGTTCTCTGATGAAGATTTAAAAATATTATGGGCGCACAAGGAGAATGACATTATAAAAGTACTTCTGATAAATTGCTATTCTGGTTTTAGAATTTCGGAATTTATAAATTTGGAGATAAATCTTGAAGAAAGATATTTACGCGGCGGATTAAAAACAGATGCTGGAAGAAACAGATATGTTCCTATTCATTCGGCTATCTTTCCACTGGTGGAATATATGGTAGAGAAATACAGTTGTATTTTATTTTGCTCGGTAGATGATTTCCGTGAAAAAATGTATGAAACGTTAGATATGCTAGGGATCGAAAAGCACACGCCACACGATTGCAGACACACTTTCAATATGCTGTGCGATGAATACAAAGTGAACGAACGGGATAAAAAACTTATGCTTGGTCATGCTTTTTCTGATGTAACAAACAAAGTTTATTTGCATCGAAGTATCAAAAATTTGAACGCAGAGATAGAGAAAATACAGATATCTCACTTCTGTCACTAACGTGTCGCTAACGAATTGCTTTAATTTACTTTTTATTGTAAAAATATGTTTCACTTCAAATGCCCGTAAACGCCCATTTTTCAAGGGTTTACGGGCATTATACTGTAAATATCAATACTTCTTAAAAAAACAAGTTTTTTAAGTTTAGGTTAAATTTTCTTTCTTCTATCATTTTTTCTTTTCCATGATCATAGTTATGTAAAATCGCATTAAAAAAGATTGTGCCTCTCCGGCACGCAGTGCCTTTTGTTTCATAGGAAGTTTCTTCGGAATTTCCTATGAAACAAAAAGAGAGTTACCCTCTTACAAATCTTCAAATTTGCAAAAGAATAACTCTCCTGTTCTATCTATAAATCTATCCAATCCCAAGCACACCATATCCAACTATTCCAAACACCGCCGCAAGAGTGATCACCTTCGGTACTGACCAGTTCTTCTTCAATATCAGATAAAACATCACCACTCCGATCCCGCACCCAAACCAGTCAATCCTCGCATCCGGAAAATAATTTTCCTGCATCAGATCCAGAATCACCGCAAGGATCATTGCGATGCAGATTGGCTTGATCACATTTAACATACAGCTCATAATATCATTGCCACGGAACTTTGCAAAGCACACCGCTACGCCAAGCGTCAGCGTATAAGCTGGCATCAGCACGCCCATAACCGCTGCAATCCCACCCAGAACACCTGCCGTCTGCATCCCGGCAAAAGTCGCACAGTTAATCCCAAGCGGTCCCGGTGTCATTTCTGCGATAGCGATCAAGTTAGTCAGATCCTCCGCCGTCATCCACTGATTGACCTTCATCTCCTGCATAATAACCGGGATCATCGACATTCCGCCAAAGCTGGTAAATCCGATTTTTATAAACGCTGTAAAAAGTCTGAGATAGATCATGCCGTCTGTCCTCCTCTTGTCTTTTTCACCGCTCTTATAGAAAGCGCCAGTATCACTCCCGCTACGATCATCACCACATTACTGATATCCGTAAATACACAGAGCGCCAGTGCTAACGCACAGATCGTGATTGCTGATTTTCTGCGGAACGCTTCTTTCCCCAGTGAAAGTGCCGCACTTTCCATAATCGGAACTACCGCACAGCGGATTCCGCGAAGTGCCGCATAGCACCAGACATTACTTTTCAGCACCTTATAAAATGCAGTAACAAACGACAGGATCAGAACCGCCGGACAGGTCATTCCGAGTACTGCACAGACACCTCCGAACCAGCCACCTACATAATAACCAAACAGCATACTGATATTGGTGATCATAATTCCGGGAACTGACTTTCCAACTGCAACCATATCCAGCAGTTCCTCTTTTGTGATCAGCTTTCGTTTATCTACAAACTCCTGCTCCATCTGCGCCAGAATGCTCCATCCGCCTCCAAATGTAAAACATCCTATCTTAAAGAAAAATGCAAACAGCATCAGTCCATTTTTGATTCTCTCTTTACTCATCTCTTCTTCCTCCTGTTTCTTTACTTTATCATCTCTATTGACATTAGTAAAATATATGTTTTATTATCAAAAATATAGTTTAAACCTATGGAGGATTTTTTATGAACTGGAATCAGCTGCAGTATGTCATCACCATTGCCGAAGAAAAAAGTATCACCAAAGCGGCGCAGAAGCTTTATATTTCCCAGCCTTCCCTTTCCTTAAGCATTCAGGCTCTGGAAAAAGAAACCGGAATCCCTCTTTTTGAACGGAACCGTGGCGAGATGAAGCTTACCTATGCAGGCTCCCTTTTCTATGAATGGGCAATTTCTACCCTCCACTCTCATACCCAGTTGGAATGGAAGCTTGGTGATATCGTTTCCGGCTCCCGGACACTGATCCGGCTGGGTCTCAGTCCCCACCGAAGTGAACGACTTCTGGCACCGGTTCTGGAACGCTTTTATTCCATGTATGAGAACTGTGATATCCAGATCATTGAGCAGCCGACCTATATCCTGCGGCAGATGCTGGAAGAGGACAAGCTGGATCTGATTCTCGATATTTCCAGCCCGGACACTATCAATTATGAGAGTGAGCTTCTGGTAAAGGAAAGTTTTGTCCTGGCAATCCCTGACTCTCTGTGTCCTTTTTCCGATCCATCACAAAAAGAGGAGGACATCTCTGCCACTCCTCAAATTCATTTGCCTGCGTTATCTGCAATTCCATTTATTCTTCTTTCAGAGGATCACGATCTCGGAAAAATCAGCCGCAAGATCTGCGAGACTGCCGCTTTCCATCCGAATATCCGCTGCATCTGTACCAGCAGTAATACTGCCTTTTCTCTTGCAAGACGAGGGATGGGTGCTACGTTTCTTCCGGAAATTTATGCACGAACAACTTCCTTTCCGAATATTCATTTTTTCACCCCGGATCACTTTCATGACACCAGGGACATCTGTGCTGTCTATCGGAAAAATATTTATCATCACGCACAGTTCCAGGCGCTTCTTGCTCTCCTCCGCGAGATCGTCCCGGCAATCTACAGGGCAGCTTAGTCTGCCCTGATCCGTACCTTAATTCTCTTATTTTCTGCCTCTTACTCTACATTTTTCAGTGCCTCATCCATCGGCACATGTTTAATCCTTCGATATTCTATCATTGCCACAACTGCATAGGTTCCGATCCCGATCAGAAACATTTCCACATAGATCTTCGGATCGATCCAAAGAGCGATCCAGCCGGAAATACTCGTCAGCATCATTTCCCGGAACAGCACATTCATAACTGCTTTCTCAATCGGCAGGCTGAGAAGCAGACATATGACCACCACGATCGTCGTCGGCCAGATATAAAGCCTGCTGATCTCTCCATTGGTATATCCCAGGATCTTCGTCATGGAAATAGCCTGTGCATTTTTCTCAATAATGATCTTGGATAACAGATAGATCACGACCATGTAAATTCCAATTGCAAAGGCATTGACCATCCCCATCATATTTCCCATAGATACATCCAGCTGTCTCGAAATCTTTGTCAGTGCTTCCAGATCAAGCACCGAACCGATGTATTTCCCGTCAATATCCTTAATCTTCGAATTGGAAAAATATCCACTGTAATAATCGTTTCCAAGATCAAAGGTATCATTTAACTGTTCCTTTGACATAAAGACGCAGACGCCTCCGCTGTAGTTGTAAATTCCTTTGATTTTAAATGTATATTTTGTTTTTTCGTATTTTTCTTTTAGTGTGATTGAATCCCCAGGCTCCAACAGAAATTTTTCTGCATAAGCACTGGAAATATAAACTCCGTCATCATCGATAAGATCCACATCAACATACTTGCTGTCCGGCTGAATTCCATACAGAATCACTTCATCTGTTTTGTATTTACTTGGCAATGTCTCAAGTGAATACGCACTGAATACTTCTGCATCTTCATTATCCGTTTTCTTCGTTCCATAAGAGAACTGTAAAAGCTCCAGCATACTGTCCAGTTTGTTTCCGCTCATCGCACTTACCGGAACCTCCAGCATATACTGGTATTTTGCAAGCATATTGCTCCGGATATCCTGCTGATAATGCGAAAGTACTGATGGCAGCAAAAGCCCAAAGAACAAAAGCAGATTCGCAAATATAATTCCAATAAAAAGTACGATGTAATTACTCATATTCTGGAAGATCACACGAAGTCGGAACCGATGGAAGATTCCAAGCTTCGGACTTAGCCGGACTGCTCTTTTCCGCCTGCTTCCAGAAAGATCTCTTCTCAGGAATTTCAACGGTGAAAGCCTCAGCTTGTAACGAAGGATTCCATAGTTGACCACCAGCATGATCAGCACCGGAACTACCGTTGTCATCCAGAAAGCATCTGCATTCCATGCTGTCACATAGGTCGGCAGACTATAACTTCCATAATACATCCCCGCACATACCTTTTTCAGTGCTGTATAACCCAGAATATTTCCGATCACCGCACCGATCAGCGTGACGATCACCGGAAGTGCCATGTAATGTCCGATCAGTTCTTTTCTTGTATACCCAGAAGCCCGCAGAGTTCCGATCACGCCTGCTTCTTTCCGGATCGTATTGCTGATCGTTATTCCAAATACAAACGCAATGATCACAATGATCATATAGAGGAGCATTGTGATCATTGCACGGTCACTCCCCATATCATCACCGGTAAATGTAATTGCCTGGTTCAGATACTGTGGCACAAAAGACTCCAGAGTGACTTCTTCCCCTAGTGCTTCCATCAGATCTTCCGACATCTTTTTTTCCTGTTTTTCATTTTTCGGTTCTTTGTCATACACCCAGGAATAACTGTACTGAATCTTATCCTGATTCAGAGATTCAAACTCTTCCGGTGTTACAACCGATACCCCGAATTTGATTGCATCAAACATGCTGTCATTATTGTTCTGGAACAGGCAGCTATAGTCAGACAGTGCCACAAATCCTGTGACTTTCCACTTTTGTGAACCACTTTTCAGTGTATCTCCGACAGAAATCTTATTATTGTCCGCATACATACGGTCAATTGCCATTTCTCCTGCTTTTTCAGGAAGCTTTCCTTCCATCAGGCACACCAGGTTGATCTTTTCCTTGTTTTTGAAAATACGCATGGTACTTCCATTGTCCAGGGCCTCTTCCAGATAAAAGTTTTCATACAGCGTTACACCATTTTTCTCAATGTTCTCCCTCTGCGACTTCGTGATTTTCTTCTTTATCCGGAAATTTCCATCTTCGATTTTGTACTTTTCAAAGCCTTCATTATATGCTTTCAGCATACTTCCATCTGCAACCAGAAAACCAGATACAAATCCGATCGTTGCGATCATAAGAATCAGCACCACCAGATACTTTCCAATCTCACTTTTCAATTCCCGTGGAAGTCTTTTTCTTAAAGGACTCTTCATAACCCGCGTCCTCCTTACCATTCCAGCTCACTTGCTGATAGCTTGTGTTCATTACAATAATTCTTGCGAATCATACCGTCACGCAGCTTTACTACCCGGTCCGCCATATCCTTGATCGCATCATTATGTGTAACCATCACGATCGTATTTCCATATTTCTGGTTAACGGTCTCGATCAGCTTCAGGATTTCCTTAGAAGTATTATAATCCAGCGCACCTGTCGGTTCATCACAGAGCAGAATATCCGGATTTTTCACGATTGCACGCCCGATTGCTGTCCTCTGCTGCTGTCCTCCGGAAAGTTGGTTTGGCAGCTTGTTCTGATGCTCATAAATTCCCAGTGTGTGCATCAGTTCATCCACATCCAGCGGACGGTCACTCAAATAAGCACCAACCTCAATATTTTCCCTGAGGGTCAGGTTCGGAATCAGATTGTACATCTGGAAAATGTAACCCAAATGCTTTCTCCGGTACAGTGACAGCTTCTTCTCTGTCATATCCTCCAGCTGTTCTCCGTCAATCGTAATACTTCCTTCATCTGCCCCATCAATGCCGCCTATAATATTCAGAAGAGTTGATTTTCCGGAACCGGATGGTCCCAGAAGCACACAAAATTCTCCTCTTTCAATTTCCAGATCAAGTCCTTTCAGAACATTTACCCGGCTGTCGCCTGTTCCAAACGATTTTTTGATCCCCTTAATCTCTAAAAACATTCCTCTACTCCTTCCTTTAGTTACTCGCATCGTAGTAATGTTATGTTTCATACACTCATGTTAGATTAGACTTACTTTTTTGTCAATATTTTAATTTTTATTTTTTCAAAAAGATATTGACAAATGGGAGGAAAATTTTTAAAATAATTATCTGTGTAATTTTATACCAAAATCTTTGTGGATTTTTCTGGATATCAAAATAGATGTCTACTTTTCGCCACATAACTTGTTGCAGACAGCGGCAGTTATGTGGCTTTTTATGTATCGGGCTTCTGCCCTTTTTTACAGATTTTGTACCTTATGCTTTATATTTATCAGGAGGAATGTTTATGAACCAGACTTACATGAAAGAAAAACCGATTCTGCCGCTTCTGCTTTCCATGGCTCTGCCAATGGTGATCTCAATGATGGTCAACTCTCTTTATAATATTGTTGACAGCTATTTCGTTGCACGGATCAGTGAAGAAGCAATGACTGCTCTGTCCTTAGTCTACCCGATCCAAAATTTTATCACCTCAGTCGGTGTCGGCTTTGGAATCGGGATCAATGCTGCCATTGCCTTTTTCCTTGGCGCCCAGGATCAGAAAAAAGCGGATACAGCTGCCACACAGGGACTTTTTCTCTCTGTCATCCACGGTATTGTTCTTACCGTAGTCACAATTGCCGTAATGCCGCTGTTTTTACAGATTTTTACAAAAGACGTGACCGTTATTCAGATGGGAAATGCCTACTCCCGGATCGCATTTGGATTTTCCATTGTAATCTCTCTTGAAATTACCTGGGAAAAAATTTTTCAGGCAGTCGGACGGATGCGCGTGTCCATGATCTGCATGATGAGCGGATGTATTTTCAATATCGTACTGGATCCACTTCTGATCTTCGGAATCGGACCGTTCCCGAAAATGGGAATTGAAGGAGCCGCACTTGCAACCGGTCTTGGTCAGGTTGTCACACTGGTACTGTACCTTGCCTTTTATTTTACCAGACCGCTTCCGGTGAAGATTCATAAAAGCTGCCACGTAGATCGTGCCATGGCCGGACGGCTTTACGCGGTTGGAATCCCTGCCACTTTGAATATGGCACTTCCATCCCTGCTTATCACCGCACTGAATGGGATTCTCTCCGCCTACTCCCAGGTTTACGTGGTGGTGCTCGGAATCTATTACAAGCTTCAGACCTTCCTGTATCTTCCGGCAAATGGAATCATCCAGGGAATGCGTCCGCTGATCGGATACAACTACGGTGCCGGTGAGACAAAACGTGTCCACAGACTGTTTGCCGATACCCTTTATCTGAGTCTTGGGATCATGCTCTTTGGTACCGTTTTCTGCCAGCTCTTCCCGGATTCACTGATTGCACTGTTCAGTTCTAATCCGGAAACCATTCATGCAGGAGGAATGGCACTTCGGATTATCAGCCTCGGATTTTTAGTTTCTTCCGTGTCCATCACCAGCTCTGGTGCACTCGAAGGACTTGGAAAGGGAACACCGTCCCTGATCATCTCACTGTGCAGATATACGATCATCATTATTCCGACCGCATTTATCTTAAGCCGGATCTTCGGGGCTTCCGGGATCTGGTACGCATTCGGAATTACCGAATTTGCAACTGCTGTGATCGCCTATATGACTTACCTGCGGGCAACCATAAAAAACTAGACATATCTGCATCAAAAAATTCTACTACTTTTTCGATACAACAAAAAACCGCAAATCCGGATTTGCTCTTTACAATACTGCAAATCTCCGGATTTACGGTTTTTAATTTTCTCTTTATTTTACTTTTCCATCCCAGTCCGACTTTTTATTTGCAGACTATTCTTCTTCGCTGATAATATGTCTCGCAACATAAACACCACTTGCAGATGCATGGGACAGAGAATGTGTAACACCACTTCCGTCACCGATCACATACAGTCCCTTATAGCAGCTTTCCAGATTCTTATCGATCTCTACTTCCATATTGTAGAATTTTACTTCCACACCATAGAGAAGGGTATCGTCATTTGCTGTACCAGGTGCTACCTTATCCAGAGCATAGATCATCTCAATGATTCCATCCATGATTCGCTTTGGAAGAACCAGACTCAGATCACCAGGCGTTGCTGATAAGGTTGGTGTTACCAGACCTTCTTCAATACGCTTTTCTGTACTTCTTCTTCCACGTACCAGATCACCAAAACGCTGTACGATCACACCACCGCCTAGCATATTGGAAAGTCTTGCGATACTTTCACCATATCCGTTACTGTCCTTAAATGGCTCAGAGAAATGCTTTGCAACCAGAAGGGCAAAGTTGGTGTTGTCCGTCTTTTTTTCATTTCCTTCATAGCTGTGTCCGTTTACTGTGATGATACCATTGGTATTTTCATTTACTACAATACCGTTCGGATTCATACAGAAAGTACGCACATTGTCCTCGAATTTTTCTGTACGGTATACAATCTTGCTCTCGTAAAGCTCATCTGTCAGGTGTGCGAAGATCACTGCCGGAAGCTCTACACGGACACCAATATCCACACGGTTTGATTTGGTCGGGATTGCAAGATCCTTGCAGACCTTTTCCATCCATTTGCTTCCGCTTCGTCCGACAGAAACTACACATTTCTTACATTCATAAGCGCCATTTTCACATATAATGCGGTATCCGCCATCAGTGATCTCGATTGTCTCAACCGGTGCATCAAAGAAGAAGTCCATTTTATCCTTCATCTGATCATAAAGATTCTGAAGAACGACGTAATTGATATCTGTTCCCAAATGACGTACAGATGCATCCAGAAGATTCAGCTTGTTCTGAAGACAAAGCTTTTTAAATTTTGTTCCGGCTGTGGAGTACAGTTTTGTCCCTTCTCCACCATTTTCCATATTGATCTCATCGACGTACTTCATCAGCTCAACAGCCTGCTTTTTACCGATATACTCAAATAAAGTTCCGCCGAAATCATTGGTGATATTGTATTTTCCATCTGAAAATGCTCCGGCTCCGCCAAATCCGCACATGATCGAGCAGCGTTTGCAGTTGATACAGCTCTTTACTTTTTCGCCATCAATCGGACATTTTCTCTTTTCCAGCGGATAACCTTCTTCAAATACTGCGATCTTGCAGTCTGGTTTCTTTTTCATCAACTCATAAGCAGCAAAAATTCCGCCTGGTCCGGCACCGATAATAATTACATCATACTTCATCCGTATATCTCTCCTTTTATTTGCATGATAAAATATAATTTTCACTAAATTGCCTGTGTCATAAATATAGACTGTAATATATGTACAATTCTATACTATGTCACATAATAAAACTGCCGCATATCTGTCTGTATCCAGATGATTCTGCACGGCAGTTGTTCTTCTTTTGCACAACCTTTCATATTTTAAGAGAAATCTTTCTTTTCGTCAAGGTGTTTCTTTCTTTTTTGTATGAATTTTGCATGAATTTATTTTGTTTTTTATATAGATTTTGTTATATTTTTCATTATCCAGTTTTTATATTTGCACTGTCAAAAATCTTTCTGTTTCTATATTGCTGTTTCTGCTACCCTTTTCATTTTCTGGCGGATTTACAGCTTCACGATGGTCGGCTCATGTTCCATTGCCGGAATAATCTTCTCCACCAGATCTTTTGTCCGAAGTCTGAGACTCGATGTATTGATGCATGGATGACATCCTATATATTCTCCTGTAAGCACATCTTCATCGATCAGAAGCCGTACCATCCTGTCCTTATCATTCATCAGTCCAAGCACACTTAAAGATCCCGGCGTGATGTCCAGATATTGTTCCATATACTCCGCTTTTGCAAAAGAAAGTCTGGACGAACCGATCTGTGCTGACAGCTCCTTTGTTTTAAACACCTTATCCCCCGGAAGCATCAGTAAATAAAATTGTGTCTCCTGTCGGTTGCATAAAAGCAGATTCTTACAGATTGTCGCCTCCAGCATCCGGTCAATTTCCTCGCATGCTTCCATTGTCATTGCGGCTTCATGGTCGATTCTCTGGTAGGTGACTCCTAGCGAATCCAGGAAATCATATACGCGGATTTCCTTATCCAATCTGCCTTGTGTGTCTGTTGGTCTTCCGTTTACTAATTCCATGTAGTTCTCCTCCGTCCTAGACTTTATTCTTTTTAAACATTTCATTCTCTGCATACTTGTATAGCAAATGTTCATCGCGGTGTAAGATTTTTCCAAACAGCTCTATCTCTCCATCAGAGTATCCTTCTCCCTAACAAGCTAATTATATCATAAGTCCTTTTATATCAAATATTTTTCTATCAGATTCTCTATTATTTTTGAATTCAATACATTTTGTTCTGTCTCAAAAGTTATAATCAACCGATCGCCTGGATATACATGATTTATTTGATACAATTCTATTTTTCGCACAGCTGCTCTTGCATAATCCTGTTTATCCATCATTCCCTCATGTTCCCAGTATATTTCTTGATAAGTCTTTTTTGATAAAAATGTAAAATCTGGATACACTGTACCGTATCCTTTCAGATGAAGTGGTTTTTCATATTTGTAAAGGATGTTTTTTCTATAAAAATAATCTGCTAATATCTTCTCTGACTTTGATCTGACACGTTCTCCCTTCTCAGTAAGAATTAATGGTGTTCCCTCCTTAAACTCTTTCCCCTGATATTCTTCTTCATACCATTTTGTAAGCAGCTGATCCCATGTTGGTTCGATCGGAGTTACCAGTAATTGTCTCGCTTTATTCATAGACGTATAAATTTTTTCAATTTCATCATCCGAATAATTTTTTGTTATTCTCTTTATTTGTTTAAGCCTTGCTTCTCCCTTTTTTACCACTGCCTTATTATAACCTTTTTGCGCCAGGCGCTTTGGCAATTCTTTATTATCTCTTGGAATGTAGACTCCTTTGTTATCATCTATACATTGATAATAGCGCGGCTTATTTTTATCTATTGAAATTCTGAGGTGTCCTTCTGGTACTGTTGTATTCAAATCAGCTTTAGCTTGCGTAACAACTTTCTCCAAATGTTCCTGCATCTGAAGAAGCATGTTTTCTAATTCATACATATATATATACATTTCTCCTTTGCTTTTCTATTTTTCAAATCCTAATCAATTCATTTCGAGAATTTTCTTGATTTGTTTCGAATTTTGAAAATTATAATCAACTCATTCCTATAATCTTCTTGATTTATTTCGAGTTTTGTCAATTACAATCAACTCATTTCTGTAATCTTTTTGATTTTCTTTGAGTTTTTTAGAATACAATCAATTTATTTACATCATCTTCTTGATTTATTTTCATTTTTCCGGTATGCAATCAATCTATTTCTGAAATTATCTTGATTTATTTTCATTTTCAGGAATTATAATCAATCCATTTCTGGAAACTTCTTGATTTATTTTCATTTTTTTTGGAATTATAATCAACCTATTTAATTAGACTGTCTTGATTTGTTTTAGCTTGTAATAATTTGCAATCAATTTACTCTTTGCAAAAATGATTTGATAAAAGATTTTTTGATTTGGTGGATTCAGTGTATCATATATATTCTGAAAAGAACAGTAAAATTTTCATTTTAATCATAATTTAATATTTCTAATCTATAACTAGATAAAATAAGAGAGCGTGTGAAAAAACGAAAGGTTTTTTCACACGCCCTCTTATTATTTATTTCTTGCTATACGCAATATGCTTATTTTGCATTCTTCTGAGCGATTGCAGCCTGAGCAGCAGCCAGACGAGCGATCGGTACACGGAATGGTGAGCAAGATACATAATCAAGACCAATGCTGTTGCAGAATTCTACAGAGCTTGGATCTCCACCATGTTCTCCACAGATACCAACGTGAAGTTTCGGATTAACCGGTTTTCCGAGTTCGATAGCCATCTTCATAAGCTTACCAACACCTGTCTGGTCAAGTTTAGCAAATGGATCGTTCTCGAAGATCTTAGCGTCATAGTAAGCGTCAAGGAACTTACCAGCATCATCACGTGAGAATCCGTATGTCATCTGTGTAAGGTCGTTTGTACCGAAGCAGAAGAAGTCAGCTTCTTTTGCGATGTCATCAGCTGTAAGAGCAGCTCTAGGAATTTCGATCATTGTACCAACTTCGTACTCAAGGTCGCTTCCTGCAGCAGCGATTTCAGCGTCAGCTGTTTCTACTACAAACTTCTTAACATATTTAAGCTCTTTGATATCGCCAACCAGCGGGATCATGATTTCCGGTTTAACATTCCAATCCGGATGAGCTTTCTTAACATTGATAGCAGCACGGATAACTGCGCTTGTCTGCATCTTAGCGATTTCCGGATAAGTTACAGCAAGACGGCATCCACGATGTCCCATCATTGGGTTGAATTCGTGCAGAGAGCTGATGATTGCTTTGATCTGGTCAACAGATTTGCCCTGTGCATCAGCAAGTTTCTTGATATCTTCTTCTTCTGTTGGAACGAATTCATGAAGCGGTGGATCAAGGAAACGGATAGTAACCGGATTTCCTTCCAGTGCTTCATAAAGTTTTTCGAAGTCTCCCTGCTGTTCCGGAAGGATCTTAGCAAGTGCAGCTTCTCTTTCTTCTACTGTTTCAGAGCAGATCATTTCACGGAATGCATCAATTCTGTTGCCTTCGAAGAACATATGCTCTGTACGGCAAAGTCCGATACCTTCAGCACCAAGTTCGCGGGCTTTCTTAGCATCAGCTGGTGTATCAGCATTTGTACGAACTTTCATAGTTCTGTACTTGTCAGCCCATCCCATGATTCTTCCGAATTCACCTGCGATTGTAGCGTCTACAGTCGGGATGATTCCGTCATAAATGTTACCTGTAGATCCATCAAGAGAGATTGCATCTCCTTCATGGTATTCTTTTCCACCAAGTGTGAATTTCTTGTTTTCTTCATCCATGTTGATGTCACCACAACCAGATACACAGCATGTTCCCATACCACGTGCAACAACGGCTGCGTGTGATGTCATACCACCACGAACTGTCAGGATACCCTGAGCAGACTTCATACCTGTGATATCTTCCGGTGATGTTTCAAGACGTACAAGAACAACTTTTTCTCCTCTTGCAGCCCATTCTACAGCATCATCAGCTGTGAAGACGATCTTACCACAAGCAGCTCCTGGAGATGCTCCAAGTGCTTTAGCCATCGGTACAGCAGCTTTCAGTGCAGCTGCATCGAACTGTGGATGAAGCAGTGTATCAAGGTTACGAGGATCGATCATAGCAACTGCTTCTTCTTCGGTTCTCATTCCTTCATCAACGAGATCACAAGCAATCTTAAGAGCAGCCTGAGCTGTTCTCTTACCATTACGTGTCTGAAGCATGTACAGTTTACCATGTTCTACAGTAAACTCCATATCCTGCATATCTCTGTAATGTGTTTCCAGAGTCTTGCATACTTCTTTGAACTGCTTGAATGCTTCTGGGAATTTCTGTTCCATTTCTGAAATGTGCATTGGTGTACGAACACCTGCAACTACGTCTTCTCCCTGAGCATTTGTAAGGAATTCTCCGAACAGTCCGTTATTTCCTGTAGCTGGGTCACGTGTAAATGCAACACCTGTACCACAGTCATCACCCATGTTACCAAATGCCATCATCTGTACGTTAACAGCAGTTCCCCATGAATACGGGATATCGTTATCACGACGGTATACATTTGCTCTCGGGTTGTCCCATGAACGGAATACGGCTTTGATAGCTCCCATTAACTGTTCCTTTGGATCTGTCGGGAATTCAGCACCGATTTTTTCTTTATATTCTGCCTTGAACTGGTTAGCTAATTCGTGAAGATCTTCTGCTGTAAGTTCAACGTCCTGTTTAACGCCTCTTTCAGCTTTCATCTTGTCGATCAGTTCTTCGAAGTATTTTTTACCTACTTCCATAACTACGTCAGAGTACATCTGAATAAATCTTCTGTAGCAGTCCCAAGCCCAACGTGGATTGCCTGATTTTTCAGCAAGTACATTGACAACGTCTTCATTAAGACCAAGGTTCAGGATTGTATCCATCATACCAGGCATAGATGCTCTTGCACCAGAACGAACGGAAACAAGAAGTGGATTCTCTTTATCACCGAATTTCTTTCCTGTGATTCCTTCCATCTTTGTAATAGCTTCCATGATCTGAGCCATGATTTCTTCATTGATCTGTCTTCCGTCCTCATAATACTGAGTACAAGCTTCTGTTGTGATTGTGAAGCCCTGTGGCACTGGAAGACCTAAGTTTGTCATTTCAGCAAGGTTAGCGCCTTTTCCACCAAGCAGGTTTCTCATATCGGCATTACCTTCTGTAAACATGTAAACCCATTTTGTTGCCATTTTACAATTCCTCCTCGTTATTGGTAATTGATATATATAAAACTTGAAAATCACAGTCAGACTGGTAACTGTCTGCTCTTTTCATATCTTATATCGCCCTTAAAAAACGGATTTTACCGCACTAATATTGTAAATGTTTTAACTGTGATAGTCAACCCTTATGCACTTTTTTTCGTACAAAAAAAGTGAATTTATCGAAGAGTTCAATTCCTTCAAGTGATTTCTTCTATAAAAAAAATCTCCGTAATTAAATTTCTTTTATATACTATAAATTTTGTTATTATCAGAAAAAACTCAGGCAAAACCGGACTGTATCCATTGTTTTGCCTGAGTTCTTTTCATCTCTTACATATTCAGAAGGAATGCTCTGTATCCCTTTACTGCTTCATACACATCAGCTTTGCTGCTGACTTCATAAGGTGCATGCATGGAAAGTACAGCAACACCGCTGTCGATCACTTCCATACCATAATTTGCCATAATATATGCGATGGTTCCGCCGCCGCCTACATCGACTTTACCAAGTTCTGCGAACTGGTAAGTAACGCCTGCTTCGTCCATCACCTTGCGCAGTCTTGCAAGATATTCTGCATTTGCATCATTGGATCCGCTCTTTCCGCGGCTTCCTGTAAACTTGTTGAATGCAAGTCCCTTTGTAAAGAAAGCGGCACTTCTCTTTTCAAATGCTTCTGCAAACATCGGATCATAAGCAGCGCTTACGTCAGAAGAAAGCATTCTTGAATTAGCAAGTGCACGGCGTACCTTCAGTTCAGATTCACCTTCTGTAAGTGCAACAAGCTCTGCAACTGTATTTTCAAAGAAACGAGAATGCATTCCTGTTGCTCCGACGCTTCCGATCTCTTCTTTATCTACTAACAGACAGCATCCTGTACGCTTTGCATTTTCCACATCCAGCATAGCGAACAGAGAAGTAAATGCGCAGACTCTGTCATCCTGTCCATAAGAAAGGATCATGCTGCGGTCAAATCCACAATCTCTTGCCTTTCCGGCCGGAACAATTTCCAGCTCAGCCGATGCAAAATCCTCTTCTTCGATTCCATAGTTCTCTTTTAAAATATGAAGTACGTTAGCCTTGATCGTTTCTTTTTCTTCTTCATCAAGTCCCTCCGCTTTATCAAGTGGACTGTTTCCAATCAGAAGATCCAGCTTTTCTCCTTCGATCACTTCACTTGCTTTCTTTGACATCTGGTTTGCTGCAAGATGAACAAGAAGGTCTGTAATAACAAATACCGGATCAGACTCTTTTTCCCCAATGCTGATCTCTTCTACGCTTCCATCTTTTTTCGCAACAACACCATGAAGTGCCATCGGTCCTGTTACCCACTGGTATTTTTTGATTCCACCATAATAATGCGTATCCAGATAAGCCATTCCTTCACTTTCATATAATGGATTCTGTTTCACATCAATACGTGGTGAATCGATATGAGCTCCAAGGATATTCATACCGTTTGAAAGCGGTTCTTCGCCCATACGGAACATGGCAAGCATTTTTTCCATGCATACCGCATATACTTTATCTCCTGCTTTCAGGCTCTTTCCTTCTTTCAGAACATCTTTGATATCCTGATATCCTGCTTCTTTCGCCATCTCAACCGCAAGCTTTACGCATTCACGCTCTGTCTTTCCGGCATCCAGGCAGGCTTTGTACTTTTCATTGATTTCATGAAGTTCTTTTTTGGCAGCTTCATCATAAGAGCTCCAGAGATTCTTTTTTTCTTCCATTTCTATACCTCTCTTCAATTCAGTTGGGATTCCCCACAATACTTTCAGTATAACCCTCTCCCGATAAGAAGTCAATTATTACCCTTTAACTTTACAAGCATTTCCGTCATCGTTTTCTTCAAAACAGGATGCCGTTTATGCGGTGCGATCTCACACATTGGTCCAAGCACAAATTCCCTGTTCTGCATATCGATATGTGGTATACATAAATCATCCTCTTCAATGATCTGATCCCCATAGAAAATGATGTCCAGATCCAGTGTTCTCGGTCCCCATCTGCGGATCCGCTTTCTTCCGGCTTCCTGCTCAATTCGGTGTAACAGCTCCAGAAGCTCATGCGGGGTAAGCAGTGTTTCCATTTTCAGTGCCCCGTTCAGGAATTCATCCTGATCCGTCACGCCATATGGCTCGGTTCCGATCAGTTTCGATACCTTCAGGACTCTGCAAAGTTTTTCATTTTTCAGCTCTTCTACCGCATTCTCAATGTATTTTTTCTTATCACCCATATTCGATCCGAGTGCGATAAACGCTTCATTCCAGCAACGTTCAATCTTCACAGAAACCGTCTCAAGCGGCAGTCCTACCGGTGCCCATGGTTTCTTTACTTCCACCATGACTTTCCGGATCTTCTCATCAAATAATAAGATCTCTTCTGCAAGCTGCTCTGCTACTGCTTCGATCAGCCTGTAATTCTTCTCTTCCATCTTTTCTTTTATCAGATGGGAAATGGTTCCGTAATTCACAGACGCTTCCAAGTCATCCGTTTTTCCCGCCTTGCGTGTATCCACATACAAAATGCAGGAAACCAGAAACTTCTGTCCCAGTCTGTTTTCTTCCGGATACACCCCATGATTTGCAAATATTTCCAGGTTTTCAATTTTTATCTGATCCATCTTTTTCTCCTGCTTACTCTCTTGCCAGAATCACTTCTGTCATCTTGATCGCTCTGCGGTTTTTCTCAGCATCATGAACGCGCACAAATCCATAATGACTCTGTACTGCCATCACGGTTGTGACAAGAGTTCCTTCTTCTCTTTCTGTTACCGGCAGATCCAGTGTCAGACCGATCATGGATTTTCTGGAAGTTCCAAGAAGCATCGGATATCCAAGTCCGTTAAAAAGATCCAGATGCTTCATCACATCCAGGTTCATCTCGTAGGTCTTTCCAAATCCAACCCCCGGATCCAGCATGATCCGGTCATCTTCAATCCCAGCCGCTTTCGCTGTATCTACACACTTCTGCAATTCTGCATACATATCCTTCAGGAAATCCTTGTACACCGCCTCATTTTTATTATGCATCAGACAGCATGCCGCATCATATTTTTTCACAAGACCTGCCATCTTTTCATCGTACTGGAATCCCCAGATATCATTTACCAGATCTGCCCCTGCCTGAAGTGCTGCCTCTGCCACATCACTCTTATAAGTATCAATCGAAACCGGCACATCAAAATTCTTTTTGACAGCCTCGATAACCGGCGCAGTTCTTGTAATTTCTTCTTCTGGCGTAATCTGCTGGTGTCCTGGTCTTGTGGACTCTCCTCCGATATCCAAGATATCGGTTCCGCCTTCTAAAAGCTCTTCTGCATGACGCATTGCCGCTTCATAACCGTTCCACTTTCCCCCGTCCGAAAAAGAATCCGGTGTCACATTCAGTATTCCCATAATATAAGTATGTTTTGCTGTGTCAAATTCTTTATTCCCAATTTTCATTTTGTTTCCTCGTTTTCTACCAGATGATTTTCTGATTCTTCTTTTCTCCGCTCCAGTTACAGTCCTTCTCAGCCGGACACGTATAACACGCACGGGAAATCTTATCTGCATCATAAAGGATTTCTGCAAGCTGCCACTTATCCTGCCCTGCATTTTCTGTCTCTTCTGCATTGCCCCGGTGACTTAAAATTGCAAAAAGAATCCTGTCCGACTCCTCCTTTGTAAATCCAGTCTCTTCCAGAATCCTTTTTGCAATTTCAGCACTCGCTATCTCATGGGGAACTCCCGCCTTATATTGCTGCCATTTCCCGATGTCATGAAGTAATGCCGTCGCATAAATCTCTTCTTTTCCAAAGGCATATCCACGCTCCATCGAAAAAATATACATCAGACGTGCCACGTCCAGAAAATGGTTCATATCATGATGGCAGAATATTCTTTCCTTTTCCGCCTCTTTATTCTTTACCAGTCCTTCTATAAAAAGAGGATGCTCATATATTTTCCAGATTCTCTGCATCCTCCTCTGCTCTTCCAGTTTTCGTTTTATTTTCATCGCACTAACCTATCATACGGAAAAACATGTTCTGCAGCTTTTCATTTTCTTCAAATGCACCTCTTGTAACAACACTGACCGTCTTGCTTCCCGGCTTCTTGATCCCACGCATGGTCATACACATATGCTCTGCCTCAGCAAGTACCATTACTCCCTTTGGATGAAGATTCTCCATCAGGGCATCCGCGATCTGTGCTGTCATCTGCTCCTGCAGCTGAAGTCTTCTGGCAAACACTTCCACAGTCCGTGCAAGCTTGCTAAGTCCCACTACCTTTCCATCCGGAATATAGGCAATATGAACCTTTCCGTAAAATGGCAGCATATGATGTTCACACATGGAATAAAACGTAATATCTTTTTCCACAACCATCTCATTGTTTTCTGCTGTAAATGTCTTTTTCAGGTGTTCCGCTGCATCCTCATTCATTCCGCCACAGATTTCTTCATACATTCTTGCAATCCGGTCCGGTGTCTCAGCCAGTCCTTCCCTATCCGGATCTTCACCGATTCCTTCCAGTAAAAGACGGATTGCCTGTTCTACTTTTTTATGATCTACCATAATGTTCTCTCTTCCTTTTTTCTTTCAAACACGTTTGTTTCCCGTTCAAGTCTTATCACTTCTCCCAGATAAGATAAGGAACCAAACACCAGAACAACATCTTCTTTCCCACATTCTGCTTTTGCTTTTTCAAGCGCATCTGCAATGTTCTCTGCCGGTTCTGACTGTACGTTCTTGGTCTTTAATACTTCACATAATCTCTCTTTTCCCAGATTCCTCTCCCCATTTGGAAGATCGATCGTATACGCCTTTGAAAGATACGGAGCCATGATCTCTGCGATTTGTTCATATTCTTTATCTTTAAAAACCCCCATCACACCGACAATCTTTCTGTCCGTCAGATAGGTTCTCACATTTTCCGCAAGTCTTCTTGCGGCATCCCTGTTATGCGCTCCGTCGGCGATCACGGTCGGTTCTTTTTCAAGTACCTGAAACCGTCCAGGCCATGTCACTTTCACAAATCCCTTTCTTACAGCATCTTCCGGAATCGGAACACCGCTCCTTCTTAACGCATCCACAGCTTCCAATACTGTCGCCGCATTGTCAATCTGATATCTGCCAGCCAGGCGAAGACGGATATCTTTATATTCTCCATAAGAGAAAATCTGTCCATCCATCGTTTCTTCAGAAATCACAGCCTTTTCCGGATGCGAAACCACAAACCGGCATCCACACTCTCCGGCCTTTTTCTGGAGGATATCGGTCACAGACATCTGCTGTGGCGACGTGACAACTGCCAGACATGATGGTTTTATAATTCCGGCTTTATTTTCTGCTATCTCTTCTAATGTGTTTCCCAACACTCCGATATGATCCATACTGATCGATGCAAAAATACTCAAAACAGTTGTATCTATTACATTTGTCGCATCAAGAAGCCCACCCATCCCGGCTTCCAGAACGACATAATCACACTGTTTTTCTCTGAAATAGAGAAATGCGATCGCTGTTTCTATCTCGAAAACAGTTACGGTGAGATCCGTTTTTTCTTCTACTTTTTCTGCTGCCTCTTTCACCTGAGATACAAAAGGGGCGAGCTCGTCCTCCGCCATCCATTGGCCATCAACCTGAAATCGTTCCATATATCCCATCACGGTCGGAGAACAGTATCTTCCGGTTCGGTATCCAGCCTGCTGCAGGATACCGGAGAGTCCGGCGAGAATCGATCCTTTTCCATTAGTCCCGGCTATATGTATAAATTTCAAATCTTTCTGCGGATTTCCAAGCTCACCCAATAAGCTCTTTATACTATCTAAGCCAAGTACACTTCCGTATTTCGATACATGATCCAAATATACCCTTGCTTCTTCGTATAACATGATTTAATTTTCCTTTTTGTACTTTTCAGCATATGCTGATATCTGAATATTTTATCATATTCCCTTACTGCTGTACAGTTCTATTTCTTTTTCTTTGGTACAACGTGGATCGCTCCACCCTCTGCTTCTTCCAGGGCTTCTCCGATTCCTTCATTATACGTCGGATGTGCACGCATTCCCTTCAAAAGCTGTGCAACCGTCATTTTGTTTGCGATCGCAGTTACAAATTCACCGATCATGTCTGTGGCTCTTGCACACATCATCTGTGCTCCGAGAATCACATCTGTCTCTTCATCTGCCACAATCTTGATAAATCCTCTTTCTTCTTTTGTAATAAGCGATTTACCATTGGCACTCATGATAAATTTACCAGTCTTCACTTTGATTCCCTGTTCTTTGGCTGCATCTTCGGTAATACCTGCTGATGCGATTTCCGGATCTGTATAAACACATCCCGGAACCACATCCAGATTCACAGAAGGTTCTTTTCCCGCCAGCTGTTCTGCAACAACGATTCCCTGTGCACTTGCTGCATGGGCAAGCTGTGCACCAAAGATCAGATCACCGATCGCATAGACTCCCGGAATACTGCTTTCGAATTTATCATTTACAAGAACACGTCCTCTTTCCATATCCGGAGCAGCACCTTCTGCAAATAATCCGTCGGTATTCGGGCATCTTCCGACTGCACACAGAACATATTCTGCTTCTACAGTCTGTTCTTTTTCTTTTTCAACGAAGGTACATACACAAGTATCCCCTTCCATATGCACACCCTGTACTGCTGCTGATGTATGGCTTTCTACGCCACGTTTCTTCAGGATCAGTTTCAGGTTTTGTGCGATCTCTTTATCCATATTTGGAACCAGGCGCGGCATTGCTTCAAGAATGGTAACCTTAGATCCAAGTGCGGAATATACGGTTGCAAATTCTACACTGATCACACCACCACCGATGATAACCAGACTCTTTGGAACTTCACTCAGCTTAAAAAGTTCATCACTTGTCAGAACTCTCGGAAGATCCATTCCCCGGATCGGAAGAATCAGTGGTTTGGAACCAGAAACCAAAATGACATTCTCTGCTTCGACAAACTGTTCTTCATTTCCTGTAATCTTAACTTTTTTCCCCTCAAAAAGTGTGCCTTTTCCATAATATCTTGTTACGCCGTTTGCCTGCAGAAGCTGTTCTACTCCCTGAACAAGCTGTCCGGTTGTCTGCTCCTTATATTCCAGTATTTTTTCAAAATCATAAGTAACATCTGATGCTGAAATTCCGAAACGATCCGCTTCTTTGATTTCACGATATAATGTCGATGCATGAATCATTGCTTTTGCCGGAATACATCCCCTGTTCAGGCATGTTCCGCCGACTTCTCTCTCTTCGATCACTGCGGTCTTCATTCCAAGCTTCGCAGATTTGATTGCTGCCACATATCCTCCCGGACCGGCTCCAATTACTACTACATCAAACTTCTCACTCATTTTATTTCATCCTCCTACAGTTCCTCGCCCCGAATCCATTCGATAATGTCTTTCATCATCTCTTCTTCCTGTGGATCATCTGACCAGAAAAGCCCCAATTCCGTACAGATACTTTCCTTTCTGTACTTCAATCCTTTCAGATACTTCGGAAGTGTATGTATGAAATCCGGATTCAGTGCATCCGACCATGCAATTGCATCCTTGATCTTTCCTGATTCTACTGCAAACTGAAGTGTAATTCCTCCCCATCCAAAACGGTGGGAAAGCTCATACTGAAAATCAATTTTTCTGCCATAGAGCCAGTTCCATGAAGAGAAAAATTTCTCTCTTTCTGCAATTACTCCGGTATCAAGGTCTTCTATTTTTTTATCACGTACCTTTAATCCGTATACCTTTTCAAATGACTGTTTAAGTGCCACCTTCAGGTCTTCCATTGTAAGCTCCGGAAGATAATCTCTTAAATTTGTCACTCTGGATTTTACTGAATCAACCCCCTTTGATTTCAGTTTATCCTTTGATACAGTCAGATATCTGGATAAGGTTTCCATATTTACTCCTACCATGATCGTGCCATGATGATAGCAATGCTTTTCCTGCTCATAAAACGCATTTCCCGAGAATTTCTTTCCATCGATCAGGATATCGTTACGCCCGGATTTTTCAGCCTTCAATCCAAGGATCTCCATCGCTCCTATGATTACCTGAAGCTGCCGGTCCAGATCATATTCTTCTTTATTGATCAGAAATGTGAAGTTCATATTTCCCAGATCATGGTACACAGCTCCGCCACCTGACAGGCGTCTGGCAAGATGACCACCTTCTTCTTCAAGCTTTGTTGTTCTACATTCTTTCCAAGCATTTTGATTCCGTCCGATAACAACTGTATTCTGATTCTGCCACAGATAAAGAATACATTCTTTATCCTCGCAGTGGAGAAGCAAATACTCCTCCACTGCAAGATTTCTATATGGACTGAACTGATTGCTTTCAATATAAGTAATCTTTTCAATCATAGTTTTTCCCTCGCTTTAAGCTATAACTTATTAGTCCTGCCATTCGTATCGCAGATATGGATGTCTTGCTGCTCCAACCTCATCCATTCTTGTAACCGGTGTTGTAACAGGCGCCTGATGAAGCTGTTCGGCATCTGTTTCTGCGATTTCATACAGTTTGCGTAATACTTCTACTGCTTCATCCAGAGTTTCTTTGGACTCTGTCTCTGTCGGCTCTACCATCAGTGCTTCCTCAACGATCAGCGGGAAGTACATTGTCGGTGGATGGATACCGTTATCAAGAAGTCCTTTTGCAATATCCATTGCAGAAATTCCTGTTTTCTTTTTCAAATCTGCAAGACTCATTACGAATTCATGCATACATACCTCGTCATACGCCATTGTATAAAGGTCTTTCAGTTTGTTCATCATGTAATTTGCATTCAGAACTGCATTCTGGCTCGCTTCCGGAATACCTTCGCGTCCCAGTGTCTTCACATAAGTAAGTGCTTTTACGATGACTGTAAAGTTTCCATAAAAGCTCTTCATCTCACCGATGCTATGTGGTTCTTTTACAAATTTCAGTTCTTCTTCCCCATCTACTACATAAGACGGAAGGAACGGAACCAGCATGCTCTTGCATCCAACAGGTCCGCTTCCAGGGCCACCGCCACCGTGCGGAGTTGAGAATGTTTTGTGAAGATTCAGATGGATCACATCAAATCCCATATCTCCAGGGCGAACAGTTCCCATAACTGCATTTAAGTTTGCTCCGTCATAGTAGCAAAGTCCGCCACAGTTATGAACGATCTCCGTGATCTTCAGAATATTCTTATCAAAAAGTCCTACCGTATTTGGATTGGTAAGCATAAGTCCTGCTGTATCCTCTCCGCATACTTCCTGTAATTTTTCAAGATCAACACCACCATCCGGTGCAGATTCAATGCTGACTACCTGGAATCCTGCCATTGCCGCACTTGCCGGATTGGTTCCATGTGCAGAATCCGGAACGATAATTTTCTTTCTCTTTTCGTCTCCACGGCTCTTATGATATGCTTTGATCAGAAGAAGTCCTGTAAATTCTCCGTGAGCACCGGCTGCCGGCTGGAATGTCATACGGTCCATACCTGTGATCTCGCAGAGAAGATTTTCAGATTCTTTGATGACTTCCAGGCATCCCTGTACCGTATGTGTCGGCTGCAGTGGATGGATCTCTGTGAATCCAGGAAGTGCTGCCATATCTTCATTGATCTTAGGATTGTATTTCATTGTACAAGATCCGAGTGGATAAAAACCATCATTCACACCATGTGATTTCTTTGCAAGTTCTGTATAATGTCTGCTCAGTTCAATTTCAGAAAGCTCTGGCAGATGAAGTTTTTTCTCTCTTTTATCTTTTTCCTGTGGAAGTGTTACTTCTACATCGCATTCTGGCAGTAAATCGCAACCTCTTCCAGGTCTGCTTTTTTCAAATATTAACATTACTGCACCTCCTTCAGAATCTGAACAACTGCGTCCATCTCTTCTTTGGTATTCACTTCTGTACAGCACCACAGAATTCTGTGTTCGTCAAGCGGAAATCCTCCAAGGATTCCTTTTTCCTCAAGTGCTGCAAGTGCTTTTGCGGCCGGAACATCGGATACAGTTACGAATTCATGGAAAAATTCTCCTTTGTTCTCGGTTTGATATCCAACTTTTGCAAGTTCTGCTGAAAGATAATGTGCTTTTGAAGTTGAAAGTGTTGCTGCTTTCTTAATCCCTTCATTGCCCATTGTTGCCAGATAAACGCCTACTGCAAGTGCGCAGAGTGCCTGGTTTGAGCAGATATTGCTGGATGCTTTTTCACGACGGATATGCTGTTCTCTTGCCTGAAGAGTAAGTACATAACCTTTCTTTCCATTGTGGTCTTCTGTCTGTCCAACGATACGTCCCGGAAGATTTCTCATCATCTTCTGTGTTGTAGCCATAAATCCAAGATATGGTCCGCCGAATGCAATAGAAAGTCCAAGTGGCTGTCCTTCGCCAACTGCCACATCAGCTCCATATTCTGCCGGTGTCTTTACTACACCGAGAGAAATCGGATTGACATTCATCACATATTTCGCACCAGCTCCATGTGTGATCTCACCAATCTCGGCTGCTTCTTCCAGATTACCGTAATAGTTCGGATGTTGGATCAGTACACATGCTGTCTGTGCATCTACATGTTCTTTCAGATATTCCATATCTGTAAGTCCGTCTTTTTCCGGAATTACTTCTATTTCCATTTCATTACCGAAGCAGTATGTTTTGATTGTTTCAAGAACATATGGATTCACGGTAGCTGAAACAAGTGCTTTGCTACGTTTTCTGTCACGGCACATTGCCACACCTTCTGCGGATGCTTCTGCACCATCATATACGCAGGCATTGGAAATATCCATTCCTGTCAGATCACAGATCATGGTCTGATATTCAAAGATCGACTGCAGGATTCCCTGGCTGATCTCTGCCTGATAAGGAGTATATGCAGTTAATAAATTTTCTTTTGAAATCACACTCTTTACTGTTGCCGGAATAAAATGCCGGTAAGCGCCTGCGCCACGGAAAATCGTCTTAAATACCTGATTCTTTGCAGCAATATTTTCCATATCACGACGTACTTCTAATTCTGTTTTTCCTTCCGGAATATTAAGACCGCCCTGGATCTTTACTTCTGCCGGAATGTGTGCGAACAAATCATCAATTGTCTGAAACCCGATTTCTTTCAGCATTTCCTGACGCTGTTCTTTTGTATTCGGTACATAGCTTCCCATAAATGGTCCACCGCCTTTCCCTGATTATTCTTCGCTTGCTGCAAATGCCTCATATTCTTCTGCTGAAAGAAGTTCCTCTGTTCCCGATACATCTTTTACTTTGATGAACCATGCATCATACGGAGCGCCATTGATCTTTTCTGGTGCGTCAAGAAGTTCTTCGTTGATTTCTTCAACTTCTCCTGTTACCGGTGAGTATACATCTGATACCGCTTTTACAGATTCAACATCTCCAAATACTTCTCCGGCTTCTACACTGTCTCCAGCTTCCGGAAGATTTACGAATACGAGATCACCGAGTGCTGACTGTGCATAATCCGTAAGTCCAATTGTCCAGACTCCACCTTCTTCTTTTACCCATTCGTGTGATTTTGTATATTTTAATTCTGCTCTTACTTCCATGATTTTAATCTCCTTTTCTTTTCAACTGCCGATCGCCTTTTCCAAACACTCTCTATCGCTTTTTTCTGCGACCGGACTGTTAATCTATTTTCGTTATTATTTTCTTTTATTTTGCTCTCTTATAGAACGGAAGCTGCACAACTTCTGCTTCCACTCTTCTTCCACGTACATCTGCTTCTACCTTGTCGCCAATTGCTACGCTTCCGGCATCAACAAGTGCCATGGCGATTGGATATCCAAGATAAGGGCAATGCGTTCCGGATGTTGTATGTCCGATCTTCTGATCTCCAGCATACAGATCCTGATGTTCACGGATGATTCCTCTTCCTGTTACTTTAAGACCAATTCTTTCGATCTTTGGTGTTCCTCTGTCTTCTATGGCTTTCTTTCCGATGAATTCGTCTTTCTTCATCTTAACACCGAAGTTCAGACCTGTTTCAAGAGGTGATACTTCATCATCCATCTCATGTCCGTAAAGAGGCATTGCAGCTTCCATGCGAAGTGTATCACGAGCACCAAGTCCACAAGGGATTAGTCCCTCTTCTTTTCCTGCTTCAAGAAGTGTCTCCCACATCTTTTCTGCCAGATCACTTGCCAGGTAGATCTCTACACCATCTTCACCGGTATATCCTGTCTTGGATACGATGCAAGGCATTCCGGCAACTTCTGCGCCAAATACTGCATGATAATATTTCTTTGGAATATTTTCTTCTGTTGTAAGTTTTCTTAAGATTTCCATCGCCTTCGGTCCCTGAAGAGCGATCTGTCCATACTGGTCGGATACATCTGTAAATGTAACCTCTCCTGACTGATGTGCGAGCATCCACTGATAATCCTTATCCTTGTTTGCTGCATTTACTACGATAAAATAGTGATCATCTGATCTTTTGTATACGATCAGGTCATCTACAGTTCCACCGTTCTCGTTACACATCGGACTGTATCTTGCCTGTCCGTCTACCATATTTGTAAAATCGTTTGTAAGGATGTGCTGCAGATTGACAAGAGCATCTTTTCCTTCACAAAGGATTTCGCCCATATGAGATACATCAAAAAGTCCTGCCTGTGTACGTACTGCCATATGCTCTTTGATCACGCCTGTCTCATACTGAACCGGAAGAAGGTATCCGGCAAACGGCACGATCTTTCCACCTGCTTTTACATGAACGTCATAAAGGGGTGTTTTTAATTCCATTATTTTTTCCTCCTGTTATTCATAAAGTGGATATTTATCGCAGATCTTTGTAACTTCGGCACGGATTTCATCTGCTTTGGTATCAAAGTCTGTAATCGTCATCTTGATCAGTTTTGCGATGGTCTTCATATCTTCTTCTTTCAGACCTCTTGTTGTAACAGCCGGTGTTCCGATACGAACTCCACTGGTCACAAACGGGCTTGCAGGATCATTCGGAACTGCATTCTTATTAACTGTGATGTAAACTTCATCCAGTCTGTTCTGAAGTTCTTTTCCTGTGATGTTCATGTTCTGAAGATCTACCAGAATCAGATGGTTGTCTGTTCCACCGCTGACAAGGTTGAATCCTTCTTCAACCATGGCTTCTGCAAGTGCTTTTGCATTCTTGACAACCTGTTCCTGATAGGTTTTGAATTCCGGTTTTAATGCTTCTCCGAAGCATACAGCTTTTGCTGCGATAATGTGCATCAGAGGTCCGCCCTGTGTTCCCGGGAAGATTGCTTTGTTGATCGCTTTTGCATATTCTTCTTTGCACATGATCATTCCACCACGAGGTCCTCTGAGTGTCTTATGTGTTGTTGTTGTAACTACATCAGCATAAGGAACCGGGCTCTGGTGAAGTCCTGCTGCAACAAGACCTGCAATGTGTGCCATATCTACGAAAAGATAAGCTCCAACTTCTTTTGCGATATCTGCAAAAATATCAAAACGGATCTCTCTTGGATAAGCCGAAGCTCCTGCTACGATCATCTTTGGTTTGCATTCACGTGCAAGCTTTCTGATTGCATCGTAATCCAAAACACCGTCATCATTGACATTGTAAGGTACGAAATTGTAAAGGATACCGGAAAGGTTTACCGGTGAACCATGTGTAAGATGTCCGCCGTGTGCCAGGTTCAGTCCCATAACTGTATCACCTGGTTTGATCAGCGCCTGATATACAGCTGTATTCGCATTTGCTCCTGAATGCGGCTGTACACATGCATGGTCACATCCGAATAATTTCTTTGCACGTTCAATTGCAAGATTTTCAAGAATATCTACATCCTCGCATCCGCCATAATAACGTTTTCCCGGATAACCTTCTGCATACTTGTTTGTCGGTACAGTTCCCATCGCAAGCATAACTGCCGGGCTTACGATATTCTCTGATGCGATCAGTTCAAGGTTTCTACGCTGACGGCCAAGTTCTAACTGCAGCGCTTTCCCTACTTCTTCATCACATTCAGTAATGTAATTTGTTACATCTTCAATTCTGTTCATTCTCTTTTACCTCCTTAGAACCAACTACCTGGTCTTTTTTGCTCCCTTTCCGGTGTATTTGATTCAGAATTTTATCGTTTATATCTGTATTTTTCTGAATATTCCCCTTTTTAGGGTACAAAAAAACAGGCAAAAAAGTTTTCGTCATTGAAATCTTTTTTGTCTGCCTCTGTCCGTTCACCTGAAAGATCACCCGAACTTTTGCGCTATATAGTCCAGACTACTTCTTCGGTACAATACATATATATTGTTCTCCAGAGTGTTGTCCAAATATGTTCCTTTTGCCTGAGAGTTTCTGCCTGCCCCTTCGGCTCATGCTATACATTAAATAACGGAGCGCGCCGTCTGTACAACAAGTATCTCACATATTCATCTTCCAACCTTAACGTTAATCTCATTATATAATTGTCGTCACAATTAGTCAAGCGTTAAATAATTTTCTTTATTGTTTATTATTTGTCAGAATATTTAATAGTTTTTCCCTATAGGCATTGTTTTTATTGACTATTTTTTAACTATATCATCGATTTTCTTTGTCTATTTTCACAAATCAAATTTTTCCTCAAAATCCACGCATTCTAGCCAACCTATCACGATTACACTCCCTAGTCTCTGCTGACATAATTTTCGCTTTCAGAGGCTCCTCAGAATGGTTGGCACAACGGAATTTGAACACTTATATTTGTCCCATTTGTCTCACAACCTCCCAAACAAACTTTTTTTGCACAAAAAGATCCGGACTTCCCAAACCTGGGAAATCCGGATCTTTTCAAATCTCTACCACTCAAATTTCTTCTCAAAGTACGCTTTGAGATCTTCAATTTTAATTCTTTCCTGCTGCATTGTATCACGGTCACGAACAGTAACTGCTCCGTCTTCTTCTGAATCGAAGTCATAAGTTACGCAGAACGGTGTTCCGATCTCATCCTGACGACGATATCTCTTACCGATATTTCCTCTGTCATCAAATTCGCAGTTGTAGTATTTGCTAAGCATAGCATAAACCTTCTCAGCGCCCTCATTCAGCTTCTTGGAGAGCGGAAGCACACCGATCTTAACCGGTGCAAGTTCCGGATGGAAATGCATCACAGTACGTGTAGAACCGTCTTCCAGTTCTTCCTCATCATATGCTGCGCAAAGGAACGCAAGTACCACACGGTCAGCACCAAGTGATGGCTCGATAACGTATGGAATGTATTTTTCATTGGTTTCATCATCAAAGTAAGTCAGATCCTGTCCTGATACATTCTGATGCTGTGTCAGGTCATAATCTGTTCTGTCTGCGATTCCCCACAGCTCGCCCCATCCAAATGGGAAGAGGAATTCTACGTCTGTTGTAGCCTTGCTGTAGAAAGAAAGCTCTTCTTTGTCATGATCTCTGTAACGGACTTCCTCATCCTTAAGTCCAAGAGAGAACAGCCAGTCAAGACAGAATTTCTTCCAGTAAGCAAACCATTCAAGATCTGTATCCGGTTTGCAGAAGAATTCAAGTTCCATCTGTTCAAACTCACGGGTACGGAATGTAAAGTTACCTGGTGTAATCTCGTTACGGAATGATTTACCGATCTGACCAATACCAAATGGAAGCTTCTTTCTTGAAGTTCTCTGTACGTTCTTAAAGTTTACGAAGATTCCCTGCGCAGTCTCAGGACGAAGGTAAACAACGTTCTTTGCATCTTCTGTTACACCCTGGAAAGTCTTGAACATCAGGTTAAATTCACGGATCTCTGTGAAATTGTGCTTTCCACAAGTCGGACACGGAACTTCGTGTTCTTTTACAAATCCTTCCATCTCTTCATGTGACCATCCGTCAATGCTGTCCGGAATATCGATTCCATGCTCATGTGCATAATCTTCAATGATCTTATCTGCACGGAAACGTTCGTGACATTCCTTACAGTCCATCAGCGGATCACTGAATCCTCCCAGATGTCCGGAAGCGATCCATGTCTGCGGATTCATCAGGATCGCACAGTCAACACCTACGTTGTACGGATTCTCCTGAATAAATTTCTTCCACCATGCTCTCTTTACGTTGTTCTTAAGTTCAACACCCAGGTTACCATAATCCCATGTATTTGCAAGCCCACCGTAGATTTCAGACCCCGGATATACAAAGCCTCTTGATTTTGCCAAAGCTACAATTTTGTCCATTGTCTTTTCTACCATAACACTAATCCTCGCATTCTTTTTATTTTTCGTTAGAAGAACAACGCCACTTATCGCGATAACATTTATTCCTCTCTGATTCACCTATTATACCTATTGCATATAGGTTTTGCAAGCTTATCCTGCTAATTTTCGCCAAATTTGTCTTTATTTTCTAATCTAATATACAATTTTCCGGTTATTTCAGCCCTGTGAGCTGCTCCAGAATCTCAAGCGACTTGAATCTGTGAGCCACGTATACATCCAGATAACGCCCCATTAGCTTTCCCAGTTCCTTTAAAACTTCATCGCTTAAGGTAAAGGTATAGAGCTTTTCCACCGGTGTCCCGACAATGAACTGCATGGCATAAAGGGTAGACGTATTCAGCCGCATTCCGTCATAGACATTCTGACCGCATTCACTGCAGACCAAACCACCTTCCTTTACACTGAACACACAGGGACGTTCCCTGTTCCCGCATCTGACACACTGAAATACCTGCGGTCCTTCCCCACTGACACTGAGTGCCTTCAGTTCAAATATGTAGCGTACCAGCTCAAATGGAATGATCTTTTTCGTCAGCACGCGCATCGTCTGATAAAGAAGCTTCAGCATTTCCCGCTCGTCATTGGCTTCCCTTGTATAAAAATCTGCAAATTCGAGAAAATAAAATGCATAGTATGCCGCTTCCACATCCGTGCGGAGCTCTGCAAAATAATTTTCGATCTCTGCCGACTGGAGAGTGTTGGAATTTCTTCCTTCATACAGCATGAATTTTCCGAAATTACAAGGTGTACAAGCCCCTGCAAGCGGACTGTTCGGTCGTCTCGCCCCTTTTGCAAACGCTGATATTTTCCCTTTTTCTTTTGTCAGGATCACGACTCTTTTATCATATTCACCAATCGGTGCTACCGACAGAATCATCCCTGTCATTGTTGTTAACTGATTCACTGCATTTGTCCCCGTATTTCTCCGTTTTCGCTTTGCAGACTTCCTTTTCCCGGTAGGAGAGATAATCCTCCACCCGTCCTGTTCTTGCAAACTGATCCCAGTATTCCTGATTCATCCTTCGGTCACCTCATCTTTTTCTTATGCCTTTTAAGATTAGGTTCTCCCATATTTTCAGATGCTATACTGCGTAATATCTGCCAACTGTTTTTCAGAGAAACACCTTGACATTTTTTACTCGTCTTCTCGGTATCCAAAGTTTTTGATCAGGAAATCACTGTCTCTCCAGTCCTTCTTTACTTTTACCCAAAGCTGGAGATTTACCTTACATTCGAGCATCTGCTCGATCTCATATCGCGCTGTACTGCCGATCTTTTTCAGCATGGATCCCTGCTTGCCAATGATGATTCCTTTATGTGAATCACGTTCACAGATGATCGTTGCCTCAATATCCATCACTTTTTTGCGTGCTTTCATCTTCTCGATTGATACCGCAATTCCATGTGGAATCTCCTCATTCAGGCAGTGCAGTGCTTTCTCACGGATCAGCTCTGCCACGATCTGCCTTTCCGGCTGGTCGGTAATGGTATCTTCATCATAAAACTGCGGTCCATACGGAAGATATTTCATGATGACCTTTAAAAGCTCGTCTGTATTTTCACCGGTTCTCGCAGATACCGGAACGATATCTGCAAACTGGTATACTTCATTGTATTTTGCGATACACGGAAGAATATCTTCCTTCTTCACGGTATCTGCCTTGTTGATGACCAGCACGACAGGTGTTGTCACCTTCCCAAGCTGCTGCACAATGTGCTGCTCTCCGGCTCCGATAAAGGTACTTGGCTCAACCAGCCACAGCACCACATCCACTTCATTTAAGGTACGCTCTGCCACATTTACCATGTAGGTGCCAAGCTTGTTCTTTGCCTTGTGGATTCCCGGTGTATCGACAAATACGATCTGTCCTTCCTCGGTCGTAAGCACCGTCTGGATCCGGTTTCTTGTGGTCTGTGGTTTATTCGATGTAATAGCGATCTTCTGACCGATCAGATAGTTCATAAGGGTGGATTTTCCCACATTCGGTCTGCCGATCAACGTTACAAATCCTGATTTAAAATCTGCTCTCATGCATTCTCCTTTTAAAATAAATTCTCAACTGTCACAAATAATTCTTTTTCTTCTTCAATCTTTGCTTCATTTCCGATCACACAGATCTGATCATTTGCAAGCACTGCACGCGCCACACCTGCAAGTGCGCGGATATCCTCCTGGTTTGCTGTAAGGATCTGTTCTCTTTCTTTTCTGATCATCTCTGCACTGACATGATTCATATAAAGGTTCATGGAACGGTCTCCCTTGGTTGCCGGAGTCATCGGCTGATCAATGTTGCTGATCGTTCCGATAATATATTTTGTCATATCGCGTTCGCTGACCGTGAAGTTCTCCAGATATTCCGGAACTCCGTCGTAGATTTCCAGGGTTCTTCCAAGATTCGGGTCACGGTAAGATACAAAATATCCCTCACCAATGCGATTGAAGTTACTCATGCAGCCATACGCACCACCTTTTACGCGGATATTGATCCAGAGGTATTCATAACTCATGATCACTTTCAGGATCTGCAATGCCCCGTTATATTCCTCCCCTGCGTCGATAAAGTTGCCTGCCTTTGCCGCAAACTGTACTTTAGAAGAAGTTTTAAATCCTTCATTCTTCTTTTCACAGTGCAGGATGCATCGGCTCTCTGGCGTTCTCTCCGGATAAAGAGCTTCTTTTAAGCTTCCGATCTCCTCTTCCAAAACGGCAAGTCCCTCTCTTGAGGCTGTGTAACTGATCATCACATTGCCTTTTCTGAAAAGCAATTCCGACAAAGCCTTCAATCCGCTGATGATTTCTTCTTTCTTCTCATCAAAATGTTCTTCCATCTCACGGATATTCTGGTAATATTCTATTCCATTCGTCGTATCTTTGAATTTTGAAATCGGTGACTTATAAGACATTGCCCGGAGTGCTGCTGCGGAATGTCCTGCAGACAGGAAATGATCCTGCAATCTGGTCTTTGTCATAGAAAGAATCTCTTTCAGACGTTTTTCATCATCCAGTTTCGATGCTGTCAGAATCTCTTTCATCATACGGATGGCAAATGGAATCTGTCCATAAAGTGCTTTCCCTTTGATTTCAAAAGTTGCCTTGAATTCTTTTTCTTTTACTTTCGTCACATCCGGGTAAAGCTCCAGTGAAGTTCCGATTCCTCCGGTGTGTCTGTTGATTTCATTAAAAAGTTCTCCATATTCATAATGCTCAGTGTCAATGATTCCGAGAACTGCCTGCAGAAGCCCCACCATCGGAAGATCCTTTTCCGGCACATCCGAAAGGTCAAACATCAGATCCAGATAACCGATCCCGTTCGTCTCAATCTCATGGAATACCATCGGGATATCTGCAATCTTCATCTCTTCATTATAAATCGGTGCGATCTCTCGGGAAATATCCGCTCTTGTCAGCATCGGGATCTTCTCCAAATCCTCCTGACTTGACGGTTCTTCCTGATACTCCTGTAAATGCTTTGTATCTGCAATCAGCTTTTCGATTTCTCCCCTGCTAAGGCTTTCTTTATATACCTGCAGTTTTTCTTTTAACTCCGCATCCAGTCTGGCTGTACGTCCCGGTTCCGGCACGATCGTGACCAGTGCTCCATGCTGGTTATCCAAAAGATATGTCTGAATCAGCTTTTCAAAATACCCGGTATTGATCTGTTCTTTTAAGAACGCAAAGGTGTCCAGTGCCTCCACATGGATAAACGGCTTTGTCTCATCATAAAGCCAGCTGTCAAATATCTGCAGACCGTACATCAGTCCCTTTGGATAGCCTCCGAAGTCTGCTTCACGGTAACGGAATTCATGGTAATTGATTCCCGCTTCCAGTGCCTTTTTGTCCATTCCGTTTTCTACGATAGCCTTCAATGTATCTTCGATCACTTTTACAAATTCTGCTTTCTGCTCTTCATTGGCATTCTTTGCCACAATGGAGAAGATCGGCTGATAGGTGCTGCTGTCATACGACCCGCTGATATCTTTTCCGATTCCTGCTTCCAGAAGTGCTTTTGTAATTGGTGCTCCCGGCGCAGAAAGCAGTGCATAATCCAGGATCTGGAATGCCAGATACAGCTTTTCATCCAGAGAAGTCCCAATGACCTTATTGTAGGAAAGATAGGTGTTATCTTCTGTCGATTCATTACTTGCGATCGAATACGGCTTTGTGATATCATGCATTTGCTCAAACGGCTTCTGCAGATGGATCTCAGAATCTACTTCTTTTCTATCGTAAGCAGACAGATATTCCTGATCCAGCCAATTTAATTTCTCTTCCATATCCATATTTCCATAGAGGTAAATATAGCTGTTGGACGGATGATAATAGGTTCTGTGGAAATTCAGATATTCTTCATAAGTCAGTTCCGGGATCACATCCGGATCTCCGCCGGACTCATTTGCATAGGTCGTATCCGGGAAAAGAGAATTCAGGATCATACGGTCCAGAACACCATCCGGTGAAGAAAAAGCTCCCTTCATCTCATTATAAACAACTCCGTTATAAGAAAGCTCCCCATCTGCTTCCTCCAGGTGATAATTCCAGCCCTCCTGCCGGAAGATCTCTTCGTGTTTATAAATATTTGGATGCAGAACTGCGTCCATATACACGTCCATCAGATTCTGAAAATCCTTTTCATTACAGCTTGCAACCGGATATACTGTCTTGTCCGGATAAGTCATCGCATTCAAAAAGGTGTTCAAAGATCCTTTTACCAGTTCCACAAACGGATCCTTGGTCGGAAACTTTTCCGAGCCACACAGAACAGTATGTTCCATGATATGTGGCACTCCGGTACTGTTCGTTGTCGGTGTGCGGAATCCGATATTAAATACTTTATTTTCATCATCATTGGAGATCAGAAGCACCCTCGCACCGCTCTTTTTATGTCTTAAAAGCGCTCCTTCCGATTTCAGATCCGGAAGAGGTCTGTGCTCAATGATCTCATATGCTGTAAGCTTTGTTAAATCCATATATGATTTCCTCCAAGTTCTGTAGTTAGTCTCATAAATAACATTGTACACATTTCTTTGATTTGATACAAGGTCTTGGTGGGAATTGTTTTTTATAATCCGCTGTACCTCCCCAGTTCTTTATGACTTTTCCGCCAACTATGAGAAACACGCTCCGCGTGTTTCTCAAGTTATCGCGGCAGTCGCCAAGGTCTCGTGCAAGCACGGGCTTTGACTCGTTGCTCGCGTAAATAAAATAAGGAACAGCTACGAAAGCCATTCCTCATTTTCTCTATTCTGCTTCTTTCTTCTGTAAAAAAACAGCTGTCTGCTTTTTCTGTAAAAATTTCATGAATGTCACAAATACAAGCATCATGATGATTCCTGCCGGAAGTGCGATCCATGCACTCTGTACAAATCCGGCAATAATATAATTGATAAACGAGATCACTGCGCAGCCTGCCGCATATGGGAGCTGTGTATTGACATGATTAATATGATTGCACTGTGCACCGGCAGATGCCATGATCGTTGTATCCGAAATAGGTGAACAGTGGTCACCACAAACTGCTCCAGCCATACATGCGGAGATGGCAATGATCATCATCGTCTCATTCTTTCCTTCAAATGCATGTACCACGATCGGGATCAGGATTCCGAATGTTCCCCAGCTTGTACCGGTTGCAAATGCAAGGAAGCATCCCACAAGGAAGATGATTGCCGGAAGAAGATTTACCATACCTTCCGCACTTCCGGCTACAATACCTGCTACATATTCCGCCGCTCCAAGACTGTCTGTCATAGATTTCAGTGTCCATGCAAAAACAAGAATCAGGATTGCCGGAACCATCGCCTTAAATCCATCCGGGAGACATGCCATACATTCATCGAATTTCAGCACACGTCTTA
>UMEN01005521.1_pt1 | contig 38857 bp, 30 predicted proteins | sample 1964751 | NCBI WGS metagenome assembly UMEN01 (sample SAMEA4836020, study PRJEB28245) | human gut metagenome | biome: gut microbiome; material: fecal sample | place: Denmark | collected 2008
CTGCCATCTTGTGCATGTCTTCTTTCTTCTTTACAGATGCGCCAGTGTTGTTAGCCGCATCAAGAATTTCATTTGCAAGTCTTTCTTCCATTGTCTTCTCGCCTCTGTTACGAGAGTACAGTGTAAGCCAGCGAAGTGCAAGAGCCTGTCTTCTGTCTGCTCTTACCTCGATCGGTACCTGATAAGTAGCTCCACCGATACGTCTTGCCTTTACTTCAAGTACAGGCATGATGTTGTTCATTGCTTCTTCAAATACTTCGATAGCTGGTTTTTCAGCTTTCTCTGCGACTTTGTCAAATGCTCCGTATACAATTTTCTGAGCTACACCTTTCTTACCGTCAAGCATGATGTTGTTGATAAGCTTTGTAACTACCTTGTTGTTGTATAACGGATCCGCTAATACGTCTCTTTTCTGAGTATGTCCTTTACGTGCCACGGTTCTTCCCTCCTTATACATATTGGCAAAGCTTTGCTTTGCGTGAATAATTCATCGGTACTCACATGTGTCTTTCTATGTGTATCGTTGGCGGGACAATCTCCGATGCCTGCCACGTGGCAGGCGATATCTGAATTAAACCCGCAACCAACTATTCTCATAGTTCTGTTTGTGATACGATTTAGTTTCGTTTTACACTAAAATCAAGTGCTTATTTCTTTGCGTCTTTTGGTCTCTTTGCTCCGTATTTAGAACGAGCCTGACGTCTCTTTGCAACACCTGCTGTATCAAGTGTTCCACGAACGATATGGTATCTTGTACCCGGAAGGTCCTTTACTCTTCCTCCACGGATAAGAACAACGCTATGTTCCTGAAGGTTGTGACCTTCTCCTGGGATGTAGCTTGTTACTTCGATTCCGTTTGAAAGACGTACTCTGGCGATCTTTCTAAGAGCTGAGTTCGGTTTCTTCGGTGTAGCTGTCTTAACTGCTGTACACACACCTCTCTTCTGTGGTGCAGATGTGTCTGTAGCTCTTTTCTTCAAAGAATTGTATCCTTTCTGGAGAGCCGGTGCAGTAGATTTCTTTACAGCTGTCTGACGACCTTTTCTTACTAACTGGTTAAATGTTGGCATCTCTTTCACCTCCTATGAAGTAATAATTGGTTACGATTTTAAACAAGTTCTGTTTAAAATGCGCAGAAAAACAGTGCATCGTTTTTCGCACGCTTATTTATTGTAGTATATTGCAAAAAAAAAGTCAAGGTATTCTGAAAAATATTTTCCAAATCATACCTTGACTTTTTCTTCATTTTTATTCTGTACTTACGGATCCTTCGATTATTTCTCCGTCTTTTACTTTTTTGATCAATCCAATGATCTCAGCCACTGAATTTTCATCCGGATACGTTACATAAAGCTCTTCATCTCCTGAAGAATAGCAGATATCTGTTCCCCCGGTTCCATCCGCTGCCACGGAATAAATATTCCATTTTGCATTGGTTCTGAGCTGAGTCTTGATCAGCGACTGGATCTGGCTGGAAGTAAAGTTCGTATCCACACCATCGCTGACGCTTTCAATAATATCGCTTGCCCCACGGAGCATTGCCGGTGACATCATCTTTTTAATGATTGCAGTGATAACTGCCTGCTGATGGACTCCTCTTCCGTTGTCCCCGTCTGGCAGTGCCTGACGTTCACGGCAAAAAGCAAGTGCACTAATACCATCAAAATGATTCATTCCTTCATTTACATGAATCTCTGCACCCGACTCCCATCCTGTATCAAATTCGAGATCTGATTCAACATCCAGTCCGCCAAGTGCATCAACCACACTGGTCATAGATGTAAAATTAACTCTTCCGAAAAATTCGATATCTGTATCATAAAGTTCTTCCAGCGTCTGCATAGACACATCCACACCATAGATTCCTGCATGTGTCAGTTTGTCGTCCTGTCCTCCGGATACTCCCGGGATTGGTACATAATAATCTCTAGGGGTCGTAATCAGTAATACCTGATGGCTCGTCGGATTGACAACCGCTACGATATTGACATCGCTTCGTCCCTGTTCTGTGATATCACCATTTGTATCAATACCACTCAAATAAACCGCAAATGGCTTTGTAACGCTTTCATCAGATGTATCGCTTTCAATTTCAACAACAATATTGTGCTTATAAATAACCTTTGTATCCTTTGTAAAGGTTGAATACTGTTCCTTGATAATATTACTGTAAGCTGAGTTGTAGATAATCGCATCTACTTCTCCGTCATATAATGCCTGTGCTTCTTCTCCCAGATTACTGTATTCCTGAAGAGTAATGTTCTGTCCCAGTTCCTTTTCAATCTGTTTGACTGCCGACTTCGTCTGGTCTCCACCAGTCGCATACTGAACACCAAATGTATATCCGGCTGCTGCTGATAAAGTATCTGCATTATCATCCGCCTTTACCGCAACTACCATGGAACTTGTTTTCTTATTGCTTCCGGTAATCTTCTGGAATGCATTATTTACTTTTCCTATATAGAAAGAACCCACTCCCAGAATGATGCAGATCAGTATACAGAATATCTTTCCGCCAATTCCTTTTCCTTTTGCCGCTATCTGTGTCAGCAAGGTAATTCCAAGCAGGATCAGCAGTACTCCGATCAGTACCAGGAAATAAGTAGAAGTAAGTACATTGAACAGCATCACATTCACTGCAAGTACTACAGACAGAATAAACTGGATAATTACAAGTATAATTCCAATCGTTCTGCTTACCCGATTTTTCTTTCTTCCTCTACGCCGTTTATTTTTACGATTCTTATTATTCTCCGGGTCAGACATCTTTCTTATATTCTGATAGTCTTCTTCCGGTCTTCTTTTCTTCTTATCATTCAAAGATGATTTCTTTTTCGGTCGTTCTCGGTAGTAATCTTCCTCATCATCATAATATCGGGCAGATCTTCGGTCTTCTTCATAAGCATACCGGTTCTTCCCCTTAGCCCGTCTGCTTACTTCTCTGCTGTTATTGATACTTCGCATATTTCTATTAGAAGTTCCATCAGACGATCTTCTCCTTGCTGATTTTCTCTGTTCCATATACACTCACTTTCATTTGTTACATAACTATTACACGATATGACACTTTAATTACAATTACATCTCTATATAATATCGTTTTTACCTTATATTGTCAATATTTTCGTGTCAATCCGTATTTTGTGATTCTGCACAATTCTTCTGGAAATTTTTTAATCTGCCAAGGCATATAGTGTTTTTTCACAGAAAGTTCCATCGGAATTTCTCATAAAACAAAAAGAAAACGAAGAACTCTTCTTAAGTCCTTCGCCTTCTTTATTATATTACTACTTTTTATTTATCTTCTACAAGATGGCATGCCACCTTATGTCCAGGAGCAATCTCTTTCATCTGCGGCATTTCCTTAAAGCAACGTTCTGTCGCATGCTGACATCTCTCAGCGAAACGACAGCAGTTCTTCGGATTGATCGGGCTTGGGATCTCACCCTTGATCGGAATACGCTGGTTCGCTTTTGCTTTATTCGGATCTGCTTCCGGGATTGCAGAAAGCAGTGCCTGTGTATATGGATGCATCGGATGAGCATAAAGTTCATCTGTCTCAGCAGTCTCGACCATTGTTCCGAGGTACATAACAACTACACGGTCAGAAATATATTTTACGACACTAAGGTCATGCGCGATAAACAGGTAAGTCAGTCCTCTTTCTTCCTGCAGTTCTTTCAGCATATTGATAACCTGTGCCTGGATAGACACATCAAGAGCTGAAATCGGCTCATCACAGATGATGAATTCCGGATCAACAGAAAGAGCACGTGCGATACCGATACGCTGTCTCTGTCCACCTGAGAATTCGTGTGGGAAACGTGACATATGATCTTTATTAAGACCAACTGTAGCAAGCAGCTGCTCTACTTTTGCATCTGCATCCTTTGTTGACATTCCATGCTGTTTCAGACCTTCTCCAACGATATCCTTAACAGTCATACGTGGGTTCAGTGATGAATACGGGTTCTGGAAAATCATCTGTACCTTCTTACAGAATTCTTTCTGCTCTGCATGATTGTATTTGAAAATATCTTTTCCATCATAATATACATTTCCCGAAGTCGGATTGTATAACTTGATCATGGTACGTCCTGTTGTAGATTTACCACAGCCGGACTCACCTACCAGGCTGACTGTCTCACCTTTATAAATATCAAATGTAAGATCATCAACCGCTTTTAAGGTTTCTTTACGGCTGATTTCAAAATATTTACATAAGTTTTTCACCTGTACGAGAGGTTGTTTTTTTTCTGTATTTTCCATTTTACACCTCTCCTTTCTCAGTTACTTTTCTTCTCATGTCTGTATCCGGTGCATATTCATGCTGCAGCCAGCAACAGGTTTCATGTTCTTTTGAAAGCTCATAAGTCTGTGGCGGCATATCTTTACAGATTTCCATGCAGTATTCACATCTTGCTGCGAACGGACATCCTTTCGGAGGTGCAAACAGATCCGGAGGTGTTCCTTCGATTGGCTGCAATTTGTGGCCTTTTGCTGTATCCAGTTTGGCAATTGAATGCATAAGTCCTTTTGTGTAAGGATGTGCTGTATCATAGAAAATCTCATCTACAGATCCACGTTCTACGATCTTTCCTCCATACATAACCAGTACACGGTCGCAAAGCTTTGCGATAACACCAAGATCATGTGTGATCAGGATAATAGATGTCCCAAGTGTTTTCTGAAGATTTTTCAGTACATCAAGAATCTGTGCTTCAATTGTAACATCCAAAGAAGTAGTCGGCTCATCGGCAATAACGATGCTCGGGCTTCCTACCAGAGCGATCGCGATCATAACACGCTGTTTCATACCACCTGAAAGTTCATGTGGATACTGTTTGTAACGGCGTTCTCCATCAGAGATACCTACCATTTTAAGGATTTCAAGTGCTTTTGCTTTTTTCTCAGCCGCACTCATACCTTTTCTTCCGACGAATACTTCTTCAATCTGTTTTCCGATACGCATTGTCGGGTTCAATGAGGTCATAGGATCCTGAAAAATATAACTGATCTCTTTTCCACGGAACTGACGAAGTTCTTTTTTGTTCATTTTCAGAACATCTTTTCCTTTATAAAGAATCTCTCCGCCTTCAAAGAATCCAGGCGGTTCCGGATTCAGTCTCATCAGACACTGAGAGGTAACACTCTTTCCACATCCGGATTCTCCAACTATACCAAGAATTTCTCCCGGACGGACTTCAAAGCTGACATCACGAACAGCTTTTACAACTCCACCGTATGTACGGAAAGAGAATTGCAGATTTTTTACTTCCAATAAATTTTCCATCTTCTATACTCCTTCCTACTCGGTTCCTCTAAGTTTCGGGTCAAATGCATCACGAAGTCCATCACCAAGAAGATTCAGCGCAAGCATTGTTGTACAAATCAGGAATGCCGGTACAAATACCTGGTACGGATGAATTCTCAGCTGTGCGATTCCGTCTTTTGCAAGTACACCCCAGCTGCAGTTCGGTGGTTTGATACCCAGACCGATATAGCTCAGGAATGCCTCCTGGAAAATAGCTCCCGGAATAGCCATTGTCAGGTTTGTAATGATAAGTCCCATGATATTCGGTAAAATATGTTTTACAATGATTACGATATCCGGCACACCAAGGATCTTGGCTGCAGATACGAAATCAGATTCTCTCAGTTTTAATACTTCACCACGAACGAAACGACATCCACCGATCCATCCGACGCAACACATAGCAAGAATCAAACAGTGTACACCGTTACCAACAACTACCATAAGAAGAATGGTAACGATCAGACTTGGGATTCCGTATAATACGTCAACGACACGCTGGATAACCATATCGATCTTGCCACCGTAGAATCCTGAGATACCACCCATGATAGATCCAACGATTGCATTGATGATGCTGGCTGCAAAACCAATTGTCAGAGATACTCTCGCACCAGACCATGCACGAACCCAGAGATCACGTCCAAGAGAGTCTGTTCCAAACCAATGTGCTTTTGAAAAGCTCTGGTTCATCTCTGCCACACTCTGTGTTGCAATGTCATATTTGCTGAACATTGGAACAAAGATCGCCATAAGTACATAAAGTCCAATCAGGCACAATGAGAAGAATGCAATCTTATTCTTGCGGATTCGTCTCCATGCATCCTGCCAGTAACCAATATTCGGACGGGAAATAGACTCCATTGTCTTTGTATTTTTTCCTACAACTTTAAACTGTTCTTTTGTAATTTCTGCCATTTCTCGTCACCTACCTTTTTTTACCACTCAGACGGATTCTCGGATCTACAATACCGTATAAGATATCTACAATCAGGATTGATACGATCAGGAATGCTCCGTAGAAGATCGTCATACCAAGAACCAGTGTATAATCTGCCATGTTAATACTGTCTACATAATGTTTTCCCATTCCAGGGATTGCGAAAAGGGCTTCGATTACGAATGTTCCTGTTAATACAGATGCAACTGTCGGTCCCATAATGGTAATGATCGGTGTGATCGCATTACGGATCTGATGTTTAACTGTAATTCGGAAATCCGATAAACCTTTCGCACGTGCTGTCTTTGTATAATCTGAAGATACAACTTCCAGCATACTGGAACGCATCAGACGGGAAATGGATGCCAGTGTATAGAATCCAACCGCGATTGACGGTAAAATTGTGTGCTTAAAGCTTGTGTACTGCGCAACCGGAAGAATCTGCCATTTGATTCCGAAGAAATACTGAAGTACAGATCCCATGATGAAGTCAGGAATCGATGTACCAATGATCGCAATCAAAATACAGACGAAGTCCAGTTTCTTTCCTCGATTCAGTGCTGCTACAATTCCAAGGATCAGTCCGAAGAACAGTGCAAAGCACAGTGAACGGATTCCCAGGTCTGCTGAGTATGGGAATGAGTCAGCAATAATACGGTTAACTGTCTGACTTTCATACTTCATAGAATACCCCAGATCACCATGAAGCACATTCTTCATATAAGTTATATACTGCTCTGCAAGCGGTTTATCCAAACCATAGTAAGCTTCCAGATTCGCTTTGATCTCCGGTGTCATCTTGTCACTTGAGAACGGATCTCCCGGCATCAGACGAACCAGGACGAATACAACACTTGTAAGTACCAAAAGTGTTACGATGGCTAATGCAACTCGTTTAGCTATATATTTTGCCATTCTTTTGTCTCCCTTCATTTTTCTTTATTTGATAGCTTTGATTATTTCACATACTTCCTATTGGCTGATACATACCAAATCTACCCCTCGAAATAATCAAAACCCTCAAATAAGCAGCCGGTGCGGACCAGTAAGTCCGCGCCGACCGCAAGGTATGTTACCATCCAACTGTATTATTCGCTGATGTCTGCATATACCAGATCGAAATCATATCCGACAAAGTATACATTGAAGTTAGAAATCTTCGGATTGATCAGATACTGGTCTCTACGTAACTGAAGCGGTACAAGAGCGGAATCTTCTTCAAGGAAGATCTTTTCTGCCTGGAACAGCATATCCTGTCTTGTCTTAGCATCTGTCTCTGTCTGAGAATCTTTAAGAAGCTTGTCGTATTCAGCGTTCGCATATCCAGAGTGGTTATACTGACTATCGCTGATCCACAGTTCCAGATAAGAGTATGCGTCAGAGTAGTCCGGAACCCATCCTGTTACTACCATATCGTAATCTTTCTTAGTTTCCAGCTCCAGTCTCTGTTTGTAAGTTACCTGGTTGATTTCTACTGTAATACCAAGGTTCTTCTGATACTGTTCCTGAAGAACTTCAGCCTGCTTCTTAGCACCATCTGTATCAGTTGTAAGAAGAGTAATCTTGATGTCTGCCGGATTAGAAACGCCCATTTCTTTCATTGCTGCATCCAGATATTCTTTTGCTTTATCATTATCATTTTCTGCCGGGAATGGTGTATATGGATAAGCTTCTCCGTATGTCTGGTCATCTGCCGCCTGCACGTTTGGAAGTACAAGTCTCTGTGCAACGTCATATACGTCATTGTTAACCAGCTTGTTGTATTCTGTTCTGTTGATTGCATAGTTCAAAGCAAATCTCAAGTTCTTGTTAGCAAGCGGTCTGTCTTCTGACATGTTGAGCATGATGTAATCATCTGCACCTGTATAGTAGAATTCAGTATTTTCTGTATACTGATCTGTCATTTCAGTAGGTACAATTGTGATATCAACTTCGCCCTGTTCCCACATAGCAACCGCTGTCTTAGCATCTGCAACTGTCTTTACGCAGATTTCATCAAGCTTGATGCTGTCTGCATCCCAGTAATTTTCATTCTTAGAAAGGATCATTTCATCGCCGTGTTTCCACTCTGTCATCTTGAACGGTCCGTTATAAACAGATTTTTCCGGATCAGCTGCATATTCTTTTCCGTATTTTTCTACATAATCTTTTCTTGTAGGACCGAATGTTGCCATAGCAGCCATACTAAGGAAGTATGTAGCCGGATGTGCAAGTTCGATAACAACTGTCTTGTCATCTGGTGCAGATACGCCAAGTTCATCGACAGGTACAGAACCTTTATTTACTTCTGCACCGTTTTTGAGGATATATCCGATGAATGCGTAATCGCTTGCCATTTCTGGATCCATAAGTCTCTGGATACCATAAACATAATCGCCTGCTTTTACATCTTCTCCGTCAGACCATTTCAGTCCATCACGAAGGTGGAATGTATAAGTAAGTCCATCATCTGAAATATCCCAGCTTTCAGCTGCATCTGGTTTGACTTCGCCTTCCACGTTACGTGTCAGCATCGCATAGGTGCAGATTTCTGCTGTTGCACATGAGATAGAGTTACTGTTCTGTGGATCCATAGAAGGAAGGTCTTCACGAAGTGTGTAAGTAATTCTCTTCTTTCCTGATGAAGCACTGCTGTCATCTTTCTTGGAATCTTTGGATCCCGGTGTACCACAGCCAGCAAACATTGTTACTGTCATTGCTGTAGCAAGTAAAGCTGCTAATAATTTCTTTTTCATAAATGTTGTCCTCCTTTTTCATTTATAATTCTATTAGCTCATGTGTAGCACTGATCAGGTTTTCATATCCGTCTTTTGTGATGATGCCCTGATCCTCAAGTCTGACACCACCCCAACCCGGAATATAAAGTCCTGGTTCTACTGTCATTATGCTGTTCTCCTGTAAGATATTCTCACAGTTCAGTCCGATATTCGGAAGTTCATGGACGAACAGCCCAACTCCATGACCGATTCCTGTATAATTATACGGAAGGTATTCTGTATCTTTGATTGCTTCAAGCGAAGCTTCATAGCAGGAAGTTCCTGTCACACCGGCTCTTACAGATGCTTCTGTATCTTCTGTCATACGACGGCAGAGATCATAAACTTCTCTCTGTTTGGCGTCTGCCTTGCCGACAACTACTGTTCTTGTCATATCTGAAAGATAACCTTTGTACTGGCATCCATAATCCATCAATACGAAATCTCCGTATTCGATTGGCTTACTGTCCGGAATCCCGTGAAGCAGAGAGCTCTTTGCTCCTGAAATAACGATTCCACCGTACGGTTTGGTATCTGCACCTTCCATTACCATGTAATGTGCAAGTCTGGATGCGATTTCTTTTTCTGTCACACCCGGACGGATGTCTTTTATAATTTTTTCAAATGCTCTGGATGCGATATCGCAGGCAACGGTAAGGTTCTTGATCTCTTCCGGCGTCTTGATCGCGCGGAAGCCTTCGATTACGTTCAGCGTCGGAACCATCTCAGCACTGAGTTCAGCCTGCATAGAGTTCCATTTTTCAAATGTCAGATGATCCTGTTCAAATCCAATTGTTTTAACTCCATCTTTGTCTGCGCAATATGCAACAGCTTTCCCCATGCTGTAGCCAAAATTGATTCGCCAGTTTACAAGTTCGTAATCCGGACATTCATAAGATGCCTGCTCTGTGTATCTTGCATCAGTGATAAAATACTGATTCGCCTTTGTGATAAAAAGGAATGAGTCTTCCCCCGTAAATCCGCTGATACAACGTACATTCGCCGGCTTTGCAATATAAAACGCATCCAGTCTTTCTTTTTCCATGTACTCTCGCAATTGAGTTAATCTGTCCATTTTTGTTCTCCTCTCATGTACTTTTGTTCTTCTGATACGGTATATTTACCAGATATGTCCGTCCCTCTGCGACAATGTAATACTTTACTAGACCGCAGTCTAGTAGTGTAAACAAAAGAACGCCATGATTTGCATCATGACGTCCTTGTCTTCTTTCAAAGGTCATAGTTTCACGCTATGACGTCTATGTTTAATTATTAGATTGTCCGTATTGTATGTATAAAATCAGTCTTTATACACTTTCGTAAATAACACTGTCTTCAGAGTTGCGTGAATTTCGAAGAAACCCCGTTTTAACAGTTCAATTTTGTAAATTCACTTAGATGAATATTTATTCATATGTGTAATTTTCCTTATTATAGAACCATACTCTAAGATTGTCAAGAGGAATGCTATTTATTTCACAATTTTATTTTCATTCCTTTCAAACCGTCTTGGTACATCCCGGTGATATACCCATATACTGACACAAGGTTCTTTTCCGGGATTGGAAATACTATGACGCTCTCTGCTCTTTATATATACACTGTCTCCCGGATGTAAACTGCAAATTTTTCCTTCCACCTCTACATTTAGAGTTCCTTTTATCACCATACACATTTCCGAAAAGACATGACGATATTCTTCTTTTTTCGCAGATTCTCCCGGTTCAATCGTAATATATTCAAAAATCGATTCTCCCTGACCAAAGTCTGCAACCTCAACCGTCATATTTTCTTCCGGATAAAGATGCTTACTCATTTCTTCTCTGTGTATAACCGTCTTTCCCGGCATTTCCCCTTCCAGTGCATACTGTATATCAATATCCAGTGCTTCACAAATTCGCGCAAGACTGTCCACATTCGGAGATGTCTTATTCTGTTCCAGCATACTCAGATAGCCCGCTGAAAGTCCTGTATATTCTCCCAAAACCCGGATTGTCATCATTTTCTTTTTTCTGCATTCTCTGATCCGTTCACCAATATGAGCTAAATCCAGCATATCACACCCCCTGATTTTCGATTGATTATTTATATGCTACTGTATTTTTTCATATTTTGCAACCCTTTATTTTTGTAAAGTGTTAAAGAATCGGAATTATTTTTCAAATATTTTTGTTTTTCATGTCTTTAAAGCAAGAAAAGCAGACACGCCATTCAACGTATCTGCCTCTCTTAGCATATAAAGCCTATTCTTCAACTGTAACTGTTTCGTCAGCATTTTCTTCGGTTTCAACAGTTTCTGCTGTCTCTGCCGATACTTCAGACTCAGTATCATCATCCATATCAAAATCATCAAAACTGATTTCGTCGTCCATATCTATACCAAGACCTGTATCAAGTTTAACGTCACGGTATTTTCTCATACCTGTTCCTGCCGGAATCAGTTTACCGATAATGACGTTCTCTTTCAGACCGATCAGGTGGTCAACCTTACCTTTGATAGCAGCCTCAGTCAGAACCTTGGTTGTCTCCTGGAAAGATGCAGCTGACAGGAAGGAATCTGTTGCCAGGGATGCCTTGGTAATACCAAGCATGATCTGTTCTCCTGTTGCAGGTTCTTTACCTTCTGTTACCATCTGTTCATTTATATCGTTGAACTCAAGGACATCTACCATTGTTCCCGGAAGGAATTCAGTATCCCCTCTTTCTTCGATGCGGATCTTCTTCAGCATCTGACGAACGATAACTTCGATATGCTTATCATTGATTTCTACACCCTGCAGACGGTATACTCTCTGTACTTCCTGAAGCATGTAGTCCTGTGCAGCACGAAGACCTTTGATCTTAAGAAGGTCATGTGGGTTCACGCTACCTTCTGTAAGCTCGTCACCGGCTTCCAGAACAGCTCCATCCTGTACTTTAATACGTGATCCATAAGGAATCAGATAAGTCTTTGTCTCACCTGTCTGCTGATTGGTAACGATGATTTCACGCTTCTTCTTTGTATCGTTCAGGTTTGCAACACCTGCGATTTCTGTGATGATAGCAAGACCTTTCGGCTTTCTTGCTTCAAAAAGTTCTTCGACACGAGGAAGACCCTGTGTGATATCTCCACCGGCTACACCACCACTATGGAAAGTACGCATGGTCAGCTGTGTACCAGGTTCACCGATTGACTGAGCTGCGATAATACCGACAGCTTCACCAACCTGTACCGGTTCACCTGTTGCCATATTGGCACCATAACATTTCGCACAGATACCAATGTGTGATTTACAGGTCAGGATTGTACGGACTTTCACTTTCTTAAGCGGTGAATTTCCATTTTCATCCACACCATATTTCATAATCTTTTCTGCACGTTTTGGTGTGATCATGTGGTTTGCCTTTACAAGAACATTGCCATCTTTGTCACAGATTGTATAGCATGAATATCTTCCTGTAATACGTTCCTGAAGACTTTCGATTTCTTCATTTCCATCCATAAATGCATGCAGATACATTCCCGGAATTTCGGCATCTTTGCTTACACAGTCAACCTCACGGATGATCAGATCCTGTGATACGTCAACAAGACGTCTTGTCAGGTATCCTGAATCGGCTGTACGAAGGGCAGTATCTGACATACCTTTTCGAGCTCCATGCGCAGACATGAAGTATTCCAGTACGTCCAGACCTTCACGGAAGTTTGACTTGATTGGCAGTTCGATCGTATGACCGGTTGTATCCGCCATAAGTCCACGCATACCTGCAAGCTGTTTGATCTGTTTGTCAGATCCACGGGCTCCGGAATCTGCCATCATGAAGATATTGTTGTATTTATCAAGTCCTGTAAGAAGAGCTTCTGTAAGCTCATCATCTGTTTCTTTCCAGGTTTCTACAACCTCTTTATAACGCTCTTCTTCTGTAATAAGACCACGCTTGAAGTTACGTGTGATCTTATCAACTGTTGACTGTGCTCTTGCGATCAGTTCCGGTTTCTGTGGCGGTACAGTCATATCTGAAATAGATACAGTCATAGCTGCTCTTGTAGAGAGCTTGTATCCCATTGATTTTACATGGTCAAGTACTTCAGCTGTAGCTGACGCACCATGTGTGTTAATAACTTTTTCAAGAATCTGTTTCAGCTGTTTCTTTCCTACATGGAAATCCACTTCAAGAACCAGTTCATTTCCTTCTTTTTCACGATCAACAAAACCAAGATCCTGCGGAATGATTTCGTTGAAAATGAAACGTCCAAGTGTAGACTCTACTGTACCGGTCTTCTTTGTTCCATCCGGCATCGTCTTTGTCACACGTACTTTGATTCTTGAGTGAAGAGTTACAACTCCGTTTTCATAAGCAAGAATTGCTTCATTCACACTCTTGAATACTTTTCCTTCTCCCTTGGCTCCCGGTCTTTCCTGCGTCAGATAGTAGATACCAAGAACCATATCCTGTGAAGGAACAGCTACCGGACCACCATCAGACGGTTTCAGAAGGTTGTTTGGTGAAAGCAGAAGGAAACGGCACTCAGCCTGAGCTTCTACAGAAAGTGGAAGATGAACCGCCATCTGGTCACCATCGAAATCGGCATTGAATGCGGTACATACCAGTGGATGAAGCTTAATTGCTTTACCTTCTACCAGAATCGGTTCAAATGCCTGGATACCAAGACGGTGAAGTGTAGGAGCACGGTTCAGCATAACCGGATGCTCTTTGATTACATCTTCAAGCACATCCCATACTTCCGGCTGAAGACGCTCTACCATTTTCTTAGCATTCTTAATATTGTGAGCAGCTCCGCTCTCAACAAGTTCTTTCATAACAAACGGCTTGAACAGCTCGATTGCCATTTCTTTCGGAAGACCGCACTGATAGATCTTCAGTTCCGGTCCTACAACGATAACGGAACGTCCTGAGTAGTCAACACGTTTTCCGAGCAGGTTCTGACGGAAACGTCCTGATTTACCTTTCAACATATCAGAAAGGGATTTCAGTGCTCTGTTTCCAGGACCTGTTACCGGACGTCCACGACGTCCATTGTCGATCAGAGCATCTACAGCTTCCTGCAGCATTCTCTTTTCGTTTCTAACGATAATGTCCGGAGCTCCCAGTTCAAGGAGTCTTCTCAGACGGTTATTTCTGTTGATAATTCTTCTGTACAGATCATTCAGGTCAGATGTTGCAAAACGTCCACCATCCAGCTGTACCATCGGACGCAGATCCGGCGGAATTACCGGGATTGCAGTCATGATCATCCATTCCGGTTTATTTCCTGATTCGCGGAAAGCTTCTACTACTTCAAGTCTCTTAACGATTCTTGCTCTCTTCTGTCCGGTAGCACCTTCAAGTCCTGCCTGCAGTTCAGCATAATCTTTTTCAAGATCGATCGCTTCAAGAAGTTCTTTGATCGCTTCTGCTCCCATTCCTACGCGGAAACCATTGCCCCAGTTCTCTCTTGCTTCCTGGTATTCTGCTTCTGAAAGAACCTGCTTGTAAGAGAGATCTGTCTCTCCCTTATCAAGTACGATATAAGAAGCGAAATACAGTACTTTTTCCAGAGTTCTCGGTGAAAGATCCAGGATCAGTCCCATACGGCTCGGAATACCTTTGAAATACCAGATATGAGAAACCGGTGCTGCAAGTGCGATGTGACCCATACGTTCACGTCGCACAGTTGCTTTTGTTACTTCTACACCACAGCGGTCGCATACAACACCTTTATAACGGATCTTTTTGTATTTACCACAGTGGCATTCCCAGTCTTTGCTAGGTCCGAAGATTTTCTCACAGAACAGACCGTCTCTTTCCGGCTTCAGTGTTCTGTAGTTGATTGTCTCCGGCTTTGTAACTTCACCTCTTGACCATTCCAGAATCTTTTCCGGAGATGCCAGACCTATTTTAATCGCATCAAATGAAATCGGTTGATACGTTGGTTCTTTTTTTGTTTCTGTCATTCTCGGCATCCTCCTATTCTAAATCCATGTCGTCATCAAAATCATCGTTCATATCGTCATCAAAATCGTCGAAGCTGTCATCTTCCTCCGGCTCATCTTCTACATCAACCAGTTCTCCTTCTGAGAATTCCTGCTTGCTGTATCCGTGTTTACCGTAATCTTCGTCGTTATTGTAGCGTCTGTCTCCTTCAATAATGTGATTCAGGTTTGTATCACCGTAATCTACACTTTCCATGATCTGAACTTCTTCATTGTTCTCATCCAGGACACGTACATCCAGACCGAGTGACTGAAGTTCTTTAAGAAGTACCTTGAAGGATTCCGGAATTCCCGGTTCAGGAATATTTTCACCTTTGATGATTGCTTCGTATGTCTTCACACGACCAACTACATCATCGGATTTAACTGTCAGGATTTCCTGCAGAGTATAAGATGCACCATAAGCTTCCAGTGCCCAAACCTCCATCTCTCCGAAACGCTGTCCACCGAACTGTGCTTTACCACCAAGTGGCTGCTGTGTTACCAGTGAGTAAGGACCGGTTGAACGTGCATGGATCTTATCATCAACGAGGTGATGCAGTTTCAGATAATGCATGTGTCCGATTGTTACCGGGCTGTCGAAATATTCTCCGGTACGACCGTCTCTCAGTCTTACTTTACCGTCTCTTGAAAGCGGAACGCCTTTCCACAGTGCTCTGTGGTCTCTGTTCTCATACAGATAATCCATAACTTCCGGAAGAAGTTCTTCTTTATGTCTTGCTTCAAATTCTTCCCAGGACAGGTTAACATAATCGTTCGCCAGATCCAGGGTATCCATAATATCAACCTCGTTTGCACCATCAAATACTGGTGTTGCGATGTTGAATCCAAGTGCTTTAGCAGCCAGAGAAAGGTGGATCTCCAGTACCTGTCCGATGTTCATACGTGATGGTACACCCAGTGGGTTCAGCACGATGTCAAGCGGACGTCCGTTCGGAAGGAACGGCATATCTTCTACAGGAAGTACACGGGAAACAACACCCTTGTTACCATGACGTCCGGCCATCTTATCACCTACAGAGATCTTTCTCTTCTGTGCGATGTAGATACGGACTGCCTGGTTAACTCCCGGTGAAAGTTCATCTCCATTTTCTCTTGTAAATACTTTTGCATCTACAACGATACCGTATTCACCATGAGGTACTTTCAGAGAAGTATCTCTTACTTCACGAGCTTTTTCTCCAAAGATTGCACGAAGAAGTCTTTCCTCTGCTGTCAGTTCTGTCTCTCCCTTCGGAGTAACTTTGCCGACAAGAATATCTCCTGCACGAACCTCAGCACCGATACGGATAATACCTCTCTCATCCAGATCTTTCAGTGCATCATCACCTACGCCTGGAATATCGCGTGTAATTTCTTCTGGTCCGAGCTTTGTATCACGGGCTTCTGCTTCATATTCTTCGATATGAACAGATGTGTAAACATCATTCTGTACAAGACGTTCACTAAGAAGTACAGCATCCTCGTAGTTGTAACCTTCCCAGGTCATGAATCCGATCAACGGGTTCTTACCAAGAGCCATCTCACCATTGGATGTAGAAGGTCCGTCTGCAATCACCTGTCCCTTTTCCACTCTTTCACCTTTGACAACGATCGGTCTCTGGTTGTAGCAGTTGCTCTGGTTGCTTCGCAGGAATTTGGTCAGCTTATAAGTCTTTTTTGTCTTGTCATCCTGTTTAATTGTGATTTCGGTAGATGTTGATCTCTCAACAATACCACCTTCTTCTGCAACGACACATACACCTGAGTCGACAGCAGATTTTACTTCCATACCTGTTCCGACTACCGGAGCTTCTGTAGTAAGAAGCGGTACTGCCTGACGCTGCATGTTGGATCCCATCAGCGCACGGTTCGCATCATCGTTCTGCAGGAACGGAATCAGTGCTGTAGCAACAGAGAATACCATCTTCGGAGATACGTCCATGTAATCAAACATTCTTTTCTCGTATTCCTGAGTCTCATCACGGTAACGACCAGATACATTCTTATGAATGAAATGTCCTTCCTCATCCAGAGGCTCATTCGCCTGTGCTACATGATAATTATCTTCTTCATCCGCAGTCATATATACTACCTCTTCGGTTACAACCGGATTCTGCGGATCTGTTTTGTCAATCTTACGGTACGGTGCTTCTATAAATCCGTACTCATTGATTCTTGCATAACATGCAAGAGAGTTGATCAGACCGATGTTCGGTCCTTCAGGTGTCTCGATTGGACACATTCTTCCGTAATGTGAGTAGTGAACGTCACGAACCTCGAATCCGGCACGGTCACGGGAAAGTCCACCAGGACCAAGTGCGGAAAGACGTCTCTTGTGAGTCAGTTCACCAAGCGGGTTATTCTGATCCATGAACTGTGACAGCTGTGATGATCCGAAGAACTCTTTAACAGCAGCAGTTACAGGCTTGATATTGATCAATGACTGCGGCGAAATGCCTTCCAGATCCTGTGTTGTCATTCTTTCACGAACAACTCTTTCCAGTCTTGAAAGACCGATTCTGTACTGATTCTGGAGAAGTTCTCCAACCGCACGGATACGTCTGTTACCCAAGTGGTCAATATCATCATCTTTACCGATTCCATATTCAAGATGCATATTGTAATTGATAGACGCCATAATGTCTTCTTTTGTAATATGCTTCGGAATCAGTTCATGAATATTCTTATGAATTGCTTCTTTCAGCTCATCGATATCTCCGGCTGTCTCTTCCAGGAGTTCAGCAAGTACCGGATAGTATACCAGTTCAGTTACGCCAACTTCTTCCGGATCGATTCCACATACAGCTTTGAGATCTACCATCATATTAGAAAGTACTTTGATATTACGGTCACTTTCTTCTCTTGCGATCCACACATATGGAACAGCTGCATTCTGGATGGCATCTGCAAGTTCTCTGTCAACGACAGCTCCTGCTTCTGCAATTACTTCACCTGTCATCGGGCTTACTACGTCTTCAGCCAGCGTATGTCCTGTGATACGGTTCTTGAGCATAAGCTTCTTATTAAATTTATAACGTCCAACCTTTGCAAGGTCATAACGTCTCGGGTCAAAGAACATGCTGGTGATCAGACTTTCTGCACTGTCTACAGCAAGCGGTTCACCCGGACGGATCTTCTTATATAATTCGAGAAGACCTTCCTGATAGTTCTCTGAAGTATCCTTTGTGAAACTTGCGAGAATCTTTGGCTCTTCACCAAAAAGATCGATAATCTCAGCATTCGTTCCAATACCAAGTGCACGGATCAGGACTGTGATCGGCACCTTACGGGTTCTGTCCACACGGACATAGAAAACGTCATTGGAGTCCGTCTCATATTCAAGCCATGCACCCCTGTTCGGGATAACGGTACAAGAGTATAATTCTTTACCAAGTTTATCATGCGCAATTCCATAATAAATACCAGGTGAACGCACCAGCTGGCTGACAATAACACGTTCCGCACCATTGATTACAAAGGTACCGGTTCTTGTCATAATCGGTAAATCACCCATAAAGATCTCATGTTCATTGATCTCATCTGTCTCTTTGTTGTGAAGTCTTACCTTCACTTTAAGCGGTGCAGCATAAGTAGCATCGCGTTCTTTACATTCCTCGATTGTGTACTTGGTTTCATCTGTGCACAATGTAAAGTCGACAAATTCCAGGCTCAGATGTCCGCTGTAATCGGTAATCGGAGAAATATCATCAAATACTTCTTTTAATCCTTCATCCAGGAACCATTTGTAAGAGTCGGTCTGAACTTCGATCAAATTAGGCATTTGGAGTACTTCTTTTTGCCGGGAATAGCTCATGCGCATACTTTTTCCGTTTGTGATGGGACGAATTCTGTTTTTCTCCATTTGACGTTTCACTCCTTATATGATAAATTTTCGGGTTATTTCCGCCTTATTCAGGGCGCACTTATGGCATACGTTTCCACAATAGCGCATTTTTTACTTTACCACAGGTTTTTCCCGATTGTCAAGTCTAACTTTTTAAAGAATTGTATTTTTATTGTATTTTATAATGTAAGTGACAAAATTTATTTTCGGTCCCTTTGATACCAGATTGCTCCGTGCTTTGCACTCTCGCAATCCTCGTCATCATTGTATGCATACCGCAGAAAAGTACAAAAAATCAAAAGAGCGTATCACTGCAGGAAATCCTGCGCGATACGCTCTTGTCATTCACAGTGTGATAACCAAAATTACTTAAGGTTAACTTCTGCTCCTTCAGCTTCAAGTTTTGTTTTGATTTCTTCAGCTTCAGCTTTAGAAACGCCTTCTTTAACTACCTTCGGTGCTCCGTCAACTAATTCTTTAGCTTCTTTAAGTCCAAGTCCTGTGATTTCACGAACAACTTTGATAACTTTAACTTTAGATGCTCCAGCAGAAACAAGTTCTACGTCGAACTCATCTTTTTCTTCTGCTGCTGCTCCACCTTCTGCAGCTGCTGCTACTACAACACCTGCTGCTGCGGATACACCAAATTCTTCTTCACATGCTTTAACTAAGTCATTTAATTCAAGTACAGATAATTCTTTGATAGCTTCAATAAATTCTGCTGTTGTTAATTTTGCCATTTTATTTTCCTCCATTTGATTTTAATGATTGGCTCTTTCGCCTCTTACTGTTCCCACACTCGGATGGGATTCCGGTACAGCTTACTCTGCTGCCGGTGCTTCTGCTTCAGCTTCTGCCGGAGCATCACCCTGTTCTGCGATCTGATTAAGAACACGAGCAAGGTTTGTAATAGGTGACTGTAAGCTTCCAAGTAATTTGGACAGCAGTACTTCTCTTGACGGAATCTTAGAAAGTTCCTGAATACCAGCTGCATCATATACTGAGCCTTCAACTACACCTGCTTTTACTTCAAGAGCTTCTGCTTTCTTAGCGAAATCGCAGATGATTCTTGCCGGTGCTGTTGCATCTTCTTTAGAAATTGCAATAGCGTTCGGTCCTTCCAGATATTCGTCAAGCTGTGCGAAATCTGTTCCTTCAAAAGCTCTCTTCATCATTGTGTTCTTGCAAACTTTGTAGATAACACCTGCTTCTCTCAGCTGTTTACGAAGTTCAGTATCCTGAGCTACTGTAAGTCCACAGTAGTTAACGATAACTGCTGACTGAGCATCTGTGAGATCTTCAACGATTGCCTGTACGATAGGTTGTTTTAATTCAACTTTTGCCACGAATGGTGCACCTCCTTGTAGTATTTTCAACTGCCAGAAAGTCTCGGTCCCAGCGGGGACTTTCATATCACGCAATCATGCGCTAAAAAACCTCCGCGCCAAAGCACAGAGGTTTACAAATTCAAATCTAATGAATCTTGTCTTCCTCGGTAGGCGTTTTGACCCTTATGCCTTACGGCACCTACTGTCTTCGGCAGTTACTTCGTAAATATAGCATACGTTTACCAGAAAGTCAAGTGTATTTTTTCATTTTTTCAATTTCATCCAGTTTCTTCTATTATAAGTCCAAACCATCCAGAACTTCCTTCAATTCTTTTGCAGATGAAAGCAATTTTTCTTTTTCTTCATCGCTCAGTGGAATCTCAAGAACTTTTTCTGCACCTTTCTGCGAAACTATGGTCGGAACACTGATACAGAGTCCTTCCAGTCCGTATTCTCCCTCCATCAGACTCGTGACTGGAAGAACCGCATTTTCATTCATAACAATGCTTTCTGCAATTCTCGCAACCGCCATTGCCACACCATAATAGGTTGCACCCTTTTTCTGGATAATATCATAAGCACTGTCCCGCACAGTCTTATAAATTCTTTCCATAGATTCCTGATGCTGATAATGTCCGCGAAGTTCACAGAAATCATTGATTGGAATTCCCGCTACATTTGCCCCGCTCCATACAGCAAGCTCACTGTCTCCATGCTCTCCGATGATATTGGCATGTACGCTCCGGCTCGCAACCTGAAGATGTTCACTTAACAGATAGCGGAATCTTGCAGTATCCAAAACGGTTCCGCTTCCGAATACTCTTTCCTTCGGATATCCGGAAATCTTAAGTGCCGCATAAGTCAGAATATCCACCGGATTTGCTACAACAAGCAGGATTCCTTCAAATCCGCGTTTTGTGATTTCCGGAATAATCGATTTGAAAATTGCTACATTTTTGTGTACCAGATCCAGTCTTGTCTCTCCCGGTTTTTGATTTGCTCCAGCTGTAATGATGATTAGTGAACAATCACTGATATCATCATAAGATCCCGCATATATTTTCATCGGATGCGCATATGGTCTACCGTGGCTTATGTCCATTGCCTCCCCTTCTGCTTTTTCTTTATTCGCATCGATCAGTACCAGTTCGGAAAAGATCCCTTTCTGAAGTAAGCTGAACGCAGAGGACGCTCCTACAAACCCACATCCGATAATTGCTGCCTTTTGAATATTAACCATGACAAAGTGCCTCCTTTTAATTGCTTGATATTTTTTTCACAGGCATAGGTTATCATTATTTTCCCCGATTTTCAATGTTTTCATGCATTGTTCGTCAAAAAATGCACAATGTATACAGAATACTGTTTGTTAGATTTCATGTTGCACAAAAAGACACCGTAACGGATCACTCCGCATACGGTGTCTCTATTATTTACATTTATTCAATACTGATTAAGCAAGCTTCATTGGGTTGATTTTTACACCAGGTCCCATTGTAGAAGTAAGTGTCACACTCTTAAGATACTGACCCTTTACTGCTGCCGGTTTAGCTTTGTTAATCGCATCGATAAGCGTCTGGAAGTTGTCAGCAAGCTGTTCTTCAGTGAAAGAAGCTTTTCCTACCGGTACATGGATGATATTTGTCTTGTCCAATCTGTACTCAATCTTACCAGCTTTGATTTCGTTGATAGCTTTTGTAACGTCCATTGTTACTGTACCAGCCTTCGGGTTTGGCATTAAACCTTTTGGTCCAAGTACACGTCCGAGACGTCCAACAACACCCATCATATCCGGTGTAGCTACAACTACATCGAATTCGAACCAGTTTTCATTCTGGATCTTCGGAATGAGTTCATCTCCACCTACGTAATCTGCTCCGGCAGCTTTAGCTTCTTCAGCTTTAGCGTCCTTAGCAAATACAAGGATACGAACCTTTTTACCAGTTCCGTGCGGAAGAACTACAGCGCCACGGATCTGCTGATCTGCATGACGTCCGTCACATCCTGTTCTGATATGAGCTTCGATTGTTTCATCAAATTTAGCTGTCGCGCTCTTCTTAACAAGTGCGATCGCTTCATCTCTATCATAGAGAGTTGCTCTGTCGATTAACTTTGCAGCTTCTACGTATTTCTTTCCTCTTTTCATTCTAAATACCTCCTAGTGGTGATTACGGGAATTCCCTCCCACGTATTTTTTCAGTTTCCTTACATTCTGCTTATGCAGTCTGAATTAGTCCTCTACTACAGTTACACCCATGCTGCGGCATGTTCCTTCGATCATGCTCATAGCTGTTTCTACGGATGCAGCGTTCAGGTCTGGCATCTTAAGTTCTGCGATTTCCTTTACCTGAGCTTTTGTAATCTTAGCAACTTTTGTCTTGTTCGGAACACCTGAACCAGATTTAAGGTTGCAGGCTTTCTTAATAAGAACTGCTGCCGGAGGAGTCTTTGTAACGAAGCTGAAACTTCTGTCACTGTAAACTGTAATTACTACAGGAATGATCAGATCTCCCTGATCAGCTGTCTTTGCGTTGAACTGTTTTGTAAATTCAACGATATTTACACCGTGCTGTCCAAGAGCAGGACCAACCGGTGGAGCCGGAGTAGCCTTTCCAGCTGGAATCTGTAATTTGATATAACCTGAAACTTTTTTTGCCATTTTAAAGTACCTCCTTGTGGTATTTGCGGGGATTTCCCTCCCACGTGTTCATTATGCACTGCGCATAAAGTTACATTTTTTTGACTTCTGCGAAACTGATTTCTACCGGCGTTTCGCGGCCGAATAAATCAACATTGATCGTCAGGCTCTGCTTAGCCATATTGATAGTCTGAATCATGCCGACTGTTCCTTCCCAGGCTCCGCCTGTTACTGTCACAGTATCTCCTTCTTCAAAATCTACCACGATGTCTTCTTTCTGGATACCAAGTGGTGCCATCTCTTCATCTGTAAGCGGAACCGGTTTGGATCCAGGACCTACAAATCCTGTAACACCTCTTGTGTTTCGTACCACATACCAGGTATCATCGTTCATGATCATGTGGATCAGAACATATCCCGGAAACATCTTTTTCTGAGACGCTTTCTGTACGCCGTTCTTCAATTCGACAACTTCCTGCATCGGAACACGGACCTCAAGGATCTCATCTTCCAGATGACGGTTCTCGATCGTTTTGTCAATGTTGGCTTTTACCTTGTTTTCATACCCTGAATAGGTATGCACAACATACCATTTTGCTTCTGCCATAAACTCACCTTTCCTGCATTACCATTTATCAGTATCTTATCTAACTAATAAATCTACCCCGAATTTTACCAGGATATCACAGATCGTGATAATCGCTCCTAAGATAACGGAAACAACTACGACCGCAGCTGTCTGTTTGGTAAGTGTGGTTTTGTCTGGCCAGATAATCTTATTAAACTCAGCTTTCAGACCTTTGAAGAAAGGAGTTTTCTTCTCTTTTGTCTTCGCTTTGTCTTTAGATTCGCCCATAACATTCACTTCCCTTCAACGACTATTTCGTCTCTTTGTGTAATGTGTGTGATTTGCAGAATCTACAGTATTTCTTTGTTTCCATGCGTTCCGGATGAGACTTCTTATCCTTTGTCATGTTGTAGTTACGATGCTTGCATTCTGTACATTCCAGTGTAATTCTTGTACGCACAACTTCCACCTCGCTTTTTATGTTCTAATTTTTAGTTGCATGACAGCTTGCGAGGCTGTCGTGAAAGCTTCACGCCTGAAACTTTCTTTGTTAAAAATAGGCATAAAAAAAAGACCTATACTTCCATTCGCTAGGTTAGTGTACCATACCGAAAGTATAAAGTCAAGAAATTAAATAATTTTTTACGAAAGCCTTCGGACTGTCCAGGTGCATCCGGAATCTGCTCTCATCCAGGCATATTCCCGGCACACAGGCTAAAATTTCAGCCGCAGAATGAAATCCGCGGCTGAAACTTTTTATTTATCTGTCACTTTTTCCAATGTGATATTCTACCTTCATACCACGCATGATAGTTCTTGATGCAATATCTACAAAGTTAAATCCAAATGCAATTGCAACGCAGGTTGCAAAAAGTGTGATCGTCTGTTCCAGGAGCATATGCATATTCCCGCTTACGCATGCGTACATTACATAGTACAGATTCGGTCCAGGAATCAGAGGGAATACAGACGCTGTCAGGAAAATTGTTGATGGTGCTTTATTTATCCGCGACATAATAAATGCATAGAATGCAACGAATGTCGCCGCAATTGTAGTTGCAAGGAAGTTACTTGGACGCGCCTCATAAACAAGTGCATAAATCAGCCATGTAAAAAATGCTCCGATTCCACAGTAAACCACCTGCATGCCCCGGATCTTAAACCACAGTGCAAATCCCACGCAGGCTGCGGTACAGGAAATCAGCTGTACGATCAGATTCGGGGTAAGGATAAATCCTTCCGCCTCTACACCGCCAAAAAGAATCATCGGTATCGCCGTACCAAATGCGATTCCGGAAGCACCAAGCATGGAATTCATGATATTGATCGATCCGGAGATAAAGTCTTTCTGAAGCAGATCACGGATTCCGTTCGTCGTACTCAGTCCACTGATCAGGAGCATGACAATTCCGATCATGATCCGCTCCTCATGATCCGCAAATCCAAATTTAACAGATAACAGAATGATCATCTCTGCAATAAACGATAAGATCAGGTTATATGCCAGCAGGTTCTTCTCACGTTCGGCCAGCCAGTTCCCTGCTGCAACGATCACAATTGATACGATCACCGCAATGATCGCATCCCTTATATCACATCCAAAGAATACCGCAAATCCGGTACCACCTAAAATACCGGCCGCATAATGGGTGTACCACTTCTGTTCCGGTCTTCCCATCACCTCTTCAAACTGTCTTCTCATTTCTTTTGCATCCGGCTTTTCTTTACAGATTTTACGGCACAGATTATTCAGATAATCCAGCTTGTCAAAGTCACATTCCCCTATTTCTACCAGTCGGATCTGTGTAATAATCTGCCCTTCCGGTGTCTCTGCCGTAATCTGGATATTGCTTGGTATAACAAAAATATCATACTTTACAAATCCATAACTTCTGCAAATACGGTACAGACTGTCCTGCAGACGGAAGTTCTCCGCTCCACATCTAATCATAGCTTCCCCAATGTCCAGGATCCCCTGCACAATTCTCTCGTAATCGTATTTCACATTCATTTTCCTTTTCCCAAAACCTCTCTCTTTTGTTCTTCTTACAAAGCCAGTTGTTCCACCCTCCCGAACACTTCAGCCATACGAAGTAATGATATCATGATGTATCAAAAAGTCAACTAAATTCGGAGAATTTCTTCTAACCATGCCCATTCAATCTCATTATACCTTTTGTGTTTTGGAGATATTGTACTATGTTTCTGCGATATTCGTCAAGACATCCACCCCTCCAATATGATATAGTACTATTTTGAAAGGAGCTTTTAAGAAATGAAAAAAAACACAAATTGTATGCAGACCATCTACGCTTGTTTTATTGGTTACATCGTTCAGGCTATCGTAAATAATTTTGTTCCTCTTCTTTTTGTCACTTTCCAAAATAATTACTATATTTCACTAGAACGAATTACCTTTTTGATCACACTCAACTTTATCATTCAGCTGTTTGTCGATCTTCTATCCGCATTCTTCATCGACAGGATCGGATACCGCATTTCGATTTTAATTGCGCATATCCTTTCTGCGGCAGGACTGATATTACTCACCGTTCTTCCGGAAGTTTTTCCCTCCCCTTATACCGGACTTGTAATCGCAGTTATCATTTATGCGATCGGCGGTGGACTTCTCGAAGTACTGGTAAGCCCGATCATTGAAGCCTGCCCTACTGATAACAAAGAAAAAGCAATGAGTCTCCTGCATTCCTTTTACTGTTGGGGGCATGTGGGCGTTGTTCTGTTATCAACCGCATTTTTCTGGTTTTTCGGAATATCGCACTGGAAAATCCTCGCACTTATGTGGGCTGTCATCCCAATATTTAACACTTTCCTCTTCAGAAGTGCACCAATCTACTCCCTTCACGAAGAAGGTGAACAGGGACTTTCTCTCAGAGAATTGTGCACATCTAAAATCTTCTGGATGTTAATGCTTATGATGACCTGTGCCGGTGCCAGCGAACAGGCAGTCAGCCAATGGGCATCCACTTTTGCTGAGACAAGCCTGCACATTTCCAAAACATTCGGCGATCTTGCCGGTCCTCTTACCTTTGCAGCCTGCATGGGGGCTTCCCGGCTGCTTTACGGGAAATACGGAGACAGGATCCGGCTGGATCTGTTCATGAGAGGAAGCTGCATTCTTTGCATCCTTTCCTATTTATGTATTTCCATCCTTCCATTTCCTGCGCTGAACCTTTTGGGATGTGCGCTTTGCGGATTCTCCGTTGGAATTATGTGGCCGGGACTTTTCAGCACCGCATCCGTCTCTATTCCACGTGGCGGCACAACAATGTTTGCCCTCCTTGCACTTGCCGGAGATCTGGGATGTTCCGGTGGTCCGACGCTTGCAGGTCTGGTATCTTCCTACGCCGGCGGCAGTCTGAAAACCGGAATTTTCGCAGCCATTATTTTTCCGGCCGTCCTGCTCCTTGGTCTGATAAAATCAAAAAAATCTGAATAAAAAATAACGGGTTCCTCTTTTCATTGAGTTACCCGTTATTTTTCTTTTTAGTTTATCGTTTTTTCAAATCGGTCCTCTTCCGGAGCTGTATCCTGTCCAAACCATTTCTTACTCAGTTTCGTAAGTGTTCCGTCATCTTTCAATTCTTTTTACACATTCTTTACAGGCAGAATAAAAAGATGAGCACCTTTTACAGCACTCATCTTCCCCACTACTTCAACAATTTTTCTTCCCATTCTTTTTCTTTAAACCCGGTCAGTACAAATCCGTCCCCAACTACAAACGGTCTTTTCACCAACATACCATCTGTCGCCAGCAGCTTTATCTGCTCATCTTCCGTCATCGTCGGAAGCTTGTCTTTCAGCTGCATCTGCTTATAAAGCATCCCACTTGTATTAAAAAACTTTTTCAGCGGGACCCCACTCATCGCATGCCATTCCTTCAGCTCTTCATAGGTTGGATTTTCCTCCACGATTGCCCGTTCCTCAAAAGCAATCTCATGCGCCTCCAGCCATTTCAGCGCCTTCTGACAGGTGCTGCATTTTCTGTATACCAATACTTTCATCTATCTGATCCACTCCTTTTTTATTCTCCAAAGTCCTGCTTGTACATCCCCTACAAGCTCTGTATTTCCATGTGCCAATTCTTCATGATACCGTGTCAGACGTTGCCAGCTTTTCAGGATCTGCTGCTTCTGTAACGGATAAAAATTACTCAACACCGCATCCATCTCTTTGATCCCATACATCTCCAGCTGCTCCTGGAACTGCTTCTCATCTTTTTCATCTTCCCCAATATATTTGAGACAGAGAATCTTATTCCAGTCATACATATCAAAAAGCAGAACTTCATCCAATGGTACTTCCAGTGTCAGGAAGTTGCCGCCCATCGACTGATCCACATTATAGGCTTCACGGAATGCCCAGTACGGATACTCCGCACCATCCGGTTTCTTCACATATTTCTCCATCTCACGCACAAACCAGGAATAGGCTGTTGTGAAAATCTTTGCACTCTCCTGATATTTTTTCCGCACATACGCCTCTTTGGAATAGCACACGCCATTCCGCTCAATTGCTTCGATTACCGGGTCTGCCTGTGATGCATATAAGGTTATTGTATTACATTTTTCACCCATTCTCTTCGCACCTCCCAGATGTTTCCATAACATCCATCACTTCCGATCTGGATGTCATCATCAAAAAGCCTCTTCCAGCTCTCCCGGATCTCCCGTTTGATCTCCGGATAGAACTGTGACATATACGCCTGCGTGTCGCTGACTCCATAGGCTTCCAGAAGCTCTTTGTGCCGCTTTTCATCCGCCTTGTCTGCCGGAATATAGGAATAGTTGAGGATCATTCCCCATTTTGTGAAATTCACTCTGGTAATCAGGGATTCTTCGATCTCCAGTTCCAGGATCACTCTTCCTTTTTCCGGAAGCATCGTTGCATCCTGCCTGAAGGATACCCATACCGGAAATTCCACATCCGCCGGTTTATTCCCGTAGTCCGGTCCGTTCTTGACCAGCCATTCATAAGTATCCAGAACCAGCTCCGAATGTTCTTTGAGATCCTTTATGATATACTCTCGCTTTACCGTATATCGTCCGGTCTCCTGAAGAACTTTCCAGACATTTTCATGCTGCTTTGACCACACTGTAATCTTTGCCATTACATCACCTCACTAATGGTAAAATATAAGTACTCCAAAGATAACTAACCGGCATCACCATACTTACATTTACTATAACACCGATTGGCATCTTTTGTCCTCTTTTCCCTTTATTCTCTCATTACTTCGTATCAAATCTGGTCACTGCCATGTGGATCAGATATGGAATAAGGATTACCGGAATCGCCAGATACGCCAGCACACTATACGCCTTCTGGATCAGTGTCAGAAGCCCGAACTGTGCGATTCCAAAATCTACAACACAGCAGATAAATGCTGCCACAATTTCCTTTGTACCGATTTTTCTTTTCTCATCCGTTCCTGTCTCTTTTTTCATCTTATCAAGATCACTACAGATTCTCTTGACCATTGCAGCCACCATATTAACCGCCGTAGATACCGATCCAAGAATAATCAAAACAGAAATCAGCGGCATCATAAATCCTTTTCCAACACCGCACTGCACCTGCGATGATATTCGGAATATACACGATCAGAAGACCTGCGATAATGCAGACAGACAGGACAGAAGCCACCTTACGCACCAGGTCTGTTCCAAATACTGCCACAACGAAGATAAATATGCCGATAATCAACGTACACAGCAGATACGGAAGTCCGGTCAGGGTACTTAAGGTCGCTCCGCCTGTCGCAAATGCAACTGCGGGAGCCACGCACATCACACAAATTAACTGTAGATCTGCGCACCCGAGGCAAATCCACCTCCGAAATGTGTTGTAAACCAGACAAACGCTACCCCAAGAATCATAGAGGAAGCTGCGGATTTCTTATTCTTCATGGCTCTGATCCTTTCTGACTCTTTCTTTCAGTTTCTGCATTGCATCTTCCAGCATTTCCCGGGTTACCTTATATGGGTAATGTGCTACATCCGACATTTTCGGAATATGTCCCATACTTTCTTTCCATTCATCCTCTGTAATCTCAATTTCTTTCAAGGACACCGGAAGACCTATCCCGCGATTCAGCTGATATATTTTCTCAAATTCTTCTTCCTGTCCATCTACAAGAAGTGCCAGAAGCACACCAAATCCAACTACTTCCCCGTGCAGATGCCGCTGCTCGATCACCGGATACTTCGTCAGAGCATAAAAAATTGCATGTGCAAGTCCACTGTTATAATCCGGTGTGAAATCTTTTGTAAGGAAAATGGATGCAATTCCGGTTGTCACAACGATCGCCAGAACCACCTGCTCTACATCGTATGTACACAGTCCCTTTTTATGGTCTGCAAATGCCTTCGGCCCATATTCCAGAAGCGGATTCCTGCACATCAGACTGACTGCTACACCAAGTGAGGTAAAATGTTCCAGTCTTTCATCCCTTGATGAGATTGTTGCTTCATAGTATTTTGCATAGGTATCACCAATTCCTGCCCACATATACTGACTCGGTGCTTTTGCTATGATTTCTGTATCGATAAATGCATGCATGACCGGACGCACGAAGAAATTCGGTTTCAGAAATGTACCATCCTCGTTATACATGATCGACACCGATGTACATGCCGAACAGTTGGATGCGATTGTCGGGAAGCTGAACACCGGCTTATCATCTGTGATACACAGACATTTTACCGTATCCAGTGCTTTGCCCCCTCCTACTCCAAATACCATATCTGCTTTCTGATAAACCGACATCCGGCGAAGCTTTTCTACCGTCTGATAGGTACAGTCTTTCCCATAAAGTTCTTTTCCAATAATCTCCAGATTCGTCTGGTCGACCGCCGCTTTGATCTTATCAAAAGCCGCATCAAGTGCCCTTTTTCCACCAATCACAAGTACCGTTTTTCCATAAGATTCACAGACCGGTCCGATTTTATCGTAAATTGCATCTCCGATGGAATAATTCGGGAGATGCACCTCGTAATTTTCTAATTTCATAGTCTTTCTCTTTTCCTGGTTCTATGCCTTTTTCCTAAAAAACAATCATTCAGCCGGAAATCCTGACAGAATATCCTGGTAGCTTCTCTTGCATATTTTCGTATCCAAAAAGCCGGTCCGAATCCTAAAATTCGCACCGACTCTGGTCTCTTTCATTAATTCTGATTAGATATCTAAAAGATCACTGTATACTTTCAGTGCTCCGTCTGTCTCATGGGCAAGTACACGTTTGGCAAGTACTTTCCCAAGCTGAACACCTTCCTGGTCGAAGCTGTTCACATTCCATACAAATCCCTGGAACATAACCTTATTCTCAAAATGTGCAAGAAGTGCACCGAGTGTCTCTGGTGTCAGTTCTTTACCGATGATAATACTTGACGGACGTCCACCTTCAAAATTCTTGTTGCGGTTCTCGTCTGATTTACCGCATGCAAATGCTACGATCTGTGCAGCTACGTTTGCGCAGAGCTTCTGCTGGCTTGTGCTGTCCTGGATCACAACATCGGTTCCGATCTGGCTGTTCTTGAAGCCGATGAACTGGAGCGGTATGATGTTGGTTCCCTGGTGGAGAAGCTGATAGAAGGAATGCTGTCCGTTTGTTCCTGGTTCTCCGAAGATCACCGGACCTGTCGGGTAATCTACCGGCTCGCCAAAGCGGTTAACTGATTTACCATTGGATTCCATATCCAGCTGCTGCAGATGTGCCGGGAAACGGCTCAGTGCCTGTGAATATGGAAGAACGGCTGTTGCCGGATATCCGAGTACATTACGCTCGTATACACCGATCATCGCATCCAGCATTGCCGGGTTCTTCAATAAATCTTCATTCTTGGAAACTTCATCTACCTTTGCTGCTCCTGCAAGGAACTGTGCAAATACTTCCGGTCCGAATGCCAGCGAAAGTACGGCACCGCCGACTGCTGAAGTAGATGAGTAACGTCCTCCGATATAATCATCCATGAAGAATGCTGCAAGATAATCATCGCTCTTTGCAAGTGGTGATGTCTCGCTTGTAACAGCGATCATATGCTTGGAAGCATCCAGACCTGCATTCTTCAGGGCATCTTTTACAAATGACTCATTGGTAAGAGTCTCAAGAGTTGTTCCTGACTTTGATACCAGAACAAAAATAGAATGTGCTACATCAATTGAATTCAGTACTGCTACTGCATCATCCGGGTCAACATTGCTGATGAATTTGGCTTCCATCTTGAATGTGCCGTTCTTCTTAGCCCAGTTCTCAAGTGCAAGATACATTGCGCGAGGACCAAGGTCACTTCCACCGATACCGATCTGTACGACTGTTGTGAATTTCTCACCTGCTGCATTTGTGATCTCGCCGGCATGTACTTTATTGGCAAAATCTGCGATCCTCTGCTGCTGCTTAACATAGAATTCTCGCTTGTCTACTCCGTCAGCTTCTACTTTATCTCCAAGCTGTCCACGGGTGAGCTGATGAAGAACCAGTCTCTTTTCTCCTGTGTTGATCACTTCTCCATTGTAGAGTGCTGCGTACTTTTCTGTCAGCTGCGCTTCTTTTGCAAGCTTTGCAAGTGCTGCAAGTACTTTATCATCTACTGCTTTTGCAGCGTAATTGTAAGTAAGATCCTCTGTCATCGGAACGCTGTAATCCTTAACACGTTCTGCTCCGTTCGCACCGGACATCACTTCTGCAAGATTGACACGTTCTACTTCCGAAAGTTCTTTAAATGATGTAAGTGTATCCAAATTGTTCCAATTAATCATAGTGGATTCCTCCTTATTTCTTTTATGATAGCAGGATTGTATCAGCCCTTTTGATACGCACGGATCTTTTTCTCCGTTCCTTGTATCATATAATAATCCAAGAAAATTATACTATGATGTGGTTATGATTTCAAGCCTGACGGTCGGAAACCTTTGCTCGTCTTTACAATAATCTTGTCAAATACCATGAATAAGGACGGAAGGATCAGCACAACAACCACCATACTGATCAGTGCACCTCTCGCCATCAGGATACACAGTGAACTGATCATATCGATATTGGAATAAAGTCCGACACCGATCGTTGCAGCAAAGAAGCTGAGCGCACTGACGATGATCGACTGCGCAGAAAACTTATGCGCTGTTGTGATCGCGTCAAATTTGCCTGCGCCGCGGCTTCTCTCTCTCTGATATCTGGTGGTCATCAGGATCGCATAATCCACAGTCGCGCCAAGCTGGATCGTACCGATTACGATTGATGCCACAAACGGCAGCTTTGTTCCAGTGTAAAACGGAATACCCATATTCACAAAGATCGCAAATTCGATCACACCGACCAGGATCACCGGAATAGTAATTGATTTGAACAGAAGCAGAATAATCACAAATACGATTCCAATAGACACTGCACTTACACGCTTAAAGTCCGTGTCTGTAATGTTGATCAAATCTTTTGTCAATGGTCCTTCTCCTACCAGCATTGCACCCTTATCATATTTATCCATGATCTTATCAATCTGCTCAATCTGTTTGTTTACTTTATCCGTTGCTACTTTGTACGTAGAATTTACCATCAGCAGCTGGTACTTGTCATTTTTCAGCATACCGGTGACAGATTCCGGGAGCATATCTGCCGGGACACCGGAGCCGACCAGATTATCCAGTCCAAGTACCCATTTAACACCATCTACTTTTTCAATCTCCTGTGACATCTTCTTAACATCAGAACCTGCAACCGAGCTGTCCACTAGGATCATATGTGTGGTGTTCATATTGTAATCTTCTTTTAATTTCGTGTTCGCAATGACACTCGGAAGATTCTTTGGCAGCGATTCGTCCAGATTGTAGTAAACACCTGTGTGATTGTTTCCGTAAATCGCCGGAAACAGAAGGATCACAAATGCTACTACATAAATCACATAACGCTTTGTCACCTTATCTGAAATCCTTCCAATATCCGGAAGCAGCGGTTTGTGTTTCGTCTTCTCGATCAGCTTGTCACAGCACAGGATCATGGACGGAAGAACGGTTACACAAACCAGAACTCCGAAGATAACTCCTTTTGCCATAACGATACCGATATCTTTTCCAAGCGTAAAGCTCATAAAGCAGAGTGCGATAAATCCGGCAACCGTCGTAACTGAACTTCCGATTACGGATGAAAAGGTCTGGGAAATCGCGTGTGCCATCGCCCGCTCTTTATCTCCGTTATAGCGCACCTGCTGCTCCTGATAACTGTGCATCAGGAAAATAGAATAGTCCATAGTGACACCGAGCTGAAGTACCGCTGCCAGTGCCTTCGTGATATAAGAAATCTCTCCAAAAAATACATTCGTTCCAAGATTATATACGATTGCGATTCCGATACTCAAAAGGAACAATACCGGAACAAAAATCGATTCCATCGTAATTGCCAGAACCAGTGCAGAAAGTGCGACTGCGATCAGTACATAAAGTGGTGTTTCCTTTTCGGCAAGCTCTTTGGTGTCCTCTACAATCGCAGACATTCCACTTAAGAAGCACTGCTCTCCGGTGATCTTACGGATCTCGGTAATTGCCTTCATGGTTTCATCGGATGAAGTTCCGTCTTTGAAAAATACCGCCATCATTGTTCCGTCTTCTGTGTTGTACTCATCATACAGCTTTGACGGAAGCACGCTCTGTGGAACCGAAATATCAGCCAGTGAATCATACCAGAGTACATTCTCTACTCCGTCTACCTTCTCTACCTTTTCTTTCAGCTTCACAATCTCTTTATCTTCCATGCCGTCTACCATCAGCATCGAAAATGCCCCGATCCCAAAATCATTCGTCATGATCTCTTGTCCCTGCATTGTCTCAATGTCTTCCGGAAGATAAGTCAGCACATCATAGTTGATCCTGGTGTTCACATACCCCCACACAGCCGGAATCAAAAGGATAATACTGAGTATCAGTATCGGTACTCTGAATTTAACAATCTTTTTGCCAACCTTTACCATACTTTATTCCTCTTTTCTTTTTATTTTTTCTCCTTTAATGACTATTGGTCATTTATTTTACAAAACCAATATACAACAAAACTGACCATAAGTCAATTTGTTTGTTGACTTATGGTCAGTTTTTTTATAATGTTATTTAGACCGGTAACCTTATGCGTAATCTTGCTCCATAATATAACAACGGGCAGACTCTGTTCCCCGAATCTGCCCGTTCATTTACGCTATTCATTTATGCATTTTCTGCCGCTTCTTCACGATTTTTGCAAACCACCTGTCCAGCCACATAGCAGACCGCTGCAACTGCCATACCATTGATCGAAGCAATTCCCCATGACACAAGATTTGCTACCACCGCACCTGCAATCACACCGATCACGGCAAACCAGTTCACAGTTTTGATTTCTACTTTATCACTGTCGTACTCCTTCTTATTTATAAAGTACGAGAGCACCAGGATAATCCCTACCGGCGGAAGGGTACAGTTCAGTACGTTCAGCCAGTTACAGAAATTGTAATACAGCCATACAGAAAGAAGTGTTCCGATAATACCTGAAATCAGAACCATCGGTTTCTTCTTCTGCCGGAAAATATTTGCCAGTCCAAGACCTGCTGAATACAGCGCATTGTCGTTGGTGGTCCAGATATTGAGTCCCAGAACCAGAATCGCCATATAGAACAGATTCAGACGGATCATAACCTCAAAGATATCATTTCCGCCAACGAAAATATAGGCAATCGCCCCAAAAAAGAACATCAGCGAATTCCCGATAAAGAATGCTACAACCGTTGCAATTGTACCTGATTTGGCATCCTTTGCAAATCTTGCAAAGTTCGGAGTTGCCGTTCCGCCTGATACAAAGGAACCGACTACCATACCCGCTCCACCGATCACGGTCACAGATCCACTGGATACTGCAAACTGGTCAACGATCGTTCCATTTCCCTGACGAACTGCCATCACCATTGCTACCGTTCCAAGAATCGCAACGAGCGGAACTGCAATATAGCTTACCACCGTAAGGGAATCAATTCCGAAATATGCAGAAGCGGTCATACAGCCTCCTGCAACCAATACCAGAGCCCACATCGCAGCCTTACTTCCACCGAGAAGTTCTCCTGATACCGGGATTGCAAACATCGCAACACCCACACCGAACCATCCGATCTGAGTGAAGCTGATCATTGCAGAAGAAAGATAAGATCCTTTTTCTCCAAACGCTCTTTTTGCCAGAAGATCCATGCTAAGTCCGGTCTTTGCACCTACATATCCCAGAAGTCCTGTATACACACCAAGGATCGCTCCTCCAAGGAGAAGGGACTTGATAAATCCCCAGAAATCAAGTCCTGCTGCCATCTGCTGCCCAACCCACATACTTGCCGAGAAAAATGTAAATCCCAGCATGATCATAAACATGGTCAGGAAACCTTTTCTGCCCTCTTTCGGAACTGCCTGGTCCGCATAGTCAATATCAACAGTTGTATCTTTCGTGTTTTTGCTCATTTTTTACCTCATTCCATTCTCTGTGATCAACAAGTTCATTCTTTTTATAGCATATATTTCTTCAAAGAATCGGTAAATTCGGTAATTCTCTGATCTGCCAGTTCTTTTAATGTAATATTTTTCATACTCTCGATATATCCCTGTTCCTGACGGTACAGCCACTTGGTGTCTGCCGGACGGATCTTCTCATAGTGGTTCTTCTCGATCCAGTCCTCATAACTGATCGGTGTCGGGTATCCAATCTTTTCATCAAGCAGTTCTTTAAAATCGATCTTATCTGCTCTCTCTTTGATTCCTTCCCAGAATTCCAGAACTTCCTCTACATGCTCATGAATCTCATAGCGTCTTGCCCCGCCATCGTAGATGATACATTTTTCAAAAAGCGGACTGCACATGGAAAGTGTCTCTCTTCTAAACTCCGGCGCGATGATTCCATCCTTCCAGTAGAAGTCCACATCCGGAAGGTTGATTCCTGACACACCTTTATCCTGATAAGTACTGAAAATTCCTTCATAATACACGGTAATGAACCCTTCAAATTCCGGCCAGAACTCACGGATCTCTCTGGTAAGATTCTCAAGAATCTCAATTCCCTTTGTCCCACCAATTGTGAAAATGATAATATTACGAAGCTTTGCTCCGTTCTTCCTGTAAAAATCTGTCACATAGCGCAGGCAGTGGATCAGAGTCTCCCCACTTGCAATGATATCTCCGATCATCAGTGTGCTGTCCGGAACCATGGTAAGCTTACTATATTTGATTTCAAGCCCTGCAATCTCTTCGTCCGCAAATACACGTTCACTGGATAAGAAACTGATATCGTGTACACGGATGTGCTCTCTGTAGCAGCTTTCCTCCAACGGATAGTTCAACGCTCCTCTCAAGATAGAAAGAATATTTGCAGTTGTCACTTTCTTTTGTTCTTTAAAATAATAGAGCATCTGAGATGTAGAAGGAATCAAGCAGTCATATACCTCATATCCGACGATCTCCGGTGTATTCAGAAGCTTTCTTGTCTCTGCTTCCGATACAACATAATATTCATTTACATAGTTCCCACCGGCCAGTTTATAACAGGCTACACCCTGTTCATTAAATTCCGGCACCAGCTTAACCTGATTCCAATTTTTCATCTGTGATTTTCCCCTTTTCTGTAAGTCCACTTTTCATAACAATAAACATTCTACAAAATGGTATGATGAAAGTGGGGGAATGTCAAGTGGAAATTAAAAAAGAACGCCCCTGTTTCCAAGAACATTCTTTTCCATTTCTCTATTTACATCACCATCTGGAACACCAATACCATCAAAGGCATCGTCACAATCGCTCCAAGTGTAGTCAGCACACTGATCATACTGGCATATCTGGAATCATTGTCATATACCTGGCACATCTGTGTAACAGTTGAAGCAACCGGCGAAATTACCGCCATAAATACGATCAAAAGGATTTCTTCTCCTTCTTTATTCCATCCCACAAGACCACTTACCTTCAGGATAAGCAACGCAATAAGCGGAATCACGATCAGTCGCATAAACGAAATGAAATATGCTTTCTTATTCGTCAATACTTTCTTTAAATCCATTCCACCGATCAGCATCCCAATTACAAACATACTTGCCGGTCCAATCATTGCTCCGACTGAACTAAGCGTTCCTGTAATGATTTCCGGCAGACGTATTTTTGCAAAAAACAAAGTAATCGCAATGATAATCGTAATGATATTGATATTAAAGAATATTTTCTTCAGATTAAATCCTTTTTCATGACTAAGTACTTTTTTACAGTGTGTCCAGAAAAAGATAGTCTGAAGTCCCATAAATACACACGCATAAAATACCCATTTATCTCCAAGCATAAATGCAACAAGTGGTACGATCAGATTTCCAGAATTGGAATAGTAAATGGACATCGTTTCCACTTCATTCAGATGAAGAACCTTTCCAATCAGGTTGACGATTGGAAGTAATATAAAAAGAAGCAATAACGATGCAATGCAAGCCAGCTCCAGTCCACTTACTTTTTCCGGCGTATAGTCTACCTGAAATGCATTCAGAATCACACATGGTACAATCAAATAGAGCACCAATGTTGACAGTACTTTACTGTCTTCATCTTTCAACAATCCCATTTTGACTACCGCATATCCCATAAAGATCATAATAAACAATTTTGCAATCTGTTCCATCAGAAGTATACTCAGTTCCATTTTTGCCCTCTTTTCCTTTTCGTTAAAATCTAAAAGCATAGCTACGTTACACTCGCTACGCCACTGTCCAACTTCCAATTTTAAAAGAAGCGGATTGCCAGACGCAACCCGCTTCCTATTATTTCATTTCTTTTCTATCGGTTTATTTCTCGTCTGTCAGATTTTTCCATCTTTTAAACAATACCAAATCCCCTGTTCTCTGTCAAGAAATCTCATTTTTTAGACTTTTCTCTTGCTACACCTGTCCCAGAAGCTCTCTGCACTTCTGGTTCATCTCACCCAGTTCCTGCACAACCGGTAACAGATCCTCTTTACTCATTCCATAACTGATCATGCAGAGTGCCTTGTAGAAAAATTCGTTCACTTCTGCATCCATTTTCCCCATAACGACCGCCGGGTAAATAATGGCTGCCATCTCCCGGATTCCGAAAAGGATTGCAGTCTCCACGCCGCGCACATCTGTTTCGTGTTTCCAGATATTGCTCACATCATATTCGGAGGTATTGCCACACGGTGCTGCACAGACTGCGCAATCCGGTGCGACGGTATTTTTTTCTTCTCTTACTTTTTCGATCATCGCTTTTAAAGCTGCTGCCCCGGTGTTGCTGTTCGTAATCGTATGCACAAGACCTTCGATGATAATCTCATCTGTGTTTTCTGTCTTTGGATTGTTACCACAGGATCTGGCAAGACCGATCAGCGCACCGGTCAGTTCATCCTGGAGTGCTAAAATCTCCTGTCCCTGCGAAATCGTCGCTGTATTACTCATATTTTCATTCCTCATACCGTTACTGAAAACTTATAAAAAGTTACAAACTTCTATGTT
>UMEN01017673.1_pt1 | contig 30040 bp, 28 predicted proteins | sample 1964751 | NCBI WGS metagenome assembly UMEN01 (sample SAMEA4836020, study PRJEB28245) | human gut metagenome | biome: gut microbiome; material: fecal sample | place: Denmark | collected 2008
AGACCATGCAGCTTGTCCGGGACGATGCCGCCATGGAATCCATCATTGCCAAGGTCATGGAGCTGCAAGACCGGGAGAACACCAATCTTCCCCTCTATGAGAAGCAGCTCCGGGATGCGGAATCGGGTATCCAGAATATGCTCAACGCGATTCAGGCCGGAATCCTCACTAGTTCCACCAAGGAGCGGCTGGAGCAGCTCGAAGAAACCAAGCGAGAGCTTGAAGCCCGCATTGCGGAAGAAAAGCTGGCAAAGCCCAAGATCAAAGAGGAATTTATCCGTTTCTGGCTGATGAGGTTCCGTAAATTGGACATGAGCCTGAAAGACCAGCGGCAGGCGTTGGTGGATACGTTCATCAATTCGATTTATCTGTACGATGATAAGGTTTTGATAACCTTTAACTATAAAGAAGGTACACAGACCATCACGTTTGAGGAAGCGGCCCAAGCCGCATCAAAGGAAAATGGTTCGGATTTGGATTGCTTTACTGCACCAAGAAAAACCAGTACACGTTGTGTACTGGTTTTTCTTTTTGTCTGCACGATGGAAGGGGCTCGAACAAGGCGGCGGCGCACAGCGCCGCAAGCAAAGCCACAGTGCGGCTTTGCTTAGCCTGCGGGTCCCAACCCGTAGGAATGTCTACCGTGGAAGCTGTAACCGAAAGATTTCATGGCTTTTTTGTTTTGTAAGCCATGGCTGCACGGTTTCTGCACGGTCGGTGTTATCCATGTCCGATTATGTAGGGCGCTGTATTGCATTGCAATCAGTGCCCTTTTTCTTAGCGTGAAAATGTAAAAGACCACCTGTATATTTCAGGCTTCGGAAAGAAGCTTCCCCTCCTCCAGCATCTTTTTCACCTCGCGCAGGTCTTTGCACTCGGCGGTGTACAGACGGCGCATCTCGTCGTCGGCGGGGGCAAGGTCCGGCACCATCACGGTGACAAAGCCGCCCCGCGCACCGGCGCGCACGCCGTTGTAGCTGTCCTCCAGCACCAGCGTTTCAGCCGGGATGGTGCCCAGCGCCTTGGCCGCAGTGAGGAAGATCTCCGGGTCGGGCTTGGACGCAGAGAACTGCTCGCCGGAAATAAGGGCCTTGAAGTGGCTGGTCATCTTCCAGTTGTTGAGGTGCCGCAGGATGGATGCCATCCGGCTGGAGGAAGCCACCACCATGGGAATGTGCTGCGCTTCCAGATACGCGATCAGTTCATCCAGACCCGGCTTTTTGGGCGGCGGTGCCTGAAAGGCCGTCTCCGCCTGCGCGTGCAGGGCATCCATGATGGCATCGGTATCGCAGTCCGGGCCGTAGAAGCGGCGCAGCACGGCCCGCATGGAATCGCCTGCCGAGCCGCGCGCGGCAGAGTCCAGCCCTTCCTTATAAGAAAGGCCCAGTGTGGCCAGTGCGGGCTTCCACAGGGTGGCCCAGATGCGCTCGGTGTCGAACATCAGCCCGTCCATATCAAAAATAACACCTTTTATCATTGTGCAAAAGCTCCTTTCTGAGCCTGTAAGATCCGGCTTATGCCCTCATTGTATCATATTTTGGGCAGTTTGCACATGGAAAAGCAGGCAATTTAGCGCAACTTAACCTGTCCAAAGATGAAAGATTTTTCGTTTCCTTGTAAATCACATTCATATTATTATAATAGAAAACAACATTCGGTGTTTGCGGGCGCATTTTCACTCGCTGCGCCCGAGATCAGGAAAGAGGGAAAATAAATCATGTTGGATATCAAGATCACCCGTACCACTGCTCCGAAGGCAAAGCCTGACGAGAGCAATCTGGGTTTTGGCAAGAAGTTCACCGACCATATGTTCGTGATGGATTACACCGAGGGCGAAGGCTGGCACGATGCCCGCATCGTCCCCTACGGCCCCTTTGAACTGGACCCGGCTACTGTCGTGTTCCACTACGCGCAGGAGATCTTTGAGGGCATGAAGGCATACCGCACGGCCGATGATACCGTCCAGCTGTTCCGCCCGGACTGCAACGCAAAGCGTTTCCAGGACTCCGCCGACCGTCTGTGCATCCCCAAGATCCCTGTGGAGGACTACATTCAGGCGGTTGAAACTCTGGTGGACGTGGACCGTGACTGGGTGCCCCATTCCGACGGTGCTTCCCTGTATATCCGTCCCTTCGTGTTTGCAAATGACGTGGGTCTGGGCGTGCACGCTTCCAAGCACTACATCTTCTGCATCATCTGCGCTCCCTCGGGCGCTTACTATGCCGAGGGCATCAACCCCGTCCGCATCTATGTGGAAGACGAGTACATCCGTGCCGCTCCCGGCCTGACCGGCTTCACCAAGTGCGGCGGCAACTACGCTGCTTCCATCAAGGCTGGTGAGCTGGCCGAGGAGCAGGGCTACGCACAGGTGCTGTGGCTGGACGGCGTGGAGAAGAAGTACGTCGAGGAAGTTGGCAGCATGAACATCATGTTCAAGATCGACGGCAAGGTGTACACCGCTGCTACCGTCGGCACCGTTCTGCCCGGCGTTACCCGCCGCAGCTGCATCGAGCTGCTGAAGGACTGGGGCTATGAGGTCGTCGAGGGCAAGATCGCCATTGCCGACATCATGGCTGCTGCCCGCGAAGGCAAGCTGGAAGAGGTGTTCGGCACCGGTACCGCCGCTGTCGTCTCCCCCGTCAAGGAGCTGGTCTGGAAGGGCGAGCACGCCTACATCGGCGACGGCAAGATCGGCCCTGTCACCCAGAAGCTGTACGATACCATGACCGGTATGCAGTGGGGCAAGATCCCCGATACCAAGGGCTGGATCGTGCCTGTTGAGAAAAAGAACTGATCCCGATTCTCCGGAGAGAACCTTTTTATTCAGAATAGCAGCAAACGCCGCCAGGCCTCCGCTCGGCGGCGTTTGCCGTATATTAGGATAACGTCCTCGCCCTCTCCGTCAAAACTCCAAAATTTCCCGGCGCAATTGCTTTCTGTGCCCTGCAGTGCTAAACTGAAAACAGAACAGCGGCCTGCATTGCGGCAGGCGTGCGGGAAAGATTGAGAGGAATGGACCCATGGTCAAAAAATGGAGCGTGAGCTACCCTGCCGTCAACGGCACCGAGCAGCGCAGAGTATATGTTTATCTGCCCACGATGTATGAAGCTGACCCCGACCGCCGGTATCCGGTGCTGTATATGTTCGACGGCCAGAACGTCTTTTTTGACGAGGATGCCACCTTTGGCAAAAGCTGGGGCATGGCCGATTATCTGGACTACACCGACACCCCGCTGATCGTGGCGGCGGTGGAGTGCAACGCCGGAGCCAACAACGAACGGCTGGTGGAGTATTCGCCCTACCGGTTCGACGACCCGCAGTTCGGCCACTTCGACGGCACGGGTCAGGCCACCATGAGCTGGTATATCCACCGGTTCAAACCCTTCATCGACCGCAACTTCCGCACCCTGCCCGACCGGGAGCACACCTTTATCGGCGGCAGCAGCATGGGCGGCCTGATGAGCCTGTACGCCCTTTTGCAGTACAACGACACTTTCAGCCGTGCGGCGGCGCTGTCGCCGTCCATCTGGGTGTCGCCGAAAAAGCTTTCCGGCCTTGTGGGCCGCGCAAAGCTGGAGCCGGGCACCGTGCTGTACATGGACTACGGCTCCCGCGAGATGGGCAACCACGACGGGATGCGCCGCGGCTTTGCAGAGATGTGCGCAAAGGCCATGACCCGAGGCATCCACCTTACCAGCCGCATCGTGCCCGGCGGCACCCACAGCGAAGCCAGTTGGGAAAAACAGCTGCCCTTTATGTTCCATACTCTGATGTATGAGGTGGAGGAGTAAACCCTAAAAGGAGGAAACACCATGGAAATGCAGTATTTTAAGGACTACAGCCCGGCGCTGGGCCGCGACATGGAGTGCAAAATTTACGGCCACGCAGGCCGCCCGATGCTGTACATCCCCTGTCAGGATGGCCGCTTCTTCGATTTTGAGAACTTCCACATGGCCGACACCCTTGCCCCGTGGATCGATGCTGGTAAGATCATGGTGATCTCCATTGATACCATGGACAAGGAGACCTGGTCCGACACGCAGGGCGACCCCTATTGGCGCATCCGCCGCTATGAGCAGTGGCTGCGCTACATCGTGGAGGAGGCTGTACCCAAGATCCAGTATCTGGCCAAGGAGCGCAACGGCTGGGACGACCTGCCCGGTGTCATTGCCTTTGGCTGCAGTCTGGGTGCCACCCATGCGGTCAACCTGTACCTGCGCCGCCCGGATGTGTTCTGCGGCTGTCTGGCCCTCAGCGGCATCTACACGGCCCACTATGGCTTCGGCAATTATATGGACGAGCTGGTGTACATGAACTCGCCCGTGGACTACATGAAGCACTTCCCGGAGGATCACCCCTACATGCAGCTGTTCCGCAGCCAGAAGGCGGTCATCTGCTGCGGTCAGGGCGACTGGGAGCAGCCGGACACCACATGGTTCCTCAAGCGCATCTTCGAGGCCAAGAACATCCCCATCTGGGTAGACCTGTGGGGCCACGATGTGAACCACGACTGGAACTGGTGGTATAAGCAGACTGCATATTACATGCCGTATATTCTGGGCGAGTAAAATGGCTCGCCCTCTCAGTCACCTTCGGTGACAGCTCCCCCAAAGGGGGAGCCTTTGGCAAAACCAAAAGGCATTGCCGTACTGCCAAGGCCTCTCCCTTTGACAGATTTCCCCCGGTCGGGGGAAGATGTCGCGCAAGCGACAGAAAGGGGAACGAGGTGGACGCGAGCTTTGCGAGCGGACGGAGAGGGCGAGGCCGCCTTGATAGAGGTTCATAGAGGAAAGAGGAATCATAAAACCATGCAGAATTTTATTTTTATTTCGCCCAACTTCCCCACCAACTACTGGCAGTTCTGCCGTGAGCTGAAAAACAACGGCATGAATGTGCTGGGCATCGGCGACCAGCCCTACGATGAGCTGAAGCCGGAGCTGAAGGACAGCCTGAACGAGTACTACAAGGTGGGCAGTCTGGAAAACTACGACGAGGTCTACCGCGCCGTGGCCTTCTTTGCCTTCAAGTATGGCCGCATCGACTGGCTGGAGTCCAACAATGAATACTGGCTGGAGCGGGACGCAGCCCTGCGCACCGATTTCCACATCACCTCCGGCTTCCAGACCGCCGATATGCCCCGCATCAAGTACAAGAGCAAGATGAAGGAGTATTACCAGAAGGCCGGCATCGCCACCGCACGCTACCACATGGTGGACGATTACGAGGGCTGCCGGAAGTTCATCGACGAGGTGGGCTACCCGGTGGTGGTAAAGCCGGATAACGGCGTGGGCGCATCCGATACCCACAAGCTGTCCAGCGACGAGGATCTGAAAAAGTTCCTCGTGCAGAAGACGGCCCATCACCCGGATGTGGAGTACATCATGGAGGAGTTCGTCCGGGCCGAGGTGAACAGCTACGATGCCATCATCGATGCCAACGGCAACCCCATCTTTGAGGCCGGCAACGTGAGCCCCATGTCCATCATGGATATCGTCAACGACAACGACAACTCCATCTATTACATCATCAAGGACCTGCCCGAGGACACCCGCGCCGCAGGCCGTGCCGTCGTCAAGAGCTTTGGCGTCCGGAGCCGCTTCATCCACTTTGAGTTCTTCCGCATGACCGAGGATCAGGCCAGCATGGGCCAAAAGGGCCAGATCGTGGCACTGGAGGTCAACATGCGCCCCTGCGGCGGCTTCACCCCGGATATGATCAACTTTGCCCGCTCCACCAACGTGTATAAGATCTGGGCCGATATGATCGCCTTTGGCGGTACCGATATGCCGGTGGGCGAGCACTTCTATTGCCCGTTTGCAGGCCGCCGCGACGGCAAGCACTTTGTGTACAGCCACGAGCAGATCATGCAGAAGTACCAGCAGAACATGCGCATGGTGGACCGCATCCCGGATGCTCTGAGCGGTGCCATGGGCAACCAGATGTACGTTGCCACATTCTCCACCCGCGAGGGCATGGAGCAGTTCTACGCCGACGTGCTGGCCACCACCGACGACAACAACGCCGCTGTACAGAAGGAGCTGACCAACATTCTGGCTCTGGGCGAGCCGGAGACCACCCCGGCGGAAAAGCCCGCCGCTCCTGCCGCTAAAAAGGCACGCACCACAAAGAAAAAGTAAGAATACGCTCAAACAGCCCCGGAACGGCATCTGCCGCCCCGGGGCTGTTGTTATATTGCAAAAAAATGGTCACCCGTTCTGAGCGAAATGACAAATTTTTTCAGATTGGTTGACAAGATGCCGGGGGGGGGGAAGATGTGGGTGTGAAGCATATTTTTGGGGTGCTTCGGCACAAAAAACAGGAGGCTTGTATTATGAGATTGTACAAAAAAGCAGCCGCTGTTCTGCTGGCGGCAGCAATGGCTGTTTCCATGATGACCGCTTGCGGCGGTGGCGGTGGTTCCACCGGCGGCAATGGCGGCGGCAGCGGAAACAATGGCGGAAGCACATCCGTGGCTGTGCCTGCACCGGACAAGTTTGAAAATGTTGGCACTGGTTCCGAAAGTGAGGGTGGCGGGTCCGGCACTTTGGGTACGCCGATCGCAAGCTTCAGCGGAAGCCAGTATGCAGCTTTTGTTCAGAATGTGAAGAATCATCAGTCCACCGGTCTGTACATGGAATACACCACTGTGGAATATGATGCGAACAAAGCATATAAATCTGGAATAAATTATATTCTTGCAGCGGATAGAAATGACATCTATTTGAAAATGAGGTCTGTCGGCAGCACATCCTCGGTTCCGAGTGTGGTATTCGGAACGGTCGAGAACAATACAGAGTGGTTGTACGCCTTGTATGAAAAGTCGAAGGTTGCAGTGGGCGAGCAGGGAGCCTATAATGAAGGCCAGCTGTGGGATGATATTGGCTTTAGTGCAGATGCTCTGCCCTATCAGATGTACAAGACTGTTGTAAAAGTGAACGGCCAGCCCTATGACGCTGAGACCTTTACGGATTCCTATGGAACCAAGTACACTATCTGCTATCAGGGCAGTATGCCGAAGTATACGATGATTGAATATGCGCATCCGGATTCAGACGGTGTGCAGTATTACGTCACCGAGTATAAGACCATCCAGTACACCACCAACGGCCTGTGCCAGTGGCCGAAGGACGGCTATAAGATCTATAAGTATGTCAGCACTTCTCAATCCGGCAATACGGTAACGATCGTGCTGGCCGATGAAGCGGGCAAGCAGTATACGATCACTGTCGTGGAAGGCGTCCCCAATGGCCTGACCGTTAAGGATGGAAACGGCAATGTCGTTACAGACCAGTTCAAGTGGCTTATGCAGGGCGAGTAAAACAAGAATATAATTTACAACCAATAATCTTCAGCCCCGGAACGGCATCTGCCGCCCCGGGGCTGTTGTTATATTGCTAAAAAATGGTCATCTGTTCCGGGCAAAATGACAAAATTTTTCAGATTGGTTGACAAGATGCCCGGGGGGGGGGAAGATGTGGGTGCGAAGCATATTTTTGGGGAGCTTCGGAACAAAAAAACAGGAGGCTTGTATTATGAGATTGTACAAAAAAGCAGCCGCCGTTCTGCTGGCGGCAGCAATGGCTGTTTCCATGATGACCGCTTGCGGCGGTGGCGCAGGCGGCGGCAATGGCGGTAATGGCGGTAATGGTGGCGACACTGAAATCGTTGAACCGGTTCCCGGTCCGGATACAACGGACCCGGATCAGGGCGGTGAGACTGGCGGCACTACGACTCAGCCCGAGAAGACAAAAATCCCGGATGTGACAAAGAGTCAGTATGCACAGTCCTCGAAGAAGATCTACAATTCGAACGAGTTCTATGTCCTGGCTACTATGGCCGATTATGATGCCAATAAAACAAAAACGAGCGAAGGACAGATGATTTTGGCCCGCAAAGGCACCGATGTTTACATGAAAACTGCCTTTACTGAAAACAGCAAGACCCAAGAGCATGCGGTGTTCGCAGAAAAGACAAACGATGGCAAGTATGCAAGTTACCTGCTGTTTGAGGATGCTAAGACTGCATTGAAAAGTATTCGGAACGATCCGCCCATGGACTTTTCTAAAGAGGAAAAGTTGCCGAACGAAATGTACAGCACTACTGTAAAGGTCGGCGGCAAAGAATATTACGCAGAAACCTATACAGATGGAAACGGTTCCGAACAGACCACTTGCTTTGGCGATAATGGCATGCCGAAATATCAGTTTTTTCAGCGAAAGGATGGCACCTCTGAGACTACGGTGTACCAAACCATCCGAATCGGTAACTCTAACAACCTGTGTCAGGTGAACGGCTATAAGGCTTATACGATGGAGAACGATGCGGAAGGTAAACCGATTCTGGTCGATGAAAGTGGCAACAAGTATAAAGTTACTTTCAAGATTGACGAGACTACCCACAAGGTTACTGAAGTGAAAGTCGAAGACAGCAATGGCAAGGATGTAACGACGAAAGACTTTGCATGGTTTGTTAAGTATTTTAAAGGTTAAAGCACTTTTCTCAAAAAAATAACAAGATGTTTTGCCCCGGCTGTCCCCCGACAGCCGGGGCTTTTCGTTGTCCCTTTTGGCAAAGTGTGGTATACTGTTGCCAGAGATTTTATTGGGAACGAGGTACATCTATGAAAATTCCTGCAAACGGCTTTACCCATGCCGGCAAGTTCCACGCCGACGATGTGTTTGCCACTGCCCTGCTGCAAATTTTGCGCCCGGATATCAAGATCACCCGCGGCTTTGTGGTGCCGGACGGTTTTGACGGCATCGTGTACGATGTGGGCTATGGCATGTTCGACCACCATCAGGAGCCCCGGGAGTACCGCGCAAACGGTGTGCCCTACGCGGCATTCGGTCTGCTGTGGCGGGTGCTCGGCCCCGGCCTTGTGGGCGAGCGTCAGGCCCGGCTCATTGACGAGAACTTTATCCAGCCGCTGGACCTCAACGACAACACCGGCGAGCAGAACAGCCTGTGCGATGCCATTGGCTTTTTTAACCCGGTCTGGGACTCCAAAGAGGATCAGGACACCTGCTTTTTCAAGGCGGTGGCCGTGGCAAAGCAGATCTTGGAAAACCAGATCGCCAGCGCCAACGCCGTGAACCGCGCCGACGAAAAGGTGCAGCAAGCCTACAAAAACTCCCGGGACGGCATCGTGGTGCTGCCCTGCTATCTGCCGTGGAAGAACGGCCTGTACAAAACGGATGCGCTGTTCGTGATCTACCCCAGCCAGCGCGGCGGCTGGAGCGCCCAGTGCGTCACCGACCACAAGACCAAGCGCCCCAAACTCCCCTTCCCCCAGAGCTGGGCCGGCCAGCCGCAGGAGGTCATTGAGCAGAAGAGCGGCATCCCGGGCATCAGCTTCTGCCACGCCAGCCGCTTCCTCATCACCGCCAAGGATAAGGAAACTGCCCTTGCCGCCTGCCGTCAGGTGTTAAAGAACAATGGCCGCATCTGAGCCGTGCGCCCGGCCAAAGCCCGCCTTTGTGTATATGGTGCGGTGTACCGGCGGCCAGCTGTACACCGGCTGGACCACCGACCCTGCCGCCCGCCTGCAGGCCCACAAAAGCGGCAGAGGGGCCCGCTACACCCGGGCCAGAGGTGCAGCGGCCTTTGCCTACGTGGAGCGCTGTGCGGACAAGCGCAGCGCCCTGCGGCGGGAAGCTGCGCTCAAAAAGCTGCCCAAGGCGCAAAAAGAGCTGCTGTGCCGCGCATGGAGCGCGGCGGGCGGGCCCTTTTCCGGCGCATAAAGACAAAACGAAACCCGGAACTCTTTCAGGGCCAGACGGCTCACAAAAGGGTCCCGGGCGTTTTGTTTTTGCGGTGTGAATTCTTTCCGTGTGCTGTAGTCCGCACATGCCTCCGGACAGGCTGCATGTGCCCCGAATATATACTGCGCAAATGCATAAAATATGAATATATTCTGCAAATAACGCATAAAGATACAAATTGAACCAAAACAGAGGTCAAATCCGTGTAAGGTTTGGCGGTTTTCGGCATTGACGGAAAAGCCGCGCGGCGTATAATAAAAGCATCAACAGAAATGCAGATGCAAGAGGGTGCGGGAGGGATGCCTGCATCAGAAAACAAAAGTGTATTTTTAAAAGGAGCAATCATCATGAAAAAGGAAAACATCAAAAAAGTCGTTCTGGCATACTCCGGCGGTCTGGATACCTCCATCATCATTCCCTGGCTGAAGGAAAACTACAACAACTGCGAGGTCGTTGCCGTCTCCGGTGACGTGGGTCAGGGCACCGAGCTGGACGGTCTGGAAGAAAAGGCCAAGGCTACCGGCGCTTCCAAGCTGTACGTGCTGGACCTGAAGAAGGACTTTGTGGAGAACTACATCTTCCCCACCCTGAAGTTCGGCGCGAAGTACGAGGATTACCTGCTGGGCACCAGCTTTGCACGTCCCTGCATCGCCAAGGCTCTGGCAGACATCGCCATCAAGGAAGGTGCAGATGCCATCTGCCACGGCTGCACCGGCAAGGGCAACGATCAGGTGCGTTTTGAGCTGACTCTCAAGGCCCTGTGCCCCGATATGGCCATCATTGCTCCGTGGCGTGAGTGGGACATCAAGAGCCGTGACGAGGAGATCGATTACGCCGAGGCTCACCACATCCCCCTGAAGATCAACCGCGAGACCAACTATTCCAAGGACAAGAACCTGTGGCACCTGAGCCACGAGGGCCTCGATCTGGAAAGCCCCGCCAACGAGCCCCAGTACAACAAGCCCGGTTTCCTGGAGCTGGGCATCAGCCCCGAGCAGGCTCCCGATAAGCCCACCTATGTGATCATCCACTTTGAAAAGGGCATCCCCACCGCCGTGGACGGCAAGGAGATGGGCGCTGTGGAGCTGGTGGAATACCTGAACAAGCTGGGCGGCGAGAACGGCATCGGCCTGCTGGATATCGTGGAGAACCGCCTGGTGGGCATGAAGAGCCGCGGCGTCTATGAGACCCCCGGCGGTGCCATCCTGTACAAGGCTATCAATGTTCTGGAGACCATCACTCTGGATAAGGAAAGCTCTCACTTCAAGGCTCAGCTGGCCCAGAAGTATGCCGATATCGTCTACAACGGCCAGTGGTTCACCCCGCTGCGCGAGGCTCTGGATGCCTTTGCCGACAGTCTGGAAAAGACCGTCACCGGCGATGTGAAGCTCAAGCTCTACAAGGGCAACATGATCAACGCTGGCGTCACCTCTCCGTACACCCTGTACGACGAGCAGACCGCTTCCTTCGGTGAGGACGAGGACTACAATCAGGCTGATGCAACAGGCTTCATCAACCTGTTCGGCCTGTCCATCAAGGAGCGCGCAAAGCTGTCCAAGAACTGGCCGGAGGTCAAGTAAGCAGCTATAACATCTTCCCTTTCGTGTGTTTTCACACTTTCACACGGAAGTTCCATCCAACCGGCATCGTTGCCGGCGGCACCGCCGCAGGAGCGTTTTCCCCTGCGGCGGCTTTGCCGTTTTTAGAAGAAATAAAATGAGCGGCAAAAACTCCTTCCGTCAAACCCTGACGGGTTTGCCAGCTCCCTCAGTGAGGGAGCCTCTGGCGAAGAGGTGAAGCTTTCCGCACTGCCAAGGCCTCCCTCCTTGAGGGAGGTGTCACCGAAGGTGACGGAAGGAGTCTCGGCGAGCCGCCTATCAGTAAAGGATAAAATTATGGCAGAACAACTCTGGAAGGGCCGTTTTTCCAAGGCCGTGGATTCCCGCGTGAACGACTTCAACTCCTCCATCCGGTTCGACCAGCGCATGATCGCGCAGGATATGCGCGGCAGCGGCGTGCACGCCGCCATGCTGGCAAAGCAGGGCATCATCTCGGAAAAGGATTGTGAGGACATCCTCAACGGTCTGGCTTCCATCGCCGATGATCTGGCAGCCGGCAGGCTGGAGATCGACCCGGGTGCCGAGGATGTGCACACCTTTGTGGAGCAGATCCTCACCGCCCGCATCGGCGATGCGGGCAAGCGGCTGCACACCGGCCGCAGCCGCAACGATCAGGTGGCGCTGGATATCCGCCTGACCCTGCGGGACTACAGCCACACCCTGCAGGCCTACATCGTGGAGCTCATCAAGGTCATCTGCAAAAAGGCCGGTGAGAACACCACCGCCGTCATGCCCGGCTACACCCATCTGCAGCGTGCCCAGCCCATCACCTTTGGCCACGCCCTGATGGCCTACGCCTCTATGCTGCTGCGCGACCTGCAGCGCTTTGAGGATGCCACCGCCCGCATGGACGCACAGTGCCCGCTGGGCAGCGGCGCGCTGGCTGGCACCACCTACCCGCTGGACCGCCAGTTCACCGCCGAAAAGCTGGGCTTTGCGGCTCCCTGTGCCAACAGTCTGGACGGCGTGTCCGACCGCGATTTCTGCATCGAACTGGCAAACGCCATCTCCATCTGCATGATGCACCTGTCCCGTCTTTCCGAGGAGATCATCCTGTGGTGCAGCTGGGAGTTCAAGTTCATTGAGCTGGACGATGCCTTTACCACCGGCTCTTCCATCATGCCGCAGAAGAAGAACCCGGATGTTACCGAGCTGATCCGCGGCAAGACCGGCCGCGTCTACGGCGACCTGAACACCCTGCTGGTGATGATGAAGGGCATTCCCCTCGCCTACAACAAGGACATGCAGGAAGATAAGGAAGCCATCTTCGACGCAGTGGATACGCTGGAGCTGTGCCTGAAGACGGTCACTCCCATGCTGGACACCATGAAGACCCTGCCGGCCAACATGCGCCGCGCCGCCGCCAAGGGCTTTATCAACGCCACCGACTGCGCCGACTACCTCACCAAGAAGGGGATGCCCTTCCGCGATGCCTACAAGCTGACCGGCTGCATGGTGTCCGACTGCATCGCAAAGGACAAAACCCTTGAAGAGCTGACCCTCGACGAGTTCAAGGGCTACAGCGCTCTGTTCGAGAACGATATCTACGATGCCATTGATCTGGTCAAGTGCTGCGAGGGCCGCACCAGCTACGGCGGCCCCAGCGAAGCCAGCGTGAACAACCAGATCGCACTGGCAAACGCACAGCTGGATGCGTGGGAGGAAAAGAACGCATGAGCGTGAAAGTTTTTATTGATGGCTCTTCCGGCACCACCGGCCTGCGCATTGCCGACCGTCTGGCACAACGCCCGGAGATCGAGCTGCTTTCCATTTCCGCAGAGGGCCGCAAGGATGTGAACGAGCGGGCGAAGGTCATCAACTCTGCCGACCTCGCCTTCCTCTGCCTGCCGGATGCCGCTTCCAAAGAGGTCATGCCCCTGCTGCGCCCGGACGTGAAGGTGCTGGACACCTCCACCGCCTTCCGCACCGATGCCGCATGGGACTACGGCTTCCCGGAGCTGGCGGGCCAGAAGGAAAAAATCAAAAATTCCTGCCGCGTGGCAGTGCCCGGCTGCTATGCCAGCGGCTTTATCAGCATTGCCCGCCCGCTGGTGGAGCTGGGCCTTGCACCGGCAGATTATCCCTTCAGCTGTACCGGCATTTCCGGCTACTCCGGCGGCGGCAAAAAGATGATCGCCGAGTACGAGAGCACTGACCGCCCGGCGCACAGCAAGCTGGATGCACCCAAGAGCTACGGTCTGGGCCTTGCCCATAAGCATCTGCCGGAAATGCAGAAGATCAGCGGCCTTGCCCACACCCCCATGTTCGTGCCCGTGGTGTGCGATTACTACTGCGGCATGCAGGTGCTGGTGCCGCTGGATCTGACGCTGGCGGGCAGCACCGCCGAACAGGTGGCTGCAGGCATTGCCGGGTACTATAAGGACGCTGCCACCGTCAAGGTGCACGCTCTGAACGAAGCCCTGCCGGAGAACGGCCTGTACTCCAATGCCATGGCCGGTACCGACCGCATGGAGCTGTACATGACCGTGAACGCTGCAGGCGACCAGATGATGCTGGTCTCCCTGTTCGATAATCTGGGCAAAGGCTCTTCCGGCGCGGCCGTCCAGTGCATGAACCTGATGCTGGGGCTGGAAGAGACCGAAGGGTTGGAATAAACTTGTATCGCATATGGGCAGCGTCCTCGCCCTCTCCGTCTTTGCTGTGCAAATCCACCTCTCCCAAAGGGAGAGGCCTTGGCAAAGAGATGAAGTCTGCGTGGACTGCCAAGGGCTCCCCCTTTGGGGGAGCTGGCGAACGTATGTGAGCCTGAGAGGGCGAGCCTGTTTGCGTGAGAAGTATTTCTTTGTGGGAAAGGAAGATCATTATGCAGTATCAAGAAGTTGCGGGCGGCATCTGCGCGCCCAAGGGCTTTGCAGCGGCTGGCGTGCACTGCGGCATCCGCGCAAACCATGCAGAAAAATACGATCTGGCACTCATCAAGGCGGACGTGCGCTGCGCCGCCGCCGGTGTGTACACCACCAACAAGGTCTGCGGCGCACCCATCAAGGTGGACCGCGCCCACCTGAAGGACGGCTACGCACAGGCGATCATCGTGAACAGCGGCAACGCCAACACTTGCGCCGCCAACGGCGTGGCTCTGGCCGAAGAATGCTGTGAGCTGGTGGGCAAGGAGCTGGGCATCGACCCGCAGGACGTTCTGCCCGCTTCCACCGGTGTCATCGGTCAGCCCATGGTCATCGACCCCTTTGCCCGGGGCATCCCTGCCGCCGCCGCAAAGCTGGCTGCGGACGAGCAGGGCAGCACCGATGCCGCCACCGCCATCATGACCACCGACACCCACAAAAAGGAATACGCCATCCAGTTCGAGCTGGGCGGCAAGACCTGCACGGTGGGTGCCATTGGCAAGGGCAGCGGCATGATTGCCCCCAACATGGCAACCATGCTGGCCTTCTACACCACCGATGCGGCGGTCTCGCCCATCCTGCTGGAAAAGGCCCTCAAGACCGTGGTGCCCGGCACCTACAACCAGATGAGCGTGGATCTGGACACTTCCACCAACGATACCTTGATTATCATGGCTTCCGGCCTTGCAGGCAACCCGGAGATCTGCGAGGAGAACGCGGACTACGAAGCCTTTGTTGCCGCGCTCACCGCCATTGCAGAGCACATGTGTGCCGAGCACGCCGGTGACGGCGAGGGTGCCACCCACCTCATCACCTGCGAAGTGACCCACGCCCCCGACCTGAAGACCGCCCGTGCTGTCAGCCGCAGCGTGGTGTGCTCCAACCTGTTCAAGGCAGCGGTGTTTGGCCGCGATGCCAACTGGGGCCGCATCCTGTGCGCCATCGGCTACACCCCCGGCGATTTCTCCATTGATAAGGTCTGCGTGTGGCTTTCCAGCAAGGCCGGTGAGGTGTATGTGTGCGAAAACGCCGCCTACCACCCCTACAGCGAGGACGAAGCCGCCAAGGTGCTGGCTGAGCACGATGTGCTGGTCAAGGTGGACATGGGCACCGGCGATGCATCCGCAAAGGCATGGGGCTGCGATCTGACCTACGATTACGTCAAGATCAACGGCGACTATAGAACTTAATGGAACTCCCCCAGTCGCCTGCGGCGACAGCCCCCTCACGGAGGGAGCCTGAAAGCCTCCCTCCTTGAGAAAGACTCCCCCGGCCGGGGGAGGTGGCACGAAAGTGCCAGAAGGGGAATGGGTGGCATCGCGTAGCGATGACGGAAGGAGTTCGTCTGGTGGAAAACGAATGCCGGAGCAAGCGTGCTGGCGGCAAGGAGAGTATATGAAAAACGAAGAAATGGCGCGCCTTTTCTCTGAGGCGACACCCTACATCCAGAAGTATCACGGAAAGACCATGGTGGTAAAGTACGGCGGCAATGCCATGATCAACGAAGAACTGAAAAATGCCGTCATGAACGATCTGGTCACCCTTACCCTGCTGGGTGTGCGCGTGGTGCTGGTGCACGGCGGCGGCCCGGCCATCAACGAGATGCTCAAGAAAGTGGGCGTGGAGAGCCATTTCGCAAACGGTCTGCGCGTGACCGACGATGCCACCATGGAGATCGTGCAGCAGGTGCTGGCCGGTAAGGTGAACAAGGATCTGGTGGCAAAGCTGCGCGGCCGCGGCGTGGGCCTGTGCGGCATGGACGGCCAGATGCTGCGCTGCACCGAGCTGGACCCCCAGCTGGGCCATGTGGGCGAGATCGTACATGTGGACGCTACCCTGATCGGCAGCCTGCTGGATGGCGGCTTCATCCCCGTGATCGCCACGGTGGGCATGGACGATCTGGGTCAGGCCTACAACGTGAACGCCGACACCGCCGCTGCACAGATCGCGATTGCGCTGAAAGCGGAGAAGCTGGTATCCATGACCGATATCGCGGGCCTGCTGCGGGATAAGGACGACGAGAGCACCCTCATCCCCGAGGTGGAGGTGTCCGAGATCGAGGGCTATAAGTCCGCCGGCATCATTGCGGGCGGCATGATCCCCAAGATCGGCGGCATGGCCGATGCCATCTATCAGGGCGTGCACGAGGCGGTCATCATCGATGGCCGCGTGCCCCACTCCATTCTGCTGGAGCTGTTCTCCAACCGCGGCTCCGGCACCCGCTTCTACCGCCGCAGCCACCGCGAATAAGCATTGCGCCGGTGCCGTGCAGGCGGTATAATAAGAAAAATGACCCTCTCAAGCCTTTGCCAGCATTTTCTGGCGCGAAAGCGCCTGAGAGGGTTTTCTGTTCACAGGAGGGTACACCTATGGATTCTGAAAAAGTCATCAAGCGGGACGGCGAATACGTCCTGCACACCTATAACCGCAACCCCATCGTGCTGGAAAAAGGCCACGGCCTGCGCGCCGCAGGCCCCGAGGGTCAGCAGTATCTGGATTTTACCAGCGGCATTGGCGTGAACAGCCTTGGCTACTGTGATCTGGACTGGGCCGAGGCCGTTTCCGAGCAGGCCCACAAGCTGCAGCATACCTCTAACCTTTACTACACCGCACCCTGCGGCAAGCTGGCCAAAAAGCTGTGTAAGCGCACCGGCATGAGCAAGGTGTTCTTCGGCAACTCCGGTGCCGAGGCCAACGAGGGTGCCATTAAGGCCGCGCGCAAGTACAGCGTGGACCACTACCGCAAGGACCGCACCACGGTCATCACGCTGGTGAACAGCTTCCACGGCCGCACCATCGCCACCCTGACCGCCACCGGTCAGGAGGTGTTCCACAACTACTTCGGCCCCTTCAACGAGGGCTTCCTGTATGCTCCGGCAGGCGATATCGAAGCGCTGGAGGAGCTGGTGGACCGCACCACCTGCGCCGTGATGCTGGAACTCATTCAGGGCGAGGGCGGCGTGATGGCGCTGGACCCGGACTACGTGCAGGCCGTGCGCAAGCTCTGCGACGAAAAAGACCTTGTGCTCATCGTGGACGAGGTGCAGACCGGCGTGGGCCGCACCGGCACCTTCCTGTGCTGCGAGCACTACAACCTCAAGCCGGACGTGGTCACGCTGGCCAAGGGTCTGGGCGGCGGCCTGCCCATCGGCGCAGTGCTGATGAACGAAAAGGTGGCCGCAGGCATGGGCCCCGGCACCCATGGCTCCACCTTCGGCGGCAACCCGGTGGTCTGCGCCGGTGCCAACGTGGTGGTGGACCGCATGGATCAGAGCTTCCTTGCCAATGTCAACGAGCGCGCCGTCCAGCTGCGCGCAGGCATCGCAAAGCTGCCCCATGTCAAGAGCATTTCCGGCATCGGCCTGATGGTGGGCATCGAGTTCTACGACCTCAAGGCCGCAGATGTGCTGGCCGCCTGCCGCGAAGCGGGCCTGCTGGTGCTGACAGCCAAGACCCGCCTGCGCCTGCTGCCGCCGCTGACCCTCAGCGAGCACGATGTGGACATGGCGCTGGAGATCCTGAGCGATGTGCTGGGCAAGATGGAGCCGACGGCTCCGAAGGAGCAGGCATGAAAAATCTGCTGAAAATGAGCGACCTCTCCCCTGCCGAGCTGACCCACATTCTGGATGTGGCCGATCAACTCAAGGCACAGCAGAAGCTGGGCGGCACGGCCCCGCTGCTGGCGGGCAAGACGGTTGCCCTGATGTTCTCCAAGGCATCCACCCGCACCCGCACCAGCTTTGAGGTGGGTGTGTACCAGCTGGGCGGTCTGGGCAACTACATGAACACCGCCGAGCTGCAGGCCGGGCGCGGTGAGCCCCTCAAGGACACCGCCCGGGTGCTGGGCCGCTACTACGACTGCGTGGTGTGGCGCACCTACCGCCAGAGCGATCTGGAAGAGTTTGCCGAGCTGGCCGGTGTGCCGGTGATCAACGGCCTGACGGATTACGCCCATCCCTGCCAGGTTCTGGCCGACCTGATGACCATTCGGGAGCGCCGGGGCAGCCTTGCGGGCCGGAAGCTCTGCTTTGTCGGCGACGGCAGCAGCATGGCAAACAGCCTCATCGTGGGCGGACTGCTGGCCGGGATGCAGGTCACCTGCGTCTGCCCGCAGAGCTACCGCCCGGCGGCGGATGTGCTGATGTTCGCCCACAAGTACGGCAGCGCCTTCCACCTGACCGCAGACCCTGCCGAGGGCATTCAGGACGCCGACGTGGTGGCAACGGCCGTGTGGAACACCGCCCAGCCCGGCACGCCGGAAAGTGAGCAGCGCCTGCGGGATTTCGTGGGCTACCAGCTCACCGGCAAGCTGCTGGAAAGCGCCAAGCCCGACGTCATGGTGCTGCACTGCCTGCCCGCCCACCGGGGTGAGGAGATCTCCTCGGTGGTGTTCGAGCAGCACGCACCGGAGATCTTCGATGAAGCCGAGAACCGCCTGCACGTGCAGAAAGCCGTGCTGGCCATTCTGCTGGCGGGGAAATAAAAACAGAACGCCAACAGGGCCGCCGCACATCGTTTGTGCGGCGGCCCTGTTTTTTATCGTGGGAGAGTTCGCGGCGGAATAGAGCGCTGGCTGTGCGCTGCGGTGAAATGGCGTCAACCGATACGTTGCTGGTGCTCGTCGCCATAGGTCTCTATGTAGCGGAAGAACAGGTATTCGCACAGCATCAGCAGCTGTACGCGGGACTGCACCTGAATGCCGGAGCACACAAAGTTTGTGGCATTGACATACAGGTTTTCATCTGCCATGCCGCTGAGAGTATTGCTGCCGAGATTTGTAAAGGAAACCAATGCGGCCCCACGGCTTTTGGCAACCGTTGCAGCGGCAATGATCAGACTTGTTTCGCCGGAAATGGATAGAGCCAGAACCAGATCATCGGAAGTCAGCTGCCGTGCGCTGATATTCATCAGGGTGCTGTCATCGTAACAGAAGGCGGCCTTGCCGATGGTTTGCAGCCGCTTTGCAAGTTCGGAGCCGGGCATCCTGCTGCTGCCTACGGCATACAGCTCAATGCGGCGGCTGCAGTGGATCAGCTCTACGATACGCTCTACGGTCTCCTCCGGAACCATCTCGATGGTTTTGTGGATATCGCGGAAAAAGTCGGTCGGGTGAGATTTTCGCGGCGTTTCCTCCGGCTCAAACAGATCCATGCGCAAAGATGCCTTAAAATCGGAATAACCACTGAAACCGAGCTTCTTGCAAAAGCGGACGACAGAAGCCGGTGAGATGAACAACCGGTCCGCAAGTTCCGTCACCTTGAGATTGGCGATTTCGGTGTGGTTGCGAATGCAGTAAGAAAGAAGCTCATTATCGTTTTTGTTCAGCTGGGGCGTGTGTTCTGCAATGCGGGTGAAAAAGTCCATGATGTCCTCCGGCGGGAAGGCTTTGAAGAAAGTTAGCAGGTGTGAAAATATTTTCAGACTCTGGAATTGTTTCAACTTGGGCAAACTGATTCAAAACTTTCAAAACGCCTTTAAAAAAATGTTTATATCGATTATATTATAGTCACTCTCCAAAGCGCGCGCAAGGGTAAAATCAGAAACATGATCGAAAAACGAATGTGAGGTTTCAAAAATGGAAGGTTTTAAAGTTGTCATTGTTGGCGGTGGTTCCAGTCACACTCCCGGCATTATCCAGAGCCTGATTGCAAATCTTGATCGTTTCCCGCTGAAGAAACTGGTGCTGTATGATATTGATCCGGATCGTCTGGAGCTGGTGGATACCCTGTGCGGTTCGCTGATCGCAAAGCTGGACCCGGAGTGCGTCTACTTCACCACCACAGACCCGGAAAAGGCCTATACCGATATTGATTTTGCTTTTGCTCAGATCCGTCAGGGCGGCATGGAAATGCGCGAAAAGGACGAAAAGATCTCGCTGGAGTTTGGCGTTGTGGGTCAGGAGACCTGCGGCCCCGGCGGCATGGCATACGGCCTGCGTTCCATCCCCGGCGTGTTCCAGGTGATCGACGATGTGCGCAAGTACGCACCCGAGGCATGGATCATCAATTACTCCAACCCTGCTGCGATCGTGGCTGAGGCCACCCGCCGCAAGTACAACAACTATAAGATCCTGAACATCTGCGATATGCCGGTAGCCATCATGCTGTCCTTCGCAAAGATGCTGGGTCTGGAAAAATACAACGATGTGGACCCGGTCTACTTTGGTTTGAACCACTTTGGCTGGTGGACCCACCTGTACGACAAGAGCGGTGTGGACCGTATGCCGGAACTGAAGGAAAAGATCATGAAGTTCGGTCTGGCTGCTTCTCATGATAAGCACCACTCCGATCCTTCCTGGCGCCACACATGGGAAAACTTTAAGGAAATCCTCACCGACTTCCCGGAGTATCTGCCCAATACCTACCTGCAGTACTATCTGTATGCCAAGGAAAGCGCCGAGGATATGGATCCCAACTACACGCGTGCCAACATGGTCATGGATGGCCGTGAGAAGGACATGATCGAGCAGGCAAAGCTGATCCGCGAGAGCGGCGGCAAGAAGGAAGCAAACCTGAATCTGTTCAATGCTTTTGGCGATTTTATTGTGGATGTGGCATGTTCCATTGCCTATAACAATGCGGACCGCTATCTGGTCATTGTGGAAAACAAGGGCTGCATCCCGCAGATGCCGTATGATGCCATGGTGGAAGTTCCCTGCTACCTGCGCAAGTGGGGCCCGGAGCCTGTTACCATCGGCAATATCCCCCAGTTCCAGCTGGGCATGATGATGCAGCAGGTCTCTTCGGAAAAGCTGATCGTGGATGCTTATTTTGAACACTCCTACCAGAAGGCACTGGAAGCATTCACGATGAACAAGACAGTTCCCTCTGCCAAGGTGGCACGCAAGATCCTGGATAAGATGATCGAAGCCAATAAGGGCTACTGGCCTGAACTGCACTGAGACCCGCAGGAGGTAAATCATGGAGAAGAGAGAGAAAAAAGTTACCTTTTCACAGTTCCAGAAACTGGGAAAAGTTCTAATGACGCCTGTCATGATCCTGCCCATCGCAGGTATTCTGGTGGGCATTGGCTCTGCGTTCACGACAAAGAACATTGTGGCACTGTGGCCGGTTCTGGGCAATACCTATGTCAAGCTGTTCTTTAATCTGCTCAAGGCCATGGGCAATACCGTCAACTCCTATCTTCCAATCATTTTTGCTGTTTCCGTTGCCATCGGCTATGCGGAAAAGGAAAAGGGCATCGCGGCATTGTCCAGCGTGATCGGTTTCCTCGCCATGAACAATGTGATGAATATCCTGCTGACCAGTCTGGGCATTCTGGACCCTGCGGCGATGAAGACCGGCCAGTCCATGGTCATGGGCATCGCTTCGCTTGACACCGGTGTATTCGGCGGTATTCTGGTGGGTCTGCTGGTTGCAAAGCTGCATAACAAATACTATAATATTCAGCTGCCGCCGGTTCTGGGCATCTTCTCAGGCACAAAATTCGTGCCGATGATCTCGCTGCTGGCCTGCTCTGCGCTGGGTCTGGTAATGTCTGTGGTGTGGCCCTTCGTTCAGACCGGTCTGGGCTTCATGGGCGAGATCATTTATGACACTGGCATGGCAGGCAGTGTGATCTATGGTCTGGCAGAGCGTGCGCTGCTGCCTTTTGGCTTGCATCACTTTATTTACACTCCGTTCTTCTTCACAAACCTTGGCGGTTCCATGGTCATTGATGGCACGCTGTATGAAGGCGCAGTGAACATTTACAACGCCATGCTGGCTTCTCCGGATGCCATGTTTGACGTGAACATTACCCGCTTTATCATGAACGGCAAGGTTATTTTTGCTATGTTTGGTCTGCCCGGTGCGGCTCTGGCCATGTACCATTGCGCAAAGCCGGAGCGTAAGCCTCAGGTCAAGGCGCTGCTGATCGCAGCCATCATCCCCTCCATCTTCACTGGCATCACCGAGCCCATTGAGTACAGCTTCCTGTTTGCGGCTCCGCTGCTGTTCGTGGTGCACGCTGGCTATGCAGGTCTGGCCTACCTGCTGACTTACATCTGCAAGGTGAATATCCCGGGGCCCAGTTCCTTCGGCGGCCCTTTCCTGAGCACGATCTTCAATGGCATCATGCAGGCGGATAAAGGCTCTAACTGGATCTGGGTGTTCATCATTGGCATTCCCTGCTTCTTCCTGTACTATTTCACCTTCCGCTTCATGATCACCAAGTTCAACTACAAGACTCCCGGCCGCGAAGATGATGGCCAGGAGGTCAAGAAGCTGGACAAGAAAATGAGCGACGAGATGATGGCGACCATCATTGAAGGTCTGGGTGGTGCAGACAATATCCAGCATGTGGATGCCTGCTTTACTCGACTGCGCGTCAAAGTCAAAGACAAGGCTCTCGTTATGCCGGATACTGACTGGAAGCAGAAGACGGGTGCAAACGGCGTCGTTCAGGTCGCAGATGGCGTGCAGATCATCTACGGTGCCAAGGCCGATATCTACAAAAACAACCTCAAGAGCGCTCTGAACATGGACTGATTTTTCAGTGCCGGTCAGGGTTTCCCGAATAAACAGCGAGGGCATCTGCCAACGGCAGATGCCCTTTCTGCATACAAAAAAATCAAACCTTTGCCGCACCGCGGTCGAGGATCTTATCGAACCGGGCAAAGAAGGTGATGGTGGTGATGGTGGCGGCCAGAATGTCGCTGACCGGCTCGGCCAGAAACACGCCGAACACCGGGTTCGGCAGAACGTGCGGCAGAATGAAGATGAGGGGGATCAACAGAATGATCTTGCGCAGGCAGGCCAGCAGCAGGCTGACCTTAGCCTGCCCCAGCGCCATAAAGCTTTGCTGGCAGGCGATCTGGAAGCCCATGGCAAAAATGCCCGCCATGTAAATGCGCATGGCCCACGTGGTGTACTGGATCAGTGCGGTGTCCGAGGTAAAAATGTCCGCCACCGCGCCGGGAAACAGCATCATCAACAGCCAGAACACGCAGGTGTAGGCCCCGCACAGCGTCAGCTGAAAACGGAAGGCTTCCTTGACGCGGGCCTTCTTGCCTGCGCCGAAGTTGAAGCTCATCACTGGCTGTCCGCCCTGACAGATGCCCTGAATGGGCAGCGTGCACAGCTGGGATGCGCTGATGATGACGGTCATGGCACCCACGGCCACATCGCCGCCGTACCGCGCCAGACTGGAGCTGAAGCTGATGGAAAGCAGGCTCTCGGTGGAGAGCATCACAAAGGTGGAGATGCCCAGAGCCATCACCGGCAGGATGACATTGCGCTCCGGGCGCAGATAGTCCCTGCGCAGGCGCAGGAGGGTCTCTTTGCCGGTGAGAAAGCGCAGGATCCACACCGCGCCCACGGCCTGACTGAGCACTGTGGCAATGGCTGCGCCCCGCACACCAAGTCCGAACCCGAAGATCAGGATGGGGTCGAGGATAATGTTGATCACCGCGCCGATCACGGTGGTAAGCATACTGGTCTTGGCAAAGCCCTGCGTGGTGATAAAAGGGTTCATGCCCAGCACCACCAGCACGAACACCGAGCCTGCAATGTAGATGCGGCTGTAGCCCAGGGCGTACGGCAGGGTGGCATCGCTGGCACCGAACAGCCGCAGCAGCACCGGTGCCCCGGCATAGAAGCCGATGGTCAGCGCCACGGCAAAGAACATCAGCACGGTAAAGCTGTTGGAGATGATCTTTTCGGCCCGTTGCCTGTCCCCCTGCCCCAGAGCAATGGCGGTGCGCGGCGCGCCGCCCGCGCCCACCAGCATGGCAAAAGCGTTCAGCAGCATCAGAATGGGTGTGAACAGCCCCACGCCGGTTAGAGCTGCCGCGCCAATGCCCGCAATGTGGCCGATGTAAATGCGGTCCACGATGTTATACAGCAGGTTCACCACCTGCGCCACCACGGCGGGGATCATGAGCTGCAGCATCAGCTTTTTGATGCTGCCGGTGCCCATATCTTGTTTTGCCTGTGCCATTGGAATGCTCTCCTCTGTACTTCAAATTTGAAAAATATCGTTCCTATTATACTCGGCTCCCGCCCAAAAGAACAGCCTTTTTTGCAAAGAAACCGCGCTTTCTGCCCCAAAAACGCAAAACGGCACGGCTGCGTATGTCTTGCAGCCGGGCCGTGCCGTAACGGAAGAAAAGTGTTGACGGAAAACCGCTTTTTTGCTATACTGTAAAGGCTAATATATGGAGATGTATCGAAGCGGTCGTAACGAGAACGACTCGAAATCCAAGTGGATGCTTCGCCGGATGTCTCCATATCGCACGAGGGAACGTCAATTTTGATGTCCTGACAGGCTTCAAAGCCTGTCTGAACGATGCGTTTTCTAACAATATTCTAACAGCAACTGTTCCAAGTTTCAAGGCCGATTTGCGATATACAAATCGTAAATTTGCCATGAAAATATACTTGGAGATGTATCGAAGCGGTCGTAACGAGAACGACTCGAAATCGTTTTGTCCTTAATCGGGCACGTGGGTTCGAATCCCACCATCTCCGCCAGAAGTCGCAGATTCAAACGAATCTGCGACTTTTTCTTTTGCATCAAGCAGAGAAAGGCCGCTTTTGCCTCATCACAGTATGCTTTATGCATGAACGATAAATCCATAATTATTTGGGGAGTTTGGATTCTCCCAAAAGGTTCGCAATGACCCCAGCAGATCCCTGTTTGCTTTTGTAATCGAGATGTGCGTAGATGTCAGCGGTGGTAGAAAAGGTACTGTGCCCCAGCCATTCCTGAACCTGCTTCATAGATACGCCGTTCATCACCATCAGGCTGGCGCAGCTGTGCCGTTACGGTATAATAACGACAAACAGAAAAAGCCTTTATTTTCAAGGGGTTTGAGCGTTTGTCGTCTTTTATTCAATTCCTTTTCCAAGTTGAAAATTGACGAAAACTATAAAGAAAAAAGGAGGCTGTTTTATTAACGACAAAATTTAATAGTGCCAGCGGTCCGGCTTTATGTCTGACCGCTGGTTGCCGTGGGCGTTTCACTTTTATAGGTGGACGCCCTTTTTTCATACTCATTTTCGAGAGAAAGGAGATCCACATGGAATTAAACGAAATGGAAAAAAAGCTGCTCTTTCAAGTGGAGGGCGATTATCAGACAAAGATCCTGAATGAACTTTATATGACCGTGCGGTATTCAAATAATTCCGAACAGCGGGAGGCGGCAGAAGGTCTTATGGCAAAACTTCGTGTTCTGTCAAATGCAGAGTGCATATACAATTATGAAAGTGTTAATGGTAGAGCCGGGCAAGTCCCCTTATGCTGCGGAGATCGAAAGTGGTCTGAAATCCTTGCAGGCGGCAGTGGGCGGAGATATTCAGGCGGTCTATCCGTATGAGGACCCGGTGGCTCTGATCTGCAATGAAGAAGGCAAGCTGATGGGGCTGCCTTTGAACCGAGCTCTCTTTGACGATGACGGCCACATCTATGATATTGTGTCCGGGAATTTTCTGATCGTTGGTCTTGGCGAGGAAAATTTTACAGACCTTTCCCCGGATCTGATGGAGAAATATGGGGAGCAATTCAAGTACCCTGAAAAATTTGCAAGGCTTGCCGGCGAGATCATTGCAGTCAAGCAGCCTGCAACCAATGAGCACCGGGAAAAACCGATGATGCACCATTCCGGCCCGGATTTGTAGAAAGAAAGGAGCCAATTATGTTAATGGCAGTAAATGAACCTTATGCCCTTATGGTGCAGCCGGACGATATTCTGATCTCTCCCCGTGAGGTAGATGAACATTTTGGGACGATGGTATGAAAAACCAAAATATAGCAAACTTCTGGATGAATATGTGGCGGCAGACCCGGAAGCGGTGGCGAACGCATTGGCACGAAGTTATCACTGGACGATTGCCCCATGTGGGAATACAGCATTGAACCTGTTAGGTCTTTCAACACAGGTAACAGCAGTATGGTCCTATATCAGCGATGGTCCATATAAGACCTACGAGTGGAACTCTACAAAGCTGGAATTTAAGCACCGGACCAATAAGGAGATTACCGGATTGTCCTATATGACAAGTTTGGTTATTGCCAGGACATTTGAGCACAGAACAAAAATCCAGAAAGTTATCTAATATCCTCCAAAAAATGAAAAAAGAAGGTTTGGTAAAACCTACTGGAAGCAGGCGGTATGCTGTATGGAGTTTAGTTTGAGAAGTTTGAGATTTAGTTTGAGATTTAGTTTGAGAAGTTTGAATCTCGGCTGACAACAAGTTCTTGAAAATAGCGATGATAAGACAAAAGTCAAGATTTTGACGTGCTGCTGACGCGTAAAAACTTGGCTTTTTCTTACTTGACTTTATAAAACACTCGGTTTCCGGCTTTCCTTGCTGCCAGCAATCCCATTTCGTGGAACTTCATCACAAACGTCCGGATCGTGGCATAGGCAGCATTGCGGAAGTCTTTTTCCAGCTGCTTGGTGGTGAACTCCTCCGTGCCGTAGGCAGACAGAACATATTCCCAAAGCAGCCGTTCTTTCTCGGTGATCTTTCCTTCTGCAAGAGCGGTCTGGTACACCTGAAGATCAGCTTGCGGCGGTGCTGCATCCACTTGCAGACGGTTATAGATCTCGTTGCAGAAGTAGGACAGGAACGACGTTACATCCGTGTATCCGGAGATAAGAGCATTCTTTTCAACACGTTCGTAGGCTTTGTAGTAACATCAATATTGCATCCTCGACTGCGGAAACGCTTGAAATACCGAATCTCGGTTTCACTGCCCTCGCAGATAAGATACACGACCGGATTGCGCTTTCTGGCGTGGACAGATTTGCGGCTGATCTCTTTTATTCTGCCCATACTACATTCCCTCCAATGAATGGAATCGCCCCATACCGGCCTTGCAGATAGCCTTTGGCGATATTCTCACCTTTCCGGGGAGAAAACTCGGTCAGAGCGTAAATATCGGTCTGCATGGTCTTTTCATCCTTTTCTGCAAACCAAATCTGATCGCGTCGCAGCAACGTCAGGTCGAGAAGTCCGGTATCGTGTGTTGTAAAGATGAGTTGTGCATGGTTTGTATTGATAGCGGCATCCTGCACCATCTCGATCAGATGCCTTGTCAGCAGCGGGTGCATACTGGATTCGATCTCGTCTACTACCAAAACAGAGCCTGCTTCTAGTGCCGCAAGCCACATCCCGATGCGAGAGAAGAAACGCTGTGTCCCAACGGATTCCTGCCCCAACGGGAGCCAGAAACCCTTAGAAGTGCCATCTTCGGCATCGAGGGTGTGCAATGCGGAAATGATAGGCTCTTCTTTGGAGCCAGTGATGCGGATGTCCTTGATACCAAGGTCTGCATACAGCATTTCGCGCAGGATACGGCTCTTTTCAGAGCCGCCTTGCCGGATGGCAGACAAAGTTGCATCCAGCCGCATTTCGGTTCCCATAAAGCCTGTCAGTTTTTCAAAGAACCACAGATATGCCTTTTCAGTCTGGGGGCAGTTCCACTCGTTCGAGCTGGACAGATAAAGGCGATTTTCAGCAGTTCGTCCAGAAAGCGTAAGCTGTTCTTGGATGTTTTCACGAAATTGGTAGCCATTTCCCTCTCTGGAAAAAATCAAGGCTTCCCGGCCATTCGGCCAGTGATAGAGATATTCGGTCAGGACTTTGGACTTGTCAAACGAGAACCCATAGGCATACTTGATGCCGCCATAAAAATAGATGGCTTCAAAGCTGGTCGGCTGTGTGGGCTGGTCAGTGAAAGCAAACGGCTCCTGCGGAAGGGACTCGCCCTTCAGTAGCTTGGCATATCGGCCACAGACCATTTCCCGCATGAGCAGGAGGGCATGGAGAACATTGCTCTTTCCGGCTGCATTTGCGCCGCACAGTGCCAGCACAGGCACAAGCTGTTTCTTCTCGTCCGGCGAAATCAGGCAATCAGACAGACTTTTATCCGTAGATGCTTTCAAGCTGATAATAGCCGTGTCCTTGATGGAGCGGTGGTTGGTGACTGAAAATTGAAGCAGCATCGCAAAACCTCCCAAGTGTTTTCTGGGTTCAGTATACTCTATTCTTGGCAGAAAATCAAATTTTAATATTGATATTTGCGGAAAATATTCAAAATCAAGACATAAAATCACGTCTAGGCGTTTTTGATGCTGAAACAGAAACATGAAAAACAGTTGAAATCACTCTGCATACACGATTTCCCTCACAACTACCTCCTCCGCCTGCGCTTTCAGCTCGTTCATGTGCGCCACCCAGAGAAGTTGTGCGCGCTCTTTGTCCGGCGCGGGGTACTTGTCTAACAGAGTGGTCATCGTGCGTTCCAGCCACGCGCAGGCCGTTTTCTGGACATCCTGCAAATGCGGCCAGAGCGTACCGTTCAGCAGCATCTGGTGATACAGCACAGGGCGCTGGGTTTTGAGGTAGGCCAGCCGCATCCGGCCATACTTGCCCAGCGGTTCGGAATCATCGGTCTGCGGCAGGGTGAGCAGGGGCAGCTGATACTCCCCGACCTGCGCATAGTGGATTTCGTTGCGGACGGTGTTTGTGTTCTTCATGGAAATTCTCCTTTGCATTTTCAACGCGTTTTGCGGTCTTTGTGGAAAACGACGCTCACTTCTTCCGACTCTGTGCGGTCAGCCAGTTGCCCTGCGCCTGATAGTAGTGCTCCATCGTGGTGGGGGCGTTCAGGATGGTGGTGCGCAGATAGGCCATGATGTTCTTGATGGGCTGGGTGGTGTTGGACATCACATCGAAGATGTACTCAACGTGCTGGCTGGTCAGCTTGTCCAGCCGCAGCCGGATGGTTTTAGTGGTCTGCAGCTGCTTGCCGACGTACTGGGTCTGCCGAGGACAGCAGTACATCTCCACAATGTTGTTCAGCAGTTCCTCCAACTTGTCGGGGTCGTACCGCTGGGCAAGGGTGTCGATCTCCAGCCGTTCCCGAAACTCCTCCCGTACCTGTGCTTCCATCTGGTCAAAATCTGCGGATTCGCCTGCCGGCCCTGATAGATTAGTACTTTGTCTTTTAGTATTTTGTTTATTAGTATTTTGTTGTGTTGGATTCTCCAACGTTGGAAAACCCGACATTGGATTTTCCGATGATGGTGAATTTGGCACTGGAGCAGGGCGTTTTTCAATCAGTTCTTTCTGCGGCAGTTCAAAGACTTCATAGTTGTAGTCAATAATGCGGCCACGGGCATCACGGACTTTGCTCCGACACAGATACCCGCCATCTTCCAGTTCGTGAACCGCACTTCTCACACTGTCGATGCCATCCCTGCACCCGGTTGTCAGCCCTTTCAGGCTGTAATCCCAATCGTCCGGCAGGGAGAGCATATAGGACAGCAGTCCCTTGGCTTTCAGGGACAGCCTCTTATCCTGCAGGTGGTGGTTGCTCATAACGGTGTAGTTGACGTTTTTATTGACGCGGAATGTTGACATGGTGGCTTCCCTTTCAGCCCAATGCGGGCAAGAGAAAACGCAGCATCTCCCGGCTTTCGGGAAACGCTGCGTTCAGACAGGGAAGCCTGCTGTGAGCTGGCACAGCAACGGCAGCACTGCATAATTCTAACGGACATCTAACACAACTACACCTGAAATGTAGCCGCTGACGACCCGTGTGAAAAAGGATTTTTCTAACGTCATTTCGCAAAAAGCGGCTGATTTTTGCTTGCAAATTGCGGTGTGACGTGCCTTTTTGGAGGTTACAAGAATACCCTCAGCTGCCAATGACAGCCGCGAGGAACCAGCTTCATCCAACAATTTCAAAGACTCGAAATGCGATAGGCCGGGAGACCGGTGCCAGGGTTCGACTCCCTGATGCTCCACCATACAGTTCGTACTCGAACCCGATTCTTTATGAAAAA
>UMEN01016764.1_pt1 | contig 23454 bp, 29 predicted proteins | sample 1964751 | NCBI WGS metagenome assembly UMEN01 (sample SAMEA4836020, study PRJEB28245) | human gut metagenome | biome: gut microbiome; material: fecal sample | place: Denmark | collected 2008
TCCTCTGGGGCGATTTCCAACAAAGCAGTCACATCTCCCAGCCGGATGGGTGCAAACGCCGCCAGCTGCAGAACGGTCTCCCACTCCTGTTCCCCCAGTCCCTGTTGCAGCACATCTGGCTTTTCTTCCTGCCAGTTCTGAGGCATCTCCGGTTCCGGTTTATACGCCACCTGCAGGGGCGCCCGTTCCTCCCAACGTTCCGGTTCTTCCTCTGATTTCGTCACGTTTTCTTTTCTCACAGGGGAAGTGCTCCTAGCAGAATCACGTTCCTTCCGCTGCGCTTTTTCATGGAAGTTGGTGGAATACTTTTCGTATAAGATGTTGCTTTTCTCAATCCGGGCATTGAAAAGCACTACTTTTTTATTCCAGACGATCACACCCTCTCCCGGCTTTCCCGTTCCCAGCGCACGGAATTCCCGTTCCGACAACGGCTGGATCTCTGCCAGGCTTTGCGCATCCACACCGCCCTGATCCAGAAAGCATTTATAGGAACAGTTCTGGAATAGCTCTACCATCTTTTTGTTGGCCAGAGCTGCCACCACGTTCTGCATGGCAAGGGTTACGATCCCTCCGAACTTTCGGAAGGTGATGACCGCATTGTTGAGCATCTCTGCAGATCCCGGTTTTTCCGAAACCACCTGTGCCTCATCCACCACTAAGTGTGTGGCTTTCTGCAACTTTTTATTGTAATCCATCCGGGTAGACAGATAATGCAGCACCGTATCCATCACCGCTTCCCAGTTGTTTTCCGGCACGTTGCACATCCCAAATCCCACCAGACGGTTCTGGAATTCGATATTGGTCGGATGTGCCAGCATGTCACAGGAACCCGTGGTATACTCTTCCAAAGAATTGTAGATGGGACGGATGATGGCTTCATCGTGGGCGTGCCGTACCTGTTCCAGTTCTTTCCCGATCTCTTCCCGCAGCCAGAGTAAGGTGGGCTGTTTCTTTAACCGCTTTTGGGCAAAGACCTGCGCAAACATCTGCTCCGTACAACGGCTCACCACAGAATCGTGCTCCTGAGTGACCAGAATGTTTTTCATGATCGCCTGCACCAGTCCTTTTGCATACTCACACTGTTTGGCCACAAATTCCGCTTTCAGCTCTTTACTGCCGGAAAAGACTTCCTGGGTCACTTCAAATCCATTGAGATAAATCCCGCTTTTAGGGGTCAGGTCAAAATACACCCCCTGATACTCCCTGCAGATATCTTCAAATTCATTCTGTGGGTCTAACACAATGATGTCATCTTCGCTTCCAAGCAAGGTCTGGGAAATCTCGGTCAGCTTGATCAGCATGGATTTTCCAGAACCGGAATATCCCACAATGATCCCGTGAGGGTTTGGAAGGAGTTTCCGGTTGGCAATGAGATACCGTCCCGTTGTTTTATTGATCCCCAGCATCTTTCCGCCCGGCTCCAGGATATCCTGGGCATGATAGGGATTAAATGCCACCAAAGAAGAGGTGAGAAAGAACCGCATATAATCCACCTGTCTCCCACCGATTGGAAGTGCCGTATTTAAGGCTTTCAGTTGTCGAAAATCACAAGGCTCCAAAAAGGCGCCCACTTTATCAGAACGTCCGATGGCGCAGACCTCTTCCATCCGCTCTTGCAACAGCTCCACGCCTTCCTTCACCGGAGCCGTCAACACCACCAGAAGGTTTAAAAAGACCCCTTTCTCATCGTTGGCATCCACCATTTCAATGTATTCCTCAATCTCATCCCGCCGTTTCTTTTTGGTATAAGAAGGGGAGGTCACGATCTGCCCTGCCTGCCGCTTCTGCTCGATCTCGTCATTGATCTCCCGCTCATTGTTCATATGCATCGCTACCAGCTTGTCATTGATGACCTCCTGCTGTACCGGAGCAAAGTCCAAAGTTACAAACGACGGATAGGAAAGGCTGCTTAAAGTATGCAGAAAGGTATCTGTATCTAAGGATTTCCGATACTGAGTCGCCGTCAGCACTGTCATCATGGTATCCCCTAGGATCAGGTAATCATTGAATTGCTGGATACTCCGTGGCAGCACGTCACTTTTCCAGTCCTGCAAAGCGTCCCGCAGTACTGCTTGCGGGAACTCTTCTCCAGGACGCAGCATCCCGTGGAGTACCCGGAACCGATCCAGGGTTCCCAACACAGCAATGTCACTTCCCCATCCTGCAAAGGCATCCTCAATCATAGGTTCCAATGCCCGAAAATAGATGTTTGCCTGATCCAGACTGTCTGCCCTGCAGGTAATGGTCAGATAGCGCAGTGTCCGTACCGTGGAGTTGGCATCTGCCAGTTTCGATTCCTGCCACTGCCGGATCCCTTTTGCAATGTCTGGATATTCCCTCTCATTGCGTTCATTCCGGATCGATGCCAAAAATTTTTCTACCGACTGATATTCATTACACAATGTGATCTTATAAGACGCATCCATGGAATTGAGCCAGAACATCAGTTCTGACAGAAAGTTCTTCTTCTCCGTCCGGTTCTTGTTAATGTAATTGATATCTTCAAATACATAGCACCGATCATACAGTGTATCCTTTTTCTTGGTTTCCAACTGGAACACCCCGTTTGCATAGGCTTTATGGATGTTGAATGCCTGACGCACGTTCTTGGGTACTGGAACCAAAGGCTGGGACAGCTCCCTTTTCTTGGAAAATTCCTTATTTCCATTAAAAATTGCCATTTCTTTTTATCGCTCCTTTCTCGATGGATGCATGGTAAATACTCGGTGTTTCTGACCGGCTTCAGTTTCTGTTTCCCCACAAAGTTTCTTTGTTTTCTGTAGATACTTCCATTCTTTGCATAACATCGGGATAGACATTCCCCGGTATTTGAACAGTCCCAAAAACGGGATCGGCAGTGCTGCCAGAATTCCAATGTAAACGCCTCCCTGCGGCGGAACGTTTAAAAAATACCAAAGGGCAACCATAATCCCGATCACCGTCGGCAAAAAGCAGCCTACCGTAATCAGCTGTTTCAGATCCAGCCCTTTCCAGATGGATTGCTGATATGCCGTTTCAAAATCTTTGTTGATATCGATTTTCATATCCTTTCTTTCTACTCCTTTCCGTTCCGAATTTCGGAACAAGTTGTTTATAAGTGGAAGGTCTCTTTCATAAAGCTCCTTGCACCCCGTACAGAGACTGCCATTCCGATCATATAGATCGTAGAGGTCAGTGCCTGTCCAAAACCGTCAAAGAAATCTGCAAAACTGTCCCCCTGCAGATCCATTCCCCCGATGATCCGTCCGGAGATCGACATCACCAGGGCGATCACCACGATTTCAAACACATTTCCTAAAAAGCTTCTGACCCAGCTCTTCGCCGTTTCATCAATCCCACGTCCGGACACCATACTCGGCATGGCCAGTGGGAAGGTCACGGTCAAAAGATACAGCTTGACATAACGGCTGAACAGAGTCAAAAAGATCAGCATTCCACAGATCAGTGCGATAAAGAAATATAAAAATCCCATGAACCACCAGAACAGAACACTTCCGGCATCCACTTCGCCGGTGAAAAAATCTGGTGCCTGGAAATCCAATACCATTCCTCCCATCAGGGATGCCATGGAAAACAGGGTCTTCATCAACTGCATTCCCATCTGCATCAACACATTTAAGGCCACCAGCCGGATCATCCCTTCGATACACAGTTCCAACGTGATATTTTCTTTTAAGTTGGAGGCTGCTTTTAGAAATACGCAGATGAAAAATACATTCATCATGGATAAACCGATTCCCATTGCCCAGGGATACAGAGTATCTGTTACAAATTTCCAAGTGGCCGGGGAAAAGTGCTGGGGGTCTTGACTAATGACCCCCGTGCTCAATCCGATGCACCAATCCCAGACGACTTTTGCCAGCTGATAAAACGGGCCATAGAACATTTCCTTCAACAGGTCTTCTACCCATCCTGGCATTTGCCATCACCTCCTAGCTTGGCAGTCCTGTCCGGATGACCGCAATGATCTGTGGTGCCAGGGTTGCTACCAGACCACTTCCGATTCGTTTAAATGCAATGGACTGTGCCCCACCATCTTGTGTATTGAGGGACTGCGCCCACTCGAACAGTCCCCACAACAGAAAGATGGTACCGGTCGAAGATACAATCGCTGCGATTACCTGATAAATCGCATCAAATCCTCCGGTGATCTGGGATGTGTCCACATTTCCCGCCGCAAACACCGGAACGTTTCCTGCAAAAAATAAGAGGAGGCAGCCCACACCGAACTGTGCCACGTGCCATCGCCATTCCTTTTTTGTTGGATTGACCAATTTTCTCTGGTTTGTTCTTTCATTCTGCATCTTGTTTTGTTTCATCATTTTTTCCTCCTACTTACTCTCCAATATGAAACACACGGATCATCAAAAACATTAAGATTCCTGCCACCAATGGCATGGTAATAAAAAATGCCAGTCCAATATAGGCGGCACCAAATTTCTGATTCACAACATAAGCGGCAGCTAATCCACATAAAATTCCAATGACCACTGCGATCACAACGACCAGTTTCGATTTCCAATTACTTCTTCTCATAACAATCTCCTTTTCCTGTTCCGAAATCCGGAACCTCTTTTTCATTTTATTTCAAAAAAGCACGACTCCTCCGTGCTTAGTGACAGGTTAATGCGGTTGTCTTCTGGATCTCTTTTTTTAGCACCTCCTCCATCCGTGTTTCACAGGCAGCACTGGAATCTGACAGATAGGACAGTGTCGTTTCATAGTCCCGATACCGGCTATGATCCAGATAATCCAGGGCTGCTTTTGCCCTCCCATTTTCTTTTGGCCACTGCTCGATCAACAGTATCAACATCCCCCGGAGCGTTCCGGAGGATGCATAGGCTCTGGGAATTGCATCCAAAAATGCCTGGGAGTATGGTTTTTTCCATCGCTTTTTTTCCGATTGGACTGGATTCCTTTTCTGATCCCGGACTTCCAGTACCACCATCCATCCAATGGTTCCAGCCGATAGCAGAAGCAGGGCAATCCCGATGATACTATAAAACATTGGTTCTCCTTTCCTGTTCCGAAATTCGGAACATTCCGTTTTTATCCCCGAAAATAGTCTGCCACTTCAAAGACCTGTTTCATTGCCTGTTTCGGTGTCAGTTCTTTGGTCAAATAGCCGCTGGCATACACACGTCCCTCTTCCTTCACATACTGGAACTGTACCCCCGGCACTTTTTTCCCAATCCGCTCTAATTTTTCTTCCAGCTCTCTTCCGCCTTTGCGTTTTGCGAAAATGTCGAACTGAATCAAATCTTCCAAAAACAAAAAAGCATAGGACAGTTTTCCTACCTCTCCATGGAGCTGTTCGCCCTGCTCCGAATGCCGGATTTCCAACGGTTCAAACTCAGGATGGTTGTTCTGCAGATATTTCTGTAAAACCGTTGCGGTCAGTTCTTCCCTGGTAATTTCCGGTTCCTCTTGAATTGCAACCCGCAGTGGGCGCTGTTTCCACTCTGGAAGTTCCTCTTCTTTTTCCTCTTTTGGCGCAAGCGGTTGCTGGGATGCCATCACGACTTCCTCTTCCTTTACAACTTTTGGAGATTCCTGTTTACTGGCCAACAACTGTTTCAGTAAAGATGTCCGTTTTTCTTCCAGTTCCTGCAATAACAATCTCTGCTCTTCTAGTCGGACAGTCAGGTGTTGGTTCTCCTCCCGTAATTGTTTCAGTTCTTCCTGTTCTGTACAGCACTCCTGCTGAGAACGTAAGAGCGCATCCCGTTCCTGTTTCACGGCCTCGTATTCCGGTTTCGGCACGTATGCGGACAAATCCGGGAGGGATTGCGGGATTCCGCATTCCTGTTGGCCGATCTGATATTCATACTCCCGTTTCAGATCTTCCGCTTCCATCCGTTCATTGCGCAGCTGTTCCAGTTCCAGACGGCTCTTCATCAGCAATTCCTGTTGCTGTCCTTCATAAAGCTTCTTGGTCTGCTCAAAGTCCTGTTTTTCACGCTGCAGCTCTTCCTGTTCTTTCCGGGATACCGCTTCCTGTTCTGCCAGCTTCTGTTGGGCAGATGCCAGCTCCTGTTTCTGCTCTTCCAGACTTCGATATTGTCTCCCAAGCTCGGTCTGGATCTTTTGCAGATCCTGGCTTTTCTGTTCATACTCCTGTTTCCGTTTCTGGTACGTTGCCTCCCGTACAGCAAAAATGCGCTGCATCTCTTCCAGATACTGTTTGGTTCCGGATCCTTCTGGCTCCGGAAATTCCCTTGTTTTCTCTTCTTCCATACATCCTCCTTCTTGTTTCACCACCAGGAATCCCCGGTTTTTGGCACTGGCACTTCCGGTGCCACTGGTTCTTCAGATTCCATAGGGTTCTGGGGTTCCTGGGTTTCCTTGAAATCTTTCTCCTTTGTTTCAGGCTCTTGCATCTGTTCTGTTTTGGGACGTTCCTTTTCGGGTAGAGTCGTCAGGGAACGTCCCAGACAAAGGCTGCCACAGGCAGCCAGAACCATGCTGGTGATCAGCAACCTCTTGTTTCGTTGTTTCATGGATTCGCACCCCCTTCTAAAAGGCAGTGCGTGTTTCCACTACCTTTGTATTCACTGCCAGCCGCTTGGGAGTCTGGAAATATCCCACACAGGTCACAAGCGTCACCCTGGCGGTATCCTGCGCCTGGCTCTCCCTGCTGGAAAAGCAGGGATCATCCGCCTGCAGATACGTCCATCCTTCTACCTTCAGCTTCCGGACACGCTCCGGCGTATACAGATAGGCTTCCGGATTGGCCGTCAAAAACGCTTCGTCCGTAAATTGTTTCAAACTCCCGAACATCTGTCCGGAAGCCATGTTGTGGGCAAACAGATAGACCTGACTGTCGGAAAGCCTGGCTCCTGCAAAGGTAAAAATACTCCCCAAAGGACTGTATGCCCCTTCAAAATCTTTGGTCAGGTATTCCGTGTCCGTCTGTCCGGTTAAAATGGGGCTGTCTACCCCGATCTGAGGCACATACAGCCATCCTACGATCTCCGGATTGATGCGCTGCAGTGCTGCAAAATCGATCGTACGTTCCATGGGATCTGCCTCCTGGCTTCCAGTCTCTTGTACCACCAGTTTCTGTAGTGCTTCCCCTTTCACCTTGATCTCTTGAAATGGTTTCTGTTCCCGGTATGCCAGATAAAAGCAGCCCACACCCAGCAGCACTAACAAAAAGACCAATCCCAAAAGTCCCTTACTTTTTCTCATGTCGTTTTGCTGCAAGTACCAGTCCCCCGGCAAGCACCAGAAGGAGGACTCCCCCTGCTACATACCAAATGGTGGCATCAAACAATCCGGTTTGGGGTGCTGTATGCTCGGCTGGTCTCGGGGTGTGCTTCGGTTCCACTTTGATGTCGTAATGTAAGGTTTCGTCTGTTTCCATGGTAGGGATGCTTAAGAGGGTCGGGGATACCAGATCGTACCCCGGCTGGTCTTTGGCCGTTAAAAGATACACTCCCAACTCCTGTTTTTCAAACACGACTTGTCCGTTTCCATCCGTTTTTTTTCCCTGTTCTTGTTTGGCTGTCTCTGCCAGCGTTTTGGCAGCCTCCTCCAACTGCTCTGCCGTGATCAGCGTATTCAAATCGATCTCTGTGTTGTCATATTCCGGAAGCAGCGTATAGGTACTGTCCTGAATCTCCCCCACTTTCGTCAGGAAAAATTCCACATCCGCTACACTGGTTCCCTCTTTTCCCGGTGTCAGCTGGACGGTCACGCTTCCTGTCTGTACCGTCTGCTCTGCGCTCTGCCCGGTCTGTGTTTCCTGCCCGGTATTCGGTTCTGCGGGTTCCTGGGCTGCCTGCACACTGCAGACGCTCCCAAAGGTCAATAGCAGTGCCAAACATCCGGCACTAAATCTTGTCATCATCTTTCGCTTCATGTGTCCTCCGTCTCCTTTCTCTCCAGATATACATCAGGAATAATAGCAAGAACGCAACCGGCAACAAGGTCAACACCAATTCCCTTGTGGACGGGAGTTCCTCTCCCATGCTGTTTGCTTTTTTTGCCTCATAAGGCACTCGTTTTCCGGTCACGATCAGGCGATGTGTGTTTAACCCATAAGGGGTACAGGTAATGATCGATGCCAGATCCTGTCCTTCCTGAATCTTTAACACCGACACTTCTTCCGGCTTGACTACCTGGATCTCCGTCACCTGATAAGCCAGGGTTTCATCCAGCACGTGGAAAAAGAAGTAATCCCCTTCTTCCAATTCATCCAGCCGGGTCAGAAGTTTTGACTGGGGAAGTCCCCGATGTCCGGTTAAAATGCTGTGGGTGGATTCCCCGCCTACCGGGAGGCTGCTTCCCTGCAAATGCCCGATCCCTTTCGATAAGACCTCTTCACTGGTTCCATGATAGATCGGCAGCTCCCCTCCGATCTTTGGAATGTCCATACTTCCCATGACCCCCGTCCCGGTGGTATCCAACAGGGATGCGTAAGACGCATCCCCCAAAAGAAGTGCATCCTCCCCAGATAAGGTTGCCCCATTGGTCTGATAGAGGATGCTATTGTAATGTTCTGCCTGTTTCCGTAGTTCTTTTACATCCAGTTTCTGATCCTGGATGGTCTTCTGATAGGTTGCAATCACCTGTTCCTGCTCTTTCTGACTGTACAGATGTGCCAGAAGGGGCAGACAGCAGCAAAGGAATCCAAGTAGGAACAACACCCAGATCCCCCATCGTTTCCGCATTCCTTATTCCTTCTTTCTTGCTTTTGCAACTGCCACTGCCATCAGCCCTGTTCCTGTGATCAGAAGGATTGCCAGTGCCGGAGTACCAGTCACTGGAAGTTTGCTGCCCACCTTGTTGACAACGGTCAGGTTCGCATTTCCCTGGTCGGGATCCGTTTCTAACTGCAGGTCTTTCTCATCTGTGACTCCATCATAGAAGCTCTTGATATGTGCCGTTGCCTGCAGCTCCTTCAACGTTTCTGCCGTAGCACCCTGCCCCTTGATGTAATTGTTTCGGTCATCCGTGTAGGTTGGGATGATCTTGATCTCGATGGGGTCTTTTAACAACCGGTATCCATCCGGAGCTTTGGTCTCTTTCAGCCAATAGGTTCCCTGATCCAGACCGATGAGGATCACCTGTCCATCTGCTCCGGATACCATCTCCACCGCATCCTGTGGCTGGCTGCCACTTGTGTGATCCGTACCTCCGGCAGAATCCCGGTTGATCACATGATATCCCGTATCTCCCTGTTTCACGTAGACTTCATTTTTGCAGTCTTTGTCACTATACAGACGGAAATGGGCACCCTGCAGCACCTTATCGTGGTCATTGGTTTTCACGATGTCAATCCGATAGGTGAAGCAGACGACCGTATCCCATGGGGTAAATCCGGTGCTGCCCTCGTTATTGCTGTCCGCATCGTTGGAGAATTCCAGCCGCACATCATTCTCAAAGCCTGGACGTCCCGTATCGTTGGCCGCCAGATCATTCAACGTTGCCTCGTAAGTCAGGGTCACCTTCTGTCCATAGGTATTTTCCTGTTTCTCGTTAAAGTTCGGGAATTGCTTATCCACGATGGATTTCATATCCTGAACAACCACCTGGAAGGTATCTCCTCCACCCGGATTCGTTTTGACTGTAAACTCCCCTTCTTTTAAGGTGTAGCTTTTCCCTTTTTCATCAGAAATCGTAATCTTCACGCTTTCCGGTTGAAACGTCAGAGCTTTGTCCATCTTGTCATGCCATGCATAGTAATAGGTCTTGTATCCGTTCATGTTTGGGATGTTGGATTCGTATTTGTAAGGAACAGTCTGTCCGATCTCATAGTCTCCAATGTCGTTCCATCCATCCGGATCTGTAAGATTGGAATTCTGGTCATCTTCCTGGATCTTCTTGATCACACTTGGATAATCCGATTTCACCTGCATCTCTGCACTTGGATTTGCCGTACTGACCATACAAAGGGAACCTGCAGAATGAGTGCCTTCCACATCCGTAATCTCATCTACCAGGTAATAGCCAAACTCCAGTCCGGTCAACTGGACGGAATTGTCGGATTTTACATCCTTGATATTCACCACATCAGACTGTACGCCCTGTTTTTCGATTTCATTTCGCAGATCTTCTACAAAGTAACGGAACTTGCTGTAACGCCCTTCCAGTTCCTGTTCTGTCTGTGCTCCTTCCACCTTGTAGGAGTTCAGAGACTGAATGTAATCAATCACCATATATTCTGTCACATCATCCACGGGAACAGACAATGCCTTTGCTGCCACGTTCTTTAATGCCTGTTCATAGGTTGAATTGAAGGTATAATTGATGGATTCCATGCCCTGTGCATTCTGTGCCAGGAACAGCTTGTACACATGGAATTTCTTTCCTACCAGGGTCTGTCCTTCATTCCCTTTGATGGTAATGTTTGCCGTGCCGCTTCCCATGTTGGCGATTCCGCCCTGGGTCGTATATTCCTTTGCTGCCACGACTTCTTCCGCAGCCTGTACCGTCAAAAGCGGAGCCCCTACGGTACTCACACTCATTCCACCCAATGCTAAGATACTTGCTAACATCCACACTTTACTTCTCTTCATCTTCTTGTTTCCCCTTTCTTATCATCATCACATATCCTGCCACGATCAATCCAAGTCCTGTCAGAAGGATCCCCACTGTCCATGGACTTCCGGTCTCCGGCATCTTCATCCCCACTGGATTGACCACTTTCAGATTTACTTCCCGGTCAGCTTTGGTTCCCGTGATTGCAAAGTCTCCAGTTGCATCTGTATATTTCTTCCCATTTACATAATATTCAAAGAGATCTTTTTGCGGATCACTCTTGGTGTAGATCTCATACACGATATCCGTACCGTCCGCATTCACCGGGATTCGGTAACCGTCCGGTGCTTTGGTCTCCTTCAGATAATAGTTCTTTTCCACTTCCAGATCCCGAAACCGCAGGATTCCATCTTTTCCGCTGGTCGCTTTCTGCAATTCCTGTTTGCACTCCTTGTCTGTATAGAGGGTAAACTCTGCCCCTTCCAGTACTTTTGCATGGTCATTCACCTTGTGGACGATCAGCTGATACGGTGCTAATACATCCTCTACGTGAAGCTGTGCCGTTCCATCCTCACGAACCGTAAACTTCATGGTTCCAGTTTTGTCTGTTGCCGTATTTTCCAACAACGTGATCTTGTTGTTTTCGTCCACCGAAAACTTTAAGACCCCTGGATTTTTGGTATACCCATCCGGTACGCTTTTTTCCTGCACGGTATGAGTGCCACGGGTCAGACCTTTCAGTACTGCCTGTCCCTTTTCATCTGTGGTCACTTCCTCTTGGTTGCCTTTGGAATCTGTGTGAAGGAAGACCACGCCTGGAATCGGCGTATCTTTGCCCTTTAACACTTTCACGATATCCAGTGTCAGTAGGGTTTCCGGAATTTTGGGTTGATTGTAAGTTTCCACAAACTCGCTCCCATTGTTAGTGCTACTAATTGGAACCACATACACCTCTGGATTTAATAAATATCCCTCTGGTGCCTTTGTTTCTTGTATCGTTACAATTCCCAAAGGAATCGATGGATTTTTTGTCGGTGATAGATAAAGTTCATCTCCTGAAATTTTATACTTTTCTTCATAATAACAAAATCCATTTTCATTAGTCCTAAACACCCACGTACGCTCTGGCGTTTTCCCCTGTTCTGCCGGATCCTGCATTCCAGTTGGTTCTGTTTTATAGTATTTCACCGTAAACTCAGCCCCTTCCAACGAGGCGCTTCCCTGTGGTTTATTCTGGTTGGTCTCTTTGTCAATTTTTCCAAGTAACACTCCCACCGGGTCTAATTGTGGAAGATCTTTTACTTTCAGCACTGCTGACTTTCCAGCCGTCACGGTAATCGGATGTACTTTTTTATCCAAGACGAACCCTTTCGGAGCTTTCGTTTCTTTGACGTAATAGGTACCAGCATCCACTTCTATGGTATTGGAGTTCCCTTGTGCATCGGTAGTCAGATCTGCAACTTTTGTAGTACAAGTCTGCTCTTTGTAAACACCATACGTGGCTCCTTCCAGACTATAACAGCTGTTCCCATCTGTCATTTCTGGATTCGCAGACTCTTTTTTCAGGTTCACGCTTCCTTTTTGCTGTTCTTCCACCCATACGATGTCTTGTTGGGAATTATATGCTACATAGACTTGATACCGTTGCATGTAAGAAATCAGTGTCGGATTTGTCTGACGGTGGGTGTTAATTGCAGAATGCATCATCCTCACCCCATCTGCCATACTCGCTGATAATCCCGTCAGACTACCATTGTATAGATATCCAATCAATGCGTGGCAATAGGCATATGTATTGTTATCCTTTTCGTTATAGATATTTTTTCCCAATGCTTCGTAAAGTTCCGGAATTACATAGCATAAAACTGCGGCCTTGATATTGGCGTTCTTCTCCTGAGAATCATCCAAAATCGAAACACTAAAATTTCCAGATGGAGTACCCGAATTTGGTTCTGCACAGAAGCCAAGATGGTTTCCGGTCTCTGTTTTTACATTAAATTCACACGTTCCCCAACTACCATAAGAATGTGGCTTTCCCGGAGTAATCGTAGCAATTGTTCCCGGTCTGGAAAACAAAGCACTTCCACCTGCCGACTCCTCGTCTCCTACAACCACAGCAGTTCCAATGACTTCACTTCGATCAGTATAGGTTCGTGCTGCAGATAAGTTTTCTGCCGCACAAACGGATATACTTCCCGACAGCAATAGAACTGATAATGCTGCTGATAGAATCCGTTTCCATTTTTTCATGCAATTTTTCCTCCTTCTTTCATTTTCTTTTTTGATAATTCCTATCATTTATGAAGAATCCGCAATCCGGATTCCATTCCGATATCGTCTCACTTTTTGCTCCCTCCCTTCAAAATGGGTACAAAAAAAGAACACTCTTTCGAATGTCCTTTTCTCTTTCCTGTCTTCCGTTTATTGTTTGGTTCCAAACTCCTCTTTCATATAAGCCTCCTGTTCCTCTTCTGTCATCTCCTCCCACATGTCATTCCAGGCATTCTCCGCTTCCAGCTGCTCTGGGGAAAACGGCAGCTCTTCATTGGGATCGATCAGATATCCCTGATACCAGAAAGGCTGCATCTGCTCTTTCTCTGCCATATGTACTCCTCCCTACTATTTCTTTGTCCCACATCCACTGCAGAAAAATCCATCACTGACGGTCTCCGTCCAAGCCGGTTGATCTACCACCCACCGGGTTCCATACTCTGCCGGATGTTCTACCGTTCTTGTCACTGTTTTGTAATACTCCGTGTGATGTCCTCCTCCCTCGCCAGCTATCGCATGCTGATAAGCATGTCCTCCTGGATCCGCTGTACAGTCCGCTCCGCAGACATTGCAGCAATCCCATGGATCATACACATCTTCTGTGACTGTCTCTGTCCAGGCTTCTTTTATCACATACTGTTCGTTATGCCCTACTTCCGGATGATTGACTGTATGAGTCTTTTCTTGCCAGGTATGGGTATGCTGCGGTTTGCTTGGCTTCTGTTCCGGCTTCGATTCCGGTTTTGTCTGTGGTTTACTTGGGTTCTGCTCCGGTTTGGATTCTGGCTGGCTTGGCTTTTGCTCCGGTTTGGAAGAAGATTCTGTTTTTCCTGTTTCTTTCTCTGCTTTTACGGATTCTTTCTTATCCGACTTCTCTACAGAGTTCTTATTATCAGAATTTTCTGACTTTTTTGCTATAGTATCCTTTTTTTCCGCTGTCTTTTCAGACTTTGTGTCTGTCTTTTTTTCAGCCTCCTGTTTCGTATCCATTTTCTTCTCAGAATCAGAAGATGCATCCTTTGCATCATTTTTTGCGATCTTCTGATCAGAGGACTTCGTCTCCTTTTTCATCTCTGTCTGTGTCTGCACAGCTGCATCCTGATTCGCAACTACATATCCCCCGATCCCCAAGACTGCGATCAAACAGATTCCCCCTGTAATCTGGATCTGTCGTTTGTATTTTTTCCACATTTCTTTCATTCCTCTTCGCTCCTTTTTCTATACTTTTCTAATTTTAGTATATCACCGTTGCAAGGTGCATTCTAGGTTACTTTACGTTACTTTAGGTTACCCTGAGTCCGCAAACTTTACTTCCGGAACCGTTTTTCCTGAACCGCTTTTCGGAACATCTCTGCAGATATTTCCGGTTGTTCTGTCTGTTTCTTTACAAATCCATCAATGGATGTATCATAAACAAAGCGTTTCACTTCTCTCATATCCCCTGTTTCATAATATCCAATCAGCTTTGCGAAAAATTCCTTCTGACACTCTACCGGAATACGGAGAACACCTGCACCGCCTTGAATCATGATCTGATTGGCTGCAAGCTGCGCCGTCCGCTTATTTCCATCAAAAAACATCTGGGAACGCATGATATAAAGCATGATCGTAATCGCTCTTTCAGTCACGGACAGATCCGCATTCATAATCGCCTGAATCTCCGATTCTATTTTTTCATAAATTGGAATCTCTGGCTTCCAGGATGTTCCACCAATACTGACATCTGAATTTCTCAAATCCCCAGCATTTGTTACGATTCCTACACCAATTTCTTTGTTTAATTGACGCACATAACGCAAATCTAATGGATAATCTACTGTATCAAACAAAAATTCCCATCCATGTTTTAGGTTATTTACTTTTACGATATCCTCCACACTTAATCCGGCAACGCTACGTCCCTCATAGATTTCCTGTGTATCTGGAAAGGTAACCGCAATCCCTTCCAATTTTGACTGGGAATAAATACTATCTACAATGTTTCGCTTTGCATAAAAAATATTGTCTTGTTGCTCCATTGAGAATTTATCTTGAATCATCTTCTTTTTCCTTTCTTAACTCGCATAAATCTGACGAATTTCCTGTTGTTCCTTTTCTGGAAGTTCCGTTATCAATCTGGCCGTGTTTCCTTGCACCATTGTACCAGTCGGTGCATCCGCTTCCTCGCATTTTAGGAAAAACAGCTGTCCTTCCTTTTTCAAAATTGCTTTTTCCTGATAGTAGCCAGATACATAGTATGACATAAAACCGTCTCCTTTTTTCTTGATAATTCTACCACTATTTTATCCAAAGCATATGGATTATTCAAGTCTTTCAAAGCCAGCATTTCTAAGAGTTAGAAATCATACTTGTTCAGATATTCTCGAATCATATCCCTCCTGTTATTTGTGATGTTCCGAATTTCGGAACAAACTTAATTTTCCTTGTAATCATCAGGTTTTGCATTTTCTCCCTTAGTTTTTTGGGTCTGTAGTACTGTTTCCACGCCTGAAAAAACGAACAGGAAAAGCACCGCATAACCAGCAATCGTATACAGATCCTTCCACAGATGAAATTTCATAAACAATACTACAATTAGGAGCAAATAAAATATTTCCAATAAGGAAACCTCTACTGAAAACTTGTTCCTACAACAAATTTCCCTATATCCTATCATAAATAAAATATAGATTGTAGCACCTATAATAAATATCCCTGTCAATAACATTTCATAGTCTTTCTGAGCTATGGATATCTGAACTGGGACTTCTGTTGTCAATATTGGATCTGTTGTCATCACGTACAGCTCAATTGTTCCGAAAAAACATCCCGTTACTGCAACAAATCCGCAATACTTTTTGCAAATCCAGTTCACCATTTTCAAAAACATCCATATTCGCATTTTCCATGTTTCTTGGAAGTTGCTTTCTTTTTCCATCATTCCATCCTTTCTTTTGCTCTCACCTATCGAAAATATTTTCAAGTCCTTCCACTTGTTCCGAATTTCGGAACGGTGCTATTCTCATATCCTCCTGATTCTGTGCTTTTCTTTCCCACTCCTCTGAAACAGGGGTTCTGCTACAGCTTTTGCCGATTCCAATAGTTTTGTCCGCAAATTTTCCAGTTCGCCCTCCTTTGCCATGGAATGATACTTTCCTGTACGCCCACCTACAATGATATGATCCAACACGTCAATTCCTAAAATATTTCCACCCGCACACAATTTTGATGTAACCAGAAAATCATGGTGACTCGGCTGCGGATCACCAGACGGATGATTATGTAACAGGATGACATAGCTCGCATTGGAAAGGATTGCACTTTTAAACACTTCCCGTCCTGTTACCAGGGACGCATTGATCGTTCCCATGCTGACGATATTCATGTTGATTACCTGGCTTTTCGTTGTACAGTTCAAAATGCAGAATACTTCCCTGTCATACTCTGACAACTCTTTTCTCATAAACTGTACGACCTGATCCGGAGAGGATAACTGTTCTTCACTGTACAAGGTTTTATCCATGACCAACTTTACCTGCACAACGTCCAATCCTTTATTCGGCATCAAACGTCACCTCCAGGATCTGCCCTTCTTCCAGATTTTCTATCAGTTCCTTCAATTCTTCCGGAGTGCACCTAACTTCTTTTTCTTTCACGGTTTCCCTCTTCTCCTTCCTGTATTTCTTTTGCTGGAGAAAACATTCCCAGGCGGTCTCCCAACTCCATCATCCCCTCTATGATGCATACCAGTTCTTTTCCTTCCACCCGGAACATGTGGAAAGTCAGATTCAAACATTCCTCCTCTGGATGCATTTCGCAAAAGAATCCCTTTTCTATTTCTTTCTCTTCTCCGTCCTCATAGCAAATAACCACTTTTTTTATTTCTTTTTCTGGTTCTATTTTTCCCATAATTCTCCTTCCTGTTCCGAAATTCGGAACAATGATTTACTATTCCATCATTTCCTCAAACAGTTTCCTCGGGAGTATCTTGTCACAATCGATACACTGTTTCCTGCGTCCTGCATAATCTGTAACATCTTCTGAGCCTCCGATCGGTTCGCCGTCAAAATCAAACAGCAACGCCCTATGTACTCTTTCAATCTGGTAATACCCTCTGTTGGAACCACAAAATGGACATTTCATCCTTTTCACCTCCACACATACTGTTTCCTTTCTGCACTCCTGGCAAAAAATCTATGTTCCGAAATTCGGAACGGATCCGATTTATCATTATTTCCAAAATTTGAAACTGGCTGATATCCCAAATCTTCGTAGACTTTCCAGCTGTAATAAAAGGTCATGGTATCCGGCGCATTATACAGACTGGTTAGAAGATAGGCTCGGATATTGTGGATCCGGGTGGTTGTCTGCCCCAGGGAATATAACACATATTGGATATGTGACATGGTCAGTTTAGAAAATTGTGTCCGCAGTTCTGCTGTTGTATATTCCCGTCTTCCAAATCGGTGAATTGTAGTACTCTTTCGGCTGCACGTGTCCACTGCTACAGCAAGCAGTACTGACAACAAGTCTGCATCTGCTCCGTCTTGCAGCAAAACATCATATTCCCACTTCTTCCGGAAAAATGCTTCTACACAGTCTCGATCCATCCATCGATCCTGTACTCTTGAATGATTTACTGTATACATGATAGATAGATGTTTATATCTATTATTATTTTTATACTCAGTATTATTAGGGTTGCAGTCCTGATACTTCTGGAAGTTGCAGATCTGGCAGGTCATCGGGTCATTTTGATTTTGGGACTGCCAGTTTTGATACTGCTGATCGGTTGCACAATCTTCGGATTCTATCTGTTCTTGCTGTTCTATTCTACTTTCCTCCGGGTTGCAAATCTGGCAGGTCACATCCGAAACAGCAGATTCTTCCTGAATTTCCATTGTTTCTGTCACATCTTCAATAACTGTATGTTCCGGGTTGCAAATCTGACAGGTCAACCGATGCTCTGTTTCACCCTGTTCCCATTCCTCAATCTCAATGTCTGCTCCGGACAATAATTCTGCAATGGTTTCGGAATTACACAGATATACTAAATTGGGCTTTCCAAGACCTTGTTTCCGTCTTTCTATCAATCCCAGATTTTCCAATTCATCCATCATACGCATAATCGTGGCTCTGCTGTAAAATAAATCCTGTGCCATTTTCTCAATAGAGTAAATAAGATAGATTCTTCCATTTTCATCTTTCCAATTATTTCTGGCAGACAATATGAGCCGTTCCCGAAGCACGCAATACAGAATCTTTGATTTTGCTGACATTTTTGCCAAACTTTCGGTAAATACCAACTCCTTTGGCAATATCAAAAAAGATTTACTCAGAACATCTTCCCCATAATAATACAGTCGTCGTTTCATGCCTTATTCCTCTCTTCCCTGTTGTTTCCCTTGTGAATTACTCAAAAGCCGGATACTGATAAAAAGACCTGTGCCGCCTAACAGCATACTGACCACCAATTTCCATGCTGTATTTTGTGGGATTGCCCAATCCCATACTGCCATCAGTCCAAACATCCCCATTGCTGTCAATAACTTGATAAGTCTTTTTCTCGTGTGTTTTGATAGTTTCCCCATATCTGCTCCTGTTCCGTTCCGAATTTCGGAACATTACTTTTCTTTCAGTTCCTTTAACACCTTTGCAAGTGGCTTTAAATACAGCCTGTTTGGTTTCTTGCCACCCTGTGTTTTTTTCTTGATCAACCCAAGCCCTTTTTGTTCATCCAATTCTTCCAATAACCGGATTGCTTTTCTTTCGCTGCAATGGAGTAGATTCATAATCTCCTGGATTGGAAACTCAATATAGAGCTTTCCTTCTTCATCAATCCACCCTTTCTCTTCTGCATCATTCAGATACTCCAACATTACAAAATATAAGATCTGTGCGTCTCCGGGTAGCTTTGCAAATGCTTCTGTAAATACCAATTCCTTTGGAATCAGTATTGCATTTTCATCTGCTTCATATGGTTCATCTCCATAAAAATACAATGGATCTCTCATTTTTTTCTCCTTATTCTGTTGTTCCGAAATTCGGAACAGCATTACTTCACTCATTTTCATTTCGCATATAATCTATAACGTCTTTCAGACTTACTCGTGCATTCCGGAAATGCCGGATCTCCGGTCTCCACAGATACCACTCTTGACAGGAAATAGTTTCCTCTCCAGATGTATAAGGAAACTCCCGCACCAAAATTCTTGTTCCATTGATCAGTCTGTATTCATAAAGAATTTCTTCTGTCATTTTATTTTTGTTTACAATTGTCCAGCTTGGATATTGCAGTAAGAAATCTTTCCATTCCTGTTCGGTTTCAAACTGCAGGAGTGGAAGTTCCATTGTTCCGGATTTCGGAACATCCTTACTTTTTTTGTATGCTTTAATTTCTTTGTGATTTACAATCCCTTGTTTTAAGAGTTCTTCCTGCTCTTCTTCCGGTAAGGTTGCCAGTTCCACAGCTGCACTCTTTTTCAATTTCCCTGCCTGAAAGGCCTGCATCCCCATTTCTCCCAGATTATTTGCGATTGTCCGATATTCTCCGATTGTGCTTTTGGACATCTGTAGCTGCGCTGCCAACTTATCTGCAAGCCTTCCTGCCGGGAGATTCGGAAATTCTTCCGGATAAGTCCTCAACAGATGACTCATCCCTTCCAATTCACACATAATTTCATAATCCGTTTTTGCTGCATATCCATTAGAGGAATAGCAGGTAAATTCAGACCGTACATCCGAAAGATTCCGGATGATACAGGGAAGCATCGCATAGTTTTCCTGATTCCGTTCTTCCACCAGAATCTTACAGGCGTTTCTTCGATGATGTCCGGCTATGATTTCGTACTCATCGGTATCAATTTTTCTGACCAAAAGATCCTGAATTACTTCTCCATCTGCTTCAATCAAATCCGCCAGTGCTTCCTCTTTCCTTCGTATTTCCCCTTTTAGTTCTTCTCTCTCCTGCACCGTTTTTCCATAACGGTACTGAGCAGGGTTATCTTTCAACTTCGTATAATGAATCCAATGGGTAACTCTCTTGGGATGCAAGTCTGCTTTTCTGGTTTCCTCTTTAAAAATATTACTAATCTTTGCCATCCCTTACACCTCCTGTAACTCCATAGCCAAATCCATAAAATCAAGTGCCACTTGACTTTTAGAGCGGTGCTTCATAACTGGCTTATAGTATTCCAGCGCATTTTCCACAACCGCACCCTTACTGATACAAGTTTCCATAAACGGCCAGCAATGCCGTTCCACCATGTCGATGTATGTATGTCTCTGTGCCCGCTTATTTTCTACTTTATTTGCAAAAATCTTCCATTCTACGCCCACTCCCTGTTCTTGCAAATGATGGTACTTATCTTCTACCAGAAGGAGGTTATCCCGACAAAATTTATCCAGACAAACTGGTGTAACCAAGACATCTGCCGCATAAAGTGCGCTTGTCGTAATCAATTCCATAGCTGGTCTGGTATCCATAATACAAACATCATACCGCTCCTGAATCTGCATCATTGCCTTCAAAAGAGCATTGGTATCATATGCATCATTTTCTACCAAATCTGTACTACCTTTAATGATATCGATATTTGCATATCGTGTTCGGTAAATAGCACTGCGTACCAGATTTGGGTGCTGTAGCACTGTTTTAATCGTATGTCCATTTGCATTTACTTTGGTAAAAAACGGAGTCAGGTTAGTTTGAGGATCTGCATCCAGGACTAACACTTTTTTCCCTAACTTAGCCATACTGTACGCCAGATTTACTGCTGTTGTCGTTTTTCCAACTCCACCTTTCAAGTTTCCAATCACAAAACGTTTCATACTCTTCACCTTTTGTTCCGAATTTCGGAACATCCTTTCTTTTTATCCTTCATTTGTTCCGAAATCCGGAACATGATTCTTCCCCGTATCTATAAAGTTAGATAAGTCTATCTGCTGATAGGGTTCTTCTTCTATCTTCTGTTGTCTGTGTTCTTTTTCATTTTTTGCATAAACCAACAGCTTTTCTTTTTTCCATTTACTTTCATAGGCATTCTGAATCAGCTCAATTGCATGTTTTCTGTTCCTTTCAAAGGCTCGATGACTGATCCCACTGTCCAGTTCCACCTCTTTATATGGATGTTTCTCCACATACAACTTTTGCAAAATTTCATATTCTTTTTGGGGCAGCATTTGAAAGCATAACCAGACACGATGAATTTCTTCTCGCTCTTTTTCGACTTCAAACATCAGATCGATCAGTTCCTTTTGAAACTTCTTCTGGCGTTCCGTCCATCTTTCATATAAATCTGATAGATCTCGCTTCTCCCCTCCACTACTGCTCCGTGGTTCAAAGTCTATCTTTGGCAGTACAAAATTTTGTAGTTCCTGTTTCTCACAGATATAACTTCTACGATAATTCTCATATCTGGCATCACAATATTTCAGAACACCCTCATAATCACGTAATACCCATTTAATCCGTTCCTCGCTTATCTTCATTTGCCTGACACTCCGACTTTCTCTCACTTTCAGTGGTTTCCGCTTAAGACCATTTCCTTTGTTTTGTATTCTCCTGTGCTAAATCCGCAGAATATAGATCGGATGGTTTCGTTACGCCTCCTCTTTTTAGTTCTTTGTAAAGTGTATTTCTGGCCACATTGATTCTGGCTGCAATCCTGTTGACTGGCATTTGACTGTTATACATCTCTTCAATTATTTTTCTGTCTTCATATAAAATTTTTATCATGTGCTTTCTCCTTCTATTTTGCGTTCCGAATTTCGGAACATCTTGATTTATTCCATTTCATTTCCTAAAAAATTTTGGTATGTATTCCACCATTTCTGGATGATTATCAGCTCTTCATCAAATGTTCGTTCCGCAGTATCTTCTTCAACATCCCACCAGTTCTTTTGCTTTTTCCACTCCTGGTACTCTTCCCACCATTCTTTCACAGACTGAATTGTTGCATCCAATTCTTCCTGCTCCGTTTGAATACATTCTTTATCCTCTTCTTCCCATTCGTATTGATATTCAGGATTTTCTCGCTGACGGTCAATTTCTTTTTGCAACTCCTCTTTTAGCGTTTGTATCAGTTCTTTACTTTTCTTTACATTTTCTAAACCATTCAGCAAAAACTCCACATCATCCCCTTCTTCCAATATATATCTTAAAAATGTTTTCTCAGAATTCATGCCATAACCACAGCGTTCAAACCATTCTTGAGCACAATCTCCTTCATCACTTCCATTGGTATACGTCCCATTTACAAGATCTCCAATAAAACTTTCCAGTAATTGTGATACTGTGATATTTGCTTTGGCTGCATACGTTGAGATTCTCTTGCAATCTGCATCTGAAAGATTCAGGTATATGGTTCTCTCCTTTATTGTTGCAATTTCTTTTTCTTGTTCTTTTCCCCAGTCGTACATTTTCTTTCCCCCTTATGCACATCGGCAGAGTTGCTCATACTTTTCTTTTCTGATCAATCCGAGTGTTAAAAGTTCTTGATCAGATGGATGATACATTTTTTCAAAAGCTTCTTGCCTACACTCAATCCGAAGGATATTTGTATCTCGATACCTGTCAAAATATACTTTTACCTCATGCTGATTTTGATTCATAAAAAATAGAAAATATCCAAAGTGCTTAGAAACTTTTTCATATGCGACCTCTTTCAATGTTACCGGCTCGTAATACTGACTGGTTAATTCACATAATCTCTTTTTACTTACTCTAAACAACTCTCGGTTTGTCATTTTTCTCTCCTTCCTCTTTGTGCATTATGCACAAAAAAAACAACTTGAACTTTTTTAGTTCAAGTTGTTTTCGGAATCCGCTATTTTTTTTATTTTTTTTATTTTTATTTTTTTCTATTTTTCTGAAATTTCTTCCGTTTCCAGCCCTACTTCTTCCAGAATCTGTGTATTCTCGATTCTTCCTTTCACAGACAACTGCTGGATCATCTGGGATTTTACCATAATCCGCATCCCCTGCTTCCAGTTACGGATATCGACACAGTCATGTTCTCCGCCAAACTCTCCATCCAGCGTCCAGGGAATCTCCTCAATCGATTCGAACTTCACTTCTTTGGCTTTAAAGGAATACATATGAGCAGAATCAATCTGCTTGATTAAAAGAGAGGCCACGATCTCATTCAGCTCGATTGGATTTTTCGGAGTCTTGATCAGTGTCACTTCAAATTCTCCGTCATCAAAGATGATCTCTTTTCCGACAATCCCCTTGAATCCTCCGACAGAACGTGAATTTGTCACCATTCCGAATACAAAATCATCCTCTATTGTCTCTCCGTCATGTGTAATCTTAATATGATAAGACGGAATATTAAACAGACGTTTTGTTCCCTCCAGCACATAGGCCAGATGACCCAAAACATTTTTCACACTCTGTTTTGTCTCATAAGAAACATCTGTAAACAGACCAAATGCGGCTATATATACAAAATAATCGTCATTGAACACTCCTACGTCACACGGGAAAGGAACCCCGTTTGCCGCCGTATCTGCGGCTTCCAGCAGATCCTTCGAAATGTGCAGGCTGTTTGCAAAATCATTGGTCGTTCCCGTGGGAATATATCCGATCGGGACCGGGTCTTTACGTCTCGCCATTGCAGTCACAACCTCATCCAGAGTCCCGTCTCCTCCGCTGCACACAACCACATCATAGCTTTCGGTATAAGATTCTGCCTTTGCCATGGCATCATGATAACA